>Ga0209673_1000117_pt1 | contig 172081 bp, 154 predicted proteins | sample AraplaCol_mMS_r2_2_FD_184274 | JGI IMG/M metagenome (GOLD analysis project Ga0209673, IMG submission 184274) | Arabidopsis root microbial communities from North Carolina, USA - plate scrape MF_Col_mMS_r2 (SPAdes) (version 3) | ecosystem: Host-associated > Plants > Roots > Endosphere | place...
CGAAATTCAGATCACCGACGAGCCAGTGTCAACAGTCCTGCGCGATAGGTTGCCATGGCTGAACACCCCCGTGGGGCAGGAAGTGTTCGAGCGCGATCCACCAGGCAAACAACGCTCATATCGCGATAGTCCGCTGGGTTTTAAGGTCACAAAGGCCCATTTCTTTGGCGATGGAAGCCGGTAGTAAAATGCCCGCAACCGGCGCATTGTTGCCACCTATATCACAGCGGTATTATTCGAAACCGCAATACGTGCATGGTCAAGGTGCGAAGCAAACAGCGCTAACCGATTTCGCTCCTCTGATGCTTGTAATGAGCGACCGAGAAAAGCACAGGATGGTCCGATCACTCCGCGGACGTTGCAGAGGTCCTCAATGTCGGCTGGCCGACAAACGATGGAGAAGAATACAGGGCTGCTGTGAAGACCTGCCCTGGATGCCATTCACGGGAATATCCCGGCCACGGTCGCAGTTGAGGCACTCATTCGCGCCGCGGAGGACGCCGGGATTGCCGTGATTGCACTGATAGAATAGCTCCGCGTGCATTGCGTCTATGTAGGCCCAGCGCGCGGGATTTTTGGACCAGAGCACATCGCCACAAGAGAGAGGCGGTAGGCCCATCTACCCACCAATAGAAACCATTCGCCAATCTCTAAATCTCCACGACCTCAGCCATCTCGAGGTACCTACAGAAGGCATTTGCGAGCTGCATTTGGCGAGGCGTTTTGCACTCTACCTCGAACAGCTCTGGCGACGCGATGAGGATGGCCATGCATTTTGCCCGGCTGATGGCCACGTTCAATCGGTTTGAACTGTAGAGAAATTCCATTCCCCGAGGTGCGTCTGCGTAGCTGGACGTGGCCGTCGAGTAGATCGCGATCGGGGCTTCTTGACCCTGAAACTTGTCGACCGTCCCGACGTGCGCGCCGGGAATGCGTTTCTGAATCTCGAACACGTGGGCGTTGTAGGGTGCGATGATGATGATGTCTCCGAGCGCCAGAGGTCTGGTTACACCCTTGCGGTCGGTCCAATGCATTTGTGAACCCAGCATTGTTTCGACGATCTGAGCAACGGCGTCTGCTTCTTCGATGGAACGCGACTGATTGCCGGAATGGCGAACGGGGACATAGCGCAAGCCAGTGCCCTTGAACGGGCCTGCCGAAGCTGTCCCCTGGACGTTGCAGGCCTTCTCGGAGTCGAGTTTGCCTTCGTAGAACAGTTCGGAGTTGAAGGCCGTGATGTCGGGGTGGAGCCGCCAAGTCTTCTCGAGGAAAAGACCCTGCTCAGGTGCGATGGTCTTCTGTCCCCGCAGAAGATGGTCAAGTGCGGATACTCCCGTGCCATCAGGATGGGAGCCTTGCGTTGGTTGCTCCAATTGTTGAGGATCGCCAAGGAGAACGAGTGTCGATCCTGCTTGCGAGACCGCCAGTACGTTCGCTAGGGCCATCTGCGCGGCTTCGTCCACGAACAGCACGTCAACGCTGCCTGCGGCGTCCTCGCGAGCCCAAAAGAAGGAAGTTCCGCCCATCAACTTCACATCGCCGGACCCGATCGCCATTACCGCCGTCCCATTGTCCACGTAGAACCGGACGTCGTCAGTGTCCTCCACCTTCGAAGAGAGTTTCTGGCCCGCTTGCACCTTGGTGCCTTCTTCCTTGGCGACCTCGATCGTTTTGTCGATCAGGTGGCGGATGACCTTGTGGCTGTTGGCCGTGATTCCGACCCGCTTACCCAGTTTCAGCAGAGTGAAGATCATATGCGCGGCAGTGAATGACTTCCCGGTCCCCGGTGGCCCCTGGATTGGAAGCACGCCACCCTGAAGCTGTGGCGCGATGCGGACCGCGCAGGCCAGGGTGTCTTCCCCATCCCTATGTAGCGGCTCTGCGACCCGAGGCGGTTGGCGCAGAAGCAGATCGCGGGCAGCTTGATTAGGTCCGATTCCCTCTATGCCATGGTCGGCAACATACTCGCCGAGCCGCAAGAGCGAGTTTTCTTGCTCGGGGGTGCGGATGAGCGTGTGAGCAAAGACCCCGTCAGGATGGAGATCAGCGGACTTCTTGCTCTTCCTGACATCAAGCGTTCGAGCATCCTGCGAAGTCGCCACCACTTTGCCAAAGGCCTCTCCGCCGGCGGCGCGAAGCTCGTCCTCCTCACGGATTTCCGTATCCTGCATATCGAATTCATAGCGGTCGGTCGGGATACCGCCCTTTGTCCGCTCGACCGTGCCTACGAACCGCAGCCCGCCCAATGCCGCCTTTTCGTCCAGCAGTTCCTCCGCGGTCAGGTCGCAAAGTCGGAAGTACTCCCACCAGCCTGCCTTCGCCTCCCGGCGGTGCCAGCCGAGGCTGTGGGCGAGAATCCACCTCCCGTGCTCGGCGGGTGTTCTTTCCGCGGCGTCGACCGGCACATCCCGTGTCAGCCGCTCGATAAGTTCCGCGACGAGCGCGTCGCGCTCTGAGACGCTTTCGCTTGGTTCTTCGTTCTCGGGGGAGGGGCGGTCGATGACGGTGCCTGAAGCGATGGCATCGGTGCGGAGCCGTTCGAGCCAGCCCCGCAATGCTTCTGTTGATCGGCAGTCGTCGTCGTTGTAGGCGGCAACCACCGTTTTTGTGTCGTCAGATATCGAGCGGCCGTCGTCGAGTTCCAAAGCCACCTGAAGTGCGGAGAGCGCGACGTTCGCATCTCTCAACGGTGTCGAGCGCTCGAATCCGTAAAACGGCTCCAACTTCTTGATCGAGTAGCTCTCGACGCTTGCCCGAATGGCATTGCGAACGACGCTGTATAGATCGACGAGAACGTTGCCGCGCAGGAGATTGTCTACCTCACTTTCGCGCGTGGCATAGCGCCCCATGAGCCGCTTCAATGTGGCCGGCTCATATGGAGCATAGTGATAGATGTGGAGGTCCGGGAATTGTGTGCGGCGTTCCGTGACGAAGCCCATGAACCGCTCGAAAACAACCTTCTCGGAGTTTCGGTCAAACGCCCAATCGGCAATGCGAACCAAATTGCCCGCCTCGTCACGATAGTGATATCCGAATAGGTACTCGAGCCCGTGCTCGCCGATGAAGGGATCGCCTTCGATATCGAAGAAGATGTCGCCGGGCGATGGTTCGGGCAGCCGGCAGAGCCCGGTGGCCGGTATCACTTCGAGCATTTCGAATTGCCGCTCGCCAGCCTCCCGGGCGCACACCTGGATGTAGGCCTGGGCTCTCGCTTTTTCGAAGCTCGCAGGAGAGCCGCGTTCAGGCTTCCACGGCATCGGCGAGGGGAGGTCCGCGAACGCCTTTGTCGTCGTAACAGAGTGCGCCCGCAATTCCGCAATCTGGGTTTTCGATATATTGGCGACAAGGCACAGATGGTCGTCGTCGCGTCTCCGGGCATCGCACTGCTCTGCCCATCTGCAAATGTCGCAATGTTCCGTCGGCTCCGGGTAATGATCGCCCCGTCCGGCAGCCGTAGCCTCTTCGGTGGCCCTCCGCACTTTCCTGAAAAAAGCGGCAAAGTCAGAGACGCGGAAGGTTTGCGGCTCGAAGTTGGACCAGGGCACAACGACATGCACAAACTCCGGCGCAATACCCTGCATAGTATGGAGAAGTTCGGCGTAGAGGCTTAGCTGCAGCACCGTACCGCCTTTGGTCTCTCGGGAGAGCTTCGTATCGATGATCTCGTACGACCATGGACCCAAGTCACTGCTTCGTTCCACCCTTCGCAGAACGTCCGCCCTCCCGATCCATCGGCCGTCGCGAAGCGCCGCCTGCACCACGATCTGCTGCCCTGAACGCATCGCGTCCATGGTCGCGCCGACGCTGTCATCGTTCACGTCAATGCCGTCTATGACGGTAGCATCGAAGCCTTGGGTTTTCAGATTATCGATGAATCCCTTTTCATGCTTCAGCCCACGCTCCCTCAGGACCTGGAGCAGCGGGTCCCAAAGGACTGGCTTGGCCAAAGCTCCTTCCGCAACCTGGAGATCGAGCGCCGTCAAATGGTGACAGCTCAGATGCCCGATCAGATCATGCGCGCTGAGGATGAGTTGAGTGCCGATTCGCTGCATGATTCAACTGTAAGGCGTGCGAGGCAGCTTGTCTAATCTTCGAGCACAGTTGAGTCGTCGCACTTGTGCAAGAGGTGGACTGGAAAGCCCAGCACCAATCGAGACGAACACTGCGAGAGGTCGTTACTCGCGAACTCCGAGACTGTCTCCGTATTTCAGGGCGAGCCGCCTGCAATCTTCGCAATCAAGCTCAATCCCGTCCAGTGTGACTGTCGCAGCCGCGGTGCTGCAAACAGACTGATCCAAGCTGGCGACACGAAGAATGGCGTTGCCAAGCAGCATATCACATGGAGCATGCTCTACTTCAGGGCCGCCGGCGCTGTGCGTGACAATACCCCGCACCGTGGCAAGCCATTTGCGCTTTCGGATGATATTTCTGTCCTCGACCATGAGCGTGCCTCTACCGGAAACCCGGTCAGCTCACCTCGAACTCACCGAGTCCCTGCTAGGAAAACCCGTTTAAGAAATCCTTGTTCCGGGGGGCGGCCTTCGTCGACGCGGCGCACGAAGCCGGCATGTATGTCCTCCCCGACGACGTGGCGGAGATCAAGAAGGCCAGCCAATGGCAAATGCATCGACGGCGAAGCTGACTACCGCGCCAAGACCCATGATGGAAAGCTGCGACACGCCTCGTACAAGGGCTTGCGAGCGCCAGGACAATGCCGCCGTTTACACAATTGACTGAAGATCGTCGCCCCTTTCAGGGAACAAAGCCCGATGCGAAATCGCCGGGCTTTGTTCGATTATATCAAATTTGGTTGTCGGGGCAGGGATTCGAACCCGCGTCACAGCTCGAAGGCTGGAAGCAACCTCGGATACCCGAGGGATGGGGAGAGCGCCGCGCTCCGATTACGCTTACGCCCGACTGAACCATTAACTCGTAGGCCCTTGCAATTGTTCCTAATGGGATATTCTGCTTCGAAGATGGTTGTAAGCAAGGATCGCCGCCGTCGGATTTAAGTCCCGAGTGGTTTAGCAAGGGAAAACTGCTCTCCAGTTTCCTTAGGCTCCGCCTTCCTTGAAACCAACTTGTCGAGCGTGGAGTAGGGATAGACGACGTCGCGAATTGTTCCGCGTTCACTGGAAACGAGGATATACAGACACGGGGTGTCGCCATAACGCTACCATGGCGATGTGGCGTTTTTCGTCGACCGGGTGTATCATCTTCGGCAATGAGCGCGACCGCCGTTGGAGTATATGTCTACCCCACAGCTTCTTCCGCGAATAATTTTATCTGCCGGCTGGCAGCGGCGATTGCGAAAGGGCGATATTGTCGCCCAGACCGTCGCCCAATTTTCCCCGTCGTCGCCGTGGATTTTCTGGAGACCCTGTGATCGCCTGGATTCCGGAGCGGCTCGAACCGGCAACTCGCCACTTAAAAGCCCGCTGGACGGCGGATCAAGTCCGATACGCCACTCCTACGCCCAAATAGTGATGCTCTAACCCGTTGATTTCCCGCTGCAATTGGCTATAACTAAAGACGGCGGGCGGTACCAGCAAAGATTTCGATCCGCCGCCCAGAAACGCCGGCGAAACGGCCGGGCAGAAGAAAACCCCAGGAAAAGATGGTGGGCCCGGAGGGACTCGAACCCCCAACCAAGCGGTTATGAGCCGCCGGCTCTAACCATTGAGCTACAGGCCCTTGGGCGCCGGAGGCCGGCGCCGGGATGCCGGGGCAATGGTTCCCGCAGCATGGGTTCGCTCTAACGCAAATTGCTGGGAGCCACAAGCGGAGAGCGCAAGCATCTGTGGACGATGCATGTTTCATGGGCGGAAGCACTGGAACCTTCTCGCGCGGGCCGCACTTATGCGAATCGCATACCGCATGAAAAGGACGATCTGAGATGGTGGCTTTGAACAGTGCCGTGGTGCTCATCGTGGAGGACGAGCCGGTGATCCGGTTCAATGTCCTCGATGCGCTTGAGGACGTCGGCCATGTGGCGCTGGAGGCGGCGAATGCCGATGAGGCGCTGGTGGTGCTGAAGGGGAGGCAGGATGTCGATATCCTCTTCACCGACGTCAACATGGCCGGTTCGATGGACGGTATCCAGCTTGCCAAGCGGGTGAGGGCGATGCGGCCGAACATCGGCATCATCATCACCTCGGGCTTGGTGCAACTCGATCCGATGGCGCTGCCGGCCAATGCCGCCTTCCTGCCGAAGCCCTATATGCACGACGCGCTGATTTCGGCGATCGATTCGCTGATGACGTGACGCGGCGCGCAGCCCGAAAACCTGTTGCGGGTATTCGGGCTGCGCGCGGGGGCGCCGGGAGCATGCTCGTCTTCAGATGTGGCGGAGGGAGCCTCAGCTGAAGCTGCTCTTCAGCGCCTCGTTTTCGTAATGGGCCTTCTTCTCGTAGATCGTGAACAGGGCCATCGAGAGGAGATAGGAGAGGAAGGGATCCCCTATCTGCGTTGCGATGTCGCGGGATGCGAGCACGTGGCGCTCCAGCGCGCTGATATCTTTCTGCATAGTGGTGTTTTCAGCGAGGCGGTTCATGCTGCCATCTCCAGGAATTGGGTCACGACCGAGCGGGCCGGCACGTGCCTGACATAAAGGGGGAGGGTCAGGCCGAGGGCGGCGCGCATCTTGCGCAGCACGCGGTCCGACACTTCGAAGGCGCCACAGCAGACGGGGTACTTGCCATAGCCGTCTGCGCGGCCGAGTTCTTCCACTTCGGCGCCTGCGCGCTTGTAGACGCGCTTGAGATAGGGTTCGTAGTTGGAAATCATTGTGTGAATGCCGTGATCGAGCGCGCATTCACAAAGGGCGAGCAGCATCATCGAGAAGGCGCGGCCGGCGTCGATATTCGGGAAATCCCTGGCGATCGCCTCTTCGTCGATGCACATGCGCGTGCCTTCCCAGATGCCGGGGGCGATGAGATCGGCAGCGGCGGGGAACGTCTCACGAAAGACGTCGTAGAGAAGAGTCGGGCCGGTCGTCGGCATCAAGCGCATGCCGCCATAGAGACGGGTGCGGCTGTCGTTGCACCAGACGAGATAGGCAGGGGAAAGAGAATCGTAGCTGTCGCGCTCGTAGGGGCCGATGACAGGAACGTCCCAGCCGAGCGTATCGGCAAAGACCTTCTTGCGCAGGCGAAACATCTGGTCGAGTACGGCGGCGTATTTCTGATACTCATGTGCCTGAATGATAGCGAACATTTTGCCCTCCAGCGTTTGCAAGTCCGTGGAAAGCAGAATGGTTCAGGCGGGCCGGATCGGAAATTCCCTCAGATAGGCCCCCCCAGATGGGGGGATTAGCCCAAAAGTATGATGAAACGGGTCAGGACACGTGCAACCGCGGTGCGGCAAGGACCGCAACGCTCCGGCTCTTTTCATCGAGGCATCGTGCTTTCCGAAAACCGATTTTGGGTCGATGCTAGGGATTGATGATGCGTAATTGCACGGCCCGCGAGGCGGCGGCCGAAATCGTGGCGCAGCCGAGCTTGAAGCGGGCGGTCTTCAGGTAATCGCGCGTGGTGTGCTCCGATATGCCCAAAATGACCGAGATGTCCTTGTAATCCTTGCCGAGAGCCGTCCAGTGCAGGCATTCGATCTCGCGCGGCGAGAGCGCCGGCACGGGATCGTTCTCGCCGTAGAGCTCATAGACAGCTTTCCGATGGATCAGATGGGCGATCTCGATCCATTCGTTGCGGTAGCGGCGGACCAGCTCGACCCATTCCTCCTGCGGAATGCGGGCATTGACCGACAGCAGGGCGCGGCGCTGCGCCTTGTCGGCGACGGGAATGGAATAGCCGTTGCCGCCGATGCCGTGCTTCTGGGCGTCGACCAGCATGGCATAGGCCTCCGGCGTCGGCTCGACCTCGCTCCAGTCGAAAGGCAGCTGGCGTTCGAAGCCCTGCTTGACGATCGGATCGACCTTCACATAGCTGTTGAGGAGGTAGCGCGAGACCCAGGCATCCGGGTAGGTCGTGCGCACGAAGGGGGAATCGATCTTGCTCGCGATCGTCTGGGCGAGATGGTAGGTCACGAAATCGAGCTCATATTCGGCCTGCAGAATGCGGATGGCGGCATCCACATTGGCCGCGCCCTTGATCTGTTCGAAAGCGGACTCGAACTTTTCGCTATAGGTATTCTCGCTCATTTCCTACCGCCCCAATTCCTCAAACCTAACGTGACTTTCGTAACAAATACAAGGCATCCCCACATATGCGGGGAATGACTATTTCGGCCCCATCTGTTAGCGCCTTCATGAGGAGACCTCATATGGACAGCAAGAGACCATTCGAGATTGTCGAATGCCAGCAGGCGGCCAAAGGCCTGAAATCCAGCTGGCAGGACATGGCTGGTTCCGAAGCGCTGATCCGCGCGCTCGTTGCCGAACGCAACGGCGACACCCCGCTGGCGCTGTTCTGGACTGCAGTCCATAAAGCGCTCTGCGAGGAAAGCAACGCCTTCTGAAAAGGCGCTGCGAGCGGGCTCCGGCTTCTCCCCCCCATTTCCACAGGCTTGGCCGGACATCGAAACCGGCACCCGCGTCGCGACCAGCGAGGCCTTGCCACGGGTGAATACGTTTTCATCTTACTCCCGTACCCGATCTGCTTGGAGCACCGAACGGCGGCATTCCAAGGAGGTCAATGAGATTCGACATTCCTCCATCGATTTGCGCCGTTATGCTTGACGAAGCGTTTCCGACAGGCGCAATGGTGCCTGTGTAAACGGTTACACTGTGTCGCGGCGGTGCATGTTGGCGGAATAACATACGGCGTTCAGGAGCTGTTTCCCATGTCTGCCGCCGCCGGCACGAATGATTCGGGATGCCTGGGGGCTGTGAGCACAACGGAATTGAAATGACTGAAAAGCGCGTGCATCTCATCTTCAAGACCCATCTCGATATCGGTTTTACCGACCATGCCGAGAAAGTCCGCCGGCAATATCACGAGCGCTTCATCCCGCAGGCGATCGAGACGGCCAAACATTTCCATGCCGAAAATCCCGAGGTGCCGAAATTCATCTGGACGACGGGCGCCTGGCTGATTTGGGACCATCTGAATTCGCGCTCCGCGGGAGACGTCGCGGCACTGGAGCAGGCGATCGAGCGCGGGCTGATCCGCTGGCACGGCCTGCCGTTCACGATGCATACGGAGCTGATGTCGCCTGATCTCTTCCGGGCCGGGCTTTCCTATGCGCAGGAGCTCGACCGCCGCTTCGGCAAGACGACGATCGCCGCCAAGATGACCGATGTGCCCGGCCATACGCTCGGCATGGTGCCGCTGCTGGCGGAGGCCGGCATCCGCTTCCTGCATATCGGCGTCAACACGGCCTCGCCGCCGCCCGATGTGCCCGACATCTTCCGCTGGCGGGCGCCTGATGGCGAGGAGGTTGTTGTCATGTACCAGCGCTCCTATGGCGAGACCTGTTTCCCGGACGGCTTTGCGGACGGGCTGAGCTTTGCCCATACCAACGACAATATCGGCCCGCAGAGCGTGCCGCAGACGGCCGAAGCCTATCGGGAACTACGCGCCCGCGAGCCGGACGCAGTCATTCGTGCCGCGACGCTCGATGATTACGGCGCCATCCTCTGGAACGCGCGCGAGCGCTTTCCCATCGTCGAGCTCGAACTCGGCGACAGCTGGATCCATGGCTCGGCCAGCGATCCCGTCAAGACGGCGCGGTTCCTGGCGCTGCAGCGGCTCTACGACAGCTTCGCGGCGGATGGTCTCGACGAGCGGCGCCTTGCCTTCGGGCGCGGGCTGGCGATGGTGGCCGAGCATACATGCGGCGTCGATATCAAATCCTATCTGCGCGACGAAAAGGCCTGGTCGCGGGCCGACTTCGAAGCCGCGCGCCGGACCGATTATCGCTTCGCCTATACCGAAGCCTCATGGGACGAGCAGCGGGCCTATCTCGACCAGGCGGTTTCGGAACTGGACGAGACCGACCGGAACGCCGCCCAAGCCGCGCTTGCCGAATGCGCCGCACCCGCCGTGGTCGAAGGCGGCGGGCGAGATCTTATCCTCAGGGCCGGCGGCTGGTCGATTGCGCTTGATGCTGCAAGCGGGGATGTCGCCGAGATCGTCGCGCCCTCCGGCAGGAGGATTGCCGGCCGCAACGGTTCGCTGATCGCCTATCGATACGAAAGCTACGATGCCGGCGACGTCGAGCGGCACATGCAGACCTATCTGACCCATCGCGAGGAATGGGCGGTGCTCGACCACGACAAGCCGGGGCTCGCCCGCTCGGGTGCTGCCCTTTCCAAGGTCTTTCCGCCGGTGCTGGAGGCGACACAAGGGGCGGGCGTGCTTCTGGCGATGCCTGATGAGGCGGTGCAGGCGTATGGCGCGCCGGCGCATGTGATGCTGCATTTCACCGCTGCGGGCGACCGGCTCGAACTTCGCCTGACATTGCGCGACAAGCCGGCCAATCGCATGCCGGAGGCAAGCTTCCTCTCATTCACGCCCGAAGGCGCTACCGACTGGAGTTTCCTCAAGATGGGCCTCTGGCATCAACCGCAAAACATGGCGCCGGGCGGCGGGGCACAATTGCAGGCGGTGAGCGCCGCGCGTGGTGATCTTGACGGAGATCGGCTCACGATCGAAACCTTCGATGCGCCGCTCGTTGCGCCTCAGAGTTGGGATTTCATGACGTTCTGCCGGACGCGGCCGGATTTTGACGCCGGCATCCGCTTCAATCTGCACAACAATAAATGGGGAACCAATTTCCCGATGTGGTGGCGGGGAGATTTTCAGGCTCGCTTCCGGCTCAGCATCGACTGAGCGGGAAGCGGGGTAAAGGTCAGCCGACCTTTGTCGAAGGATTGACCCAGTCTTGTCGCGGCATTTCGGGCCGCGGCTGTTTCGGGCGAAACTTCACCAGCACCTCGCGGCCATCGGCAGAGGCCTTCGTGCGTTCCAGAGCGTTGCGTTCAGCAACCGCCTGGCGCCAGTGTTCGTCATCACGGCCGTAGGGACGGCCCTGTTCTTCCCAAATCGCGTAGGCTCTTTTGCTGATCCATTCGTGGCGTCTGTCGCTCATCTATCCGTTCCATTCCATTGGTGAAAGAAAGTTATTCGGCAATTCTGTCTGGCAGAACCGGCTGACGGCGCTTGGCTGCCATCAACAGGTCGAGCTCGATCGAGGAGGGCCCGAAACGGGTGAACAGGCTTTCTGCCTGCTCGCTGCGCAGTCCATATTTGGAGGCGAATTCATCAAGGCTATAGGGGCGGCCGCGCAGGATTTTGCTTCGGCGCTCCGGTTCGCGGATTTGCGTCATGGTTGGTGATCCAGTCGGTTTGGCGAGTTGTGAGAACAAAACAGATTACAGCGATAAAAGTTCCGTGAATTTTCAGGGTTTTTTGGCTGCGCCGTGCCATTCCCGAGCGATTTCGCGCTGGTGGCATAGAATTTTAACGATGGCGCTCAGCGAGAAAATTTCAACTAAAAAATGAAGCTAAATCATAGCGTTAGGAAATTCGCTTCCGCGACGGGGGATAAATGGCTTTATCCCCAGCGCGTTACTCTATAGAATCAATAGTGTTATTCGGTTCGCAGGGGGCAAAATGTTCGCCGTTCCCGCGTCGATGCGACCGATACCGGAGGACTTTGGCTTCAATCCATCAAGAGGAGACAGACATGATGAATGCCCTGCCGCCACTTCATGACGGCCACGCGCCGTTTACCCTCCAGCAGCTGTTTCGCGAAGCGCTTTATGCTTTTGAGGAATGGGATAGCGAATTGACCGAGCCGATCGTGACTCACGAAGGACGGGTCATGCCCATCAGCTTCGTTTTCGAAGCCATGCGCGAATGCACCGACATCGTGCCGATGAACATCGTCGGCGCCGTCACCGAACGGCTGACCAAGCCGTGGGAGGGCGAAGGCCCGCTCGACCAGATGACCTTTTCGACGGCTGCGCGCGTCATGCGCGTTCTGGTGCGCAAGCGCCTTCTTGCCAACGGCACCGCGGATCTCGTTGCCGTTTCGGCCCACGCGGCTGAAGATCAAAGCCGTGACTGACAGACTTAGGGATCGCGGCCACGGCTGCGATCCTTTTCCGCTTCCTGGCGGAACCTCGCTCATTCCCAGCCGTTAATCCGGCAGCACGGCCGCATCAAGAAATGGCCTGGGAATGAGCACATGCTGAAATCCATCGTTCATGAAATTATCGGCACGCCCCGGCGCGAGCCGGCTCTCCCGCGATCGCTCGAGCAGTTTCGCGACAACAAGCGCGTGCTGATCATCTTTGCCGATGCGCAGGACGACCGCCCCCTCATCCAGGACGAATGGCTGCGCAAGGCACAAATGCGCCTCATCGAGGAAGACATCGAGGTATTCACCATCGCCGGCGGCGGCGCCTTTGCGCTGTTCGACGATGACTGGGAGCTCGATGCCGATGATATTAGAGAGCGGCTACAGGGACCGCCGTCCGGCGAGTTCGGGCTGATCCTGATCGGGCGCGACGGAACCGTCAAGCTGCGCTCCAGCGAGCCTCGCACCATGGAGGAAATCTTCAAGGCTCTCGATGACCTGCCGAAGACGACGCCCTGGTAACTGTTTGAAATTTCGAGTGCGGACGTGCAACTGTCCGCGCCTTTTCAGAGTTCGAAGGCCTCTTTCAATCCAAGGCTTTTGCGTTCGCGCAGGTCGAGATCGGCCTCGATATGGGCGATGTGGTGCAGCATCAGCTGGCAGGCGCGGTCGAGATCCTTGGTTTCGATCGCCGAGATGATGTCGCCATGTTCCGAATGGCCGCAGCTCGATGCGGTTGATTGGCCGTAGAGCGCGATGACAAGCGAGGAGCGGGCGACGAGTTCCTCCATGAAGCGCTGCATGATCGCATTGCCGGAGACTTCCGCCAGCATCAGATGGAAATCGCCCGATGCCTTGATCTCGGCGCGGCGCGCCGTCTGGCCACGCTCGCTCATCAGGCGGCCTTCCTCCAGCAGAAGCTCTTTCATACGCTTGATATCGATGGGCGTGATCCGAGCCGCCGCCTCGCGCAAAATGCCCGGCTCGACCAGGCGGCGGGCGGCAAAGATCTGGCGGGCTTCATCCGGCGAGGGATAGGCGACGAAGGCGCCGCGGTTTTTCTCGACGCTGACGAGCCCTTCATAGGAGAGCGCCTGCAGGGCGGCGCGGGCAAGCGTGCGGCTGACGTTGAAGAGATTGCCGACATCGCTTTCCGACAGTTTGGTGCCGGGCGAAAGCCTGCGCTCGACGATCGCATCGCGAATAGCGTCGCGGATCTGTTGTGCACCGGTTTCGGAGGTATCTTCGGACAGTGCCTTGGCGGCGGATTTCATGAAATCGTTTCCTGGTGAACGTGCAAACCATATCCGGCTTCGCGGCAAAAGTTAAACGAATTTGCGTTCGAAATGACGGTTAAATTGTATACGATTTTTTGCACGAATTGAGGACGAAAGCCTAATTCATGTGCATATGCAGGTCTGCCTATAAATTGCTCTTGTGTGCCGGCTGGTGCTGGAATCCTTGCTCCATAAGGGTTTAAGAGGACGCAACACAATCTGGCACGGCGGATGCATCGTCTTTTCCGAACAGGGGAAGGCATGATGTCGAAAGCGGCAGAGATCGATATAGTATCCGTTTCGAAGGTGTATGGGGCGACAACGGCGGTCCATGCGATCAGCCTGAAGATTCCGGCCGGCTCCTATTGCTGCTTCCTCGGGCCGTCGGGCTGCGGCAAGACCTCGACGCTGCGCATGATCGCCGGCCATGAGAGCATTTCTTCGGGCGATATCCGGCTCGGCAACGTCGTCGTCACCGATTTTCCGCCGGCCAGGCGCGGCACGGCGATGATGTTCCAGTCCTATGCGCTGTTTCCTCATCTCGACCTGATCGACAACGTCGCCTTCAGCCTCAAGATGAAGGGCGTCGACAAGGCGGAGCGCCGCGCAAAAGCGCTCGAAATGCTGAAGCTGATGCAGATGGAGTCTTATGCCAACCGGCGTCCGGCGCAGCTTTCCGGCGGCCAGCAGCAGCGCGTGGCGCTGGCGCGCGCGCTGATCACCGATCCGGAAGCGCTGCTGCTCGACGAGCCGCTGTCGGCGCTCGATCCGTTCCTGAAGATCCGCATGCGCGCCGAACTGAAGAAGCTTCAGAAGTCGCTCGGCATCACCTTCGTCCACGTCACCCACAGCCAGGAAGAGGCGATGGCGCTCGCCGATGTCATGGTCATCATGAACGACGGCCGGATCGAGCAGGCGGCTGCACCCCGCGAGGTTTTCGAGCGGCCGGCAACAGCCTTCGTCGCCCGCTTCATGGGCGACCACAACGTGCTCTCCGGCCGGGTGACATCGAGCGAGAACGGCGTGATCGTCATGACCGTGCCGGAGGGCCAGAGCTTTTCCGTGCGCGGAACGGGCAGGGAGGTCGGCGAGCCCGTCGATATCGGCATCCGCACCGACCGCGTCCGCCTGCAGGTGGCGACCGAATGGACGCTCGGCTTCAACGGCATCGTCTCCAACATCGAATATCGCGGCTCGTCGGTGAAAATCACCGTTCTCGGCGCCGGCAGCGACGACTTCACCGTCATATCAGACGACGGCGATTATTTCGACCGGCCGGTTTCGGTCGGCGATACCGTTGCGCTCAGTTGGGCGCTCGACGATGCGGTGCTGCTCGGCCGTGCCTCCGCATAAACCATAACCATCAAGAACCATGAACCTTCAAGAAAAGGGGAACTGACATGACGACTGAAACGACATCGACCAAGGCGGAGAAGGGTCTTTCCCGCCGCACGCTGCTGAAGACGGGTGCTGCCGCCGTCGGCGCCATCGCCGGCTCCGGTGCGATCACCGGCTTTCCCACCATCTGGGCGAAGACGAACATCACGCTTCGCCAGTTCGGCACCGGCGTTTCGAACATCAATGCCATTGCCGAGAAGTGCAAGGCCGATCTCGGCATCACGCTTGAGATGACGGCGACCGATTCCGACGCGGCCGCCCAGCGCGCCGTCACCCAGCCCGACAGCTATGACATTGCCGACATCGAATACTGGATCGCCAAGAAGGTGTTTCCTACAGGCGCCCTGCAGCCGATGGACGTCAAGAAGCTGAAATACTACGACAAGATCGTGCCGCTGTTCATCAACGGCAAGCTGAAGCCGGATAGCGTGATTGCCCAGGGCACGGCGCCGCACACGGTCGGCTTCGTCGAAGCGCAGGGTTCCAAGAAATTCGCCAAGGAACCGACGCAGTGGATGACGATGGTTCCCACGATCTACAATGCCGACACGCTCGGCATCCGCCCCGACCTGACCGGCCGTCCGATCACCAGCTGGGCCGATATTCTCGATCCGGCCTTCAAGGGCAAGACCGCGATCCTCAACATCCCGTCGATCGGCATCATGGATGCGGCGATGATCATGGAAGCCGCCGGCAAGATCAAATATGCCGACAAGGGCAACATGACGAAGGACGAAATCGACAAGACGATCGACTTCCTGATCAAGACCAAGGGCGACGGCCAGTTCCGCGCCTTCTGGAAGAGCTTCGACGAAAGCGTCAACCTGATGGCTTCGGGCGAAGTCGTCATCCAGTCGATGTGGTCGCCGGCCGTTGCCGCCGTCCGCTCGAAGGGCATCGCCTGCACCTTCCAGCCTCTCAAGGAAGGCTACCGCGCATGGGGCGGCGGCCTCGGCCTTGCCTCGCATCTCAAGGGCGCCGAGCTCGATGCGGCCTATGAATACATCAACTGGTACACGTCAGGCTGGGTCGGCGGCTACCTCAACCGCCAGGGCTACTATTCCGCCTGCATGGAGACCGCCAAGAACTTCATGACGGCAGACGAATGGGGCTACTGGATCGAGGGCAAGGCTGCGACCGGCGATATTCTGTCTCCCGAAGGCAAGGTCATGGAGAAGGCCGGCGCCGTCCGCGACGGCGGTTCCTTCGAAGCCCGCATGGGCGCGGTCGCCTGCTGGAACTCCGTCATGGACGAGGACCGCTACATGGTCCGCCGCTGGAACGAATTCATCGCGGCCTAAGGCGATCGTCGTTTTCCTCTCCCCAACCCTCCCCACAAGGGGGAGGGAGTTCGGTGAGGGCGCGGCAGAGAAACTCCCTCCCCCTTGTGGGGAGGGTTGGGGAGGGGTCTTTTTTGAGCCCTCCCTTTACCGACAGGATGAATGACCAGATTCCGAAAGGGCAAGGGATGGCGACCATCGCAGCGGAAACGGAGGAGAACGGCCAGAGCGCGCGCGGCGGGCGTGGACTGAGGCTTTCCCCATCCGCGATCTCCTATCTCCAGGCGACGCCGCTGATTGCCATTCTCGGCTTCTTCTTCCTGCTGCCCATCGCCATGATCGCGGTCGTCAGCTTCTGGGATTACGATTTCGCCGGTCTCTATCCCGATTTCCTCACCATGAACTACACCGATACGCTCGGTTCGTGGGTGACGTGGAAGACCTATGTCAACACGCTGAAATTCACCGCCATCGTCTGGTCGTTGACGCTCGTCATCGGTTTCTGGGTCGCCTATTTCCTGGCCTTCCATATCCGCAGAACCTCGACGCAGATGATCCTCTTTCTCGTCTGCACCGTGCCGTTCATGACCTCGAACATCATCCGCATGATCTCGTGGATCCCGGTGCTCGGGCGTAACGGCCTCGTCAATTCGACGCTGATCCAGATGGGTATCATTCCGCAGCCGATCGAATGGCTGCTCTATTCCGACTTCGCCGTCGTGCTCGCCATGGTGCACCTCTACACGCTGTTCATGGTAACGCCGATCTTCAATACGCTGATGCGCATCGACCGGTCGCTGTTCGAGGCGGCGCGCGACGCGGGCGCCTCCGGTTGGCAGGTGCTGTGGAATGTCGTCATTCCGCTCGCCAAACCCGGCATGGCGATCGGCACGATCTTTGTCGTGACGCTTGTCATGGCCGACTTTTCGACGGTCCAGGTGATGTCCGGCGGACAGAGCGCCTCGGTGGCGCTGACGATGAAGAACCAGATGTCGCTGCTGCAATATCCGGCCGCCGCCGCAAACGCCGTGGTGCTGCTCGCCGTCGTGCTTCTGATGGTCGCCGCCATCCTGCGCGTCGTCGACATCCGCAAGGAGCTTTGAGATGAGCCACGAAAAACGCGGCCTGGAATTCTATCTTCTGGCGATCTTCTTCATCGTCTTCGTGCTGTTCCTCTACGGCCCGCTCTCGGCAATCCTGATCCTCTCCTTCCAGGGGCCGGACGGCGGCCTGACCTTCCCGATGAACGGCGTGTCCACGCACTGGTTCTTCAACCTGTTCGAGAAGCAGGCGGTCGGCGATTTCGGCGCCTCCTTCCGGCGCTCCTTCTCGCTCGGGCTGATGGTGATGGTGGTGACCGTCGTCGTGTCGCTGCTCGCAGGGCTTGCCTTCCGCCGCCGCTTCCGCGGATCGACCGTCCTGTTCTACGCCACCGTCGCAAGCCTCGTGGTGCCGTCGATCATCGTCTCGCTCGGCATCGGCGTCGTTTTCCAGGAGGGCGGGTTGAAACCCGCCTGGTATTCCTCGGCCTTCGGCGCGCATCTCACCTGGACGCTGCCTTTCGGCGTCCTGATCATGTTTGCCGTCTTCAATCGCTTCTCGCCGGCCTATGAAGAGGCGGCGCGCGACCTTGGCGCAACCTCCTGGCAGACGTTCCGCCATGTCGTGCTGCCGATGATCGCGCCGAGCCTGATCGGCGTCGGTCTGTTCGGCTTCACGCTCTCCTACGACGAATTCGCCCGCACGCTGATGACGTCTGGCACCTACAATACGCTGCCGCTCGAAATCTACGGCATGACGACCAACGTCACGACGCCGGTGCTCTATGCACTCGGCACGGTGACGACGCTGTTTTCCTTCACCATCATTCTCATCGCGCTCGGCATCATGACCATGCTCAGCCGGCGACAGGCAAAGACAGACTGACATGCGCATCCTCATCGTTAATCCGAATACCACGGCCTCCATGACCGAGAAGGCCGCGACCGCCGCACGCGCGGTGGCTGCTTCAGGCACGGAGATCATCGCGGCCACCTCGCGCATGGGCCCCGTCTCGATCGAGGGACACTATGATGGAGCGCTGGCGATCCCCGGCCTGCTCTCAGAACTCAAGGAGCGGCAAAGCGCGGGCTACGACGCGGCTGTTATCGCCTGCTTCGACGATACCGGGCTCGAAGCGGCCCGCAGCTTCGCCGATGTGCCGATCCTCGGGCTTTGCGAATCCGCAGTCGTGACAGCGGGCTTCCTGGCGCAGCGCTTCACCGTGGTGACGACGCTGGAGCGGTCCCGGGTGCTGATCGACAATCTGGTGCGCCGCTACGGTATGGGCGAGCGCGCCAAGGTGCGCGCCTCCGACATTCCGGTGCTGGAATTGGAGGATGCGGCATCAGGCGCGATCGGCAAACTCAGGGCCGAGATCGAGCGGGCGCTGGCGGAAGACGGCGCCGAGGCGATCGTGCTCGGCTGCGCCGGGATGACGGATCTCGCCAGGGAATTGCAGGCGATCTACGGCGTGCCCGTCGTCGATGGTGTGGCGGCTGCGGTGAAGCAGGCAGAGGCGCTGGTATCGCTCGGGCTTTCCACCAGCAAGCGCGGCTCCTATGCCTCGCCGCTGCCGAAACCATTCACCGGGGCGATGAGCGGTTTTTCGCCGGCCCTGAAGGTCGGCTGAACCGATGGGCGTTTCCTTCGATTTCGAGCAGTTGACCGAGCGTGAACGCTACAAGCTGATGATCGGCACGATCATTCCGCGGCCGATCGCCTTGGTGACGACGGTCGACGAGCATGGCCGGATCAACGCCGCACCCTTCAGCTTCTTCAACTGTCTTTCGGCAGATCCGCCGATCCTGGCGATCGGGGTCGAAAACAATGCCGACATGTCGTTCAAGGACACCGGCCACAATATCCGCATGACCGAGGTCTTCACGGTCAACATCGTCTCCTTTGCCATCGCCGAGGCGATGCATGTCTGCGGCGCCAAATATCCGCGCGGCGTCGATGAGCTGAAGGAGGCGGGGTTGACCGCGATGCCGGGCGAGAAGGTGGCCTCGCCCTGGATCGCGGAGGCGCCGGCCGCCTTCGAATGCCGGCGGCATGTGACACTGGAACTCGGCCGCTCCAGGCAGATCGTCATGGGCGAGATCGTCTACGCGCATTATCGCGACGGCGTCGTCGATCCGGAACGGCTGCATGTCGATCCGGCCGCGGTCGACGCGATTGCAAGGCTCGGCGGGGATACCTGCGCCACCATCCGCGACAGGTTCGAGATGCTGACGCCGAAGCTCTGAAGCGGGATAGGCTCAAGTTTTGCTTTACTTTTTTGCCTCCGGCGAGAATGGTCTGCAGCGGATCATTGCGGCAGAGGAGGGCTTACCCATGACAATCGAGGACGATCTCAGTCGGATCGCGGAGCAGGAGAAGGCGTTGAGCTTCGACGCTTTCGACCTGACGACGGCATGGCAGCTCGGCAGGCTTTTGCAGGAACTCGCCACCGAGCGCGGCCTCGGCATCGCGATCGACGTAACCCTGCACTCGATGCCGGTCTTCTATGCGGCGCTTCCGGGTGCGACGCCCGACAACGTCAACTGGGTCCGCCGCAAGCGCAACATGGTGTTGCGCTATTTCCGCAGCAGCTATGCCTCCGGCCTGAAACTCAAGAAGGACGGCAAGACGGTCGAGGACAACGGGCTCGATGGCGCAGACTATGCGCCGCATGGCGGCAGCTTCCCGATCAGCGTCAAGGGCACGGGCTGCATTGGCGCGGTCACCGTCTCCGGCCTGCCGCAGCGTGACGACCACAATCTTGCGGTCGAGGCCCTGGCGCTGATGCTGGCGAAGGATCTGGATACGCTGCGGCTCGCCCCGCTTTGATGCGGTTACGCCAGCCATAATTTTGACAGAAAAAAGCCATGGAAACTGCAAAATCGCGTCACCGCTCCGGTGACGCGGGCTTATCCTGCGGTTAAGGTGCGGCATCGCCCTCCTTAACCTACCCGGGACATCATGATCCGCCTGTTCCTCGCGCTTGCCGCCGCCATCGGTTTTGGTCTTTTCCTCGCTTCCTGCAACACGCTTTCCAAGGAGGAGTGCATCGCCGCCGACTGGCGGGTGATCGGTGAGAGCGACGGGGCGGCAGGCTATGAGCCGCAACAGCGTTTTGCGGCACATGCCAAATCCTGCGAGCGGGTCAAGATTGTGCCCGATCAGACGATCTGGTTTCAGGGATACCAGGCTGGCCTCGTGCGCTACTGCACGCCGCTCAGCGGGCTGGCGCGTGGCCAGTCGGGCAACGGCTATGCCAATGTCTGCCCGCCGGAAACCGCGTCAGGCTTCCTGCGCGGCTTCAACCTCGGCAGCAAGCAACACGGACTGCAGGACCGCCTCAACTCGATGCAGAACGACTACAGCACCAAGGAGGCTGAGATCGACGAGCTTTCCGACAAGCTGAAGGACGCGAAGGATGGGGACAGGTCGGAACTGCGCCGGCGGATCGAGGACCTGGAAGACGATATGCACGAGATCCGCCGAGACCAGCGCGACGTGCAGGACGAGCTCGACCGCGTCAGCGAGGACGTTGAATGGTTCCAGCGGAACCCGAATGTTGCATTGCCTGGGCCGGGGTATTGACCCAGCCCCGGAGCCTACGGCCGGTCTCGACGATACCTTTCGCAGCGTCGTGGCTTCGCACCCGGAATAAAGCTGCCGAAATGGAAGATCGCCACGAACGCGCGTAGTGACAGGCGGATACGCAACTGGTAATAATGTTCCCGTTTTGTTCTATTTGACGGGTTTGTTATGCTGCGTTTGCTTTCCATCTTTGCCGTCGTCGGCATCAGTCTGTTTCTTACCTCCTGCTACACGATCTCCAAAAAGGAATGCCTGGCTGGCGACTGGAAGGGGATCGGTTTCACTGATGGGTTCAACGGTTATCAGCCGCAAGCACGGTTTGAAGGGCATATCAAATCCTGCAAACGAGTGAAGGTCGTGCCGAACCTCACTCTTTGGAATCAGGGCTACAAGAAAGGTCTGCTGCGTTATTGCACGGGGTGGAGTGGTCTCTGGGAAGGACAGCATGGGTACAGTTACAACGGTCTGTGTCCGCCTAAGACAGAAGCTGAGTTCCTGCGTGGCCACGAGGTCGGTTATCGTCAGTATTCGCTCAAATCAAAATTGGAGCAGCTTGAAGACGACTACGAGGATGAAGAGAAGCGGCTCAAAGAGCTCGGGGAAAAACGAAAGAAAGATCCCGAGGCCGATCGGTACAATGCCGTTAGTTTTGAGATTCAGAGTTCCGAACGGGAACTTCGTAGAATCAATGACGAGCAGAGCCGCGTTCGGGCCGACCTCAATGAAGCGGAACAAGAAGCGCGCCAGTTCGAGAGGTAGCTGTAAACGCAAAATACCGACACGCCCTCTGAGGCTACCGCCTCAGAGCTTGCCTCCAGTCTCGGTGATGCCCTTCGTCAGGCTGCCCGTCGCTGGGAAAAGCGGGATGAGGCAGGCCTGAAGGGCGTGGTAGATATCGCCCTTGCCTGGGAAGAGCGAATGCGAGGGGATGAGATCTTCCGTCAGTTCCTCGTGCCAGCCGCCATTCTTGTGGTCGATGAAGGCGCGTTCGATCACGTTCCAGATCTTGCGATAGCTTTCTTCGTGGAAATCGCTCGGCAGGTGCTCGTTGAGGAAGTGGGCAGCGGCAGCACCTTCGCAGGCCGGCCACCAGAGCTTGTTGCGCTTGGCGGCCTTGTCGTCCCAATCGAGCGTGTAGAAGAAACCGCCCTTGTCGTTATCCCAGCCGAGCGCCATGGATTGGGCGAAAAGGGCTTTGGCCGCATCCGGGATCCATTCGATGCGTTTGCCGCCGAGCGCCCAGAGCTGCAGGATGAGGCGGGCCCATTCCAGCCAGTGGCCGGGCGTCGTGCCGGCCGGGCGGAACATTTCGTTCGGATGATAGTAATCCTTGTCGAGGTTCCATTCGGCGTCGAAATGTTCGGCGACGCGCCAGTCGACCGAACCGGCCGAGCGACGGATGACGAGATCGGCGATGCTTTCGGCCTTGGTCAGGTAATCCCTGCCGCCGGTGGCTTCGAAGGCAGCCATCAGCGCCTCGGTCAGGTGCATGTTGGAATTCTGGCCGCGATAGGCGCCGCCGTCGAGCGGCTGCCAGTCGGCGGTGAATTCCTCGGCGATCGCGCCGTGGCGGGGTTCCCAGAACCTGGTGTTCAGGACCTCGGTGATATCGGCGAGCATGTCGTCGGCCAGCGGATGGCCGATCGTCTTGGCGGCGGAGGCGGCCAACAGAACGAAAGCATGGCCGTAGCCCTGCTTGTTGGAATCGACGGGACCGGCATTGTTGAGCGACCAGAAATAGCCGCCGTTTTTCCGGTCGCGATGATGGTTCCAGATATAGTCTATGCCGTGGTCGACGACATCGGAGGCGCCGGGACGGCCGAGCAGGGCGCCGATCGAGAAGCAATGCACGGCGCGCGCCGCGATATGGATACCGCGAACCTGACCCTCGGCATCCAGCGGTCTGCCGGTATCATCGAGATCGTAGAAGCCGCCCTTCGGGTTGATGGAATTGTGCTGGAAGAAATCGAAGAGGCCGTTTGCCTGGGCGAGCAGCCAGCCGCGATGATAGGCGCGGCTCGTCCAGTTTCCGAGTGCGGCGTTGCCGGTTGCGGGTGCCATGATACTCCTCCGATTTCGTGCGCACTATGTCGCAAACGCCTATATAGAGGTCGGGCGAGTCTGTCATCCGGTTAGCGCATCGGCGTGAAAATCAGAGCCGATTGTCGGAAAGCGCAATGCCAGGATTGAAAGTGTGGAGCGTCCTTTGCGCGTTTGAAAAGACGCGCGGCGCTGCAGGCTTGAAAAGCACGAAATCGACAGGCATATATTGACATAAAGATATCTTTATGTGATTTGGTCTGTCTGGTCTTATGACGTCAAGGAGCCCTCCCGTGTTTGATAATCTCTTTGGTCCCGAAGGGGGCAAGCGTGACGGCAGTGAAGTTTTCGCAGCTTTGAAGAAAGCCGCGAGCGAGCGCATCCTTGTTCTCGACGGCGCCATGGGCACGCAGATCCAGGGATTGGGCTATGACGAGGACCAGTTCCGCGGAACGCGCTTCATCGGCTGCGCCTGCCATCAGAAGGGCAATAACGACCTTCTGATCCTGAGCCAGCCGGGCGCGATCGAAGAGATCCATTACAAATACGCCAAGGCCGGCGCCGATATCCTCGAGACTAACACCTTCTCCTCGACCCGCATTGCGCAGGCCGATTACCAGATGGAAGGCGAGGTCTATGCACTGAACAAGGAAGGTGCGGAGATCGTCCGCCGGGCGGCAATCCGCGCCGAGCGCGAAGACGGCCGCCGCCGCTTCGTCGCCGGCGCCATCGGGCCGACCAACCGCACCGCCTCGATTTCGCCCGACGTCAACAATCCCGGTTTTCGCGCCGTCACCTTCGATGATCTGCGCGATGCCTATGCCGAGCAGATCGACGGGTTGATCGACGGCGGCGCCGACATCATCCTCATCGAGACGATTTTCGACACGCTGAACGCCAAGGCTGCGATCTTTGCCTGCGAGGAACGCTTCACAGCCAAGGGCGTGCGCCTGCCGGTGATGATCTCGGGCACGATCACCGACCTTTCCGGCCGCACGCTCTCCGGCCAGACGCCGTCGGCCTTCTGGAACTCGGTGCGCCACGCCAATCCCTTTACGATCGGTCTCAACTGCGCGCTCGGCGCCAATGCGATGCGCCCGCATCTGCAGGAGCTTTCGGGCGTCGCCGACACCTTCATCTGCGCCTATCCGAATGCCGGCCTGCCGAACGAGTTCGGCCAGTACGACGAAACGCCGGAGTTGATGGCGGCGCAGATCGACAGCTTCGCCCGCGAAGGCCTGGTCAATATCGTCGGCGGCTGCTGCGGTTCGACGCCCGAACATATCAGGGCGATCGCGGAGACCGTAGCGAAATACAAGCCGCGTCCGATCCCTGAGCATCGCCCCTTCATGTCGCTGTCGGGCCTCGAACCCTTCGAGCTGACCAAGGACATTCCCTTCGTCAACGTCGGCGAACGCACCAACGTCACCGGCTCAGCGAAGTTCCGCAAACTCATCACCAACGCCGATTACACGGCGGCGCTCGATGTCGCCCGCGATCAGGTCGAGAACGGCGCGCAGGTGATCGACATCAACATGGACGAGGGCCTGATCGACTCCGAAAAGGCGATGGTCGAGTTCCTCAACCTGATCGCCGCCGAGCCTGATATCGCCCGCGTGCCCGTGATGATCGACTCGTCGAAGTTCTCGATCATCGAATCCGGCCTGAAGCGCGTCCAGGGCAAGCCGATCGTCAACTCGATCTCGCTGAAGGAAGGCGAGGAGAATTTCCTCGCCCAGGCACGGCTGCTGCACAACTACGGCGCTGCCGTCGTCGTCATGGCCTTCGATGAGACGGGGCAGGCGGACAGCTATGACCGCAAGGTGGAAATCTGCACGCGCGCCTACAAGCTGCTGACCGAGAAGATCGGCTTCCCGCCCGAAGACATCATCTTCGACCCGAACATCTTCGCGGTCGCCACCGGCATCGAAGAGCACAATAATTACGGCGTCGACTTCATCGAGGCGACGCGGACGATTCGTCAGCGCATGCCGCTGGTGCATATTTCGGGCGGCGTTTCCAACCTGTCCTTCTCGTTCCGCGGCAACGAGCCGGTGCGCGAGGCGATGCATGCCGTGTTCCTCTACCACGCCATTCAGGCGGGCATGGACATGGGCATCGTCAATGCCGGCCAGCTTGCAGTTTACGACAATATCGATCCGGAACTGCGCGACGCCTGCGAAGACGTGGTGCTGAACCGGCGCCCCGACGGCACCGAGCGGCTGCTCGAAGTTGCGGAGAGATTCCGTGGCGGTGCCGCACGCGAAGGCCGCGTCCAGGACCTCTCCTGGCGCGAATGGAGCGTCGAGAAGCGCCTCGAACATGCGCTTGTTAACGGCATCACCGAATATATCGAAGCCGATACCGAGGAGGCGCGCCAGCAGGCCGCCCGGCCGCTGCACGTCATCGAAGGGCCGCTGATGGCCGGCATGAACGTCGTCGGCGACCTGTTCGGCTCGGGCAAGATGTTCCTGCCGCAGGTGGTGAAGTCGGCGCGCGTCATGAAGCAGGCGGTCGCCGTGCTGCTGCCTTACATGGAAGAGGAAAAGCGCCTCAACGGCGGCGAAGAGCGCCGGTCGGCCGGCAAGATCCTGATGGCGACCGTCAAGGGCGATGTGCACGATATCGGCAAGAACATCGTCGGCGTCGTGCTGGCCTGCAACAATTACGAGATCGTCGACCTCGGCGTCATGGTGCCGGCGACGAAGATCCTCGAAACGGCGATTGCCGAAAAGGTCGATGTCATTGGCCTTTCGGGCCTGATCACGCCGTCGCTCGATGAGATGGTGCATGTCGCGGCCGAAATGGAACGGCAGGGCTTCGAAATTCCGCTCCTAATTGGCGGAGCGACGACCAGCCGCGTGCATACGGCCGTGAAGATCCACCCCGGCTACAATAAGGGGCAGGCGATCTATGTGACTGATGCGAGCCGCGCCGTCGGTGTCGTCTCGGCACTGCTCTCGCCGGAGACGCGACAGGGTTATGTCGATGATATAAGAGCGGAATATGCCAAGGTGGCGGCCGCCCATGCGCGCAGCGAAGCCGAGAAGGTGCGCCTGCCGCTGCCGCGTGCCCGCGAGAATGCGCACAAGGTCGACTGGTCGGCGTACCAGCCGACGAAGCCGCAATTCTTCGGCACGCGGGTGTTTGAGGATTACGATCTCGCGGAGCTTGCCAGATACATCGACTGGACGCCGTTCTTCCAGACCTGGGAACTGCGTGGCCGTTACCCCGCCATTCTCGAGGACGAGAAGCAGGGCGAGGCGGCGCGTGCGCTCTGGGCCGATGCGCAGTCCATGCTCAAGAAGATCATCGACGAGAAGTGGTTCCGTCCGCGCGCTGTCATCGGCTTCTGGCCGGCCGGCGCCGTCGGCGACGATATCCGCCTGTTCACGGACGAGAGCCGCAGCCAGGAGCTTGAGACTTTCTACACTTTGCGCCAGCAGCTTTCGAAGCGGGACGGGCGGCCGAACGTGGCGCTCTCCGATTTCGTCGCGCCTGTCACAAGTGGCGTGCAGGATTATGTCGGGGGCTTCGTGGTGACGGCCGGCATCGAGGAAATCGCCATCGCCGAGCGCTTCGAACGCGCGAACGACGACTATTCCTCGATCCTCGTCAAGGCGCTCGCCGACCGCTTCGCCGAAGCCTTTGCCGAGCGTATGCATGAGCAGGTGCGGCGCGACTATTGGGGCTATGCCAAGGACGAGACGCTCAGCAATGAGGATCTCATCACCGAAGCCTATGCCGGTATCCGCCCGGCGCCGGGTTATCCCGCCCAGCCCGATCACACCGAAAAGGCAACGCTCTTCAAGCTGCTCGACGCGGAAAAAGCCGCCGGCGTGAAGCTGACGGAGAGCTATGCGATGTGGCCCGGCTCGTCTGTATCCGGCCTCTATATCGGCCATCCCGACTCCTATTATTTCGGCGTCGCCAAGGTGGAGCGGGACCAGGTGGAAGACTATGCCAAGCGCAAGGGCATGGAGGTTTCCGAAGTCGAGCGTTGGCTCGGACCGGTGCTGAACTACGTGCCGCGCAAGGTGGACGAGGAGATCGAGGACGCGGCCTGATGGCCGAGCCATCCTCGTCGCTTAAGGCGGCAAGCTCAGAGATTGATTCAATGCATGAAAAAGCCGGGAAGTGTTTCACTTTCCGGCTTTATGATTTTGATGTGGAGGCGATCTTTGGATTGCCTGCTTCTGGTAAGGTCTACGTGACCGCGATCGTCAGCTCCGCGACAAAGTCATAAGCGTCGCCGCGATAGAGCGAGCGGGTAAATTCCACGGCGCGGCCGGAGCCGAGATAGGAGATACGCTCGATCGACAGGCCGGCGGCGCCGACGGGGACGCCGAGAAGCTGGGCGTCGGCTTCCTTCATATTGGTCGCGGAAATGCGCTGCACGGCGCGCACGGGGCGGACCTGGAGACGTTCGAGTTCGGCATAGAGCGAATTGGTGACGGCCGACGGATCCGGCAGGAATTCGCCGGAGACGCTGGCATTTTCGATCGCCAGCGGCTGGTCGTCGGCGATGCGCAGACGGGAGAGGCGCGAAACCTTCACGTCGGCGGCGAGGCCGAGGATCATCATCTCGTCGGGCGAGGGGGTGTGGATGCCCTTATGCAGCCATTCGGAGCGGGAGGACATGCCGCGGCGCGCCATGTCCTCGGTAAAGGAGGTGAGCTGCGACAGGCGCTGCTCGACCTTGGAGACCGGTTTGGCAACGAAGGTGCCCGAGCCGTGGCGGCGCACCAGCAGGCCATCGGCGACGAGTTCGTCGATCGCCTTGCGCACGGTGACGCGGCTGACGGCGGCAAGTTCGGCGATGTCGCGCTCCGGCGGCAGCGCGTCGCCGTGGCCAAGCGTGCCGGTGCGCACGGCTTCTTCGAGCGTGCGGCGCAGCTTGACGTAGAGCGGACCGGTGCCGGCCGCCTGCAGCCGCTCCAGGGACAGGATAGTCGCGAGGTCATCGCTCATGCCGCACCTCTCTGCCGGTCGTTCAGGAGTTTGACCGCAAGTTCCACCGCGCCGTGCAAGGCATCGTTCTTCGGTCTGGCGAGCAGCGGCCTGTAACGTTCGGAAAGCCATGGTTCATAGGCCTGTGCAAGGCCGCCGAGCAGGCAGATCGACGGGCATTCGGGCCAGAGGAGCGCTTCGAGACTTTCGCCGATCGCCGTTGCGGCATCCCTGACGATGCCGACAGCGGCGGCATCGCCCCTTGCCGCATGTTCGAAGACGACGGGCGCGTAACGGGCGAAATCTGTCGGCCGTGCCGAATGGGCGAATTCGACGACGCGCTCGGGATCATTGCCGTATTCGGCCATAACAGCCTCGGTGATCGGCGATGCCGGACGCACCCGGTCATGTGCGAGCAGCGCCCGCTCCATGAGGTCGCGGCCGAGGCGGGCACCGCTCGCCTGGTCGCCCACGACGAAGCCCCAGCCGCCAATGCCATTCAGCCGGCCATCCCTGCGGGCATTATAGACCGAGCCGGTGCCAAAGGCGCCGACGATGCCGTCGGCATCGCCGAGCGCGCCCTGCAGCGCGATCAGCGCATCGGTGACGACACGGCCTTCGGCAAAGGGCAGGGCTCTTTCGATTCGCCGGCCGTAATCCGTGACATTGGCGCCAGCGACGCCGACGACTGATACGACAGAGGAAACGGCTTCAGCGCCGAGCCCCGCATCGCGCAGCGCCTGGTGGGCGGATTCGACGATGTTGAGAAGAGAGCTTTCGAGATCCGACAGGATATTGGCAGGGCCTGATTTACCGCGGCCGATGATATTGCCGCTCCTGTCCGCCACCGCGGCCCGGCAGCTCGTTCCGCCGCCATCTATGCCGATTGCAAGCTCCGTCATCGGACCTCCGAATACGCCCGTTCCCACATGGTTTTTATACAATACCAAAAAAATACCATTTACCAAGTGGGAATGATGAGGAAAATAACGCTTTTTATCATATTGATTTTATTCACTAAAATTTTTTAATGAATTTTTGGCGGCGAAAAAGTTAAATTCGGCTGGACAATTGGTATTTTTTTGGCCTTAATTCGGCAAAAGGGAACAGCGTTTCGAAGCCCACGAAAACCGGTAGCAAAACCAAGCCGGAACCGCTTCGAGGATGATTGCATGAACACCAGCAGGCCCGTCAGGGCAGCGGCGGAGTTCGGGTAGCCATCGGCTTTCCCTCATCATTTCGCCATGCCCGGTGCAGGCCACCGGCAAGGCGCGCAGTTCGGCCGCAGGCGATCCGCCTTCGTGCCCGTCGAGCTTTCGGGGCCGGCAGTCGCTGGCGGCCCTCCAAGGGGCGTTGGGTGTTTCCTCAAGCACACCAACCGCTTGTTTCAGATCGAAAACGGCGCCTTCCGGCGCCTGAAAACAGGAGAGGGAAATGAAAAACACTGCTCTGAAAAGCTTCCTGCTTGCCTCAAGCCTGCTGACATCGGCAGGTCTCGTCCATGCCGCCGACGTTACGCTGACGGTCGAAAGCTGGCGCAACGACGACCTGCAGATTTGGCAGGAAAAGATCATCCCGGCTTTCGAAGCCAAGAACCCGGGCATCAAGATCGTCTTCTCGCCGACTGCGCCGACCGAATACAATGCTTCGCTGAACGCCAAGCTTGATGCTGGCTCCGCGGGCGACATTATCACCTGCCGTCCGTTCGACGCTTCGCTCGAACTCTTCAACAAGAAGCAGCTCGTCGACATCACCAGCCTGCCCGGCATGGAGAATTTCTCGCCGGTCGCCAAGGCCGCCTGGTCGACCGACGACGGCAAGTCGACCTTCTGCGTGCCGATGGCTTCGGTTATCCACGGCTTCATCTACAACAAGGATGCCTTCGAAAAGCTCGGCATTTCCGTTCCGAAGACGGAAGGCGAGTTCTTCGCAGCCCTCGACAAGATCAAGGCCGACGGCACCTATATTCCGCTCGCCATGGGCACGAAGGACCTCTGGGAAGCCGCGACCATGGGCTACCAGAACATCGGCCCGAACTACTGGAAGGGTGAGGAAGGCCGCGAAGCCCTGATCGCGGGCAAGCAGAAGCTGACCGATGCCGACTGGGTCAAGCCCTATGAAGAGCTTGCCAAGTGGAAGCCCTATCTCGGCGACGGTTTCGAAGCCCAGACCTATTCGGACAGCCAGAACCTCTTCACGCTCGGCCGTGCAGCCATCTACCCAGCCGGTTCGTGGGAAATCTCGCTGTTCAATACCCAGGCTCAGTTCAAGATGGGCGCCTTCCCGCCGCCGGTTCCGAAGGCTGGCGATACGGGCTACATCTCCGACCATCCGGATATCGGCGTCGCCCTGAATGCCAAGAGCAAGCATGCCGAAGAAGCCAAGAAGTTCTTGAGCTGGGTCGCTTCGCCCGAGTTCGCCGACATCTATGCGAACTCGCTGCCGGGCTTCTTCAGCCTGAACTCCAACCCGGTCAAGATGTCCGATCCGCTGGCCCAGGAATTCGTCTCCTGGCGCGGCCCGTACAAGTCGACCGTGCGCTCGACCTACCAGATCCTGTCGCGCGGCAAGCCGAACCTCGAAAACGAGACCTGGGTCGAATCGGCCAACGTGATCAACGGCACGGATACGCCGGCGGTTGCTGCCGAAAAGCTCCAGAAGGGCCTCGACAGCTGGTACAAGCCGGCCAAGTGATGTGATCGAGGGGCGGTGTCTGCTGCCCCTCATCCGGCCTGCCGGCCACCTTCTCCCCGCTTGCGGGGAGAAGGAGACTCGCAGCGACCTCCCAGCCCGACATGACATCTCAGCAGGGCGCGTTCCTTCTCGTAACGGAGAGAAGGTGAGGGTGAGGCGCAACGTATCCATCTGCGCTGCGCCTTGCGGCCAGTCGACTAGAACGGGCAAAAGCCATGAGCCAAACCGACAACGCGGCCGATATCGTCCCGATCAAGCGCCCGATGCGCTGGCATATCTTCGTCTTCATGCTGCCGGCAGTGATCGTCTATTCCGCCGTCATGGTGCTGCCACTCATCGAAACGCTCAGGCTTTCGCTCTACAATACGGTCGACGGACAGCCGGCCTTCGTCGGCCTTGCGAATTTCAAGGTGCTGTTCGGCGATCCGCGCTGGGCGCATGATTTCTGGAACGCGCTCGTCAACAACCTGATTTTCTTCGTCATTCACATGTGCGTGCAGAACCCGATCGGCGTGGCGCTGGCCGCCCTGCTTTCGGTGCCGAAGCTCAGGGGCGTTGCCTTCTACCGCACGGCGATGTTCCTGCCGACGCTGCTCTCCTTTGTCATTGTCGGCTTCATCTGGAAGCTGATCCTTTCGCCGATCTGGGGTGTCGCCCCCTGGATGCTCGATCTCATCGGCCTGAAATTCCTGTTCGCACCCTGGCTCGGCAAGCCGGGCTCGGCGCTGATCGCCGTGTCGCTGATCTCCAACTGGCAGTATATCGGCATTCCGATGATGCTGATCTATGCAGCGCTTCTCAGCATCCCCGAAGAGGTGATCGAGGCCGCCGAATGCGACGGCATCACCGGCTGGGCACAGTTCTGGAAGATCAAGCTGCCGCTCATCCTGCCGGCGATCGGCATCATCTCGATCCTGACCTTCGTCGGCAATTTCAACGCCTTCGACCTGATCTACACAGTGCAGGGCGCGCTTGCCGGGCCTGATATGTCGACCGACATTCTCGGCACGTTGCTCTACCGCACCTTCTTCGGTTTCCAGCTGCAGCTCGGCGACCGTTCGATGGGCGCGACGATCGCCACGGTGATGTTCCTCATCATCCTCGCCGGCGTCTCGCTTTATCTCTTCGTCATCCAGCGGCGCATGCGTCGCTACCAGTTCTGAGGAGCGCGCATGTCCAAGGCACGCACATCTCCCATCCGCACCGGCCTCGTGCACCTGGCGCTCAGCGCCTACACGCTGGTCGCGCTGTTTCCCGTGTTCCTGACCATCGTCAACTCGTTCAAGGATCGCGCCTCGATCTTCCGTGAGCCGCTGATGATCCCGACGCCGTCGACCTTTAGCCTCGTCGGCTACCAGACGGTGCTCGGCCAGGGCGATTTCGCCACCTATTTCCAGAACAGCTTCATCGTCACGATCGTCGCGATCCTGCTGGTGCTGCTCTTCGGCGCGATGGCTGCCTTCGCGCTCTCGGAATATCGCTTCCGCGGCAATATGTTGCTCGGGCTCTATATGGCGATCGGCATCATGATCCCGATCCGTCTCGGCACGGTGGCGATCCTGCAGGGCATGGTGGCGGCCGGCCTCGTCAATACGCTGACGGCGCTGGTTCTCGTCTACACCGCGCAGGGCATACCGCTGGCGATCTTCATCCTGTCTGAATTCATGCGCACGGTTTCGGACGATCTCAAGAATGCCGGCCGCATCGACGGGCTTTCCGAATATGCGATCTTCTTCCGCCTGGTACTGCCGCTGGTGCGTCCGGCCATGGCGACGGTCGCCGTCTTCACCATGATCCCGATCTGGAACGACCTGTGGTTCCCGCTGATCCTGGCGCCCGCCGAAGCGACCAAGACGGTGACGCTCGGCTCGCAGATCTTTATCGGCCAGTTCGTCACCAACTGGAATGCAGTGCTGGCGGCGCTGTCGCTCGCGATCCTGCCGATCCTCGTCCTCTACGTCATCTTTTCGCGGCAGCTGATCCGCGGCATCACGTCAGGAGCCGTCAAGTGAACCAGGAAAAACCGATCCGCGTTCTCGTTGCCGGCCTCGGCAACATGGGCCGCAGCCATGCGCTCGCCTACCACAACAACCCCGGCTTCGAGATCGTCGGTCTCGTCAACCGCTCGACGCCGGAACTGGCGCCGGAACTGCAGGCCTACACCATCCATCCCGACTTCATGGCGGCGCTTGCCGAGCTGAAGCCGGACCTCTGCTCGATCAACACTTATTCCGACAGCCACGCCGACTATGCTGTCGCCGCCTTCGAGGCCGGCTGCCACGTTTTCGTGGAGAAGCCGCTGGCGACCACGGTTGCCGATGCCGAGCGGGTCGTCGCGGCGGCTGAGAAGGCGGGGCGCAAGCTGGCAATCGGTTATATCCTTCGCCATCACCCGTCCTGGATGAAATTGATCGAGGAGGCCCGCAAGCTCGGTCCGCCTTACGTCTTCCGCATGAACCTCAACCAGCAGTCCAGCGGCCCGACCTGGGCGACGCACAAGTCGCTGATGCGCACGACCTCGCCGATCGTCGATTGCGGCGTCCATTATGTCGACGTCATGTGCCAGGTCACCGATGCGAGGGCCGTCGAGGTGCGCGGCATGGGGCTGCGCATGTCGGAGGAGATTGCCGCCGATATGTATAATTACGGTCACCTGCAGGTGCTTTTCGAGGACGGCTCGGTCGGCTGGTACGAGGCCGGCTGGGGGCCGATGATTTCGGAGACCGCTTTCTTCGTGAAGGATGTGATGTCGCCGAAGGGCGCGGTGTCGATCGTCATGGATCCGAATGCCAAGTCGGACGATATAGACACTCACACCAAGACGTCGGTGATCCGTCTGCACTCGGCCGAGACCGGCCCGGACGGCAAGTTCATCCGGCCAGACCAGGACATGAGGATGACGGGCGAGCCCGGTCATCAGGCGCTCTGCGACCTGGAACAGGCCTTCATGCTGAGGGCGATCCGCGAGGATCTGAACCTCGATCGCCATATGGCGGATGCAGTGGCATCGCTGCGCATCTGCCTTGCCGCCGACGAGAGCGTGCGTACCGGCCAGCCGGTCAGATTGTAAGGGAAAACCAGTGGGATCGCTTCAACTCAAATCCATCCGCAAGACCTATGGCACGCATGAAGTGCTGAAAGGCATCGATCTCGAAGTCAAGGACGGCGAATTCGTCATCTTCGTCGGGCCGTCGGGCTGTGGGAAGTCGACGCTGCTGCGCAGTATTGCGGGCCTCGAGGATGTCACCTCGGGCGCCGTGATCATCAACGGCCGCGACGAGACGCTGACGCCGCCAGCCAAGCGCGGCATCGCCATGGTGTTCCAGTCCTATGCGCTCTATCCGCATCTAACGGTCAAGGACAATATGGGGCTTGGCCTCAAGCAGGCCGGTAAGGCCAAGGATGAGATCGACAAGCGCGTCAACAAGGCGTCCGATATGCTCTCGCTGGAGCCTTATCTGGCGCGGCGGCCGGCCGAGCTTTCCGGCGGCCAGCGCCAGCGCGTCGCGATCGGCCGCGCCATCGTGCGCGAACCGGAGCTCTTCCTGTTCGACGAACCCCTGTCGAACCTCGATGCGGCGCTGCGTGTCCAGACCCGCCTCGAGATCGCCCGGCTGCACCGCAGCCTGCAGGCGACGATGATCTACGTCACCCACGATCAGGTCGAGGCGATGACGCTTGCCGACAAGATCGTGGTGCTGAACGCCGGTGCGATCGAGCAGATCGGCTCGCCGATGGAGCTTTATAACCGCCCGGCAAATGTCTTCGTCGCAGGCTTTATCGGCTCGCCGCAGATGAATTTCATTGCGGGCGAGAAGGTCGGCGATCACAGCGCCAAGACGATCGGGGTACGCCCCGAACACATGACGCTGTCGCGCGAGCAGGGGACCTGGGCTGCGAAGGTCGTGCATGTCGAGCATCTCGGCGCGGACACGATCATCTATCTGGAATCCGACCAGTGCGGCCTGCTGACGGCGCGCCTATTCGGCGAGCACCAGTATGAGCCCGACGAGATCGTCTATGCGAGCCCGGACCAGGCGCATGTGCATCGTTTCGATGCCGACGACCGCGCGATCCGCTGAACCGATGACAGAACGAAAAGCCCGGCCAGCGTGCCGGGCTTTTTGCTTCCCGTCGGCGTGCGGGTGCGATCAGCCGAGCACGGGCCGCATGAAGCTGCGTTCATAGCTGACGATACTGCGGTTGCGTTTGTCGAGCTCGAAAGCGGCCTGACATTCCGGATCGCTTGCCATGCGCGTGCGATAGTCTTCGTAGGCGGCAAGGCTCGGGAAGGAAAACAAGGCCACGGCAATGTTGTTGGCGCCTTCGGACGGCAGGAAATAACCGTGATGGGTGCCGCCCATCCTGTTGACGATCGGAATCCAGAGCCGGGCATATTCCTCGAATTCGGCAAGCTTGTATGGATCGATCACATAGCGCAGGTGGCAGGTAATCATTGAAATATCCCATCGTGTAAAATGCCGGGCGGAAAGCTGCCTGGCTCATTTGGTTTGTTCAACTTCTGGCACGGAGCTGGGGGAGTTCAAGTGCTTCGCAGTGATGGCTGCATCACCTTTTCTGACAGTTCGGGCGGCCTGAAATGAAAAAAGGCGCCGCGTCGGCGGCGCCTTTCGGACGAGGTCGCGTTGCCGGATCAGTCGCGGATGATCAGCAGGTCGGCTGCCATGAAGCGCAGCGTCACGGTTTCGCCGGACTGCGGCGGGGTGGTGCCCGGGCTGTTGAACATGTCGAACGAGATGACGTTGCCGCCGACGTTCATGCGGGTGCGGATGACAGAACCCAGGAAGTGAGCCGAGACGACCTGACCGGTCAGCGCGGTATCGCTTCTGGCGCTGTCGGAAAGCGAGCCTGCTTCCGGGCGCAGCGCCAAAGAGATGGTCTCGCCAGCCTTGTGGGCCGCGACCGACTGTTTCAGCGTAATTTTCTGATCGCCGATCTGGATGAGGTTGGTGTCGGGGTCGATGACCTTGGCCTCGATGAGGTTCAGCGTGCCGACGAAGGAGGCGACGAAGCGCGTCGCCGGCGTGTTGTAGATCTCGAAGGGCGAACCGATCTGGTCGGCTTTGCCGGCATTCATGACGACGATGCGGTCGGAGATCGACAGCGCTTCTTCCTGGTCGTGGGTGACGAAAACAGTGGTGATGCCGAGCTGCTGCTGGATCTGCCGGATTTCCTCGCGCAGCGATACGCGGATCTTGGCGTCGAGTGCGGAGAGCGGCTCATCGAGCAGGAGGACCTGCGGCTTGACGGCAAGCGCGCGGGCAAGGGCAACACGCTGCTGCTGGCCACCCGACATCTGGTAGGGGTAGCGGTCGGCCAGGTGATCGAGCTTGATCAGGCCGAGCATTTCCTTGACGCGGGCGTCGATATCGGGCTTCGGCGCGCCGGCGACCTTGAGGCCGAAGGCGACGTTGTCGTGCACCGTCATGTTGGGGAACAGGGCATAGGCCTGGAAGACCATGCCAATATTGCGCTGGTTCGGTTTCAGCGAGCTCTGGTCCTTGCCGTTGATGGTCAGCGTGCCGCCGGTCGGTGTTTCGAAGCCGGCGATCATGCGCAGGACGGTCGTCTTGCCGCAGCCAGACGGTCCGAGGAAGGAGACGAACTCGCCCTTCTCGATGTTCATGTTGAAGTTCTTGACGACCTGAACCGGGCCGAAGGATTTCTGAATGTTGGTCAGCGTGAGAAAGGACATGAGTCAGATACCTTAAGCCTTTGCCGGGGCGGCTTTGCCGAAGCGGGAAACGAGGTTGAGCAGGCCCATGCTGAGCCAGGTGATCGAGAAGGCGATGACGGCGAGCGCCGAAGGCTCGTACGCCTTGTTGGCACCGACGAGCTGCAGGTAAGGACCGAAGGCCGGACGGTTGAGCAGTGCGGCGAAGGTGAATTCGCCCATGACGATCGCGAGCGTGATGAAGGCGCCTGAGAGCACGCCGCTCATGACGTTCGGGAAAATGCACTTGAACAGGATGGTCGTCCAGCGGGCGCCGAGGCTCTCGGCTGCCTCCGTCAGGGTGCGGACGTCGATCGCGCGCATGGCGGTATCGACCGCGCGGTACATGTAGGGCAGGGACAGCGTTATATAGGAGAAGACCAGCAGGATGTTGGTGCCGGTCGTCGAACCCGTCAGCGGCAGATAGGACGACGAGTTGTACATCCTGAGGTAACCGAAGACGATGACGATCGCCGGAATGACGAGCGGCAGCAGCGTGATGAATTCGACGACGGGGCGCATCTGCGGCAGGCGCAGCCGCACCCAATAGGCCGTCGGTACGACGAGCAGCATGCCGAAGACGATGGTCAGCAGCGCCATCAGCATGGAATAGCCGAAGGTCTCGCGGAACTGAATGTCCGAGAAGACCGATTCATAGGCATCGAAGCTGTATTCTCCGCGGCGCATGCGCAGCGAAAACTCGATCGTGCCGATCAACGGAATGACGAAATAGGATGCGCCCAGAATGACGGCGATCCAGGCTCCGAGACGTTGAGCTTTCATTTCTGCCACCGTTCGGCGCGCATGCGCAGCATGAGGTAAAGGACATTGGAGACGCCTGTTATAACGATCATGCCGAGCGCGATGGCGTAACCAAGGTTGGCATTGTGCAGGACGTCGCCGCGGATCTGCGCATAGAGCAGGATCGGCACGATGTTCAGCGAGCTACCGGTCAGCGCGAAGGCGGTGGCGATGGCGCCGAAGGCGTTAGCGAAGAGCAGCAGCGTCGTGCCGAGCAGGCTCGGCCAGAGGATCGGCATTGCGACCATCGTCCAGTATTGACGGTTGGTCGCGCCCAATATCTGCGAGGCTTCACGCCATTCCTTCTTCATGCCATCGAGAGCGGGCGTCAGGATCAGCACCATCAGCGGGATCTGAAAATACATGTAGGTGATGGTGAGGCCGAAGAAGGACAGCAGGTTGAAACCGGTGCCGTAGAGATTGAAGCCGAACCATTCGCGCAGGAGGAACGTCACGAGGCCGGTGCGGCCGAGCGTTGCGAGAAAGGCGAAGGCGAGCGGCACGCCGGCGAAATTCGAGGCGACGCCGGAAAAGGTTAGCAGCGTCGAGCGCACGGAGGAGGGCAGACCGCCGAGCACGACGGCCCAGGCGAGAAAGAAGCCGATCAGCGCGCCGCCGAGGGCCGACGCCACCGAGACGCGGATACTGATCCAGTAAGCGCTTATGATCGATGGGGTAAAGAGATCGCCGATATTCTTCAGCGTGAGGTCGCCCTCGGGCGTCAGGAACGCGCCCGCCACAAGATAAAGCGTGGGGATGATCAGGAAAAGCAGGGAGAAAATGATGAAGGGTGCAATGCCCAGCCAGTCGATCACACGGTCTCGGTTGATCAAGGGGGCGCTGCTCACCATAGGCGTTGACACGGTGCTCATGGAAAAGCTCATCCTGGGGCGTCGGAGTGAGAAAACCTCCCCGCCTTTTGGGCGGGGAGGCTGGATCGGAGATTACTTGACGGCGGCGCCGACGACGGAATCCCAGTTCTTGGTGATGGCTTCCTTGCCGGCAGCCTGTTCTTCGAGCGTCGGGAAGACAGCCTTTTCATAGGCTGCTGCCGGCGGCAGCTTGTCGAGCAGATCCTTCGGGATCTTGTTCTTCTTGGCAAGATCGTTGAAGCGGATCGGGTGGCAATAGCCCTTCAGCCAGCCGAGCTGACCTTCGTCGGAATAGAGGTATTCCATCCAGAGCTTGGCAGCGTTCGGGTGCGGAGCGAAGGCGGAGATAGCCTGGACATAGACGCCGGCAACGACGCCGGTCTTCGGAACGACGACCTCAAACGGAGGGTTGCCCTTCAGGCTTTGACCCCAGGAGAGAGCATTGTAGTCCCAGGCGACGATGATCGGCGTGGAGCCCTGCGCGAACGGAGCGGCCTTGCCGACGACCGGTACGAAATTACCGCTCTTGTTGAGTTCGGCGAAGAACTTCAGGCCTTCTTCGCCTGCCTTGGCGGCGTTACCGCCGGATGCGGAAAGACCAGCGGCATAAACGCCCTGGACAGCCTGGTTGGCTGTGCGCGGATCGCCAGCGAGGGCGACGGTGTTTGCGTAGTCGCTCTTCTTCAGATCGGCCCAGTCAGCCGGCGACTGCTTGACGAGGTCCTTGTTCACGAGGAACGAGAGAACGCCGTAATAGTCGCCGTACCAGAAGCCGTCGGCATCCTTTGCGGTAGCCGGGATCGAATCCCAGGTCGATACCTTGTAAGGCTGGATCAGGCCATCCTTCTTAGCGGACGGACCGAAGGAAAGACCGACGTCGATGACGTCAGGAGCCTGCGGACCGGTATTGCCCTTGTTGGCCTTGATGGCTTCGACTTCGTCGCCCGAACCCGCATCCGGGTTCAGTTCGTTGACTTCGAGGCCATACTTGGCCTTGAAGCCGGCAATGACGTCGCCGTAACCGCACCAGTCGTGCGGAAGAGCGATCGTCGTCAGGGTGCCTTCCTTCTTGGCGGCAGCGATAAGTTCAGCGCTCGGCTCAGCAGCGGCAATCGCGGTCGAAGCCACGATCATCGCAGTAGAAAGTGAAAGCAGTCGAGAAAGGTTAGAGATCACTGTTGTTCTCCTTCGGGTTTCAGTGTCTGGCGATGCTGTTAATGAGCTTGCATGAAGCTTGTGTGACAGCCGGATGACGTTAATTTTGCCATGAATAGCAAGCGTTTGCGACAGATGGTTTATTTGCGACAGCGCCATCCGTTTCCGCGAAAAGCCATCATTGTTTTTGCTTTGTTTTAGCCGCCCTCCTACCCCGGTTTGCGGAAAAGCTTGGTCTGCTCGAACAGGCCTTCCAGCGTCTTCATGCGCTCCTTCGTCTCGTCCCAGGTCGAATTCTGAACAGCCTCGATCAGCGCTTCGACGATGAAGAGGGTGACGACGGAAGAATCCCAGGCGGACGGCGCCTCGATCCGGACGCGGAAGGCATGCCTGGCGAGCTTGGCGGCAGGCGAGCCCCACTGGTCGGTGAATACCACGATTTCGGCGCCGCGCTTGCGGGCGGCGGTGGCAAGGCTCACCATCTCCTGCTCGTAGCGGCGGATATCGAAGATGATCAGGACGTCGCCGGCATTCATATTGAGGACATATTGCGGCCAGCTGCTGGAATTCGACGACAGCAGCGTCGTTGCCGGGCGGATCACCTGCATATGGGTGAAGAAATACTCGGCGAGCGCGCCGGTGATGCGGCCGCCGGCGAAATAGAGGCCGCGCTTACGGTCCGACAGCAGCGCGGCGACGTTGTCGAAGGTCGCGGTGTCGAGATCGGTCAACGTCTGGCGCAGGTTGCCCATGATGGCATCGGCGAAACGGTTGAGGATATGCGTGCCCGGCGCGTTCTGCGCCCAGCGATCGTGCTTGGCGATCGGGTTGGAGATCGTCGCCTCGACCTCCTGATGCAGATGCGCCTGAAAATCGGGATAGCCCTTGAAGCCGAGCTTCTGCACCATGCGCACGACGGTCGGCGTCGAGACGCCGGCATTCTCAGCGATGGTAGTGATGCTGCCGAGGCCGGAAACCGGATAATTGTCGAGAAGGCTTTCCGCCAACTGCTTCTCGGCGCGTGTCAGCACCGCAAGATGCGAGTGGATGACGTCCGAAACCGTCTTCGACGCAGTTGTCACTTGACTTTGCTCCCCGGGATGGTCTGGCGCCACTTTCCCAACCAAAGTTAACAACGCTGTCATAATCCATGTCAACAGCTGTCATGAAAAGAAATTTTCAGCGGATGCTTGACAGCGGTCGAAAGCTGAAGAATTCTTTTCTTATAAATATTTTATTAAGGGATAGGAGTGGCGCCTTTGGTGCTGGCCCAGCCGAAAATCCTCAGCGAAGCGGACGGCGAATGCGTCGGGATCGAGCGTATTGGCGGCCGCAGCCCGGTGCTGCTCGTCTGCGAGCACGCTTCGAACGCGCTTCCTGCCCGGTTCGGCGATCTCGGCCTGTCCAGCGAAGCGCTCTCGAGCCATATCGCCTGGGATCCGGGGGCCTTAGCGGTTGCGCGCGGCATCTCCAAAGCGCTCGACGCCACGCTTGTCTATCAGCGCTTCTCCCGGCTGATCTATGACTGCAACCGTCCGCCGAGTTCGCCCGGCGCCATGCCGGAGACGAGCGAGATCTACGCCATTCCGGGCAACAAGGATCTGACCGACGAAGAGCGCCTTGCGCGCACGGATGCACTCTACGTGCCTTTCCATGATGCCATTCGCGAGCTGATCCGCGATCGCCGGGCGAGGGGGCAGGACAGCGTCATCGTGACGATGCACAGCTTTACGCCGGTCTATCACGGCCGCCAACGCGCCGTCGAACTCGGCATATTGCACGACGAGGACAGCCGGCTCGCCGACCGGATGCTTGATGCTGCGGCCGAGGCGCCGCTCTACCGAACGGAACGCAACGAGCCTTACGGGCCTAAGGACGGCGTGACCCACACGCTGATCCTGCACGGGCTTTCGAACGGCTTGCGCAATGTAATGATCGAGGTCCGCAACGACCTCCTCACAGACGATAGCGGCCAAGGGGTCATGGCCGACTATCTGACAGGACTTCTCCAGCAAAGCCTGGAAGCCTGATAAAAAAGAAGACCCGAGGGAGCAGTTTATCTGCGGAGTCCGCACGGCGCAAATGCCGCGGACAATTGGCACTGGACCGGCCCGCAATCCCGCGGCCGGGCGGCTAACAGGGGGAAGTCATGTCTGACTATACCGATCAGGATAAGACGCAGGACGTCCATGTCCTGCATTCCATGGGCTACGCCCAGGAACTCGAACGGCGTATGAGCTCGTTCTCGAATTTCGCAATTTCGTTTTCGATCATCTGCATCCTTTCGGGCGGCATCAATTCGCTCGCACAGGCGACGTCGGGTGTTGGTGGTGCCGCGATCGGCATCGGCTGGCCGGTCGGCTGCATCATCTCGCTGTTCTTTGCGCTCGGCATGGCGCAGATATCGTCCGCCTATCCGACGGCCGGCGGCCTCTATCACTGGAGTTCCATTCTCGGCACCCGCTTCACCGGCTGGCTGACGGCATGGCTCAACCTGCTCGGCCTCATCACCGTTCTCGGCGCCATCAACATCGGCACGGCGCTCTTCCTCGGCGGCACGTTCGGCGCCCAGCTCGGCATTGCGGATGCCAGCGGCGTCGTCTCGCCCGGCATGCAGGTCGTCCTGGTCGTGCTCTTCACGATCGTCCAGGCGGCGATCAACCATTTCGGCATCGGCCTGACGGCAAAACTCACCGACTTCTCCGGTACGCTGATCCTCGTGACCGCGGCCGTGCTGACGATCGCTTGCTTCTATTTCGCTCCGACGCATGATTTCTCGCGCCTGTGGACCTTCACCAATTATTCCGGTGATGCCGGCGGTGCGGTTTGGCCGCATTCGGACAGCATGTGGTATATTTTCGGCCTCGGCCTGCTCCTGCCGATCTACACGATCACCGGCTACGATGCCTCCGCCCACACGTCTGAGGAAACCAAGAAGGCAGCTCTTTCCGTGCCGCGCTCGATGGTGTCGGCCGTCATCTGGTCGTCGCTTGCCGGCTGGGTGATGCTTTCGGCTTTCGTCATTGCCATTCCCGATATGGCCGAAGGCGCCAAGCAGGGCTGGAGCGTGTTCTTCATGACCGTCAACGCCATCATGCCGGCCTGGCTGGTGACGCTGCTTTACATCGCGATCTTCATCTCGCAGTTCCTTTGCGGACTTGCGACCGTTACCTCCTGCTCGCGCATGATCTTTGCCTTCTCGCGTGACGGCGGCCTTCCGGTCGGTTCGAAGGCGCTTGCCAGCGTCAGCCCGAAATTCCGCACGCCGGTTGCGGCGATCTGGACGGGTGCGGCTCTCGAAAGCCTGTTCGTCTGGGGCGCATTGTTCATCTCGGTCGGCGAGGCGAGCCTCTACGTTACCGTGGTCAATGCGACGCTGATCTTCCTTTTCCTGTCCTTCCTCTTCCCGATCGTGCTCGGCATCTTCGCCTATGGCACCAAGAAGTGGCCGGCACCCGGACCGTGGAACCTCGGCAGCGGTGTCTACAAGGCGGTCGGGGTTCTCGCAACGCTCGGCATGATCCTGATCATCTACATCGCGATCCAACCGCCGAACGACAAGGTCTTCGGCGTAACCCTGGGCTTCATAGTGCTGGCGATCGTCATCTGGTTCGCGGTTGAGAACAGACGCTTCCAGGGTCCGCCGATCGGCGACATGATCGCCAAGCGGCAAGGCGAGATTGCCGCCGCGGAAGCCGCTGTCGGCGAAACCGGTACCGTCGCCGTTCCCGGCGAATAATCGACGTATTGAGAAGAAACGGGGCCGCATCCTGTGGCCCCGTCAGCGGTCCAACGAAAAGGCATCCGGCCGGAAAATTCCAGCGATGGCATGCCGTTTCGTTGTCCCGATTTCCGATTTTCCCTTTTCTCGTTCAGGCGGATCAATCATGAGCAGCAGCTACACAATCGACGATCTCAGGAAGGATGTTGCCGAAGGGCGCATCGACACGGTTCTGGCCTGCCAGGTGGACATGCAGGGCCGGCTGATGGGCAAGCGCTTCCAGGCGGAATATTTCGTCGAGAGCGCGTGGAAGGAAACGCACAGCTGCAACTACCTGCAAGCGACTGACATGGAGATGGAAACGGTCTCCGGCTACAAGGCGACGAGCTGGGAGAAGGGCTACGGCGACTATACGATGAAGCCGGATCTGGCGACGCTGCGCCGTATTCCCTGGCTGGAGGGCACAGCGCTGGTGCTCTGCGACGTGCTTGATCATCACACGCACGAAGAGGTCGCCCATTCGCCGCGGGCGATCCTGAAGAAGCAGGTGAAGCGCCTCGAAGACATGGGCATGAAGGCCTACATGGCTTCCGAACTCGAATTCTTCCTGTTCGACCAGACCTACGAGGCGGCGCAGGCTTCCGGCTACCGCAACCTCAAGCTCGCCAGCGCCTACAACGAGGACTACCACATCTTCCAGACCACCAAGGAGGAAGAGGTGATGCGGGCGATCCGCACCGGGCTGCAGGGCGCCGGCATTCCGGTCGAGAATTCCAAGGGCGAGGCTTCGGCCGGCCAGGAGGAAATCAACGTGCGTTATGCCGACGCGCTCGCCATGGCCGACCGGCATGCGATCATCAAGAACGGCTGCAAGGAGATCGCCTGGTCGAAGGGCAAGGCCATCACCTTCCTTGCCAAGTGGAACTACAATGCCGCCGGCAGCTCCTCCCATATCCACCAGTCGCTCTGGAGCCTCGAGGAAAAGCCGCTGTTCTTCGACCATGCCGGCAAATACGGCATGTCGCCGCTGATGCACAATTACGTTGCCGGGCTTCTCTCCCATGCGAGCGAGATCACCTATTTCCTGGCGCCTTACATCAATTCCTACAAGCGCTTCATGGCCGGTACCTTCGCGCCGACCAAGGCGATCTGGAGCAAGGACAACCGCACCGCCGGCTATCGCCTCTGCGGTGAGGAAACCAAGGGGATCCGCATCGAATGCCGCGTCGGCGGCTCCGATCTCAATCCCTATCTCGCCTTTGCCGCACTGCTTGCCGCCGGCATCGACGGGATCGAGAACAAGCTCGAACTCGAAGCTCCCTTCGTCGGCGACGCTTACGGCGGCAAGGACATTCGCGAGATCCCGCGCACGCTGCGCGCGGCTTCGGCCGCGATGACGGAATCGGCGATGCTGCGCAAGGCCTTCGGCGACGACGTGATCGACCATTACACCCGAGCTGCCGAATGGGAACAGGAAGAATACGACCGCCGCATCACCGATTGGGAAGTGGCGCGCGGTTTCGAAAGAGCTTAATAGGCATTTGCGGGTTTGCCCCTCACCCTAACCCTCTCCCCGCTTGCGGGGAGAGGGGACTTGCCACACGGATCGCTTGAGAGTGCGGAAAACGGTGCGGCATAACCCCTTCGCCCCGCGAGCGGGGAGAAGGTGCCAGCAGGCGGATGAGGGGCTATGACCCTCGACGAAATTTTTGATCAATACGAGGACGGAAATCGATCATGGCAATGATCCAATGCATTTCACCGGTCGACGGATCGGTTTACGCCGAACGACCGGCACTTTCACTTGACGCTGCCAAGGACGTTGTGGCGCGCGCCCGCAAGGCGCAGAAGGCCTGGGCGAAGCGGCCGCTCGAAGAGCGTGTCCAGCTTGTGCTGAAGGGTGTCGCGCGGCTGAACGAGATGTCCGACGTCGTCGTGCCGGAGCTTGCCTGGCAGATGGGCCGGCCGGTCAAGTATGGCGGCGAATACAGAGGCTTCAATGAGCGCTCCAACTATGTCGCGTCGATCGCGGCGGATGCGATGGCGCCTGTTATCGTCGAAGAGAGCGACCGTTTCGAGCGGCGCATCGAGCGCGAGGCGCATGGCGTCGTCTTCGTCGTCGCCCCGTGGAACTATCCCTACATGACGGCGATCAATACGATCGCCCCGGCGCTGATGGCCGGCAATACGGTGGTGCTGAAACATGCCTCGCAGACGCTTGTTGTCGGCGAGCGGCTGGTGCAGGCCTTCATCGAGGCCGGCGTTCCCGAGGACGTGTTCCAGAACGTCTTCCTCGATCACGAGACGACGTCGGCGCTGATTGCTGCCGGCAGCTTCAACTTCGTCAACTTCACCGGATCGGTCGAAGGCGGGCGGTCGATGGAGCGGGCCGCTGCCGGCACTTTCACCGGCCTGGGCCTCGAACTCGGCGGCAAGGATCCGGGTTATGTCATGGAAGACGCGGATCTCGAAGCGGCTGTCGATACGCTGATGGATGGCGCCACCTACAATTCCGGCCAGTGCTGCTGCGGCATCGAGCGCATCTATGTGCATGAATCGCTCTATGACGCGTTCGTCGAGAAATCGGTCGCCTGGGTGTCGAACTACAAGCTCGGTAACCCGCTCGATCCGGAAACCTCGCTTGGGCCGATGGCGCACAAGCGCTTCGCCAAGGTGGTGCGCGAGCAGATCGCCGATGCAGTTTCCAAGGGCGCCAAGGCGCTTGTCGATCCCAAGCTTTTCCCTCAGGATGACGGCGGCGCTTATCTTGCGCCGCAGGTCCTCGTCGATGTCGACCATTCCATGGCCTTCATGCGCGAGGAGACCTTCGGCCCGGCGGTCGGCATCATGAAGGTGAAGAGCGACGAGGAGGCGCTCGCTTTGATGAACGACAGCCAGTACGGGCTGACGGCTTCGCTTTGGACCAAGGATGTCGAGCGGGCTGCACGTCTCGGCCGCGAGATTGAAACCGGCACCGTTTTCATGAACCGCGCTGATTATCTCGATCCGGCGCTTTGCTGGACCGGCGTCAAGGAGACCGGCCGCGGCGGCTCGCTGTCGATCATCGGTTTCCACAATCTGACTCGTCCGAAATCCTTCCATCTGAAGAAAGTCACAGCATGAGCAGCAACATCACCGCAAACTGGAGCTACCCGACATCGGTCAAGCTCGGCCGGGGCCGAATCAAGGAACTGGCCGACGCCTGCAAGAGCCTCGGCATCAGGAAGCCGCTGCTCGTGACCGACCGAGGCCTCGCCTCGATGGCGATCACCAAGAATGCGCTCGATATCCTCGAAGATGCGGGCCTTGGCCGGGCGATCTTCGCCGATGTCGATCCGAACCCGAACGAGAAGAACCTCGAAGCCGGCGTCAAGGCCTTCAAGGATGGCGGCCATGACGGTGTCGTCGCCTTCGGCGGCGGCTCTGGTCTCGATCTCGGCAAGTGCGTCGCCTTCATGGCCGGCCAGACGCGGCCGGTCTGGGATTTCGAAGATATCGGCGACTGGTGGACGCGCGCGAACCTTGAGGGGATCGCGCCGATCGTCGCCGTGCCGACCACGGCAGGCACCGGTTCGGAAGTCGGTCGCGCCAGCGTCATTACCAATTCCGAAACCCATGTGAAGAAGATCATCTTCCATCCGAAGTTCCTGCCCGGCGTCGTCATCTCCGATCCGGAACTGACCGTCGGCATGCCGAAAATCATCACGGCCGGCACCGGCATGGATGCCTTCGCCCATTGCCTGGAAGCCTATTCCTCGCCCTTCTACCATCCGATGTCGGCCGGCATTGCGCTCGAAGGCATGCGGCTCGTCAAGGAATTCCTGCCGCGCGCCTACAGGGAAGGCACCGATCTCGAAGCCCGCGCCAATATGATGTCGGCTGCCGCCATGGGCGCGGTCGCCTTCCAGAAGGGGCTCGGCGCTATCCATGCGCTGTCGCACCCGATCGGCGCCGTTTACAACACCCATCACGGCATGACCAATGCAGTGGTGATGCCGGCGGTGCTGCGTTTCAACCGCGCAGCGATCGAGGAGAAGATCGGCCGGGCGGCCGCCTATCTCGGCATCTCAGGCGGATTCGACGGCTTCTACGATTACGTGCTGAAGCTGCGCTCCGATCTCGGCGTGCCGGAGACGCTGACGGCGATGGGAATCGCCCCTGATCGTATCGACGAATTGTCGGCCATGGCGATCGAAGATCCGAGCGCCGGCGGCAACCCGGTTGCAATGACACTCGAAAATACCAAGGCCCTTTTCAGGGATTGCTTCTGACAGTTGAAGGCGGACCTGCAAACTGGCCCGGAAGGCTTTGGCTTTCCGGGCCTTTTTCGTTTCAAGGTATCCCTAGTTTTAGGGATGTGAAAAATAACCGGCTGCAATTTCGGCGCGCGCGTTTGGAATTTGTTAACCATGATTGTAAAGGATGGCTTAACCGCACGATGCTCCGAGAGTGCGCAAAAGAGCGATGCCGGCTCGCATCATTGCCTTCCGAGGAACGAACATGCCTGTCATTACTTTCGCAAATACCAAGGGCGGCGCCGGCAAGACGACCGCTGTTCTGTTGCTCGCGACCGAGCTTGCCCGCAAGGGTTACCGCGTCACCATCCTTGACGCCGACCCGCAGCACTGGATTTCGCGTTGGCATGAGATATCAGGTGATGTGCCCAATATTTCGGTGATCGATTTCGTGACCACGGCCTCGCTGCCGCAGCATATCAGCGAGAACAAGCACAATACCGACTACTTCATCGTCGACCTGCCGGGTGCGCGCAATCCGCTGCTCGCCACCGCCGTCGGCCTTTCCGACCACGTGCTGATCCCGATCCAGGGCTGTGCGATGGATGCGCGCGGCGGCGCTCAGGTGCTCGAGCTGCTGCAGTATCTCGACGAGAAGGCGGGCATCAAGATCGGCCATTCGGTGGTACTGACCCGCGTCAACTCAATGGTGACGACGCGGGCGCTGCAGCTCGTCAAGTCGCTGCTCAGCGAGCGGCACGTGCCGGTGCTGGATACCGCCATCATCGAACGCTCGGCTTTCCGCGACATCTTCGACTGCGGCGGCACGCTGCATACGATCGACCCGACGCGCGTCAGCAATCTGGACAAGGCGCGTGAAAACGCCACCTGTTTCGCCGAGGAAATGATGCGCAAGCTGCCGGTCAAGCTGACGGCATCCACCCGGATGGCGACGGCAGCCTGACAGCTACCCGCATCCTCGAACGACATGCGTCCGGTTCGCACCGCGACGCATTTCGCCTTTCAGGCGCTTGCCGTGCGGCTGCCATCATGGAGAGAATGAGCCAGAAGGTCGGAAAGACGCCTTTTGACGTCGGCCAATTCGTCCGACATGCGATTGCGTTGCCGCGGCAGGCCTATATCGACCACCTCCAGAATGCGTCCCGGCCAAGGGCGCATCACGACGACACGATCCGCCAAATAGGCTGCCTCTTCGATATCATGCGTGACGAGCAGCATCGTCGTGGCATTCGCGCGCCATAGATCGATCAGATGATCCTGGAGCTCGACGCGCGTCATCGCATCGAGCGCGGAGAAGGGCTCGTCCAACAGCAGCACCGCCGGCTTCGTCACGAGCGCGCGCGCCAAGGCCACGCGTTGCGCCTGCCCGCCGGACAGTTCCTTGATCCAGCGCTTCTCGTAGCCGCGAAGGCCGATCTTCTCGAGAGCCTCCGATACCTGCTCATCGCGTTCGCTGCCTGCCAAATGGCGCAGGCCGAAACCGATATTGTCGGCGACGGTCAGCCAGGGAAAGAGCCGGGGCTCCTGGAAGACGATATTCACCAATGAGTCCGGCTCCCTCAGCAGCCGTCCCTCCAGGCTTATTTCGCCCTGCGTAGAAGCTTCCAGGCCCGACAACAGCCTCAGAAGGGTGCTCTTGCCGCAACCCGATCCTCCGATGACCGCGACCAACTCCCCCTTTCCGATATTGAGGGAGAAGTCTTGCAGCGCATGCGTACCGTTGGGATAGATCTTGGATAGAGAGCGGATATCGAGCATGTCAGATCCTGCTTGCATGGCTGTCGCGCCAGCGCAGGAACGGCGCGCTCGCAATCAGAAGCAGACTGTCGGTCGCCTTGCCGACAATGGCAAAGATCAAAATAGCGGCAAAGATCTGGTCCGGTTTTCCGAGTTGCTGACCATCCACCAGAAGATATCCCAGGCCTTCAGATGCGCCCATGAACTCCGCCGCAACGACGAACATCCAACCGAGACCCAAGCCTGCGCGCAAGGCGAGGATAAAGTCCGGAAGGACCGCCGGCAGCAGGATCAGACGAATGAGCTCGAAGCCTGAAAGCCGAAAGACGCGGCCGACCTCGACGATGCGCCTGTCAACGCCGGTAACGGCGCCATAGACCCCGAGATAGACCGGGAAGAAGACGCCCACAGCAATCAGGGCGACTTTGGAAGCTTCGAAAATACCGAACCATAGGATGAACAGCGGCACCCAGGCAATGGAGGGAATTGCCCGCAGAGCCTGCAGGGTCGGATCCAGCAGGCGTGCGAGCAGTTTGGAGTAACCGGTCAGCGCCCCAAGCGCGGTTCCCACCAGCGACCCGAAGGCGAAACCGATCGTCACTCTGCGCAGCGTCGCGCCGACATGTGTTGTCAGATCTCCTGATGCCGACAGCGCATAGACTGTAGAGAGAATTTTCGAGGGTGGGGGCATCAGGCGACCGCCGACTATTCCCGCTCGGACGAGGATCTCCCAGGCGGCAAACAACGCGAGCGGAAACACGATTCCGACGATCGGATGATCGAAAGGCGAAACCCGGCGCCGCCGGGTCTCCCTTGCTGTTTCCGTCTTTTGCCATGACAGCGCGATGTCCACCAATGACATGGGGAATGCTCTTTCTATTGCTTCACTGGCCGAGAGCGGCGGAGGCGTAGCTGGGATCGATCAGCGCCGAGACGGTTTTGGCGACATCGACATCCGCCTTGATGACATCGGCCTTTTGCAAGGCGAGACCCGCGGCTTCGATCGTCTCGCGCTGCGCATCGCCGATCACGGAATAGGTGAGGTTGGTACGCTCCAACTGGCGGTCTATCACGCTATCGGGCAGCTTGGTGGCGGCGACGAGGGCGGCCTTGAGCTTGGCCGGATCTTTCAGAGCTTCGGAGCGCGCCTTCTCATAGGATGCAAGCACGCGTTTGACGAGATCGGGATGGGCGGCTGCAAACTCCTCGCGCACATTGAGCACGCCCCAGCTGTTGTTGTCAGGCTTGCGATAGAAGAGCACATCGCCGTCTTCAATCTCGGCGGAGGCCATGATCGGATCGAGGCCGGCCCAAGCGTCGACGTCGCCACGCTTCAGCGCAAGGCGGCCGTCCGCGTGCTGCAGCAGAACCAGCGAAACATCCTTTTCGGTCAGCCCTGCATCGGCCAGGGCACGCACCAGGAAAATGTGCGGGTCGGTGCCGCGCGTCACGGCGATGGACTTGCCCTTGAGGTCCTGGACCTTGGTAATGCCGGTATCCTTGCGGGTGACGAGCGCGGTCCATTCCGGACGCGAATACACATAGATGGATTTGATCGGGTTGCCGTTGACGCGGCCGATCAATGCAGCCGCACCCGCGGTCGAGCCAAAGTCGAGAGAGCCGGCATTCAGGAATTCCAGGGCTTTGTTGGAGCCTGCGGACTGGACCCAGGTTATCTTGATACCATCCTTTTCGAATTCCTTTTCCAGGATGCCTTCATCCTTCAGAATGAGGCTGACCGGATTGTAGGTCGCCCAATCCACGCGAATTTCCGAGACATCGGCAGCCTGTGCCGTGCCGACGGCGACAAAACCCGCCAAAACGCTCAAAGCCAATCGAACAAGCGATTTCATACGACCTCCAAAATGTTAGGAGGTGAAATCTACAGATTTAATAGCTTTTTTGCGTGCTTTCAGGTTCCAAACTTTAGGACGGCAGAGCAAATTTGAACTGCCGCCGCAGCTCGCGCTAGATTGTTGTGTCAAAAATGCTGTCGGTTACCGACCTCGGCCGGTCCCAGCCGTCTGGCATGACGCGGTGTTTTGGTCAGTCGACGAATTCGACCGTCACGCCCGGCTTGACCATCTTGGCAAGCTCGGTGGCATCCCAGTTGGTCAGACGGATGCAGCCATGGCTCTGGGTGCGGCCGATCTTGGAGGGCTCGGGCGTGCCGTGGATGCCGTAGGTCGGCTTGGAAAGTGCCATCCAGACGGTGCCGACCGGGCCGTTCGGGCCTGGCGGAATGTTGAGGATCTTGTCGTTGACGCCCTGCTGGAAATTGATCTTCGGATTGTAGGTGTAGCCGGGATTGAGAGCGACGCGCTCGACAGTCACTGTGCCCGAAGGGGAGGGCGTGTCGGTGGAGCCGATCGAAGCCGGGTAGGCGGCGAGGAGATTGCCGGCGGCGTCATAGGCGAAGACCTGCTTGCGGCCCTTGTCGGCGATGATGCGGGCGACGTCACCGCTTTTCGGCTCACCGGGATTGACGACCTTGATGACGGTGCCGGGAACGCTGAAATCGGCGCCGGGGTTCATCTCCTTGAGGAAGCCCTCATCCATGTGGAAGCGCTCTGCGAGCATTTCCGTGGTGGAGGTATAGGCGAGCGACGGCAGCAGCGCCTTTTGCGAATAATCTTCCGGGATCTGGGCGACGAAGGGGCCGGCGGCATCGGCCGGGGTGATCGTGTAGCTGACGACGGGCAGGCCGCCGTTCATGCGCAGTTCTTCCAGAATGGCATCGGTGTCGTTCGGGTCGAGCTTCGACCCGGTCATCTGGTCATAGGCATAGATGCCCTTGGTGACGTTCGAGCCCATATGACCGTCGATGACGCCGGGGGAGATGCCGGCGCGGTCGAGGAAGACCTGCAGTGCGACGATCTCGGGCTTCGACTTGTTCTTCAGCGTGATGACGGGCTCTTCCGGTGCCGCCTTCGGTGCGTCGGCGGGCGGAATCTGCTGATCGGGATCGATCGAGGCATAGTCGTCGCCGGGCTGCGGATTGCCGATGCTGTTATCGTTGGGATAGGGCTGCTCGCCGAGCGGCTGGCGTTCGATCGCCGCATCACGCGGGATACCGCCGGTCACGGCCCCGCGCTCGGAGTAACGCGTATCGCCATTGTTACCGTCGTCGGCATAGTAGGGATCGTTGCCGGATTGGTTGCTATAGACCTCGCGGGGGCCGGGGCGCGGCGGATAATAGCCGCGGGCGCGCATCTCGGTGGCGACGATGTTGCCGTAGGCATCGATCAGCACGCGGTTGCCGCTGCGGTCCCGGGCATAGGCAACGCCGGGGGGGAGGTAGTCGAGGATTTCGCCGTTCGGCGTGACCAGCACGACATCGCTCTGGCGGCGGTCGCGGAACTGCTGCGCGCCTGCCTCAGGCGCTGCGGCGGCAAGGGCTGCCAGCACGACCACAAGCGAAAATGCCGATTTCAAAAAGCGATTCACGTCTCAAACCTCGAACGGTGACTGGGCAGACACACACCCGTCAATTTTGACGCTAGTGTGGAATTTATGAAACTGTGCTGAACAAAATATGAAAATCACTAAGATTTCCTTTTACTCATAAACGTTTGCGTTCTTGTGTCCGTTCCGCAAAATCCACCGTTGCGGTGAAAACGCAAGATGGAGGCGGCGCCGATTGACGAAGAGTAGAGCAAAACCTAACCCTACGGCGGCCGATAAATCCTCGAGGAGACTGCGATGATCGAATTTGCCGCCGCAAGCGGGCCGCGCCTGATGCTGGACGAAACATCGGTGCTGGATATCGGCGGCTGCATCATCGACGGCGTCGATATCGCGCCGAAGCGGGCCATTCCCGATGACGGCGATCCGCGAATCGATCATTCGCTTGAAGGCTTCCTCTTCACCTGCGGACCGGACCATATCCGCCACCGCCAGCCGATCCCCGGCCGGTCGGACGGCAAGGTCTATCCGTTGCACGGATCGGCCTCCGGCCATGCGGCGAAGGTGCTGTGGACGAAATTCGAGAACGGCAATGCCGAATGCCGCGCCGATATCGACATCGTGACCGTCGAGGGCCTGTCGCAACGCATCGAGCGGCTGTGGCGGATCGAGGGGGCGACCGGCGAGGTGCGGCTCGAGGACCGCGTCGTCAATACCAGCGACCGGACCGTGCCGACCTTCCTGATGTATCACATGAACACCGGCGGCAAATGGCTGGACGAGGGCACCCGGCTCGAAGGGCGGATGCTTGCGAATGGCGGCTTTCCCTGGACCTTCGGCGAGGAGCCGGGCGGCATTTTCTGCCTCCCCGCGCAGGCGACGGAGGAGGGCTTTGCGGAGGTCCGGCTCGGGCCGATCGCCGCGATCGGCGGCAGGACGCTTCGCGTGCGCTTCCGTGCCGATACGCTGCCTTATCTGCAGGTCTGGCGGAACCAGAAGGCGCCGGCCCATATCATCGGCATCGAGCCCGTTTCGCACCGCTGGGTCTTGCGCGACGAGCTTGAGGCGGCCGGAGAGTTCAACATGCTGGCGCCTGGCGAGAGCCGCAGTTATGCGCTGACCTTCACCTTCCTGTGAGCGAAGTGTTGTTGACGCCTGCCGGCCTGCGTCGTAGACCTTCAGCCCATGATTTTTAGGAGATAGGACGATGGATATTCGCCAGATCGACGATGAATATTCGGTTTCGGGTCAGATCACGCCCGAGGACCTCGACGAGATCAAGGCGCTGGGCTTCAAATCGATCGTCTGCCATCGCCCCGACCAGGAAAGCCCGGACCAGACGCCGTTCTCGGTCATCGAGGCGCGCGCCAGGGAGCTCGGCCTCGATATCGCGCATGTGCCTGTGGGACCGATGGGCGTGACCGAGGAAGCGGTGCAGGGCATGGTCGACGCGCTCGACGAATTCCCGCGACCGATGCTCGGCTATTGCCGCTCCGGCGCACGCTCGACGGCGATCTATCAGAAGACCCATCATATCCGCGGCTAAGCCCGGCTCCGGAGCCCGATTTTCCGGCGCTGTCCCTCAGCGCCGCCACTTTCCATTCACTGAGGAGACTATAATGAGCATCAAGCGTATCGACGTCGGCTCGCGCATGAGCGGCGCCGTCATTCATGGCAACACGGTCTATCTCGCAGGCCAGGTCGGCGAGGGCGAAAGCGTCACGGATCAGTGCAAGTCCTCGCTTGCCGAAGTCGACCGCCTGCTGGCTGCATCAGGCAGCAGCAAGTCGAAGATCCTGCAGACGATCATCTACCTCTCCGATATCGCCTATTTCGCAGAAATGAATGCGGTCTGGGAAAGCTGGATCGATCCGGCCAATCCGCCGGCCCGTGCCACCAGCGAAGCAAAGCTCGCTGCGCCGAAATACAAGGTCGAGTTCATCGTTACGGCAGCGATCGACTGAGTTCGCGTCAGTTCTGTCTCTGAAAGCCGGTGGGGAAACCTACCGGCTTTTTGTTTGAGCGATTTCCGAGAGCGTGCGCGTCGGCGTGATCGCTTCCGGATCGAGCTTGACCTCGATGATCGCGGGCTTGCCGCTGGCGCGCGCCCGCTCGAAGGCCGGGGCGAATTCCTCCGTCTTCTCCACCGTCTCGCCATGGCCGCCATAGGCGCGGGCAAGGGCTGCGAAGTCGGGATTGGTCAGATCCGTGCTGCTGACGCGGCCGGGATATTCGCGCTCCTGATGCATGCGGATCGTGCCGTACATGCCGTTGTTGACGACGACTGATATGATCGGCAGGCCGTAGCGGATGGCGGTGGCGAATTCCTGGCCGTGCATCATAAAGCAGCCGTCGCCGGCAAAGCAGATGACCTCGCGCTCGGGAAAGAGATGCTTGGCGGCGACAGCGGCCGGCAGGCCGTAGCCCATCGAGCCGGAGGTCGGGGCGGACTGCGTGTTGAAGCGGCGGAAACGATGGAAGCGGTGCACCCAGGTCGCGTAATTGCCGGCGCCGTTGGTGAAGATCGTCTCCGGCCCGGTATTGGCCTCCAGCCATTCCATGATCGGCCCCATCTGGACTGTGCCCGGGCCGGTTGCCGGCGGCTTCGACCAGCCGAGATAGGCCTGGTGCATACGCTCGGTGCGCTCGGCCCAGCGCGGCTCGGCCGGCGCTTCCAGATCGGCAAGTGCGGCGACGAATTCGGAGGGTGCGGCGCAGATGGCGAGATCCGGACGGTAGACGCGGCCGAGTTCGGAAGCGTCGGGATAGACGTGCACCAGCGATTGCTGGGGGTAGGGGATATCGATCAGCGTATAGGACGAAGACGGCATTTCCGACATGCGGGCGCCGAGCAGGATGAGCAGGTCGCTCTCCTTGACCTCTTTTGCCAGGGCAGGATTGATGCCGATGCCGACGTCACCGGCATAGCAGGGATGGAGATGATCGAACAGCATCTGCCGGCGGAAGGAGCAGCCGACCGGCAGGCTGAAGCGTTCCGCGAAGCTCTGGAAATCGGCAACGGCATCGGCATCCCATCGCGTGCCGCCGAGGATCACCATCGGCCGCTCGGCTTTCAAGAGGCGCAGATAGAGGTCGTCGATCTGGCTGCGGCCGGGATGAGCCTCGACGCGCGCGTAGCGTCTGGCGCGGGGCGCCTCCACCTCATCGCGCAGCATATCTTCCGGCAGCGTCAGCACGACGGGGCCTGGGCGGCCGGAGGTCGCGATCGCAAAGGCGCGGGTGACGAATTCGGGAATGCGGGCGGCATCGTCGATTTCGCCGACCCATTTGGCGAATTCGGTGAAGGCGCGGCGGAACTCGACCTCCTGGAAGGCTTCGCGCTCGCGCGCTTCCCGCTGCACCTGGCCGATGAAGAGGATCATCGGGATCGAATCCTGTTTTGCGATATGCAGGCCAGCAGACGCGTTGGTGGCGCCGGGGCCGCGGGTGACCATGCAGATGCCGGGTTCGCCGGTCAGCCTGCCCCAGCAATCCGCCATCATCGCCGCTCCGCCTTCCTGGCGGCAGACGAGGACGTCGATATCGCTGTCGCGCAGCGCGTCGAGGACGGCAAGGAAGCTCTCGCCGGGCACGCAGGAGAGGCGCTTGACGCCGTTTGCCTTCAACGCCTCGACGATCAGTTCCCCGCCGGTCTTCTTCATGACGATGCCTTCCTCTCGTACGCGGCGAGTTCCGCCAGAATTTCATCCCTGTGTTCGCCGAGGCGCGGGCTCGGCCTGGTGTAACGCAATGGCGTCTCGGACATGACGACCGGCGTCCTGACCCCCGGGATCATCGTGCCTGCGGCATCCGCAAGATCGATGCGCAGGCCGCGGGCCTGCACCTGCGGATCGGCGAACATTTCCTCGATCGTGTTGATCGCGCCTGATGGAACCGCATTCTCCTCGCAGGCTTTCAGGAGATCCGCCTTCTGCCATTTCAGCGTCTCGGTAGAGATGAGGCGGCGCACCTCGCCGCGATTGGCGACGCGAGCCTTGTTGGTGGAAAAGCGCTCGTCGCCTGACATCGCCTCCAGGCCGAGGATGGTGCAGAGGCGGCGGAACTGGCCGTCGTTTCCCACAGCAAGGATGAGATAACCGTCAGCCGCCGGCACGACCTCATAGGGCGAAATGTTGGGATGGGCATTGCCGAGGCGGGTCGGTGCGGCGCCGGAAATGAGGTAATTCATGTTCTGATTGGCAAGCACGGCCGACTGTACGTCGAGCAGGGCCATGTCGATGAGCTGGCCTTCGCCTGTTTTCAGCGCGTGGATCAATGCGGCCTCGATTGCCGAGACGGCATAGATGCCGGTGAAGATATCGGCGATCGCCACACCCGCCTTCATCGGCTGGCCGTCAGGCTCTCCGGTGATCGACATGAAGCCTGAGATGCCCTGGACGATATAGTCGTAGCCGGCGAAGCTGGCATAGGGGCCGGTCTGGCCGAAGCCGGTGATCGAGCAATAGACGAGCTTCGGGTTCACCTTCCGCAGGCTGTCGTAATCGAGCCCGTATTTGACGAGGCCGCCGAGCTTGAAATTCTCGATCACCACATCGGCGGTGGCGACGAGCCGGCGGACGAGATCCTGGCCTTCCCCGCTCTTCAGGTCGGCGGTGATGGAGCGCTTGCCGCGATTGGTGGCGTGATAATAGGCGGCCGAGAGATTTTCGCCGTCGGCGCCTTCGACGAAGGGCGGTCCCCATTGGCGGGTATCGTCGCCGCCATCGGGATTTTCGACCTTGATGACGTCGGCGCCGAGATCGGCAAGCATCTGTCCTGCCCAGGGGCCGGCCAGCACTCGGGCAAGCTCGATCACCCGGATGCCGGCAAGTGGCGGCTTTTTCGTCACGGTTTCCGTCATATTCCTCCGGAAGGCGGTTACGGCGCCAGCGTCGCCTCAGATGTATCGGATACGGGTCTGGATGCAAAGCGGCGCTCGCGCCAGAGGATGTAGAAGCCCGACGCCATGATGATCATGATGCCGAGCCATTTGACCGCATTCGGAAAGTCGCCGAAAACCAGCCAGGCGAAAATCGTCGCCGATACGATCTCGAAATATTGCAGCGGCGCCAGCGTCGAGGCCGGTGCGGCGCGATAGGCATAGACGCCGAAGATGCCAGCGGTTGCCGCCGTGGCGCCGACGCCTGCGAGATAGAACCAGACATTGCCCTGCGGCATGACGGGATCGAGGAGGTCTGAACCGGTTCCCTCGCCGAAAAAGAGCAGGATGGCGCAGAAGAGCAGGCCCCAGATGCCCATCTGGAACTGCATCGCCCAGGGGTCTTCCCTGTGCGAGAGGACGCGGGTCATCAGCACGAAGGTTGCGATGCAGAGCGCGCTGAGGACGGGCAGAAGCGCGACATAGCCGACCTCCTCGAAGCTCGGCTGGATGATCAGCATCGCCCCGAAGAAGCCGACGCCGCAGGCGGTATAGCGCCGCCAGCCGATCGTTTCCTTCAGGAAGATGCCACCGAAGATCGTCACTATGATCGGCTCGACGAAGAAGATCGCAATCGCGTCGGCGACCGCCATGTATTTCAGGGTGGTGACGAAGGAGATCATCGAGACGGTGATGATCGCGCCGCGGATGGCATGGAACAGGCTCTGGCTCCAGGAAAAATCGGTAAAGCTGCGCCGCCACAGCACGATCGGCAGCATGCAGAGCGCCTGGATGGCGAAGCGGGCGGCGGTGACCTCGGCGGATGGAATGGTGACGACGGCAAGCTTGGAGAAGACATCGATGAGCGGCGAGACCATCACCGATAGAAACATCAGCGCAAGCCCGGTCGTCACTTCGGAGGCGGACGAAACTGTGCGGGAGGAGGAACTGCTCATGATGGAATCCCTGTGGCTCAGGCTCTTGCGACGGCCCCGTCGCACCAGTCCGCGAAGGCCGCGGTCGCCGCATCCGCGCCGATCTCGTTCAGCGTTTCGTGCCGCATGTCCTGATATATCAACGTGCTGATACGAGAGAAGCCCTGGCCTTTCAAATGGTTTGACAGCCAGAGGACGGCTTTTCCACGCTCTGTTGCTGGATCTTCTCCGCCGCCGACCAGATGGATCGGCATATCTCGCGCCAGCCGGTCGAGATGGGCCTTCTGCAGCGCGCGGAAGGTCATCTCGAAGAGATCGAGCCAGAGGGAAACGGAGGCATCGAAGCCGCAAAGCGGATCGGCGACATATTTGTCGACTTCTCCGGGAACGCGCGACAGCCAGTCGAATTCGGTGCGGCGGCCGGGAACGGATTTGCCCCAGGTGCCGAAGGTGAGCTTCGGCAGCAGGCCGCTCGGCACGTCGGAGCCTTTCAGCATGCGCTCGGCAAGGAGGATCGCCTGGGCGGCGCGGCCGGCGAGGCCGACGGCGAAATTCGAATTCCAGACGGCGACGGCATCGAAATCGGCCGGAGCCGTGACCGCCGCATTGAGAGCGATGAGGCCGCCCATCGAATGGCCGAAGAGGATGACCGGCAGGCCGGGGTGGCGGGAAGCGGCATGGGCGCGCATGGCGATGACGTCGCCGATCACCTTTTCGACGCCGCCGCGCCGGGCAAAACGGCCGATCGGCGCGTCGGGCGCCGTCGTCTCGCCGTGGCCGCGGTGATCATGGGCATAGACGTGATAGCCGCGTGCTGCCATCGTCTCGGCAAAGGCGCGGTAACGTTTGGAATGTTCGGCGAGCCCGTGCGATATCAACAGGATGCCGCGCGCCGGGCCGGCAGCCTCGGCATGATGATAGGCGAGCGACGCCTCCGGCACCGCGAGCCTTCGCGTTTCAGAAAACATGCAGGTCCTCCTTGCGGCAACAGACCAGATCGCCGGGCAAATGCAACAGAGGCGTTTGATTTATCCGATAACAATTTGCGATGCTGTTGCGATTCAGGGTTGCGGGCTTTCGATCTTCATGCTTATTTGTTCCCGTATTGTTCTTTTGGGGGTTGAAATGAGCAGCATGCAGTTGCGTACCTTGGCGTTCGCCTTATCGATGGTTCTTGCCGGCGCCGCCACGGCGCAGGAGGGTGGCGGGCGCACCCGCTTCATTCTGGCGGCGAGCTGGCAGCCCGCCTTCTGCCAGACGAACCAGAAGAAGGCCGAATGCGCCAGCCAGACCGGTGAGCGTTCCGACGCCACGAACTTCTCGCTGCATGGGCTCTGGCCGATGAAGCAGGATTATTGCGGCGTCAGCGCCGAGCAGAAGGCCGCCGACAAGGACGGCAAATGGAACGAATTGCCGGAGGTCACGCTCTCGGCGGAGGCGAAGTCGGCGCTCGCAAAGGCGATGCCCGGCACGCAGTCCGGCCTGGAACGGCATGAATGGGTGAAGCACGGCACCTGCACGAAGATGAGCGCGGAGGATTATTTCGGCGTCGGAATTCATCTCATCGACGCGCTCAACGCCTCGGCCGTGCGCGATCTCTTCGCCGCCAATATCGGCAAGACAGTCAAGGCCGACGCGATCAAGGCGGCTTTCGACAAGAGCTTCGGGCCGGGCGCCAGCGACCGCGTCAAGATGAGCTGCCGGCGGGCCGGCAACGTCAGGGTGATCAGCGAGCTGACGATCGGGCTTTCTGAGGACGCAGGAACGGCGTCTGCGAAAAGTGCCGTGCTTGCCGATCTGATCCACGGGGCGGGAAAAACCTCTTTCGGCTGCGATGAAGGCGTCGTCGATGCTGCGGGTTTCTGACCGGAAATCCTGAGTAAACCGGGTTTCGGCGTTGCCCGCAGGCGCTGTTTCGCCTACATAGCGGCACGATTGAAGTTTCCCGCCCGGAGCAGCGCAGTTATGGCACGTCAGTTCATCTATCACATGTCCGGCCTCAACAAGGCCTATGGCAACAAGAAGATCCTGGAGAACATCCACCTTTCCTTCTACCCGGATGCCAAGATCGGTATCCTCGGGCCAAACGGCGCCGGTAAATCCACCGTGCTGCGGATCATCGCAGGTCAGGACAAGGAATATACCGGCGAAGCCTGGCTCGCCGAAGGTGCGACGGTCGGCTACCTCGAGCAGGAGCCGAAGCTCGATCCTGCCAAGACCGTGTTTGAAAACGTCATGGAGGGCGTTGCCTCCAAGACGGCCATCCTCGATCGCTACAACGAATTGATGATGAACTATTCCGACGAGACGGCGGAAGAGGGCGCCAAGCTCCAGGACATCATCGACAGCCAGAACCTCTGGGATCTGGAAAGCCAGGTCGAGATGGCGATGGAAGCGTTGCGCTGCCCGCCGCGCGATGCCGAGGTCACCAGCCTTTCCGGTGGTGAGCGCCGCCGCATCGCGCTCTGCCGCCTGCTGCTGTCGCAGCCGGATCTGCTGCTGCTCGACGAACCGACCAACCACCTCGACGCCGAAACTATCGCCTGGCTCGAAAAGCATCTGCGCGACTATCCGGGCGCCGTGATGATGATTACCCACGACCGCTACTTCCTGGACAACGTCACCGGCTGGATCCTCGAACTCGACCGCGGTCGTGGCATTCCTTACGAGGGCAACTACTCGGCTTACCTGCTCGCCAAGGCCAAGCGCATGCAGCAGGAAAATCGCGAAGAGGCAGGCCGTCAGAAGGCGATCAGCCGCGAACAGGAATGGATCGCCTCCAGCCCGAAGGCCCGTCAGGCCAAGTCCAAGGCACGTATCAAGTCCTACGAGCAGTTGGTGGAAGCCGCCGAGAAGCAGCGTCCCGGCGACGCTCAGATCATCATCCCGGTCAGCGAGCGTCTCGGCCAGGTTGTCATCGAAATGGAAGGCATCACCAAGGGCTTTGAAGGCCGCACGCTGATCAACGACCTGTCGATCAAGCTGCCGCCGGGCGGCATCGTCGGCATTATCGGCCCGAACGGCGCCGGCAAGACGACGCTGTTCAAGATGATCACCGGCCAGGAAAAGCCGGATAGTGGTTCGATCCGCATCGGCGAGACCGTCCATCTCGGTTATGTCGACCAGAGCCGCGACGCGCTTGCCGCCGACAAGACGGTCTGGGAGGAAATCTCGGGCGGTGCCGAAATCATCAAGCTCGGCAAGTTCGACATGAACTCCCGTGCCTATTGCGGCGCCTTCAACTTCAAGGGCGGCGATCAGCAGCAGAAGGTCGGCAATCTCTCGGGTGGTCAGCGCAACCGCGTTCACCTTGCTAAGATGCTGAAGGCCGGCGGCAACGTTCTGCTGCTCGACGAACCAACCAACGACCTCGATACGGAAACGCTCGGCGCTCTGGAAAGCGCGCTGGAAGCATTTGCCGGCTGCGCCATCATCATCAGCCACGATCGCATGTTCCTCGACCGTCTGGCCACGCATATCCTGGCTTTCGAAGGCGAGGGCCATGTCGAATGGTTCGAAGGCAACTTCGAGGATTATGAACAGGACAAGGTCCGCCGCCTCGGCCCCGACGCCCTCAACCCGGGCAGCCAGGCCCACAAGCGCCTGACGCGCTGATCGCAGCAGGGCGCTGGGCGATTTACTCGCTGGGGATATTTTCGCGAGAGTTTGGCTGAATAGTCGCTGCAAAACTTGATTTTGCGGCGACGTAAAATCAAATATTGCAGCAGTTGTATATTTCGGCGATTTGCAATGCGTGAGATGCCTGGGTGGCGCCTAACTGCGTGTGACGTGCGTCCGCGCCAATTTTCAACGAGCCTAACGATTTTGCTATGGCCCCTGTGAAAAGCGAATTTCCCGCCCTTCTAACTGATCGACTCCGCCTGCGTGAACCGGTTTTCGATGACTGCGGCGACGTCCACGACTTGCTTTCTATTCCGGAAGTCACCCGGTTCTCGAACTGGTCGGATGCGCCGAAAAAAGGACAAACCGAGCGCGTGATGAAATGGATGTGCGGCGCATTCGCCAAGGGAAAGGGCTGCGCGTGGATCATTGAGGACCGCGCCTCAGGACGGTTTTTAGGAAGCATACGGTTCAACAGCATCGATAAGTACTCAAAATGGGCTGAGATCGGCTACGAATTGCATCCATCCTTCTGGGGGAAGGGACTAATGAGCGATGCGGTGAAAGCAGTCGCTCGATGTGGGTTCGATGACTTTTCCCTGAACCGGATCGAAGCCTGGACTCTGCCTGGAAATCCGGCGTCGGACCGGGTTCTGGAAAAAGCCGGGTTCCGATATGAAGGGACACTTCGCCAGAAGGCGTGGTTCAAGAACGCCTTCCATGACTTCCGAATGTTCGGTCGTCTAGCCGGTGAACCGCCTGACCTGCCAAAAAGATCCTGAGTTTAGTAATAGACCGATCGTCCTTTGCGAGATCGGTGGTCCATATTTTGGCCCGGCATTGACGGTTCGGTCGGTGTTTTTTTGCCCAACGAGCCTTGTCGCAATCTGAGCAGCCAATTTCGCGGAGAGCGCAAATTGACGCTTGCCACGTTCTTTCAAATCACATAAAGATATCTTTATATCTTGATTGGGCTGGAAATGAGCGAACCCTTGAAGCTAGGACTGGATGGGCTGGTGGACGTCTTGAAGGCGGCCGGCGAGCCCACGCGCCTGCGTCTTCTGGCACTTCTCGACGGCGGCGACCTGACGGTCACCGATCTTACCGAAATCCTCGGCCAATCCCAGCCCCGCATCTCCCGCCACCTGAAGCTGCTCGGCGAGGCCGAACTGATCGAGCGTTACCAGGAAGGCGCCTGGGCCTATTTCCGGCTCAAGCAGGACGGCAAGGCGGCCCTGCTCGTGCGGGCGCTGTTGAAGCATGTTTCCGAGAACGATCCGACCGTCCTTCGCGACGGCGAGCGGCTTTCGCAGGTCAAGCGTCAGCGGGCCGAGCGGGCGCAAGCCTATTTCAGCCGCAACGCCGCCGAATGGGACGAGCTTCGCCGTCTGCACGCGGCCGACGAGGAGGTCGACGCTGCCGTCATCCGGCTGCTCGGCAACCAGCCGATCGATTCACTGCTCGATCTCGGCACCGGCACCGGCCGTATCCTCGAGCTTCTGTCCGGCCTCTACCGCCGCGCCATCGGCGTCGACGCCAGCCGCGACATGCTGAGCGTGGCGCGCGCCAATCTCGACAAATCCCGCATCACCAAGGCGACGGTCCGTCACGCCGACATTCTGAACCTTCCGTTCGAGGGGCAGGATTTCGATCTGGTGACGATCCACCAGGTGCTGCATTTCTTCGACCAGCCGGAAATTGCCATCGCGGAGGCGTCGCGCATGCTTCGGCCGGGCGGCAGGCTCGTGGTCATCGACCTCGCGCCGCACACGCTCGAATATCTCCGCGACGAGCATGCCCATGTCCGTCTCGGCTTTTCGCACCAGGCGATGTCCGACTGGCTGCGCAAGGCCGGGCTCGACGTCGAGCAGGTCGTCGATCTTCATCCGGGTCAGCAGGGCGGGCAGGGATTGACGGTCACCGTCTGGCTCGCGCGCGATCCGAGGCGCCTCATGGCTTCGCAGACCAGCGAAGGCGCCGAACCTACATTTGCCGGGAGAGTATGACATGGCTTTGAAAAACGAAGGACGCGGGCGCAACATCGGGATTTCCTTCGAATTCTTCCCGCCGAAATCGGAGGAAATGGAAGGGCAGCTTTGGGATACCGTCAGCAAGCTGCAGGACTGGGATCCTGATTTCGTGTCGGTGACCTATGGCGCCGGTGGCACCACCAAGGCGCCCACGCTCTCCGCCATCACCCGCTTCCTTTCGCAGACCCCGCTTGCCACGGCTTCGCACCTGACCTGCGTCGGCGCGACGAAAGAGGAAACGCATCATATGATCGATACGTTTCGCAAGGTCGGGGTAAAGCATTTCGTGGCGCTGCGTGGCGATGCGCCCGGCGGCGCCGGCGCACCTTATCAGCCGCATCCCGGTGGTTACGCCAATGCGGCGGAACTGGTGGCCGGCCTCAAGTCGGTCGGCGATTTCGAGATTTCTGTCTCCGCCTATCCGGAAAAGCACCCGGAAAGCCGCGATACGGCCGCCGATATCGACATGCTGAAGCGTAAGGCCGACAACGGCGCCGACCGGGCGCTGACGCAGTTCTTCTTCGACAACGACAATTTCGAGCGCTACCTGGAGCGGGTGCGCGCTGCCGGCATCACGATCCCTGTTGTGCCCGGCATCATGCCGATCCAGAACCTGACGCAGTTGAAGCGTTTCGCCGGCGCCTGCGGCGCGGTCATCCCCGCGTTTCTCGACGAGCGCTTTGCAGGCTTCGACGAAAAGCCTGAGGAGCGGGCGAAGGTCGCGGCCGACGTTGCTGCCGAGCAGATCGAGGATCTCGTGCGGCGCGGCCTCGACGAGTTCCATCTCTATACGATGAACCGCGCGCCGCTGGTTTCGGCCGTCCTCGACAATCTCGGTTTCTCCCGCCGGACGCCGAAGAGCGCCGGCGCGGCAGCCTGATCCTCTCGGCACCGCTCAAAAGTGAAAAGCGCATGTCGGGCGGGACATGCGCTTTTTTATTGGCGGATTGATCAGCTATTGGGGAGTTTAGGCACTATCAGTCATTTCGCCTTCGTGATCCGGCTCAGATAAAGAGCATGGACAGGACGAAAACAAACGCTGCACTGACCAACAGAACATTCAAGGATTGCGTGAGTCCCATGTCTGTCTCCTCGCGTTAACCGTCTAATATTATGACCGAAATATGTCGGTTGGAAAGCGGATTCTATGCTGCAGTGCCGAACCAGTCAGTCGACAAGTCGAAATGTGATTCTGCAAGCCATTGAAATTATTTTATAATTTTAAACTAATTTTTGTTCACAGAATTTAACATGCCGTTAAATCGGGCGATTGGGGATTTACCTATGCGCCCAAAACATGGCGGACGCGCAAGCGGTTGAAAACATAGAGGAACCGCAACCGGTTTTCAGGCTGTTCTCGCCAACCGACGATAGGCGCGGCCGTCGAGGATGACGAGGCCGAAACCGATGAGCGCCATTCCGGCGTATTCGGCAGCACTGAGCCTCTCACCGAGAAAGAGTACGCCGAGAAGGATGGCGCTCGGCGGCACCAGAAGGGTGACGAGAGAGGCGTTGGTGGCTCCCGCCGCGGCCATGATCCTGAAATAGAGGATATAACCGAAGGCGGTCGACAGCAGCGCCAGCGCCAGGATGGCGAGGATCGCATCGAGCGGCGGTATTGCAAGCGTCCAGGGGCGATCGGCCAGCAGCGATAGCGGCAGTGCGATCAGCGAGGAGGCCGTCAGTTGGCCGGCCGACGTGACAGGGGCGGGGACGTCCCTGAAACGTTTGCCGTAGGTGGCGGCGAAGCCATAGGAGACGGCGGCGAGCACCGGAAGCAGCAGCGCCCAGAGCGGCGCCTCGCTGCCGGTGGAGATGCCGGGGCCGATCAATACGATCGTTCCGGCGAGGCCGACGAGGCAGCCGGCGATCTTTGCCGAGGACAGCTTCTCGTCCGATGTGAAGTAATTGGCGATGAGCACTGTCCAAATTGGCGTCGTCGCGTTCAAAATCGCCGCAAGGCCGGCCCCGATGCGGGTCTGGCCGAAGAAGATCAGCGCGTGCGGGAGCGCATTGTTGATAAGGCCGAGGATCAGGAATTCGCGCCAGCGGGCCTTGAGGATCGGATAGATGTCGAAACGGCCGGCGATGTAGACATGCAGCGCCAGCGCCGCGAGGAACAGCCTGAGGAAGACGAGGGTCAGCGGCGGCACGTAATAGACGGCGATGCGGGCAAAGAAGAAGGAGCCGCCCCAGATCAGGCCGAGCAGGACCAGCAGACCCCAGGTCCACGCATTCATTCTGCTTTCCACGCCGCTTCCTCCACCGCAAATCGCATCGCCGCCGGGCTTCGTCGAAAACTGGCGGCTTTTCACCACGAAGTCTTAGCGCAAGCGGGAAACGGCGCCACCCGTTTCTTGCGGAACGGATGGCGGAAGACCGTCAGCGATGGTCAGAGAGCGTTGAGAAGGGCAGGGGTCGCCCAGCCGTCGGCCGGCATGCCCAAGCGCTGCTGTTCCTTCTGGATCGCAATACGCGTGCCGGAGCCGAGGATGCCATCGATCTCGCCGACATCATGACCGAGCGACTGCAGCTTGTTCTGCAGCGTCTTCATCTGTTCGTTGGCGAGCCCCTGTTCCGGTGCGCCCTTGAGATAGGTCGGGGCGCCGGAAAGGCGGGTCCCGAAATAGGCGGCCGAAGTCGTGTAGATGAACGACTTGTTCCACTCGAGATAGATCTTGAAATTCGGATAGGCGATGAAAGCCGGTCCCATGCGGCCTTGCGGCAGCACGAGATCGCCTTCGAGATTGGCGAAGGCGGTGTTCTCGTCTCGCGGCTTGACGCCGAGCGCGAACCATTCGCCTGCTTTCATCGTGCCGCCGAGGCCGGATTTCTCCCAGGGCAGATTATCGGGCACGGTCACTTCCTGCAGCCAGGGCTGACCGCGCTCGAAGCCGAGATGCTGGATGAATTTCGCCGCCGTCAGGATGGCGTCCGGGCCGCTTTGCTTCAGGCGGATGTGGCCGTCACCGTCGCCGTCCATGCCATAGGCGATGATGTCGCGCGGCAGCATCTGCACCTGGCCGATCTCGCCGGCCCAGGCGCCGGTGTTGGTCGCTGGGTCGAGATCGCCGTGCTGGACCATCTCGATGAGAGCGATCAGCTGCGGGCGGAACAGTTCGGGGCGGCGGCAGTCGTGCGACAGCGTCACCAGCGCGTTGCGGGTGTTGAAATCGCCCTGGACGGCGCCGAAATCGGTCTCCATCGCCCAGAAGGCGGTGATGACGCCGGAGGGAACACCGAATTCCTGCTCGGCGCGGGCAAAGACGTCAGCATATTGCTTCATCTTCTGCCGGCCGATGTCGAGGCGAGCCTGGCTGACGGTGCGCTGCGAGAATTCGAGGAAGGTCTGCTTGAAGACGCCCTGGGCGCGATCGCGGCTGAGGACCTTGGGATCGATCTCAGCGCCGGCAAGCGCTGCGTCGGCGGCTGCCGCACTTGCGCCTGCGGCGACCGCATCGGCCTTGACGCCTTCGAGGAAGGCCGTGAGATCGCCGCCGCAGGGTGCTGCCGGGGCTGTTGGATCTGCGGCCGGGGCCTGCTGGGCGGCCGCGCCGCCTGCAAGGGCGAGGGCAAACAGGAGGGCGAGTGCAGAGCGGCTTGCGAGCGAGCGGTGCATGAATGCGGTCCTTATATCAAACGGATGTCCGTCGCTTTCCCAGAGGAATGTGACGGAAGCAAGAAACATCGAAAGACGTTACTAAGAATTTCTATCCTTGGAAACGGCCGCGACCCAATTGTTCCAGTTCTTTGCGCTGCCGGCAAAGACGTTGATATCGGTCGGCCCCTTGATGCCGGGAATAACGCCGGTCGAGGTATATTGCCAGAAGGCCCAGCGGCGGTCGGAATAGGTCACTTCCGGGTGTTTCGCCACGGAGCGGACCCAGAAATGATAGTCCTGGAAGTACCCGGCGAGGTTGTCGCGGTGGAAATCGACCGAGGTATAGATGATCGGGCGCTTGCCGTAGTAAGCTTCCAGCCGGTCCATGAAACGCTGCATTTCGGAGCGCACCGTTTCCGGGTCGGGCCGGTAGCGGCAGGTCTTCGACTCGGCGTTCCATTCGACGTCGAGCACCGGCGGCAGGCGCATGGCCTCTTTCGGCACGTTGCGGATGAACCAGTCGGCCTGTTCGTCGGCCGAGGAGCAGAAATAATAGAAATGATAGGGCGCGTGCGGGATGCCGGCGGCGCGGGCCTCGCGCCAATATTCGTCGAAGCGGGGATCGATCCTGTCCTTGCCTTCCGTCGCCTTGATGAAGGCGAAGCCGACGCCGGAACTCCTCACCGTGCTCCAGTCGATATCGCCCTGCCATTTGGAAATGTCGATGCCGTGGATGGCATTCAGCTGGGGATGCTTCGGGCCGAAATCCTGCGGATCGGTGTCCTTGAACCGCATCTTCGGCTTGATCGACGCGGTTTCCAGATAGTCATGACCTGCTGAGGAGCAGCCGGCCAGGAGGATGGCCAAAGGCAGAACGCAAAACAAAAGCCGGCGCATGGGTATCCCGTCGTGAACCGAATGATCTCTTTGCCCCACAGCCTGACCTTCGAATATGACGAGCCCAGCAGAGGAATAACCCTCTTTTCACCATATCAACGTAAAAAATCGGTTAGTTTCAAGCGAATTATGAGCGCTTGCTTATTATAGCCGCCCGCCAGGCATACCCGCCGCCGACGGTTTCGAACAACAATCTCGCGTTGTTTTCATGGGCTTGCGCTTCCAGCACCTCGCGCAGATCGGAGCGCGGGGTGACGTGGAATTTCGCAAGCCAGGACTGCAGCATGCGGCGGAACCAGCGCGGCAGGCCTTCCTGCTGGCCGAAATCGACGATGTGCAGCTGGCCGCCGGGTTTGAGCGCGGCAATCGACGCATCGACGGCGCGCTCCCAGTCCGGGATCATCGACAGGGCATAGGAGATCAGGATGCGGTCGAAGCCGCTGACGCCGAATTCGCGCGGGGTAAACGCGGTAGCGTCGGCGACGCGGAATTCCGGGATCGTCGCCTTGGTGGCGAAGGTCTTGCGCGCCGAGATCAGCATTTCCTGGGAAATGTCGAGGCCGAACAGCTTGGCGGTCGGGAAATGCTTGTGGGCGAAGGCCATGTTGCGCCCCGTGCCGCAGCCGACTTCGAGCAGGGTGCCGCCCTCGGGCACGTCGAGATTGCGGATCGTGCTGTCGCGGCCGAGAAGATAATATTTGCGGGTGAGGTCGTAGATATGGCGCTGGTAGCGGTACATGCCATCCATGAGGCTGGCATGTTCACCGCTCTTTTCAGCCGTCTCGGTGCCGACCTTGCTCACGCCTTCTTCCCGTAAATGTGGAAGCCGCCGTAAATCGCCGAGCGATCGAGCGCGGTCAGTTCACGCGACTTCTCCTCGAAGTAATCCCACTGGTCGCGGATCGAAGGCGACAGACGGCCTTCGATGATGCTCTTCTCGGCGGCGGTGCGGAAGATCACCCGGGCGCCGTCGCGCGCCGTGCGGGTGATTTCCCGCCAGACGTCGTTGAGCTGCGTGTCCGTCATCCAGTCCTGCGCGTCGAGCAGGATATAGCGGTCGCGCGAGGCGGCCGGTTCACGCGCCAGAAGCTCGGTGAAGCTTGCATGGTGGACGTTGACGCGGTCGACATTGGCGCGGATCACCTCGTAATGCTCCGGCTTCAGGTAGGTCGGCAACGGGCCTTCCTTTTCGGTGCCGTAGCGCCGGCCGAAGGCCTGCCAGGCGAAATAGTTGTCGCTCATCGGAAAATGACAGGCGAGCTTTTCCAGGCGATGCTTCAGCACCGGCGCGATCGAATGATCGTCCGCAAGGCTTGCGAGCTCGTCATATTGCTGCGGCGGAATGCCGAGGCCGAAGAGCGAGCTCTTGCGGCCGGTGATCCAGCGCACGACCGGCTTTTCGAACAAGGGCGCGATCTGTTCGTCGAAGAACTGGCGCTGTTCGCGGATCGTGCGGGTCTTGGTCATTTCGCGCAGCTTGACGCCATGCAGGCGGGCGAGAAGATGGGCTGCGCCGATGAAGCGGCCGAGCAGGCCCGTCTCGTAGATATTGCGGTCGAAGACGGTAACGCGGCGGCGGCCGAACTTGCGGCCGTTCCAGTAGTTGCGGGTCGTCTCGTCGAGCTTTGCGGTGAGGTGCCGGTCGAAGGCGCGGCTGTTCGACTTCTCGTTCGGCATCGCCAGGAAGCGGACGAGAACGGCATGATCGGGGAGATGCTTGAAGGCGGCGAGCTTCAGGCGGTTCAGCGCGATATGGTGCGGGTTGAGATCGACCACGTCGATCGAGGCCGGCGCCTTGGAGAGATAGGCGAGCATGTTGCAGCCGCCGGAGCCGATGGTGACGATGCGATGGTTTGGCTTCAGCTCCATCGCCTGCATGTCGAGATCCGGATCTTCCCAGATCTGCGGATAGACGAGGCCGGAGAAGAGAAGGCCGAAGAGGCGCTCGGAAAGGCCGTCCTTCGAAAAAGCCTTGTGGCGGAGAAGGGCGTCCTTGAGTTTCCGGTTCTTGCGGAAGCCGGCATCCGGTGCAAATTCTGACATGAGTCTGTCACCTTTTTAGCGTTCAGGGCGTGTAACGCGCCTCTGCTACAGTTTGATGACGCGGGCTGTGGGCCTTGCGTTCTCGATACATCCTCCTCCTCGGAAAGTGATCGCGGTGATGGGCCTTCTTTGCGCCGCCCTCTTTCCGGCGGGCGCAATTCCTGCTTCTCTCCGGGCATTCGGAGGAATGCCATGCGATTTGTTCTGCGTGTCCTGAAGGCGCTTGCTCTCCTTCTCGTTCTCGTCGTCATCGCCGGCGCCGGCTGGCTCTTCGTGCGGCCGCCGGAGCTCTTGCGCGTCGGGGACGGTTACGCCGCCAAGATCGTCTGCTCCAATGTCTTCATCGCCGGCCGGGAGGCGGACGAGGTGCTTCGTGACGATGTCCAGGCGCCCGGCAATCCGCTGCTGCGGCTGATGCGCGTCAGCGTCGACCGTGACAACGACCGCGTGACGGCGCGTTTCATGGGGCTGTTCGCGCCGAGCTATGCGCTCTATCGCAGCGGTCTCGGCTGCACGACCGTGCCGGATGGCGATTTCGAGGCGGCGGCGAAAGCCGTGCCCTTCGATGCGCCGCCCAGGATGGACGCAAGCGACGCATCGTGGCCGGAGGGCGAGGGCGCCGGCAATGAGCCGGACAAGACGATCGCCGCGCTGCTGGCCGATGCGCGGTTGGCCGGGCCGGCAATGCGGGCGATCGTGGTGGTGCGCAGCGGCCGCATCGTCGCTGAAGCCTATGGACCCGGCTTCTCGGCGAAGACGCCGCTGATCGGCTGGTCGATGACGAAGACGGTAAATGCCGCGATTCTCGGCCGGCTGATGCTCGACGGCAAGATCTCCTTCGACGATGATCATCTGCTGGCGCAGTGGAAGAACGACGAACGAGCCAGGATCAAGGTGTCCGACCTGCTCGGCATGGAGAGCGGCCTTTCCTTCAACGAGGATTATGGCGACGTCGCCGACGTGACGCGCATGCTCTATCTCGATCCCGACATGGTCTCGCTGCCGGCCAACGCGCCGATGGAGGCCGCACCCGGCCAGCGTTTCCGCTATTCGAGTGGCACAGCCGCGCTCTTGTCGCGCATCTGGATGGATAGGGTCGGCAACGCGCAGGCCGCCTTTTCCTATCCGCATGACACGCTGTTTTCACCGCTCGGCATGACGAGCGCCGTCTTCGAAGTCGATGCGCGCGGCACGTTTGCCGGCAGCTCCTATCTCTATGCAACGGCGCATGACTGGGCGCGATTCGGACAGTTTCTGCTGCAGGACGGTGTGTGGAACGGTCGACGGCTGCTGCCGGAGGGTTTCGTCGGAGCCATGCGCACCCCGACGGCGGCTTCGAACGGACGGTATACGCAGGGCCAGGCCTGGCTCGCTCCCGGAGGACCGAGCGCTGCGTTCGGGCTGCCGGAGGATACGTTCTGGCTGACGGGCCATGACGGGCAGAGCATGGCGATCGTGCCTTCCGCCGGGCTGGTCGTCGTCCGGCTCGGACTGACGCCGGGCTGGCTCGGCTATCAGCCGCAGCCGCTTCTCAAGGCGATCCTGGCAGCCTTGCCGCAAGCCGGAGAGCCGCAACAGCAGGCCGGATCGCAATAGCGCACGCAAGCGCAGCCATAAGCAGGCTTCGTTTCAGTCTTCGTCGTCAGAAATTGCCCGGTTTCAATAATTGCCCTGGGCGACGTCGGTCATGCCCTTGCGCTTGGCGTCGTAATAATAGCCGCGCGCATAGAGGCGGACGGCGTCGTCTTCCTTGTTGTCGGAGACGAGCCAGGCGCCGCGCAGATATTTCGCGGCATATTTGATGTTGGTCTCGGCGTCGAAGAGGCCGCCCGGCGCACCGTCATAGCCCATGGACTTGGCGGTGTTGTACTTGATCTGCATCAGGCCGAAATAGCCACGCTTGTTGTAGGCCTTCGGATTGTAGCGGCTTTCGCGATGGACGATGCGGTGGAGCAGCGTCTCGGGAATTTCGTAGATCTTCGAATATTTCTGGATGAGTTTGGTGACGAAGCTCTTCTCGACGGTCGGCGCGTCGTCGGTGTCGTCGTCGCTGAACATCGGCGGCGCGGTCGGCGGATCGATCGGCCCGGATTCGTCGAAGCCGTAATCCATGGAGCGCGGGGTGGTGTCGACTGCGGCGAGCGCGGCAAGGGCGCTGTTCTGCGGTGTTGCCGCAAAGGCAAGCTGCGTCGTCGGCTGCGCGGGCGTGCCCGGACGCGGCGTCGGCACGACGGACTGGATTGCCGTCATCTCGGGCGTCAGCGGGATTTGTGCATAGGCTACCGGCTGGATGCCGAGATCGGCGGGCTGGGACGCCATGGCAGCCGGCATCGCCGTTGCGGTCAGCGAGGGAGTTGTCTGCGTCTGGGGAAGAACGGCGCCGGCAACTGCCTGGCCGGGAGCGCCCTCGGCCGTCGGGATCGCAGCGAGTGTTGCATCCTCGCCGGGTTTCGGCATCGGTATTACGGTCTGAGCGGCTGTCAGTTCGGCCTGGGAGGTGTATTCAACGCTCGAGCACCCCGTCACCACGCCGCAGCAGAGCATCGTGGAAACGATAAGACCGCGTTTTAAGCCGGACAATCCGATCGCTACCATTCCGTCACTTTCGTGAAATCGCGCCGCCCCGGCAGCGTATAAAAGTTACTAAATACCTTAAGCCCCGCTGACCGCATTAACCTATTCGTGGCTTTCCGGCAACCACGGAATGTTACTAAGCTGCAATACGGCGATACCCGGCCGTTACCGCGCCTGCGGCGATCAGCAGAGTGCCGCCGGTGCGGTTTACGGCGCGCTGGACGCTCGCCTTGCGAATCAGTCCGCGGGCGGCATGGGCGAGAAGCGCATAGGTGGAGGCGTTGAGGATCGCGAGCACGAGGAAGGTCGCTTCCATGATCGCCATCTGCCCGAAAAAGGGCAGGGCGGGGTTGAGGAACTGCGGCACGAAGGCAACGAAGAAGACGATGCTCTTCGGGTTGAGGGCGGTGACAACATAGGCGTGGAGGAAGATCTTGAGCGACTTCTCTTCCGGCAGATTGTCGTTGTCGGCGACCGGCTCGCCGATCACAGGAGCCCGCCAGAGCTTGATTCCCAGCCAGATCAGATAGGCGCCGCCGATCCACTTCAGGACGGTGAAGAGGGCGGCGGAGGTGGCGAGCACCGCGCCGAGACCGAAGAGGGAAGCCGTCATCGCGGTGAAGTCGCCGAGCGCCACACCGCTCACCGTCGCAAACGCCGTCCTGCGGCCATGGCCGAGCGCATAGGAGACGACGAGCAATATCGTCGGCCCTGGTATGGCCAGCATGATGGCTGATGCGGCCGCAAAAGCGACCCAGACTTCAAGCGACATGGTGTCTCCTCCTATTCCTCAGGAAGAAGCAAAGACATCATATTAACGATCCGTCAATCACGCTTCCTTGTATTTCTGCCCTATATTGTCCATGACTTCGGCAAACCATGCCGTCGAAAGGTCGAAAGCCTTGCCGCCCTTGATGCGCGGGAATTCTATAGTGCGCAATTTACCGTTCTGCGCTTCATCGTGACCGGTGACGCCGGAGACTTTATTAAGAGCGCTTTCGACGGCGAGATCGACCATGCTCTGGATCAACCTGAGGTCGTCGCCATTGGCCGGAGCCGAACGGGCGAAGTAACCCGATTTCTGCACGAGAGAACGTTCGGCGTCGAGCAGATTGGCGAACTGCTTCTGGAACCATGCGCCGACATTGATCGTGTCGATCTTCACATGGCCGAAAGCGTCGCGCTTGACGGTCTCGCCGGCGGCTTCGCGCTCGGCGACGATGGCGTCGAGGCAGGCGCCTTCCGAGACGAAGACGGTGGCATGGCCGGTGCGGTCCATGATGTCCTTCAGGCGGGCGGCCTCGGCATCGAGGTCGAAGGCCATCTCGGGCAGATAGACGGCGTCGATGCTCTTCAGATGCGCATCCATCATCAGGCCGTCGACATACTGGTTGCGGCTGGTGCGCTGGAGATAGGCGCGAGCGGTGGCGGCCGTCAGCCAGCCGCAATGGCGGCCCATAACCTCGTGGATGACGAGGGTGCGGGGCGCTGCCGTCTGCTCGTTGCTGACATTGTCGAAGAAATGCGCGCCGACTTCGGCGGCCGTCCAGGCGCCAAGCGACTGGCGGATCGGCACGACGTCGTTGTCGACGGTTTTCGGCAGGCCGACGACGGTAAGATTGTAGCCGTTGGCGGCGAGATAGGCCGCAAGGTCGGCAGCCGTAGTGTTGGTGTCGTCGCCACCGATCGTGTGGAGAATGGTGATGCCGTCGTTGGCTAGGCGTTCGGCGGCGACACGGAGCGGGTTCTCGCCTTCCTTTACCAGGCCGCGCTTGACGCAGTCGGCAGCATTGGTGAGCTTGACGCGGCTGTTGCCGATCGGCGAGCCGCCGTAGCGGTGCAAGAGCGGCGCCTTTTCACGCATATCGCGGCTGATTGCGATGCTGTCGCCGAGCAATACGCCCTGGTAGCCCGACTTGTAGGCGACGAGGTCGATCTCGGGTGCGACGTCGCTATAGCGTTCGATGAGGCCGCCGACGGCGGAGGAAAGACAGGGCGCCAGGCCTCCGGCGGTCAGCATTGCGACTTTCTGTTTGGCCATGGATCCCTCCTGCGGTGTTTCTGTGCGGCAGCGTAGCTAGCGCATGGATGCGGCAGGGAAAGGGCCCTGTAAAGTAAAGAATTTACGAAAAACGCGCCTTTCTGCGGCTGTCGACAGCAAAGGCTGATGGAACCGCCGATATAATCGTTTCAAGCCCGGCCTGTGCGTCCGGACGCTTTTGTGGAAATCGTCGACGTGGCGAACCGGGAGCCATGCGAAGTGGAGCAGAGGCGCTTGTTGCAATGCAATAATTACCGAATTGTGAAAACTGTTTTCGATCCTACGACCAATAGTCGCCTTGCAAAGGCTCAGATTCTTTGGTCAAGCTGTTTGCTTATAACGGCAAGCGTGCGAGAGATCTTCGATGTCCTTCTGGGAAAAACTGTTGAATGCCATTGGCAATACCGCGGGCAATGCGCTCTCCGCGGTGGTCGAGGCTATCCGCACGGTTTTCGAAGGCGATCCGGAGACGCGGCGCAAGGTGGCCTTCTCCGTGGCGATCATCGCGCTTTCAGCCAAGATGGCCAAGGCTGACGGCATCGTCAGCGAGAAGGAGGTCGAAGCCTTCCGCGAAATCTTCGAGTTTCCTGCGGACCAGGCAAAGAACGTCGCCAGGCTCTATAATCTCGCACGCCAGGACGTCGCCGGCTACGAAGCCTATGCGGAGCGGCTTTCTTCGCTCTGCGTTACCTGCGCGGCCAATTGCCCTGTGCTCGAAGACGTGCTCGACGGGCTCTTCCACATCGCCAAGGCCGATGGGCTGGTCCACGAGAAGGAACTGAATTTCCTGCGTCATATCGCCGAGATCTTCCAGATGAGCGAGACCCGCTTCGAGCAGATCGCCGCGCGCCACGTCTTTTCCGGCGGCGATCCCTATAAGGTGCTCGGCGTGTCGCCCTCCGACGATTTCCCGACGATCCGCCGCCGCTATCATGGCCTCGTCAGCGAACATCACCCCGACCGGCTGATCTCGCGCGGCGTGCCCAAGGAGTTCCATGTGATCGCCAATGAACGCATGGCGGCGCTGAATGCGGCCTATGCGGCGATCGAGAAGGAACGCCGCGCCGCATGACCTCTTTCGAGGCCGATTATCGAAGCGCATCCGTGCGTCCATCGCCGAACCATGGCGAGCGGGCGGACGGGCGCGATCCCGATATGATCCTGCTGCACTATACCGGCATGCCGACGCCAGAGGGCGCGCTCGACTGGCTCTGTCGCGCCGAGAGCCAGGTTTCCAGCCATTATTTCGTGCATGAGAATGGTGACGTGGTGCAGCTCGTGCCGGAAACGCGGCGCGCCTGGCATGCAGGCAAGAGCAGCTGGCACGGCGAGACGGATATCAATTCGCTGTCGATCGGCATCGAGATCGCCAATGCAGGCCATCCCGGCGGCCTTCCTGACTATCCGAAAGAACAGATCGCCGCGGTGATCGAATTGTGTCGCGACTGTGTCAAACGTTGGTCGATCGCGCCGGAAAGGGTGCTTGGTCACTCCGATGTCGCCCCTGTCCGCAAGGTCGATCCGGGCGAAAAATTCCCCTGGGGCGAGCTTTACCGGGCGGGTGTCGGGCACTGGGTCGAGCCGGCAAGGATCACCGGCGGGCGCTTCTTCCAGCGTGGCGACGCCGGCCAACCGGTCGAAGCGCTGCAATCGATGCTGTCGCTCTACGGTTATGGCACTGAAATCACGGGTGAATTCTCCGAAAAGACGGCCGGCGACGTGGAAGCCTTCCAGCGCCATTTCCGGCCCGAACGGGTGGATGGGATCGCCGATTTCTCGACCATCGACACGCTGCATCGGCTGCTGTCGGCGTTGCCGCGTTATTCCTGACGGTAGAAGCCGGATTTTTCGGCGGTTTTCCCGTGTTGGGCGAGAAATCTGCCGCGCCACATCATTTCCCTATTATCTCCTCATTGCGATGGTCTAAGAACGCCCGCTGAACAGCGCTCGCGGATTATTTAAAGTGTAACGACGAGCGCAAAATGAAACGATAAGAATTGCTGCGGACGCGATCAGTCCTTGATCGCGTATGACCGGATGACGGCGAGGCGCGCAGTCCTGCAATTCTTTGGGTCGGAGTAAAGAGACTATATGAAGAATTTGATTATTGGCGCTGCGGCGTGCTTCGGCATGCTGCTGGCAGGGTATAACTTTGCCTCGGCGAATGATGACTGGGGTGTCAGGGCGCAAACCATCTCGCTGAAGACCGTTGATCGCCAGAGCGGCTATGCGATGCCCGACTTCTCCACCGCCGCCGTTCCCTATGCTGCGCTGATCAATAAATATGCCGCTCAATACGACGTCCCCGTCGCACTCGCCCAGGCCGTCGTTCGCGTCGAGAGCAATTTCAATCCGAACGCGCGCGGCAGCGCCGGCGAAATCGGCCTGATGCAGATCAAGCCGGCAACGGCCAGGATGATGGGGTATTCCGGCACGAGGAAGGGCCTGTTCGATCCCGAGACCAATATCAAATTCGGCATGAAATACCTGGCGGCCGCCCACCAGCTCGGCGGCGGCGAGACCTGCAACACCATCCTCAAATACAATGCCGGCCATGCCGCAACCCGCATGAACCCGGTGTCGAAGACCTATTGCGGCAAGGTGCTGGCAATGCTCGACTGAGCACGGCCGCACAAGCGCTTTCGAGAACTCTTGCGGCAATTTTGCGATATGAATCAGTGCGCTTGCCGTGATATCCCAGCTTGAAACGAGGTGGGCCACCTCGCAATGAGGTGGAAATGGCAGTCGATTTCAGGTTCATCGTCATCGGGCGCGGCATGATGGGGGCGGCGGCCGCGCGGCATCTCTCCTCGATGGCCGACGGCATCGCGCTGATCGGCCCGCGCGAGCCGGAAGAGCGAAAGACGCATGAAGGCGTCTTCGCCAGCCACTATGACGAAGCGCGCATTACCCGCACCTTCGACGCCAATCTGGCCTGGGGAACCTTCGCCGCGCGGGCGCTCGACCGCTACCGCGAGATCGAAGCAAAGAGCGGCATTTCCTTCTATTCCGAGGTCGGCTGCCTCTATGTCGGTCCTCAGAAGGCCGAGGAGGACTTTTTCCGCGACGCCGTGGCCGTCAGCCGGACGCTCGGCAGCGATATCGAGGCCATCGCGCCGGCGGAACTCGGCCGGCGTTTTCCCTATCTTGCCGTCGATCCCGATTTCACAGGATATTTCGAGCGTAGGCGTGCCGGACATATCAACCCGCGGGCGCTGGTGCGGGCGCAGGTGAGCCTTGCCGAGCAGGGCGGCGTCTCTCTGATCGAGGAAACCGCAACCTCCGTGCAAGACGCCGGTTCGCATGTCGAGGTGACGGCCGGCGGCAAGAGCTACAGGGCCGAGCGCGTGCTGGTCGCGGCCGGCGGCTTTAGCAATTTCCATAGCCTGCTGCCGCGCCCTATCGATACCCGGGTGATGGCGCGCACGGTCGTCTTCTACGAAATGGGCGAGCGCGAGATGGCGATCTTCGGCGATATGCCGTCGACCATCGTGCTCGGCGACCGGGAGGAGGACCACATCTATATTCTGCCGCCGGTGCGTTATCCCGATGGGAAGACCTATTTGAAGCTTGGCGGCGATACCGAGGGGCTTTCCTTCGAGAATCTGAAGGATGCCGGCGCGTGGTTTCGTTCCGACGGCAGTGCGGCCGAGCGCGATCACCTCTCGCGCATCGCCCTGCAACTGATGCCGGAGCTTGCGGGCTGCCCGGTTACCTCAGGCCCGTGCGTGGCGAATTTCACGCCGACCGGCTATCCCTATGTCGGCTTCACTCAATCGCCGCGCATCGGAGTGCTCACCGGCGGCAATTTCGTTGCGGCCAAATCTTCCGACGAACTCGGGCGGCTGGGCGCCGTGCTTCTGGCGGAAGGACGGCTCGGGGATGAGGATTTCGGCCGCGAGTTGGCGCCCGTTTTCGCTGCGGCGTAATTCCTTGAAGCCGAGAAGACGCGCGGTGCTGTAGAGAGGGAAATTCCATGGCAGTCGATTTCAAATATATCGTCGTCGGCCGCGGGCTGATGGGAGCCGCGGCCGCGCGGCATCTGGCGCGGCAGGCCGATGGCGTGGCGGTGATCGGCCCGGACGAGCCTGATGATCGCAGAACGCATCAGGGTGTCTTCGCCAGTCATTACGATGAGGGGCGCATCACCCGCACCATCGATCCCGACCGCAACTGGGCGCTGCTCGCCAACCGCTCGATCGGCCGCTACGGCGAGATCGCGAGCGAGAGCGGCATCGATTTCTATCGCGAGGTCGGTTGCGTCGTCGTTGCGCCTGATGGAAGCGACTATCTCGCGAGAACCCGGCAGGCCGCCGTCTCGCTCAGTGTCGAGACCAGCCTTCTCGACGAGGCAGGGCTGAAGACCGCCTTTCCCTTCTTTGCCTTGCCAGCCGGCGGTGCAGGTGTCTTCGAAGCGAGCGGCGCCGGCCACATCAGCCCGCGCAAGCTGGTCAAGGCGCAGTCGCTGCTGGCGGAAAGGGCGGGCGCCACGGTCATCCCAGACCATGTCGTCTCGATCCGCAGCGAAGGCGGGTCGGCTGTCGTTCAGACTGCCGGTGGGCTCACCTATCGCGCCGAAAAGGTGCTGCTGGCAGCGGGCGGATTTTCCATTGCGGAGAATCTGTTGCCGCGACCGGTTGCCATGATGGTTTATGCCCGGACCGTGACGTTGTTCGAGGTCAGCGAGGCCGATGCGGCCCGCCTTGCCGGCATGCCGTCGCTCATTCTCGAAACACCCGGCTTCCATATCTACCTGCTGCCGCCGATCCGCTATCCCGACGGCAAATTCTACCTGAAGATCGGCGGCGACCCCGACGATCTGATCCTTCGTGACGAGGCGGAGATGCGGGCCTGGTTCAAGACCGAAGGGCGTGAGACCGTGCGTGTACATCTGCAGCGCATCGTCGCCGGCCTCGTGCCAGATATAACGCCGCTTTCGATTTCGACGGCGGCCTGCGTCGTCTCGTATACGCAAGGCGGCTATCCGATGATCGGCTATACCTCATCGCCCGCAATCGCCGTACTGACGGGCTGTGCCGGCACCTCGGCCAAGAGCTCGGACGAAATCGGCAGGCTCGGGGCCGAGCTGCTTTTGTCAGGCAGAATCAGCGGGCAGGGCTACTCCACGGAATTCACACCACAATTTCGGTAAGTAAATTTTGATTTTTATAGCAATTGCGATTTCTCTCGTTTATGGGAGCCCTGCCAGTTGGCCGGGCAGCCGCGCTTTACCAATGCCGAAAGGCGGTAGGGTGAGGAAAGTCCGGGCTCCACGGAAACACGGTGCCGGATAACGTCCGGCGAGGGCGACCTCAGGGAAAGTGCCACAGAAAGCAAACCGCCTGCGTTCGCGCAGGTAAGGGTGAAAGGGTGGGGTAAGAGCCCACCGCGTCTCCGGCAACGGAAATGGCACGGTAAACCCCACCGGGAGCAAGACCGAATAGGGATGACGCGGCAGGCCGAAAGGCCTTCCGGCTGGTTTCCAGGCCAGTCATCCGGGTGGGTTGCGAGAGGCAGCGTGCGAGCGCTGTCCCAGAGGAATGGCTGCCACGTTCCGGTTCACGCCGGAGCCATACAGAACCCGGCTTACAGGCCAACTGGCGATTCATATTTTGTGGCGCAGAGATCCGGATCTTCACCGTAAGTCGCTGAGAGAGGCTGTTTTCAAGCGAATATTCATGCAGCCGCCGGGTGGATTTTTTTGCGGAACCACCACTGCGTGTCCCCTGTGAAGGCGGTCCGCTAACCCTTTGTTAAACTTAACGGCTTATAAATTTTTGATTATGCGTCCGTTGCAAAATGGGCGTATCCCATTGACGCCCATATGGTCCCATGCTATCCCAAATGTGCACTGCATCAGGGCAATCATCTGCCCGTTCATCGCAAAGCAAAGGCGGCTCCCTCTCCGGGAACGTCGGATGGTTTTTTGCTCATTCGGCTTGCGAGGCTGTGCCTGATATTGGGACTTTCGGGCGTCTTTTGGTCCGGATCCCTGCGGGAACGGATGTTTCGTGTCATGAACCGCTTCCTTTCGAATGCGACCAACAGGATCGATGCCAAGGGCAGGGTTTCCGTGCCTTCGGCGTTCCGTTCCGTGCTGGCGCAGCGCAACGTCCAGGAGCTCTACTGCTTTCAGGACTTTGTGTTTCCGGCGATCAGCGTCGGCGGCCCGGATCTTCTCGAAAGATTCGAGCGGCAGATTGCTGCGGAAGACCCGTTTTCGCCGGATGCGAACGAGATGTCGCTTCTGATTCACGGGGGCGGGGTCTTCATGAAGCTCGATGCCGAGGGGCGGTTGATGGTCACGGATTTCATTCGCGACTTCACCGGTATCTCGGACGAAGTGGCCTTCGTTGGTCGGGCGGATCATTTTCAGCTGTGGCAGCCGAAGGCATTTCTGGCGGCGCAGACGCAAGCACGAGGGGAGCGCAAGCTGGCGGGCAAGCGTTCCTGAAGGGACGAGGGAACGGAATGGCGGCGAATCCTGGCGGAGGTTCAACTGATGCCGGTGGCGGACCGGTTCGTCACATTCCGGTTCTTCTCGAAGAGGTGCTCGCGGCTTTGGCACCCGCGCCCGGCAAGCTCATCCTCGATGGCACATTCGGTGCGGGCGGTTACAGCTCGGCCATCCTTGCGGCCGGTGCCGAGGTGATCGCGCTCGATCGCGACCCGACGGCGATTGCGGCGGGTCAGGCGATGGTCGCGGCCCATGGTGGCCGCCTCAGGCTCATTCATTCGCAATTCTCGCATCTTGCCGAGCATGCGCCGGAAAGCGGGCTCGATGGCGTCGTGCTCGATATCGGTGTTTCCTCCATGCAGATCGACGAGGCCGAACGCGGCTTCTCCTTCCAGAAGAGCGGGCCTCTCGATATGCGCATGTCGGCCGAAGGCGTTTCGGCCGCCGACGTCGTCAATCGCGCCAAGGTCGCCGATCTCATCCGCATCTTCCATTTTCTCGGCGAAGAGAGCCAGGCGCCGCGCATCGCGCATGCGATCGAAAAGCGCCGCGAGGAAAAGCCGTTCGAAACGACGCGCGATCTCGCCGGCCTCATCGAACTCGTCACCCCGCGCAAGATGAAGGACAAGATCCATCCGGCAACGCGCGTCTTTCAGGCCCTGCGCATCTTCGTCAATGATGAGCTCGGCGAGCTGGCCCAGGCGCTGTTTGCCGCGGAACAAGCGCTGAAGCCCGGCGGGCGGCTCGTTGTCGTCACCTTTCATTCGCTTGAAGACCGCATCGTCAAGAAATTCTTCTCCGACCGCGCCGGCAAGGCGTCTGGCTCGCGGCACCTGCCGGTCGCTCATGAGCGGGCGGCGACTTTTGCGGCGATCGGCAAGCCGATGGTGTCGGCAAGCGAGGCGGAGGCGGAAGCCAATCCGCGCGCCCGCTCCGCCAAGTTGCGCGCCGGCCTGAGGACGGAGGCCGCGGCCGAGGCTGCCGATATGTCGCTCTTCGGATTTCCCAATCTTGCCACTCTCGGAAAGCTTGGAGGTTGATATGCTGAAAACGTTCGATCTCGTGCTCATTGGCGTCATGACGGCAGCGGCTGCCGTTACCTACACGATCAAGCACCGCGCCGAATTGAAGCTCGAGGAGGTTCATCGCCTCGAAACCGAGATCAAGCTCGAGAAGGATACGATCGACCTTTTGAAGGCCGACTGGGCGCTGCAATCGCAGCCGAACAGGCTGGAGCGGCTGGTCAAGGCCTATAATGACGAGTTGCAGCTGCAGCCGACGGAATCGACTGCGCTCGTGCATGCCAAGGAATTGCCGATGCTGAAATCCGAGGTTCCCGTGCCCGATGTGACGGAGGCCAAGGCCGGCGGCGCGACCGGAGCCGCCGCCAAGGGCGCGACCGTTGCCTCCAAGGCCCAACCCGTTCCGACGGCTGCACCGCGCGGCGCAGCGGAACCGCGTGGGGCAGTTGATCCGCATGGCGTAGTGGAGCCCGGCGGCGGGGCAGAGGATGACGTAGACGCAGACGAGATCGAAACGGGGTCGGTGGAATAATGTCGTTTCTTTCCCGCATCATGGTCCTGAAGAGCCAGGCGCATTTTTCTGCCGGCGTCTATAACCGTTTCGGCGGTCCTTCCGCCGGCATGGCGATCGAGGGGTCGCGCAAGAAGAAATCCGGGCAGGCGAAAAGCCGCGTCGGCCTGCTGATCATGGGATTCATGGGCGTCTACGCCGTCATCGGCGGCCGTCTCGTCGAATATGCGATGAAGGACCAGGAGGTCGTCTCCAGCATCCTGCCGCCCGACCGGCTGATGGCCTCGCGCCCCGATATTGTCGACCGTAACGGCGAGGTGCTGGCCACCGATATCCGCACTGTCTCGCTGTTTGCCGAGCCGAACAAGATCGTCGACGTCGACGAGGCGGTCGAGAAGCTTTCTTCGGTCCTGCCCGAACTCGACGCCAAGGACACCTATAAGAAGCTTTCCCTCAAGACTTCGCATTTCGCCTGGCTTCGCCGGCAGCTGACGCCGAAGCAGCAGAGCCAGATCCTGGCGCTCGGCATTCCCGGCATCGGCTTCAGGCCGGAGAAGCGCCGCTTCTACCCGGGCGGATCGACCGCCGCTCACATCCTCGGCTACGTCAATATCGACAACCGCGGTGTCGCCGGCATGGAGAAATTTATCGACGACCAGGGGCTCGCCGATCTCGCCTCGGTCGGCATGACCAGCGACCAGCCGCTCGAGCCGGTGCGGCTTTCGATCGATCTGCGCGTGCAGAACATCGTCCGCGACGCCGTCGTCAACGCCGTCAACAATTTCCAGTCCAAGGGTGCCGGTGCGGCTGTCATCGACGTGCACACCGGCGAGGTGATCGCCATGGCATCGGCGCCGGATTTCGATCCGAACGATCCGCAAGAGGGCGCCAAGGACGGTTGGCTCAACCGCATGACCAACGGCACCTTCGAAATGGGGTCGACCTTCAAGACCTTTTCGCTGGCGATGGCGCTCGACACCGGCAAGGTGAAGATGACGGACACGTTCGATGCCAGCAAGCCGATCTATATCGGCGGCTTCACCATCCACGATTTTCACGGGCAGCGCCGCTGGCTGAGCGTTCCCGAAATCTTCCAGTATTCCTCGAACATTGGCACGGCGCGCGTCATCGACATCGTCGGCATCGACGCGCAGAAGGATTACCTGAACAAGTTCGGCCTGCTGACGAAGATGCAGACCGAACTGCCCGAAGTGAAGATGCCGAGCCAGCCGCGTGTCTGGAAGAAGATCAATTCGATCACGATTTCCTTCGGCCATGGTGTCTCGACGACGGCGCTGCAGACGGGCGTGGCGGCCGCCGCCCTCGTCAATGGCGGCAAGCTGATCGAGCCGACATTCCTCCCGCGCACGCGCGCTGAGGCCGATGAGGTCGCAACGCAGGTGATCAAGAAGTCGACTAGCGACCAGATCCGCTATCTCCTCGATGTTAACGGTTTCAAGGGCTCCGGCCGCGTCGCCCGCGTGCCGGGCTTTGCCGTCGGCAGCAAGACCGGCACGGCCGACAAGGTGGTGAACGGGCGTTATTCCGCGACGCTGAACTTCAATTCCTTCATCGCCGCATTCCCCATCAACGATCCCAAATACGCCGTGATCACCTTCTGCGACGAGCCGAAGACCGGCGAGAAGCAATATGGTGGAACAATCTCCGCCGGTACCGCAGGCCCGATCGCCCGCGAGATCATCAGCCGTGCGGCCCCCATTCTCGGCATCGAGCCGAAATTCGGGGAGGGCGGTTCGGCCTTGCTGGTGTCTTATTGAATGTGAATGAATACCGACGCCGATTCGCAAGGTGCGGACCGGCTACAAGAGGGAAAAGTGCATTCGATGAAATTGCGAGACCTGGCCGGAGATCAGTTTCCGGAACTTGAAGCACAGCTCGAAGGCCCGGCAGGCCTGCTGGATATTTCAGGCCTGTCTTCGGACAGCCGCAGGGTAGCGCCGGGCAATGCCTTCGTCGCGGTCGCCGGTACCAAGGCGGACGGCGCGGGCTTCATCGCCGATGCCGCCGGTCGGGGTGCTGCCGTCGCGATTGCCTCGCAGGCCGTCGATGCCTCCATTCCAGTGCTTGCGGTCAGGGAACCGCGCCGCTTCCTTTCCATCGCCGCCTCGCGCTTCTTCGGCAGGCAGCCCGAGACCATGGTCGCCGTCACCGGCACGGCGGGCAAAACCTCCGTCGCTTCCTTCACCAGGCAGATCTGGGCGCATGCGGGCCATCCGGCCGCGATGATCGGCACGACGGGCGTCGTTTCGCCGACGCGCAACGAATATGGCGCGCTGACGACCCCAGATCCGGTGTCGTTGCATCAGTTGCTCGCCGAACTTGCCGGCGAGGGCGTCACGCATGCCGCGATGGAGGCGTCCAGCCACGGCCTCGACCAGTGCCGGCTCGACGGCGTGAAGCTTGCCGCCGCCGCCTTCACCAATCTCGGCCGCGACCACATGGATTACCACCCGACCGTCGAATCCTACATGGCCGCCAAGATGCGGCTTTTCCAGCTGCTGCCGAAGGGCTCGCCGGCGGTGATTTTCGCCGACGATCCGTGGTCGGCGCAGGCGATCAAGGCGGCGGCCGATGCCGGCCACGATGTTCGCACGGTCGGGCGCAAGGGCGATTATCTGACGCTGAAACGGGTCGAGCATTTCCGTCACAAGCAGACGGCCGAGATCCATGTCGGCGACGAAATCTTCGAGGTGGACATTCCGCTGGCCGGCGATTTCCAGGTCGCCAACGCGCTTGTTGCGGCAGGACTTGCGATGTCGACCGGCGTTTCGGCGAAGGTTGCGATGGCAGCGCTTGAGAAGCTCGTCGGCGCCTCCGGGCGTCTCGAGTTGGTCGGCCATACCAAGGACGGCGCGCTCGCTTATGTCGATTACGCCCACAAGCCCGATGCGCTGGAAAACGTGCTGAATTCGGTCAGGCCCTTCACCACGGGCCGCGTCGTGGTCGTCTTCGGCTGTGGCGGCGACCGCGACCGCGGCAAACGGCCGATCATGGGCGAAATCGCCTGCCGCCTGGCCGATGTCGTCATCGTCACCGACGACAATCCGCGTTCAGAGGAGCCGGCCTCGATCCGGGCGGAGATCATGGCGGCAGCAAGCTGCGCCTCGGAAATCGGCGATCGCGCCACGGCGATCCGCGAGGCTGTGGGCATGCTGAAATCGGGCGACACGCTGATCGTTGCCGGCAAGGGGCATGAGGAAGGGCAGACGATCGGGAGCGTCACATTGCCGTTCTCCGATCATGCTGAGGTGCGCAAGGCCTTGGAGGAACTGAAATCTTGAGCTGGCTCTGGACGACCGAAGACATGATCGCAGCGATGGCGGGGCGCCCCTTCGGCACTCCGCCTGAAGGCATCACCGGCATTTCCATCGACAGCCGCTCGATCAGCCCCAGCGAGGCTTTTTTTGCGATTAAGGGTGACCGTGTCGACGGTCACGACTATGCGTCCATGGCAATGGCGAACGGCGCTTCCCTGCTCGTCGTCAGCGAAGCGCGACTTCCCGCCATGGGCCGCCTGACGGTGCCGATGATCGTCGTGGAAGACGTGCTTGCGGCGCTCGGGCGTCTGGGGCAGGCCTCCCGCGAGCGCTCGCGGGCGAAGATCATCGCGGTCACCGGTTCTGTCGGCAAGACCACCACCAAAGAGATGCTGCGGCACGTTTTGTCGCCCTCCGGCAAGGTGCATGCCTCCGTCGCCTCCTTCAACAATCATTGGGGCGTGCCGCTGACACTGGCACGCATGCCTGACGACACGGATTACGGCGTCTTCGAAGTCGGGATGAACCATCCGGGCGAAATCCGGCCGCTGGTGGCGATGATCCGGCCCCATGTCGCCGTCATCACGACGATCGCGCCGGCCCATCTCGGCAATTTCAAGAGCATCAAGGAGATCGCCGCCGCCAAGGCCGAGATATTCGAAGGGCTCGAACCGGGCGGCCATGTCGTGCTCAACCGCGACAACGACCAGTTCAATTTCCTCGACCGAACGGCGCAATCGCTCGGCGTCGAGCATATCCATTCCTTCGGCCAGCACGCCAAGGCGGAATTCCGGCTCGCCGAATTCAACGGATCGGACGAGAATTCGACGCTGTGGCTGACGATCGGTGGCGAGACGCTGGAGGCGGCGATCGGTGCGCCGGGCCGCCATATTGCCGAGAATGCGCTCGCGGCCCTCGGGGTCGTCAGGATCGTCGGCGCCGACATGGGCAAGGCGATCGAGGCGCTTGCGACGCTGAAGCCGGAAAAGGGCCGGGGCAAGCGCCACCGGCTTTCGATCGGCGGCGGCCGCGGCAGCTTCACGCTGATTGACGAGAGCTACAATGCCAATCCGGCCTCGATGCGCGCGGCGATCGCGCTGCTTGCGGCCTCTGAGCCGGCCGGCCGCGGACGCCGCATCGCCGTGCTCGGCGACATGCTCGAAATGGGCGAATATGCCGAGAAGGTTCATACCGATCTCGCAGGGCCGCTGCTTGCGGCCGGCATCGAACATGTCTGGCTCGCCGGGACCGAGATGGCTGCGCTGAAGGAATCACTGCCGGAAAGCGTCCACGTCGAGTACCGCGAGAACACCAGCGAATTGACGGACTACGTGTTGAACTCGGTCGCTCCGGGCGACGTGTTGATGGTGAAATCGTCTCTGGGCATCGGTTTCGGCAGGATCGTCGCCGCGCTTCTTGACAAGTTCCCGGCATTTTCCGACACGCAACGCGAACTTTGACCGGGTAACAAGGGGCCCTGAATGCTGATCTGGCTTGTCGAACTGTCGGAATATTTCAAATTTCTGAACCTGTTCAGATATATTACCTTCCGCACGGGCGCCGCTCTCTTCACCTCCGCACTGATCGTCTTCCTGTTCGGGCCGACGATCATCAATTCGCTGCGGATCCGCCAGGGCAAGGGCCAGCCGATCCGCGCCGACGGGCCGCAGACGCATTTCAAGAAGGCCGGCACGCCGACCATGGGCGGGCTGATGATCATTGCCGGCATCATCGGCGCCTCACTGCTCTGGGCCGATCTTTCCAACGTCTATGTCGTGGCGACCTTGCTCGTGACGCTCGGCTTCGGCGCAATCGGCTTCTACGACGACTATCTGAAGGTGACGAAGCAGAGCCATAAGGGCTTTTCCGGCAAGGCGCGTCTCGGCATCGAATTCGTCATCGCCGGCATCGCCGTCTATTTCATGATGCGCACTGCCCTTGCCTCGGGAATAGCAGGCTCGACCTTCGGCTCTTCGATCGCCTTTCCCTTCTTCAAGGACTTCATGATCAATATCGGCATCATGTTCGTCGTCTTCGGCGGTTTCGTCATCGTCGGCGCCGGCAATGCCGTCAACCTGACCGACGGCCTCGACGGACTTGCCATCGTGCCTGTGATGATCGCCGCTGCTTCCTTCGGCGTGATCGCCTATCTCGCCGGCAACGTGGTGTTTGCGAACTATCTGCAGATCAACTTCGTGCCCGGCACCGGCGAGCTTGCCGTCGTGCTCGGCGCCGTCATCGGCGCCGGCCTCGGCTTCCTCTGGTTCAACGCGCCGCCGGCCGCCATCTTCATGGGCGACACGGGATCGCTGGCGCTCGGCGGCACGATCGGCACCGTCGCCGTCGCCACCAAGCACGAGATCGTCATGGCGATCATCGGCGGTCTCTTCGTCATGGAGACGCTCTCGGTCATCATCCAGGTCGGCTTCTTCAAGATGACCGGCCGGCGCGTCTTCCTGATGGCGCCGATCCACCATCACTTCGAGAAGAAGGGCTGGACGGAGAGCCAGGTGGTGATCCGCTTCTGGATCATTGCCGTCGGCCTTGCCATGCTCGGCCTCTCGACGCTGAAGCTCCGGTGAGGCGGCAATGATCCCGGTCACGACGCTCAAGGACAGGAAGGTCGCGCTCTTCGGGCTCGGCGGCTCCGGCTTTGCCACCGCCCGCGCGCTGATTGCGGGCGGCGCAGACGTGACCGCCTGGGACGACAATCCCGACAGCGTCGCCAAGGCCTCGGCGGAAGGCATCCGGACGGAGGATCTGCACACGATCGACTGGAGCCAGCAGGCGCTGTTCGTGCTGTCGCCCGGTGTGCCGCTCACCCATCCGAAGCCGCATTGGACCGTCGATCTTGCGCGCGCGGCGGGCGTCGACATCGTCGGCGACGTCGAACTCTTCGTGCGCGAGCGCCGCGCCCATGCGCCGGATTGCCCGTTCATCGCCATAACAGGCACCAACGGCAAGTCGACGACGACGGCGCTGATCGCCCATATCCTGAAATCCTCCGGCTACGACACGCAGCTCGGCGGTAATATCGGTACGGCCGTACTGACGCTCGATCCGCCGAAGGCTGGGCGCTATTACGTCGTCGAATGCTCGTCCTACCAGATCGATCTGGCGCCGACGCTCAATCCGTCGGCCGGGATCCTGCTCAACCTGACCCCCGATCATCTCGACCGCCACGGCACGATGCAACACTATGCCGACGTCAAGGAGCGGCTGGTTGCCGGCAGCGACGTGGCGATCGTCGGCATCGACGATCGCCATTCGGCGCTGATCGCCGACCGCGTCGAGCGGGCAGGCGTCAAGGTGGTCCGCATCTCGCGTCGCAACGTGGTGGCATCAGGCATCTATGCCGAGGGGACCAAGCTTGTTCAGGCCGCCGGCGGCGCCGTGCTGCCCTTCGCCGATCTCGACGGCATCCAGACGCTGCGCGGCAGCCATAATGCGCAGAATGCTGCCGCAGCCGTTGCCGCCTGCCTTGCCGTCGGGGTTTCCGCCGACGACATCCGCGCCGGCCTTGCTTCGTTCCCCGGCCTCAAGCACCGCATGCAGCCTGTGGGCAAACGAGGCCGCGTGGTCTTCGTCAATGATTCCAAGGCGACGAACGCCGAAGCGGCGGCACCCGCGCTTTCGAGCTATGATCGCATCTACTGGATTGCCGGCGGCCTGCCGAAATCAGGCGGCATCACGACGCTTGCGCCCTATTTCCCGCGCATCGCCAAGGCCTATCTGATCGGCGAGGCGGCGGCGGAATTTGCCGCGACCCTCGGCGAGGCCGTGCCCTATGAGATTTCGGGCACGCTGGAGCGAGCCGTCGCACATGCGGCAGCCGATGCGGAACGCGACGAGGCCGCCGCGTCAGCCGTGATGTTATCCCCGGCTTGCGCAAGCTTCGACCAGTATAAGAACTTCGAAGTCAGGGGCGATGCCTTCGTCGGCCACGTGGCGGCACTTGACGGAATGACGATGCTGATCGGTCCGGCAACAGGAGAGAAATGACATGGTAAGCCGCGCGGAACGTGGGCCTCTGGCCGATTGGTTCTGGACCATCGACCGCTTCTTCCTGGCGATGTTCATCTTCCTGATGGGCATTGGCTTCATGCTGTCCTTCGCGGCATCGCCAGCGGTTGCCGAGCGCATCGGGCTCGAGCCCTTCCACTTCGTCAAGCGCCATGCGGCTTTCATGATCCCCTCGATCGCCGTCATGCTCGGCCTGTCTTTCCTGACGCCGCGCCAGGTGCGGCGCACCGCGATCCTGCTGCTGATCATCTCGCTCGCGATGATGGTGCTGGTGCTGTTCGTCGGACAGGAGGTCAAGGGCGGCAGGCGCTGGATCTGGATCGCCGGCCTTTCCATTCAGCCGTCGGAATTCATGAAGCCCGCCTTCGTCGTGGTCTGCGCCTGGCTGTTTGCCGAACATGCGCGCCAGCCTGAGATCCCGGGCAATCTCTTTGCCATCATCCTGTTCGGCATCGTCGCGGCCCTTCTCGTGGCGCAGCCGGACCTCGGCCAGACCATCCTGACGACGGCCGTCTGGGGCGGCATGTTCTTCATGGCCGGCATGCCGTGGATATGGATCATGCTGCTCGGCGTCGGCGGCGCCGGCGGCCTGCTCGGCGCCTATTATGTCTTTCCCCACGTCGCGCTGCGAATAGACAAGTTCATGACCGGCGAGGGCGACACGTTCCAGATCGACACGGCCCGCGAGGCGATCATCCGCGGCAGCTGGTTCGGTCAGGGCCCGGGCGAGGGCATCGTCAAGCGCATCATTCCGGATGCTCATACCGACTTCATCTTTTCGGTCGCGGCAGAAGAGTTCGGCATCGTCTTCTGCATGGCGCTCGTCGCTCTGTTTTCCGTGCTCGTGCTGCGTGGTCTCTCGCATGCCTATTGCGAGCGGAACGATTTCAACCGGTTTGCCGTTGCAGGCCTGGTGCTACAGATGGGCATCCAGTCTATTATCAATGTCGGCGTCAATCTCGAACTGCTGCCGGCAAAAGGTATGACGCTGCCGCTGATTTCCTACGGCGGCTCTTCCATGGTGGCGATCTGCGTCACCGCCGGCTTCATTCTGGCGCTGACGCGCCATCGACCGGAAAAGCGCGCGCAGGACCGGAGCCTCTTCCGCGTCCCGCACGGCATGCCGGCGGAGTAAACGCTTATGAGCAAGGGCATCGTGCTGCTTGCCGCCGGGGGAACCGGCGGCCATGTGTTCCCGGCGGAGGCGCTAGCCTTCAAGCTGAAGGAGCGCGGCTATTCGGTGCATCTCGTGACCGACAGCCGGGCCGAGCGTTATGCCGGCAAGTTCCCGGCCGAGGAAATCCATGTCGTGCCGTCGGCAACGATCGGCTCGAAGAACCCGGTCGCCGTCGCCCGTTCGTTGTGGACGCTCTGGAGCGGCATGCGGGCGGCGAAAAAGCTGATCCAGCGGCTGAAACCCGTCATCGTCGTCGGTTTCGGCGGTTATCCCACCGTGCCGCCGCTGCTTGCCGCGACACGGCTCGGCGTGCCCTCGATGCTACATGAGCAGAATGCCGTCATGGGGCGCGCCAACAAGGCCTTGGCTCCGCGCGTGAAAGCGATTGCCGGCGGCTTCCTGCCCGAAAGCGGCGGTGCTTTCTCCGACAAGACGATTGCAACGGGAAATCCCGTGCGTCCGGCGATCCTTGCTGCGGCCGAACAGCCTTATCTGCCTTCCCGTGACGGCGAGCCGTTCAATCTCGTCGTCTTCGGCGGCAGCCAGGGCGCGCAGTATTTCTCCAAGGCGATGCCGACGGCGATCAGCCTGCTCGACGACGTGCTGCGCGACAGGCTGCGGATCACGCAGCAGGTGCGCCCCGAGGATATGGAGATGGTGCGCGGCTGCGCGGCGCAGCTGCAGATGAGCGCCGATATCGCGCCGTTTTTCAATGATATGGCGGAACGTCTTGCGAAAGCGCATCTGGTGATCTGCCGCTCCGGCGCTTCCACGGTTTCGGAAATCTCGGTCATCGGGCGCCCGGCCGTGCTGGTGCCGTATCCGCATGCGCTCGACCACGATCAGGCGGCCAATGCCGCAGCACTCGCCGCGACCGGCGGCGCGAAGGTGATCGTGCAGGCGGAGCTTTCGCCTGAACGCATCGCCTCCATTCTGAGCCATGTGATGAACGATCCGGAAAAGCTTGCAGGCATGGCGGCTGCGGCCAAGCTTGCGGGAAAACCGGATGCCGCGAACTTGCTTGCCGACATGGTTGAGGCTATTGCCGCCGGCAAGACAGTCTCCGAATTCAAGAGGACACGCGTATGAAACTGCCGAAGGCGATCGGTCTCGTCCATTTCATCGGCATCGGCGGCATCGGCATGAGCGGTATCGCCGAGGTGCTGCACAATCTTGGCCATAGGGTGCAGGGATCGGATCAGGCCGACAGCGCCAATGTCCAGCGGCTGCGCGACAAGGGCATCGAGGTCTCCGTCGGCCACAGGGCAGAAAACCTGGGCGATGCCGAAGTTGTCGTCGTCTCGACGGCGATCAAGAAGAGCAATCCCGAGCTCATCGCCGCGCGCGAAAAGCTGCTGCCCGTGGTACGCCGCGCCGAAATGCTTGCCGAACTGATGCGCTTCCGCAATGCGATCGCCATCGGCGGCACGCATGGCAAGACGACGACCACCTCGCTGGTCGCGACCCTGCTCGAAGCGGGCGGGCTCGACCCGACCGTCATCAACGGCGGCATCATCAATGCCTATGGCACCAATGCCCGCATGGGCGAGGGCGAGTGGATGGTAGTGGAGGCCGATGAATCCGACGGCACCTTCCTGAAGCTGCCGGCCGATGTCGCCGTCATCACCAATATCGACCCCGAGCATCTCGACCACTACGGCAATTTCGATGCGGTGCGCGCCGCCTTCCGGCAGTTCGTCGAGAACGTGCCGTTCTACGGCTTCGGCGTCATGTGCCTCGACCATCCCGAGGTGCAGTCGCTGGTCGGCCGCATCGAAGACCGCAAGATTATCACTTACGGCGAGAACCCGCAGGCCGACGTGCGCTTCAAGAATGTGCGCATCGACGGCACGCGCTCGATCTTCGACGTCGAGATCCGCCGCCGCCGTACCGGCCAGGTGATCGAGCTCAAGGGTCTGGTCATGCCGATGCCCGGGCGTCATAATATCTCCAACGCCACGGCGGCGATCGCCGTTGCCAACCGCCTCGGCATATCGAGCGCCGATATCGCCAAGGGTCTTGCCTCCTTCGGCGGCGTCAAGCGCCGCTTCACGCTGACCGGCGAATGGAACGGAGTGCAGATCTTCGACGATTACGGCCACCATCCGGTCGAGATCAAGGCGGTGCTGCGCGCCGCCCGCGAAGCCTGCAAGGGCCGGATCATCGCGGTTCATCAGCCGCACCGCTACAGCCGCCTTGCGAGCCTGTTCGAGGAATTCGCTGCCTGCTTCAACGATGCCGACAGCATCTTCCTCGCGCCGGTCTATGCGGCAGGCGAGGATGCGATCGAGGGCATCGATTCCATGTCGCTCGTCTCGCGCATCAAATCCGGCGGTCATCGCGACGCCCGCTTCCTTGCTTCGGCAGAGCTTCTGCCGCAGATGGTCGCGGAGGTTGCAAAGTCTGGTGATTTCGTGGTTCTGTTGGGGGCTGGGAGCATTACATCCTGGGCAGCGGCGCTGCCCAAGCAACTGGAAGGCCTATCGGGAAAGTCCGCATGAAACAGGTGAATGGGGAAAAGCTTCTCGCGTCTCTCGGAGACGGTGTAAAGGATATCCGCGGTCGTATCACGCCGGATGCCCCCATGGACCGTGTCACCTGGTTCAGGGCCGGGGGGCTTGCCGAGCTGATGTTCCAGCCGCATGACATCGACGATCTCGTCGCCTTCCTGAAGATCCTGCCGGAAGAGGTGCCGCTGACGGTGGTCGGCGTCGGTTCCAACATCCTGGTGCGCGACGGCGGCATTCCCGGCGTTGTGCTGCGCCTATCGGCAAAGGGCTTCGGTTTCGTCGAGCTTGCCGGTGAAAACCGCATCCTTGCCGGCGCCATCTGCCCGGACAAGCACCTTGCGGCAATGGCGATGGACAACGGAATCGGCGGTTTTCACTTCTTCTACGGCATTCCCGGCAGCATCGGCGGCGCGGCGCGCATGAATGCCGGCGCAAACGGCGTCGAGACGCGCGAGCGGCTGATCGAGGTCAACGCGGTCGACCGCAAGGGCAATAAGCATGTGATTTCCAATGCCGAGATGGGGTATTCCTACCGGCATTCCACGGCATCCGCCGACCTGATCTTCACCTCGGTGCTGTTCGAGGGCTATCCTGAGGACCGCGCCCAGATCCGCGCCGAGATGGACGCGGTACGCAATCACCGCGAGACGGTGCAGCCGGTGCGCGAGAAGACCGGCGGCTCGACCTTCAAGAACCCGCCCGGCCATTCGGCCTGGAAACTGATTGACGAAGCCGGCTGCCGCGGCCTCGTCATCGGGGGGGCGCAGATGTCGGCGCTTCACTGCAACTTCATGATCAACATGGAGCAAGCGACCGGCTACGATCTCGAATATCTCGGCGAACAGGTACGCCGCGAAGTCTTCGAGAAAGAAGGCATCAAGCTCGAATGGGAAATCAAGCGCCTCGGCGTCTTCATGCCCGGCCGCGAAGTGCGCCCGTTCCAGGGTGTGACCAGCGAATAAAGGTCATCTCACTGCCAGCTTCAGGCCTTCGCGCGGCGTGACGACGGGCGACCAGCCCAGAACGTTGCGCGCGTGGGATATGTCGACCTGCAGCGAGCCGCAAAGGCGTTGATAGACCGCTTCCTTCCCCACCACCTTTGCAGCCATGTGCAGCAATGCAGGTGGGAAGGGGAGCAGCACCGGCTTGACGCCCAGCCCTGCGGCAATTCCCTTGATGAGTTCCGGCGTTGAAAGATCCTCACCGTCTCCGGCAAGGAAAGTCTCGTTTGCTGCGGCGGGATGCGCCATGCAAGTGATGATCAGGTCGACGAGATTTTGCACCGCGACCAATGTGCGGCGGTTCTTCAGCGAAGAGAAGGGAAGCGGCAGTTTTCTGCGCACAAGGCTGGCGAGCAGGGCGAAGTTGCCTCTTGCACCCGGGCCGTAGACCAGCGGCGGGCGGATGATGACGGCTTCCATGCCTGTGCGTGCCGCGATGTCGCGTAAGCCAATTTCGCATTCCAGCTTCGAAATGCCATAGGGATCGATGGGTCTCGGCGTGTCATCGTGTCGGAATGGCCGATCGTTCTCTTCCCCGTTGACCTTGATGGTGCTGATAAAGACGAACCTTTTTACGCCGGCGCGGGCAGCCTGTTCGGCGAGATTCAAAGTGGCGGCGGTGTTCGTTCGGCGGAATTCTGCCAGCGGGTCGGCTGCCCGGTCGTTCATGATGTGAACGCGGGCGGCGAGATGAACGATGACATCCACGCCCTCAAGGGACGGCGTCCAGTCGGTCGCCTCGGTCATTTCGACAGGAAAATGCCTAATATCCCCAGGGAAGGCGGAGGCCTGAGATCGCGTCGTCACCGAAAGCTCTGCGATGTTCTCCTTATGCAGTCTTTCGACGAGGGGACGGCCGACGAACCCGGCTGCGCCGGTGATGAGGCATCGCATGATCTTTCCCTGTGCTGAAGCAGAATTCTGGCTAACCCGAACGGACGATCGCATCAATAAAAAAACGGCGGCGGTTCCCGCTGCCGGCCCGACATGCGTCGCCGCCCGATCCTTGCGTGAGGCTTGCGGCAACGGCGCTCCCCAACTTGACCGGAATCGAATTGCAGCAGATTCATCCTGAACTTTCTGGTTGAGGTGGAGGGACTGCGCATGCAAAAGAGCCTTGTGGCCGAATTTTTCGGCACGTTCTGGCTGGTCTTCGGCGGATGCGGCAGTGCCGTGCTCGCTGCTGCCTATCCCGAGCTCGGGATCGGATTTACGGGTGTGGCGCTGGCGTTCGGCCTGACCGTGCTCACCATGGCCTGTGCCGTGGGCGGCATATCGGGCGGTCATTTCAATCCGGCCGTTTCCCTCGGCCTTACGGTTGCGGGCCGGTTTCCTGCCGCGCGTCTCATTCCCTACGTCGTCGTGCAGGTGATCGGCGCCATCGCCGCTGCCGCGCTGCTTTATCTCATCGCCAGCGGCAAGGCGGGTTTCGAACTCGGCGGCTTTGCCGCCAACGGATATGGCGATCATTCCCCGGGCGGCTATTCGCTGTTTTCGGCGCTGCTGATCGAAGTGCTGCTGACCATGTTCTTCCTGATCATCATCCTGGGATCGACCGGCAGCCGGGTGCCGGCGGGCTTTGCGCCGCTTGCGATCGGCCTCGGGCTGACGCTGATCCATCTCGTGTCGATTCCCGTGACGAATACCTCGGTCAATCCGGCCCGTTCCACCGGCCAGGCGCTGTTCGTCGGCGGTTGGGCGCTGCAGCAGCTCTGGCTGTTCTGGATTGCGCCGCTGGCGGGTGGTGCGCTCGGCGGGCTCGTCTGGAAGTTTCTCGACGAGGCCGAGTGACTGCAGGATATAGAGCTATCCCATTGGGCCTGCACGGTTTTCGCGCGCGGGCTTTTCCATTTCCGCGGATCGGCGGGCCTGTCTGCCCTGATGGTCCCGAAAAAGCGAAGGTTAAAAAATCAAGGGCGCGGCAAGACGGAGTTAACGAAAGTAAACACTTCATTAACCATAATGATGCTCTAATGCGGGCCGGTCGGACAAAGGCCTGAAACGGCGCAGACAGCTTCGCGCAAGCGTCGATTTCAAAAATAGAGGTTATTTTTGGGGGTGTTGATGAGTCGCAAGCATGTCGCTGTCCTGATGGGCGGATTTTCCTCGGAAAGGCCGGTCAGCCTTTCCTCGGGAAAGGCTTGCGCAGAAGCCCTCGAAGCCGAAGGCTTCGATGTGACGGTGATCGATGTTGCCCGCGACGTTTCCGAGAAGCTCGCCGCGCTGAAGCCTGATGTGGTCTTCAATGCGCTGCATGGCCCCTTCGGCGAGGACGGCACCATTCAGGGCATCCTCGAATATCTCCAGATCCCCTATACGCATTCCGGCGTGCTTGCCTCGGCGCTGGCGATGGACAAGGACAAGGCGAAGCTCGTTGCCGCCGCCGCCGGCATTCCGGTTGCCGAATCGCAGGTGATCAACCGTTTCGCTTTTCCCTCGACCCACCCGATGAAGCCGCCTTACGTGGTGAAGCCCGTGCGCGAGGGGTCGAGCTTCGGCGTCGTCATCGTCACGGAAGATCAGACGCATCCGCCGCAGGTCGTAAGCTCCCCTGAATGGCGTTACGGCGAAGAGGTTCTCGTCGAGCGTTATGTCTATGGCCGTGAGCTCACCTGTGGCGTCATGGGCGATACCCCGCTTGGTGTCACGGAAGTGGTGCCGCAGGGACACAATTTCTATGATTACGACTCCAAGTACGCGGCCGGCGGTTCAAAACACGTCATCCCGGCGAAAATTTCACCGAATATTTACCAAAAAATACAAACATTGGCCCTAAGGGCGCATCAGGCAATCGGTTGCCGCGGCGTCAGTCGGTCCGACTTTCGTTACGACGATCGTTTCTCCGAAGACGGCGAAATCATCTGGCTGGAGGTCAATACCCAGCCTGGCATGACTCCAACCTCGCTCGTGCCCGAAATGGCCGGTCATGCCGGCTATTCATTTGGTCAGTTTCTCCGGTGGATGGTGGAGGACGCGTCTTGTTTGCGTTGACGGTCAAGAGAATTGGGCGCCCCAGCCATCATGCCGTGCTTCCGATAGTGGAAGCCGAAGAGCGATTCGTACTGCCGCGCCCGTTGCGCCGCGTTACCCGCTTCCTGATCAGCCTCTGCAGCGGCCGCATCCACATTCCGGCTCATACGGGCACAGTCTCGGCGCTTGCATTCCTGGCTGCGACGGGTCTCTACGGCATGTCGCTCGGCGGTCATACGGAGGCCGTCGCGCAGGCGACGACGACGGCGGCAGGTTTTGCGATCGAGGACGTGAAGGTCTCCGGCAATTCGGAGACGTCGGAAATCGAGATCCTGCAGCTGATCGGCCTTGACGGCACGACGTCGCTGGTTGCGCTCGACGTCGATGCGGCCCGGCAGAAGATCGCGCATCTTCCCTGGGTCGAGAGTGTCGAGGTTCGCAAAGTCTATCCCAAGACGATCGAGGTGAAGCTCAAGGAGCGCCAGGCCTATGCGATCTGGCAGCACGGGCAGGAGCTTTCCCTGATCGAGAAGAACGGCAGCGTCATTGCGCCGCTGCGCGACAACAAGTTTTCGTCGCTGCCGCTCGTCGTCGGCCGCGATGCGGAAATGGCAGCGGCCTCGCTCGACGATGCCTTCTCGAAGTGGCCTGACGTGAAGGCCCGCGTGAAGGCCTATGTCTGGATATCGGGCCGTCGCTGGGATCTGCACATGGACAACGGTGTCGTGGTCAAGCTGCCGGAAGATGGCATCGACCAGGCGCTCGCGACGCTTTCGAAGTTCGACAAGCAGCAGCAGCTCCTGGAGCGGGATATTGCGGCGGTCGATCTGAGATTGCCTGACAGGACCGCGATCCAGCTGACGCCGGAAGCGGCGGTCCGCAGGCAGGCGGCAGTGACTGAGCGTACGAAAGAATTGAAGAAGGCGGGGCAGAGTATATGAGCTTATTCGGTTCATCCCATTTCGGATTGCCGCGCCTGAAGCCGCTTTCGTCGAAGCGGTCGCATATCGTTTCGGTGCTCGACATCGGCTCGACCAAGGTGGTCTGCATGATCGGCCGGCTGACGCCGCGCGAGGAAAGCCAGATTCTCCCGGGTCGCACGCACAATATCGAGATCATCGGCATCGGCCATCAGCGTTCGCGCGGCATCAAGACCGGCGTCATCGCCGATCTCGACGCGCTGGAAGGCGTTATCCGTCTCGCCGTCGATGCGGCGGAGCGCATGGCGGGGCTGACCGTCGAGAGTCTGATCGTCAACCTGACGGCCGGCCGCCTGGGCAGCGATATCTACACCGCGACGATCGATCTCGGCGGCCAGGAAGTCGAACTCAACGACCTGAAGAAGGTGCTGTCGGCAGCCTGCCAGCAGTCGCTGCGGCAGGACCGCTCGGTGCTGCATTCGCTGGCGACCGGCTTCTCGCTTGACGGCGAGCGCGGCATCCGCGATCCGCTGGCGATGTACGGCGATGCGCTCGGCGTCGACATGCATGTCGTCACGGCGGAGCGCTCGGCGCTGAAGAACCTCGAACTCAGCGTCAACCGCGCGCATCTCTCGGTCGAAGGCATCGTCGCAACACCTTATGCGTCGGGCCTTGCCGCTCTCGTCGACGACGAGGTCGAGCTCGGCTGTGCCGCGATCGACATGGGCGGCGGCACGACGACGATCTCGGTCTTCGCCGAGGGCAAGCTCGTTCACACCGATGCCGTCGGCCTCGGCGGCCATCACGTGACCACGGATCTGGCGCGCGGCCTTTCGACCCGCATCGAGGATGCGGAGCGGCTGAAGGTCGTGCACGCCTCGGCGCTTCTGAATTCCTCCGACGAGCGCGAACTGATCTCGATCCCGCCGATCGGCGAGGATGATCGCGACCAGCCGTCGCAAGTGCCGCGGGCGCTGGTTTCGCGCATCGTGTCGGCCCGTATCGAAGAGACGATGGAATTGATCCGCGACCGTATCCAGCGCTCCGGCTTCAGCCCGATTGTCGGCAAGCGCGTCGTGCTGACCGGCGGTGCCAGCCAATTGACCGGCCTTGCCGAAGTGGCCCGGCGCATCCTTGCCCGCAACGTTCGCATCGGCCGCCCGATGGGCGTCTCGGGATTGCCGACGGCGGCCAAGGGCCCGGCCTTTTCGACGGCCGTCGGCCTGATGATCTATCCGCAGGTCGCGGACATGGAGACACATGCGTCACAGAGCGGTCTGCTCATGTCGCTTGGGGGAAATAACAGCCGCATTGCCCGCATGGGACAGTGGCTGAAGGAAAGCTTCTGAAGTTTCAGTAATTGGCCGGCGTGGCGATGCGGCCAGAGAGAGAAGGAACAGGTACCATGACCATCAAGCTGCAAAAGCCTGACATCACAGAGCTGAAGCCGCGCATCACCGTGTTCGGCGTTGGCGGCGGCGGCGGCAACGCCGTCAACAACATGATCACCGCTGGTCTCCAGGGCGTCGATTTCGTCGTCGCCAACACGGATGCGCAGGCGCTGACGATGACGAAGGCCGAGCGCATCATTCAGCTCGGCGTCAACGTCACCGAAGGCCTCGGTGCTGGCTCGCAGCCGGAAGTCGGTCGCGCTGCCGCCGAAGAGTGCATCGACGAGATCGTCGATCACCTGAACGGCACGCATATGTGCTTCGTCACCGCTGGCATGGGCGGCGGCACCGGCACCGGTGCTGCTCCTGTTGTCGCGCAGGCCGCCCGCAACAAGGGCATCCTGACGGTCGGCGTCGTCACCAAGCCGTTCCATTTCGAAGGCGGACGCCGCATGCGGCTGGCCGAAATGGGCATCCAGGAACTGCAGAAGTCTGTCGATACCCTGATCGTCATTCCGAACCAGAACCTCTTCCGCATTGCCAACGACAAGACGACCTTCGCCGACGCCTTCGCCATGGCTGACCAGGTTCTCTATTCGGGCGTTGCCTGCATCACCGACCTGATGGTGAAGGAAGGCCTCATCAACCTCGACTTCGCCGACGTCCGCTCAGTGATGCGCGAAATGGGCCGCGCGATGATGGGCACCGGCGAAGCCTCCGGCTCCGGCCGCGCGCTGCAGGCAGCCGAAGCGGCAATCGCCAACCCGCTGCTCGATGAAACCTCGATGAAGGGTGCCCAGGGCCTGCTGATCTCGATCACCGGCGGTCGCGACCTCACCCTCTTCGAAGTCGACGAAGCCGCCACCCGCATCCGCGAGGAAGTCGATCCGGACGCCAACATCATCCTCGGCGCCACTTTCGACGAATCGCTCGAAGGCATCATCCGCGTATCGGTCGTGGCGACCGGCATCGACCGGGCGATGAACGAAGCTGCCGAGCGCAACCTTCAGCCGGCGGCAAGGCCGGTTATCCGTCCCTCCGCGGCTGTTGCTCCGGCAGCGGCCGCAGTTCAGCCTGCCCCCGTAATGCAGGCACCGAAGGCCATCGATCCGATCGCGCAGACCATCCGCGAAGCCGAGATGGAACGCGAGCTCGAGATTCCGGCCCCGCGTGCCGCCGCACCGCTCCAGCAGCCGGTTGCACAGCAGGAAACCTTCCGCCCGCAGAGCAAGATCTTCGCGCCTGCACCGGAAGCTCCGGCCATGCGTCCCGCACCGGTGCAGCAGGCTCCGGCCCCCGTCATGAGCCAGCCGGTTATCCAGCAGCAGCCGATCCGGCAGGAGCCGATCATCCGCCAGGCGCCGGAACCGATGCGTATGCCGAAGGTCGAGGATTTTCCGCCGGTTGTTCAGGCCGAACTCGACCACCGCACGCAGCCGGCTTCGGCGCATCAGCAGGAAGAGCGCGGTCCGATGGGCCTGCTCAAGCGAATCACTAATTCGCTTGGCCGCCGTGACGACGACGCCGTCGCCGCCGACATGACCGCCGCTCCGCCGGCCGCTTCGCAGCAGCGCCGTCCGCTGTCGCCGGAGGCAAGCCTCTACGCTCCGCGTCGCGGCAACCTCGACGACCAGGGCCGCGCGGTTCCGCAGGCCCGCATGATGCAGGAAGACGACCAGCTGGAAATCCCGGCATTCCTGCGTCGCCAGTCGAACTGATCAGGCGAATCGCCGCCGTTTATGCCCGGGATCAAGGTCCCGGGCATTTCCGTTTTGAAGCCTGAAATTTCAGAGCGATTTCAATCATATGACTTCGTAACAAAACGAAAGAAACAGTGATTTGGATTGGAGCGCCGGCGCACGTAAGTATGGTGCAAGGAAACTGCCCCAGGAGTCCCTTCAAAGGCTCCTTTTGCAGAACGAACGATAACCGCGCCGAACGGACAGCCGCTGGTGCGGAAGAATAAAGGCAGAATTAATGGCAATTGGCTTGCTGGGTTTTCAAACGACGGTATCGCGTCCCGTGTCGCTCACGGGCACCGGGGTTCATTCGGGCGCTGAAGTCTCGATCACCCTGAACCCGGCCGAGTCGGATACCGGCGTCGTTTTCCAGCGCCTGCATGACAACGGCGACATTACCGAGCTCAAGGCCGTCTCCTCGCAGGTCGGCAATACCGACCTCTGCACCGTGCTCGGCTTTTCGCCCGTCCATTCGGTCGCGACGATCGAGCATGTCATGGCCGCCGTCTATGCGCTCGGCCTCGACAATGTGGTGATCGAGGTGCAGGGCGCCGAAATGCCGATCATGGACGGTAGCTCTCTGCCCTTCGTCGAAGCGATCGAACAGGCCGGTCTTGTTTCTCTCGGTGTCAAGCGCCGTTACATCCGCATCACCAAGCCGGTGCGAATCGAACATGGCGGCTCCTGGAGCGAATTCCGCCCCTATGACGGCACGCGCTTCGAGGTCGAGATCGATTTCGAATGCCCGCTGATCGGCCGGCAGAAGTGGGCCGGCGACATGAGCGCTTCCGTCTTCAAGGCCGAGCTTTCCCGCGCCCGCACCTTCGGTTTCATGCGCGATGTCGAGCGTCTCTGGGCATCGGGCCATGCGCTCGGCTCCTCGCTCGAAAATTCCGTCGTCATCTCGGACGACAACACCGTCATCAACGTCGAAGGGCTGCGTTACGCCAAGGATGAGTTCGTGCGCCACAAGACGCTCGATGCTGTCGGCGATCTCGCGCTTGCCGGCGCCCAGTTCATCGGCTGCTATCGTTCCTATCGCGGCGGCCACAAGATGAATGCCAATGCTCTGAAGGCTCTGCTCAGCGATCCCACCGCCTACGAGGTTGTGGAGACGTCGACGCCGCGCCAGCGCGTCGCCGCCCGCGAAATGATCGCGGTCAGCGCATCGGAATTCGCTCCCTGGTCGGCATGACCTCCAGCATATTCTTAAGACCAGGCCGCCTCTTTCCCGGGGGCGGTTTTTTTATGTGCCGATATGTCTGCGGCGACGGGCCGTCTTTCAGCTGCTCCATTTAAGGAATGGCGCATGAAATCCGATCGCGCAGTTCGGCATCATGCTTTCGCTGCCACAGGTCGGGAAAGAAGATGAAAAGCCGGGCATTCCGGCCGCCGTTGCCACAAAAATGCGTTAATGCCTTATCATTGCGTTGCTCTTGATGCACATTTATGGCTAGAAACGCCAGCAAGGCGTGGCTGCCGTGGAGAGAGCGGCGGCAGTGGGGTTCTTTTGAATGGGTTATGCAGGATCTGAAGGTATGATGAAGACAGCGCGCGCTTTGTTGGCATCGCTTCTGGTGCTCAGCGCAGGCGCCTCGATATCCGGCTGCCAGTCGGACCCCGATATCGACATCACCAAGCTCGGTCTCGAAACCGATCCGCCTGACGTGCTCTACACCCAGGGCCTTGCCAACATGAAGGCCGGCAACATGGCCGAAGCGGCGCGCAAGTTCGATGCGATCGACCGCGAGAACCCGTTCTCCGAATGGGCGCGCAAGGCACTCGTAATGAGCACCTTCGTCAAATACCGCCAGGGCCGCCTGGACGATGCGCTTGCATCAGGCAACCGCTACATGGCGCAATATCCGAAGTCCCAGGATGCCGCCTATGTGCAGTATCTCATCGGCCTCACCTATTCCAAGCAGATCGTCGACGTAACGCAGGACCAGCGCGCTTCGGCCAAGACGGTCGAAGCGATGCAGGCCGTCATCGACAATTATCCGAACTCCGAATATGTCGACGACGCGCAGGCCAAGATCCGTTTCGCCCGCGACCAGCTCGCCGGCAAGGAAATGCAGGTCGGCCGCTATTATATGGAGCGGAAGGAATATCTCGCCGCGGTCTCGCGCTTCCGCATCGTCGTGGAGAAATATCCGAACACGAACCAGATCGAAGAGGCTTTGGCGCGTCTCGTCGAGGCTTATTACGCGATGGGCATCGTCGACGAGGCGCAGACGGCGGCTGCCGTTCTCGGCCACAATTATCCCGACAGCCAGTGGTACGCCGATTCCTACAAGCTGCTGCAGACCGGCGGCGCCGAGCCGCGTGAAAACAAGGGCTCGTGGATCGCTGCGGCAGGCAAGAAACTCCTGCTCGGTTCATAAAACCAATGCTGATCCAGCTTTCGATCCGCGATATCGTCCTGATCGAGCGGCTGGATCTTGCCTTCGAGACCGGTCTTTCCGTGCTGACGGGCGAGACGGGGGCGGGCAAATCCATCCTGCTCGACAGCCTGTCGCTGGCGCTCGGCGGACGCGGCGACGGCGGCCTAGTGCGCCACGGCGAGGACAAGGGCCAGGTGACGGCCGTGTTCGACGTCGGCATGGACCACGGCGCCCGCGCGCTGCTGCGTGAAAACGGAATCGACGACGAGGGCGACCTGATCTTCCGCCGCCAGCAATCGGCGGATGGGCGCACCAAGGCCTATGTCAATGATCAGCCGGTCAGCGTGCAGCTGATGCGCCAGGCCGGGCAAATGCTGGTCGAGATCCACGGCCAGCACGACGACCGCGCCCTTGTCGACACCAATGCCCACCGCACCCTGCTTGATGCCTTCGCCGGCCTGACCGACGAGGTTTTAGAGGTGGCCCGGCTTTACCGGCTGTGGCGCGACAGCGAGCGGATGCTGAAGAAACACCGCGAGAAGGTTGAGAGCGCCGCGCGCGAAGCCGACTACCTCCGCGCCTCCGTCGAGGAGTTGGAGAAGCTCTCGCCGCAGGATGGCGAGGAAGACGAGCTCGCGGATCGCCGGCAAAAGATGATGAAGGCTGAGCGGATCGCCGGCGATATCGCCGAGGCCTCCGAATTCCTGAACGGCAATGCCTCGCCGGTGCCCCATATCGCTTCGCTGGTGCGCCGGCTGGAGCGCAAGAGCCATGAGGCGCCGGGGCTGCTCGAAGAGACCGTGGCGCTGCTCGATGCGGCGCTCGACCAGCTTTCCAACGCGCAGATGGAAGTCGAGGCGGCGCTGCGCAAGACAGAATACGATCCGCGCGAGCTGGAGCGGGTGGAGGAGCGGCTTTTTGCGCTGAGGGCCGCCTCGCGCAAATATTCCGTGCCCGTCACCGAGCTGCCGGCGCTTGCCGTGCGCATGATCGCCGATCTTGCTGATCTTGACGCGGGTGAGGAGAAGCTTGCCCGGCTCGCGGCCGAAGTCGGGCAGGCGCGGGAAAATTACGATGCGGCGGCGCGCGCGCTGTCCGACAAGCGTCATCATGCCGGCACGGCGCTCGCCGAAGCCGTGATGGCCGAGCTGCCGGCCTTGAAGCTCGAACGCGCCCGCTTCATGGTGGAGATCACCACGGATGCGGGAGAGGCGCTCGCCGAAGGCATCGATGTGGTCGAATTCCATGTCCAGACCAATCCGGGCACGCGGCCGGGCTCGATCATGAAGGTCGCTTCCGGCGGTGAGCTGTCGCGTTTCCTGCTGGCGCTGAAGGTGGCGCTGGCCGATCGCGGATCGGCGCCGACGCTCGTCTTCGACGAGATCGATACCGGTGTCGGCGGTGCCGTGGCCGATGCGATCGGCCAGCGGCTGAAGCGGCTGTCCGAGCGGGTGCAGGTTCTGTCGGTCACGCATGCACCGCAGGTTGCGGCGCGGGCGGCGACCCACCTCTTGATCTCCAAGGGGCCGGCGGCAGACGGCTCTGAAAAAATCGCCACGCGGGTTGCGACGATGGCGCAGAAGGACCGCACCGAAGAGATCGCCCGCATGCTCGCCGGCGCCTCGGTGACCGAGGAGGCGAGGGCGGCGGCGAAGCGGCTGCTCTCCGGCAACGGCTGATTTCCAGCACTGCCGTCGGTGACGAGCACCTCGCTTCGCGCTATCCGTAACATTCCGATCAGCGACGATCCGTTGCCATGCGCCTTTTCCATTTCAGCAACGATCCGGATATCAAAGTGTTCGAGCCGCGTCCGGTTCGCATTCCTTCGATCCGTCCGGCAGGCCGGGAATGGCTGAACGGTCCACTCGTCTGGGCGATCGATGACGACCATGACTTCATGTATCTCTTTCCGCGAGATTGCCCGCGCATCCTGATCTGGGCGACACCCGAGACGCCGGAGGCCGAGCGCCGGCGCTGGCTGAGGGATTGCCGAGCCGCAGCCTATGTCGAGCGTCGCTGGCTGGAAAGGCTCGAAGGGGAGACGGTCCATCGCTACGAGTTGCCTGTCGCGGATTTCGAGGATCTCGGCGATGCAGGCATGTGGGTGGCCCGAAAGGCAGTGGCACCGCTAGAACATGTCGCCATGTCGCAGCTCGACCGGGAGTTTGCGCCGCGTGGCGTGGAGCTCAGGGCAGTCGACAGCCTGCGGCCGCTGAAGAGCCTCTGGGACACCGGCCTGCATGTCAGCGGCATCCGGCTGCGCAATGCCGGCGATTGGGAATAGACGGGGGGCAGTGCTCTCGGCCTCTGGGCGACCCTAAGCCGCATTGGGTAACGTCTAAGTTCGCCGAATTTAGATCGCAGCGGATCGAAGAAACTATGAGGCGATAGTGAACATTACGCCGTCAGAACCCGGGGGCACTGTCCAGTTGAAATCTATTTGAAGGCGTCTATCGCCATCAACGAACTGAAATCCTGCAGGGCGGGGACCCCATTCCTCGAATGGATATTCAAACTTCACGAGCTTGAGTATGAAGGCGACGGGGCCGAGCGAAACGCGCACTCCGATAATATCCGTCGCGGTGTGTATTGGGGCAACCTCGTAGCCAAAGAGGGTGTCTTCGAGATGATGCCTTGGCGGAATGGTTAAAAACAAGCCGGCCCCATCCTCGACGAGGTTTTCCATCATTAAATTCTGGAATTCACGCTTCGGCATTGACAAGCCTCGGAGGCTTTGGCCGTTCGAGGTAAAGATGCCGCCGTGGTGAAAAGCGCATAACCTTTGAAGCAGGAAACGCTCGAAATCGTGGCCGTCAACGCTCACGGCCATGGTGTCAAATTTTTCTTTGGCGAAGTCCAAGAGAGCGGTGGCGACCTGAATGCCGCAGACATCAAGTGCCTTGCCAAAGTGCTCATTGTGTCTCTTGCAAAGCACCGAAGCGGTTTGCGCCAACGGAAAAGGGGGATTCTCTATTCTCTCGCCAGAGGGGCTGACGAGACCGTTTCCCTTTGTCCAGTCGATTTGCGATTGAATGCCTTCGGACATCAGATGCTCTCGGGAGCGTTTCCGACAGCATTGGTTTAAAAAACCCATGTAGCATTTCGGATGCGAGTACCCTGTAGGTTCCTGCTGCACAACGAATGGCGACATACTCCGCTCCTGGCGAATGAATCAGCTGTGTCTCAGAGAGTATAGTACGCTCATCTGCAATTCGTCATCGTTCCCGAGGCACCCGCTGCGCCATCATCACAAGTGGGGGCGTTTATAGCAGCGGCAACACACCTACGAGACCGCTCGCCAAACTGGCGCATGCACATACTACCGCGCAGGCGATCGCTTTTTGTTCAAAGAGGATGCCCGGTCTGCCGGCAAGTCGCGCGCGGCCTCTCTTTTCATCCGGCGATTTTGCTCTAAAAACAATGCAGATTTCTGGCCAGATTCTCTGGAGTGCTGTTCCATGTCCACCGAAGGTTCCGCCGTCGACACGTTGACGTTCGAAGAGGCTGCCGCCGAGCTTGAACGGCTGGCAAAGGAGATTGCGCATCACGATGCGCTTTATCACGGCAAGGACCAGCCGGAGATTTCGGATGCCGATTACGACGCGCTGAAGCGCCGCAACGATGCGATCGAGGCGCGCTTTCCCGAGCTGATCCGTGAGGATAGCCCGTCGCGGCATGTCGGTGCAGCGCCCTCTGTCACCTTCGCGCCGGTCGTTCACGCGCGGCCGATGCTGTCGCTCGACAACACCTTTTCGCAGGAGGACGTGCAGGATTTCGTCGCCGGTGTCTATCGCTTCCTCGGCCGCCTGCCGGACCAGTCGATCGCCTTTACCGCTGAGCCGAAGATCGACGGCCTCTCGATGTCTATCCGCTATGAGAACGGCAGGCTCACGACGGCCGCCACGCGCGGCGACGGCACGACGGGGGAAAACGTCACTGCCAATATTCGGACCATTGCCGAAATCCCGAACGAGTTGCCGAAGGGCGTTCCGGCGGTCGTCGAGATCCGCGGCGAGGTCTATATGGCCAAGAGCGATTTCCTGGCGCTGAACCGGCAGATGGAGGCGGAGGGAAAGCAGACCTATGTCAATCCGCGCAACACGGCCGCCGGGTCGCTGCGCCAGCTCGATGCCAAGGTGACGGCGAGCCGCAAGCTGAAATTCTTTGCCTATGCCTGGGGCGAAATGTCGGAAATGCCGGCCGATACGCAATTTGCCATGGTGCAGACTTTCAAGGATTGGGGTTTTCCGGTCAATCCGCTGATGAAGCGGCTGAATTCGGTCGCTGACATCCTGGCGCATTATGACGAGATCGGTCTTGAGCGCCCGGACCTCGATTATGACATCGACGGCGTCGTCTACAAGGTCGACAGCCTCGAACTGCAGGGCCGCCTCGGCTTCCGCTCGCGTAGCCCACGCTGGGCGACGGCGCACAAGTTTCCGGCGGAGCAGGCCTTTACCGAAGTCGAGAAGATCGAGATCCAGGTCGGCCGCACCGGCGCGCTGACCCCGGTGGCGCGGTTGAAGCCGATCACGGTCGGCGGCGTCGTCGTCACCAATGCGACGCTGCACAACGAGGACTACATCAAGGGTATCGGCAATAGCGGCGAGCGCATCCGGCCGGAGGAACACGATATCCGCGAGGGCGATACCGTCATCGTCCAGCGCGCCGGCGACGTCATTCCGCAGATCCTCGACGTGGTGATGGAGAAGCGGCCGGAGGCGGCAAGGCCCTATGAATTTCCGAAGACATGCCCGGTCTGCGGTTCGCATGCCGTTCGCGAGGTGAACGAGAAGACCGGCAAGATGGATTCCGTGCGCCGCTGCACCGGCGGCTTCATCTGCCGGGCGCAGGCGACGGAGCATCTGAAGCACTTCGTCTCGCGCAACGCCTTCGATATCGAGGGGCTCGGCGCGAAGCAGATCGACTTCTTCTTCGAAAACGAGGATCCGTCGCTGCAAATCCGCACGGCGCCCGAAATCTTCACGCTGGAGAAGCGCCAGCAGCAGTCGCTCACCAAGCTGGAGAATATCGACGGCTTCGGCAAGGTCAGCGTCGGCAAGCTCTATGCGGCGATCAACGAGCGGCGCAGCATCGCGCTCCATCGCTTCATCTACGCGCTCGGCATCCGCCATGTCGGCGAGACCACGGCGAAGCTTTTGGCGCGCTCCTACGGCACCTATGAAGCCTTTGCGACTGTGATGAAGGAGGCGGCACCGCTTTCCGGCGACGCCTGGAGCGATCTCAACGCCATCGAGGGCATCGGCGAAGTCGTGGCGCGCGCCATGGTCGAGTTCTACAAGGAGCCGCGCAATATCGAAGTGATCGGCCGCCTGCTCGACGAGGTGACGCCCGAAGAGGCCGAACAGCCGGTCACGTCAGGCAGTCCGGTCGCCGGCAAGACCGTGGTCTTCACCGGCTCGCTTGAAAAATTCACCCGCGACGAGGCGAAGGCGAGAGCCGAAAGCCTCGGCGCCAAGGTGGCGGGATCGGTTTCCAAGAAGACCGACATCGTCGTCGCCGGTCCCGGCGCCGGTTCGAAGCTCGACAAGGCCCGCGAGCTCGGGGTCCAGACGATGGACGAGGACGAATGGCTGGCGCTGATAGGCGGGTAAGCCGAGACTGGCCTGGAGCTTCGCGGTTTACTCAGCGTCATCCTCGGCCTTGTGCCAAGGATCTGCTACCGTTGCAGATGCTCGGGACAAGCCCGAGCATGACGGAAGAGTGCTTGGTTGCCATTGCAGATAAACTAAGGCCGGCATTAGCCGGCCTTTCTGTTTCAGGCTCTCAGCCGCGCCATCGTATAGGCGTCGACATATTGACCGACGCGGTAGCCGAATGAGCGCAGAAGCCCTTCCTTCTCGAAGCCGAACTTCTCGTAGAGCCGGATCGCAACCTCGTTGTCGGTGTAGACGGTCAATTCCAGCCGTTTGACGTCGAGCCAGTCGTCGGCGGCATCGACCATGGCGCCGAGCAGGATGCGGCCGAAGCCGCGGCCGGTGAAGTCGTCATGCACGCCCATGCCGATGCTTGCGACATGCTGCCTGCGTCCGGCGAGGCGATTGAGGCCGCAATTGCCGACGATCTTGCCGTTCAGGGTGACGACAAGGCTGAGCGCGCCCGGCGACGGATTCTCCATGTGCTTGCGAACCTCTTCGATCCGCTGGTACGGCGGCCGCAGGGTGCCGGCCCGGTAGGCCGGCAAATTTATGAGATCGGTGATCTCTTCGGCATCGGAAAGACGTACGGCACGCACGACGACGCCGTCCGGCAGGCGCGCTCGGTCGCGTGCCTCATTCTCTTCGCTGTCAGACATTGGATGCTCTCCTTGGGTTTCAGGAGGAGAGCCGGATTTCGAAAACCCTGCTCGCCTCGGCAGGGTTCTCGGGATGATCGGACGGCTAGTGACGCACCATCGCTCCCGCGTACCCTGGAAGGGTCGTGGCGATATGATGCATGGTTGATGTCACAGAGTTGATCATGTGTGGAAGTTTCCCCATCCGCGTGCAGATGTCAACAGGCCGGAATTTGCCTTCGCTTGCGGCTATGATTATTCCGGTAGGGCAGACGATTCGGATATTTGCTTTGAAGACCATCGCCATCGATTTCGAGACGGCCAACGAGCAGCGCGGCAGCGCCTGCTCGGTCGGGCTTGCCTGGATCGAGGAGGGCAGGGTGACGCGTGTCGAAGAGCGGCTGATCCGGCCGCGCGATATGCGCTTTTCCGGGATGAATATCGCGATCCACGGCATCCGGCCGGAGCATGTCGAGGATGCGCCTGAATTTCCCGAGGTGATGGACGAGTTCCACGACGATATCCGCGGCGCGACGATGATCGCGCACAACGCCGCCTTCGATTTCAGCGTCTGGCGTGCAAGCCTCGACCTCTACCGGCAGTCCTATCCTGAATTGACCTATCTCTGCAGCCTGAAGATGGCGCAGCGGATCTGGCCGCATTTCCTCTCGCATCGGCTGAACCTGATCGCCGAGCATCTCGGTCTGCGCTTCATACACCACAACGCCGCCGAAGATGCGGCGGTCTGCGCGGCGGCGGCGATCGAGATGGCGAAGGCGGTCAAGGCGAAAGCCGTGGAAGCAATCCCGGCGCTGATCGGCATGACGCCGGGGCGGCTGACGGCGAAGGGCTATGCGCCCTGCACCTGCCGCAAGGCCTGAGCGGTCTCCCAGCATCGGCGATTCTTGCAAAGCATGGGCGAGCACTTATCTAGAAAGCGCCGATTCAAAGCGATAGAGCGCCTTTGGCACGTCCCGTCGGACGCGCGGCGCTCCAGGGAGCCGCCCATGTCCAAGCCGCGCAATCTTTTCCTCGCCGCCCTGTCTTTCCTGGCCTTTTCGGCGGGCGCGGCCCCGGCCGAAGTCGTCGGCAAGGTCGGGGTCGACTGGATCGGCAACGACATCATCGTCGAGGCGGTTTCCGATCCCGAGGTCAAGGGCGTCACCTGCCACGTCACCTATTTCGACCGCAGCCTGATCGACCGGTTCAAGAACGGCAACTGGTTCGAGGATCCGTCCAACAATTCCATCGCCTGCCGGCAGACAGGGCCGATCGAGATCGGCAATATCGACCTGTCCAAAGACGGCAGCGAGGTATTCCGCCAGGGCATGTCGCTGATCTGGAAGACCCTTGTCGTCAACCGCATCTACGACAAGGCCAACGACACGCTGATCTATCTCGCCCATTCGAGGGAGCTCACCGACGGTTCCGCGAAAATGTCGATCTCGACCATTCCGCTCTATGGGCAGAACGTGATCTGGAAGAATGGGAAGCCGTAGGGCGGGAGATTCTTTCTTCTGATGTGCCGTAGGCCCCCTCATCCGACCCTTCGGGCCACCTTCTCCCCACTGGGGAGAAGGGATATGCGGCATCGTCTCCGCATATTTTCGAGGCTATGTTTGTCACGTCCCCTCTACCCTCCGGGGAGAGGGTTAGGGTGAGGGGGCTGCACACGCAAGGTCTGCTTGCTCTCCAGACCGAAACGAAAAAGGCCCGGACGAGCCGGGCCTTTGAAACTGGACATCGGCAGCGCTTAAGCAGCCTGCGTCAGCTCGTCGGCGATGACGGTGTCGAGGTTCAGGAAGCAGACCATGGTCTTCTCAAGCGCGACGATGCCGCGGCAGAAGGCGCGCTGGGCTTCCGGGATGATTTCCGGCGGCGGCTGCAGGTCTTCGCTCTTGATGGTCATCATGTCGGAAACCTGCTCAACCAGCAGGCCGACCAGCTTGCCGGCGATGTCGGTGACGATGATCGCCGAGCGCTCGGAGGGCTCGGTCATCTTCATGCCGAGGCGGCAGGCCATGTCGATGACCGGGATGACCGCGCCGCGCAGGTTGATGAGGCCGAGCACGTAGGGCGGAGTGTGCGGCATCGGCGTCACCGGCGCCCAGCCGCGGATTTCGCGGATGGCCATGATGTCGATGCAGAATTCCTGGTCGCCCAGGTGGAACGAAACGATTTCGAGATAGGCGCCCGACTGCTTGATGGCGTTGTTGTTCATGATCAGAATTCTTCCCAGTTGTTCCCGGCGGGAGAGGCGATGGCTGTGGCGGCAGAACCGCCGTTGAATGCGCCCGCGACTTTGCCGATCAGGCTGCGTGCGGGAGAAGGTCTCGAATGCGAGGCGGGCGTTGCCTCTCGCTGCGTTTGCCGGGCGGTCATGCCCTCGCCGATTTTGAACTGCTTGACCAACTGCGTCAGGTTTTCAGCGTCGATGGCGAGCCTATGGCTTGCGGCATTCGCCTCTTCCACCACGGCCGCGTTCTTCTGCGTGACCTGATCCATCCGGCTGATCGATGTATTGATTTCGCTCAATCCAACCGATTGTTCGCGCGCAGAGGTTACGATTGATTTAACGTGTTCGTCGATGCGCAGAACATCTTCGCCGAGCTGGCGGAGCGCTCCACCGACCGCCGTCACCAGGTCACCACCAATCTTCACTTCCTCGCCGGATTTCCCGATCAAAGCCTTGCTATCCCCACGCCGCCGAGCGTCCTCGGCAGACTTCATGTCAGAACGGCACGAACACGCCGCACGCATTGCTAAATATAGATATGACCGCTTAAGTCTTTCCTAATGATATGCATCTCGCTATTGCCGGTCGGTCTCGAAAGCAAAGCGTTCAAAACATGATGTTTTTTTTACCCATGCCGATGGCGGCGCGCGGATTTTTCGAAAACCGCGGCGGTGATCGCTGAGACAATTAATCACGGGTCAGAAAACATATTCTTGAATTGCGTGCATCCGGCCGAGACTATAATCACCGGAACGCGCAGGGGTGGGCGGCGCATATCCGCCCGGATCGAGGTTCATGCCAATGAAGACATTCCGCATCGTCATCTGGGTCGCCGTGCTGTTTATCGCCGGCGTTCTCGGCGTATTGACGCTCTATCCCATGAAATCTCGGGAGATCGTGGCGGAAGCGCCATTCGGCGTGCCGTTCACCTTGGTCTCCCAGAGCGGGCAGCCGATCACCGAACAGGCGTTGCGCGGCAAGCCGACGGCGCTGTTCTTCGGTTTCACGCATTGCCCTGAGGTCTGCCCGACGACGCTTTTCGAGCTGAACGGCTGGATGGAGAAGGTCGATCCCGACGGCACCAAGCTGCAGGCCTATTTCGTGACCGTCGATCCGGAGCGTGACACGCCCGAGATCATGGACCAGTACGTTTCCAACGTTTCCAAGCGCATCACCGGCATTTCTGGCCCGCCTGACAAGATCGCCGAGGTCATCAAGGGTTTTCGCGTTTACGCCAAGAAGGTGCCGGTCGATGAGAAGAACCCGAACGGCGACTATACGATGGATCACACCGCCTCGGTCTTCCTGCTCGATTCTGCCGGGCGTTTTTCCGGAACGATCGCCTATGGCGAAAACCCGGACACGGCGGTAAAGAAGCTGGAGAATCTCGTCAGCAAGGGGTCATAGGGCGCTGGCCCGACCGGCGGCGGGCAAGGAAAACGGAAAGACCGCCTATCGTGAGTGAAATCCGCCTTTATGTGTCGACGACCGAAAGCAAGGCCGAGGAGATTCTCGACCTTCTGAGCGAGGTCTTCGGTGAAGAAGACTTTGCCATCGGCACCACCGAGATCGACGAGAAGAAGGACATCTGGGAAGCCTCGATCTATATGATGGCCGAGGACGAGGCGGATGTACGTTCCCGCGTCGACGGGGCGCTGAAGAGCGCCTTTCCCGAGGCCCGGCTGCAGCGCGAAGTCATCCCCGATGTCGACTGGGTGGTGAAATCGCTAGAGGGCCTGAAGCCCGTCAGGGCAGGGCGCTTCCTGGTGCATGGATCGCATGACCGCGACAAGGTTCGCCCCGGCGATATCGCCATCGAGATCGATGCCGGCCAGGCCTTCGGCACCGGCCATCACGGCACGACGGCCGGCTGCCTTGAAGTGATCGACGCCGTGGTGCGCTCGCGCCCGGTCCGCAACGCGCTCGATCTCGGCACCGGCAGCGGCGTGCTGGCGATCGCGGTGCGCAAGCTCAAGAACATACCGGTGCTGGCGACAGATATCGATCCGGTCGCAACCAGGGTGGCGGCCGAGAACGTGCGCCGCAACGGCATCGCATCCGGCATCGTCACCCGGACCGCGCCGGGCTTTCATTCGACGGCCTTTTCCGAGCACGGCCCCTTCGATCTCATCATCGCCAACATCCTGGCGCGGCCGCTGATCCGCATGGCGCCGCAGCTCGCGATGCATCTTGCGCCGGGCGGATCGGTCATTCTTTCAGGCATTCTGGCCAGCCAACGCTGGAAGGTGATTGCCGCCTATAGCGGCGCGAGGCTTCGCCATGTCAGGACGATTTGGCGCAATGGCTGGGTGACCATCCACTTCGACCGGCCTTGACGAGGGAGAGAGTTGGGGCTGACGGTGCGGCAATTTCCCTCTTCTACCCAGCGGGGAGAAGATGCCCGAAGGGCAGATGAGGGGGTGAGCGGCGAAGAGCCGCGAATGCGCTGAGCGCAAGCGAAGGGCAATGAATGGTGTGCCGCGCGGCCCCCCTCATCCGCCTGCCGGCACCTTCTCCCCGCCGGGGAGAAGAGGCATGCCGCGACCTCGGTCATTCCACAGGACACATTTCACGTGCCCTCACCAACACAACAAAAAAGGCGGTGCCGATGGCACCGCCTTGGACCGGTCTATCCGGTCAATGCCCGCGAGCTCGAAGGAGGAGGAGCGCTCGAGCGGGCTCTACTGCATTCCAATAGGCCGGTCCGGGAGGGAGGAGACGGACGGGCTTTCAGACTTAGAACGCGTAGCTGGGAGCGCCCTTGTGGCGCGTGGCGCGCTGGCCTGCACCGAGCAGCTTGAGGCTGTCTTCGTTCTGCGGGCGGCGGGCGCCGATGACGTGACGCACGGTCTGGCGTTCGCCAGCCTGCACCGGGCTGCTGTATGCGAAGCGCGAGAGAGAGGCGGTCATTTCAAAAATTCCTTTGTTTGCTGGTTCATCCGAACCGTTCGATGGCGTCTATATAGCTATTCTGAAATCCGGAGGCAGAGGGTTTCGCTCATGGGAGCCATGCGGCTAATGCATAAAGCGTGCCAAATTAACTTTTGCTGTCACAGTTCTGTCAAAATATTGAGCGGCCTCAGCGGTTTCGACTCGTTTCGTCGCTTTTTCTCCCCATCGATTGAAATTTCGCTAACATAGCGACCATCCCATTAACCGGATTCGTCTCAACCATTCGGGTTTCCAGCATGTTCCAGTCCTTCGACGTCACCTCCACGCCGCAGTTCGGCAGGGATCGGGTATCGGCGCTGCGCGCTACTTTCGATTCGCTCGGCATCGACGCCTTCCTCGTGCCGCGCGCCGACGAATTCAACGGCGAATATGTTCCGGCCTGCTCGGAGCGCCTGGCATGGCTGACGGGCTTTACCGGTTCGGCGGGCATTGCGCTCATCTTGCGCACCCAGGCGATCGTCTTCGTCGACGGGCGCTATGTGACGCAGCTTGCCGAACAGGTCGACGGTTCGGTCTTTTTGGGCGGCGATCTTGTCAACGCGCCGCCGCATGTCTGGCTTGCCGCCAACGGCGGGAAGGGCCTGCGGCTCGGCATCGATCCCTGGCTGCATGCGGGCGCGGAGGTGCGCCGACTGGAAAAGGCGCTTTCGGAGATCGGCGGCACGCTGGTCTTCCTGCCGCACAATCCGCTGGACAGGCTCTGGAGCGACCGGCCGGCCGAGCCCTTGGGTTCGGTCAGCATCCAGAATGTCGCCCAGGCAGGGGTGCTGGCGAGCGACAAGATTGCGACTATTGCCGCCGATTTGTCGAAGAAGAAGCTCGCGGCGGTGCTGATCGCCGATCCCTCGTCGGTCGCCTGGACCTTCAACATCCGCGGCGTCGACGTGCCGCACACGCCGCATCCGCTGGCGCGCGCCATCATCCATGCCGACGGGCGGGCCGAGCTCTTCCTCGACAAGCGCAAGACCGGCATCGAGCCGGAGGCCTATCTCGCGCAGATCTCGACGCAATTGCCGCCCTCGGCGCTGGAGGAGAGGCTTGCCGCCGTTTCCCGGGATGGCGGCCGCGTGCTGATCGACCCCGATATCGCTTCCCATGCGCTTTCCGAGATCATCCGCAAGGCGGGCGGCGAAGTGGTGGAAGGCACCGATCCGGCCAAGCTGCCGCGCGCGGTGAAGAACGACGTCGAAATCAACGGCTCGGCCGCAGCCCACCTGCAGGACGGCGCGGCGATGGTGGAATTCCTCTATTGGCTGTCGCAGGAAAAACCCGGCACGGTGAGCGAGATTGCCGCTGCCGAGCGTCTCGAAGCGGCGCGTGCCCGGGTCGGCCAGAACATGCAGAATCCGCTGAAGGACATTTCCTTCGACACGATTTCGGGTGCGGGCGAACATGCGGCGATCATGCACTACCGCGTGACGACCGAGACCAACCGGATGATCGAGGCCGGCGAACTCTTCCTGATCGATTCCGGCGCGCAATATATCAACGGCACGACCGACATCACCCGCACCGTCGGCATCGGCACGGTGTCGGAGGAGCATCGTCGCTTCTTCACGCTGGTGTTGAAGGGCATGATCGACATCAGCACGGCGCGTTTCCCGAAGGGCACGCGCGGCTGCGACCTCGACCCGCTGGCGCGCATCGCGCTGTGGCGGGCAGGGGCCGATTTCGCCCACGGCACGGGCCATGGCGTCGGCTCCTATCTCTCGGTCCACGAGGGGCCGCAGCGCATCTCCAGGCTTTCGACGCAGGAACTGCTGCCGGGCATGATCCTCTCGAACGAGCCGGGCTATTACCGGCCCGGCAGCTTCGGCATCCGCATCGAGAACCTCATTTATGTCCGTGGCGCCGAGGAGATCGAGGGCGGCGACATGGCGATGCTCGGTTTCGAGACGCTGACCTTCTGCCCGATCGACCGCAGCCTCGTCATTCCGGAGCTTCTGACCCATGACGAGCTGCATTGGTTCAACGACTACCACCGCCGCACGCGCGAGGCGCTGATGCCGCTGATCCACGATCGCGACGTCAGGGCATGGCTCGAGAACGCAACGCTGCCGCTGGAATATTAGACGAACGGCGTCTGAGCATCGGCGTCGAGCCGGTGCTCAGAGCCCGCCGGCATGGCGCCAGATCATCACGACGATCCAGGCGGCGACCAGCATCCACGTATGCGAGATGCGCAGGCCGACGAAGAGGGCGACGACCAGCGCCAGTTTCGATTCCCAGCCGCCGATGAAGAAGGCGGGTGCGACGAGCGTCGTCAGCACGGCGGCCGGCACGGCATTCAACGCCGCTTCCATGCGCGGCGGAATGCTTTTCATTCGGGTGATGAGGATATAGCCGCCGATGCGGGTGGCGAAAGTGGCGACGGCTGCGGCAATGATGACGAGCGCCATGTGAAGATCGAATTCCATCGCTCAGACCTCGTGCACTTCGGATTGAAGGGCGTCGGCTTCGAGATCAGGTTCTTGCGGCGGCAGCGGCAGCAGGGCGGCAAGCACGATGCCGGCAGCAGCACCGAGGCTGACATGCCAGGGCGAGCCGACATAGCGATAGGCGAATACGGAGGCCACGGCGCTGACGAGCGCCACGGGCAGGAAATTGTCGCGCTTGCGGAAGCCAAGGACGATGCCGAGGAAATAGGCCGGCAGCAGGATATCGAGGCCGATCGCCTTGGGATCGCCGATGAAGCCGCCGAGCAGGCCGCCGGCGATGCTGGTCAGTATCCAGGGAATGTAGATGATGATGGCGAAGCCGAAATACCAGGCGAAGGTGAGCGGGCGGCCGGCCTCGCCGCGTTTCACTGCCGCGGCAAATTGCGGATCGACGAGCAGGAAGAAGGTGAAGAATTTCTGCACCGGCGTGAAATGGCCGATATAGCGCGCCAAGGCCGCCGAATAGAGCACGTGGCGGAAATTGACGGCGAGAATCGACAGCACGATCAGCCAGGCCTGGACATGGTGGCCGAAGAGCTCGATGCCGACCATCTGGCTGGCGCCGGCATAGACAGTGGCGCTCATGAAGGCGGCCTCGGAGAGGGACATGCCGTTCTCGACCGCCAAGGCTCCGAAGAGAGCGCCAAAGGGCGCCGATGCCAGCGCAACGGCAAAGCCGCCTCGCAAACCTTCAATAAAGTCGGCGCGATTCATCGGGGTGATCCTGTTGGAAATTCAGGTTTTCATTATGGTCTATGGCTTGTCACGGCAATTGAATTTCGTTGATTGACCAATCGATTTCGCTGAAGCATCAAGGTCCTGAGCGCTGTCGGCGGAGGGGGGGCCATGAAGAAGATCGAATTTTCGAAGGAAGAGAAGGCCGAGATCGTTTCGCGCATCCGTACTTATTTCGACCGGGAACTCGATCCCATCGGCGCGCTGCCGGCGGAATTCCTGCTTGATTTCTTCGCCGAGGAGGTCGGGCCATACTTCTACAATCGAGGGCTGAGAGATGCGCATGCGGCCCTGTTGAGAAGATTGGAGGATGTGGGCGAGGATATTCATCTTCTTGAAAGAGAGGAAAAGTCCTAAAGCGCGTGGCGATCTTTCAGCCTTAGCTTTCCGAAATCAAACCGGAGCCGACACTTAACGCCAAATTATGTCGGTGCCGATACAGTCGTGATCCTTTCGTTCACCGGGTTGCGCGTTGTTTGGCCTTGATTGTTTCTGCTATCGATGAACCTCGATCCGCCAGGCTCGGCAAGGCGTTGATCTTTATGGTCTGGCTTGCGCTGGCGTCTGCCCTTTGCTGGTCCGAAACGGTGTGGCGTGACGAGGTTCGCGCCTTGTCATTCGCCATTCAGGGGGACAATTTCATCGATATGCTTCGGCTGATGCGGGGTGATGGTCATCCTGCCCTCTGGCATATCTTGCTGCGCGCCGCCTACGTCGTGGTCGGCTCACCTGTCGTCCTGAAGATCGTCGCACTGACGATCGCGGCTGCTTCGGCCTATCTTCTTGTTTTCAGGCTGAAGCTGCCGATTTCTATCATGCTGCTATCGTTGTTCGGCAGCTTTTCGATTTTCGAATATGCCGCGATGTCGCGAAATTACGGCATCAGCATGCTGGTGATCTTCCTGATCGTCCTGAGTTGGGAGAAAGGGGCACGCAACGGCATATTGCTCGGCCTGTTGTTCGCCTTGTTGGCAAATACCAACGTCCATTCGGTCGTTCTTGTCGGCGGTTTCCTTGCCTATTGGTTTTTCGATTTGGTTCTGACGCGACCAAGGCCTGCCCTGACGGCATATCGGGCCTTTGCGACAGCCGGCGCCATTGCCGCTGTCGGAATTGTTTTATGTTTCCTGACGGTCTATCCGACCTTCAATGATGCGGCGCAGAACGATCTCAGCGGCGAGAACTTCGCGTTGCTTGTCCTTCGCGCTTTCGTCGCGCCCGGCTCGCATTTTTTGGCGTTCTATCCCGACGCCGTTATAGAACTCGTCGTTGCCTATCCGGTGGCCTCTCGTCTTTTAGCGGCGTTGATGTCCGTGCTGGTCTGCGGCAGCCTGTTGACTTTGGCGAACCGGCTGCCGGCGCTGATCGCCGCCGCGCTGGTTCTTTCGGGGTTTTTGCTGCTTTTTACGCTGGTCTATCCCGGCGGATACCGGCATCAGGCGCTATGGCTGGTTTTCATGATCGCGATCATCGCCTTGACGCAGCGCAAGGCGGCGGGCGATGCCGGCAATGAGGCTGCCAGCGGCATCATAAAGTTCGGGCGTCTGTGCTTCCTGATATTGCTGACGCTGCAGGTCGTGTCCGGTATCGAAAAGGTCAATCGGGCGTTCGTGGCGGAAATACCGCTGAGCCGAAGCAAGGAACTCGGTGCGTTCATTCAATCGCGTCCTGATCTCAAGGACGCGATCATCATGGCTGATCCTGACTATCTCGTGGAAGCCTTGCCGTATTATGTCTCCAATCGCACCTATCTTCTGCGGGAGGAGCGGTTCGGCGCCATCGTTCGATTTACCCGGAACGTCCGGCTTTCGCTGAGCCTTGCCGATATTCTGGAAACCGCCCATCGATTGCAGGAGAGCGAGCATGCGCCCGTCGTCATTCTTCTGTCGCAGCGGCTCGATCAGGTTAGCGCACCCGTTTCCGTGCGTGAAAGTTACGTTTGGTGGCTATCTCTCACGCCTGATGACATTGCTGCCTTCCAGAGCGCGACAAACCTCGTCAGACGCTTCGGCCCGGTTGCCGGAAGCGATGAGACGTACGATGTCTACGTCGTGAAATAAGCAGCCTATTCGCGCAACACGTCCGCGCTTTTGATCACTGCGATGTCGTGGGCGCGCATCTCCTCGATTGCGGCGGCCACACCTTCGGGGGTGATGCCGCGGCTTGCATCTTCGATGAAGCGCACGCGCACGCCTGGCATCATCTCCAGCGCGTCGAGCGCGGAGAATTTGACGCAGTAATCGGTCGCAAGGCCGCAGACGTCGAGATCGGTGACGCCCTGGTCCTCGAGGAAATCGGAAAGGCCGGTCGAGGCATCCCGGTCATTGTCGCGGAAAGCCGAATAGCTGTCGATCCTGGGATCTTCGCCCTTCTGCTGGATCAGATCGATCTCCTCGGATTTGAGCGCGGGATGCAGCTCGGCGTCAAGCGTGCCCTGGATGCAGTGGTCGGGCCACATCATTTGCGGCTTGCCGGAGAGTTCGCCCATCTCGAAGGGGACGGTGCCCGGATGGGCGGAGGCGAAACTGCCATGGCCCGGCGGGTGCCAGTCCTGCGAAGCGACGATCAGATCGTACTTGCCGCTGTCGATCAGGCTGTTTGCGACGGGAACCACCTTGTCGCCATCGGGTACCGGCAGATTGCCGCCCGGACAGAAGCCGTTTTGAATGTCGACGAGCAGCAGCGCTTTCATCAAGGCCAATCCCTTCGCTTTAAATTCAAGATGCAAATGCACTGGATGCATCAACTAGTGAATTTCCGGGCGCGCGCTTGCAAGTGTTAATTCTGGCACTTGCGGTAGTAAGTGGCTGAAACAGAAGGCTCTAATTCAACTATAAGAGGAGTTTGGATTGGTCCGTATGTCGAAATGGAAGGGAAGGTTCTGAAGTAATCAGGAAGCAACAAGCCGTGGCGACGGCGGCAATCGCCGCCAAATTCGGCCCGCTCGCATAGGCGTTTTTTTGCGCTGTCGATGATCGAGGCTCCCCCGGCGGAGCCTCATCTCGGCCCGTCAGGCCGCGGTATCGGTTGCTGCGGCGGAAGCGCCATAGGTATTGCGGTAGGCCTGGAGGGCCGTCTGCATGTCAGTCTGGACCTTGGTGAGAAGCGGATCGCTGTCGCCGGAGGCCTTGATGCTGTTCGGACCGGCGGCGAGGAATTCGGACTCGGTCAACTTGCCTTCGCCATTCTTGTCCATCGCCGCGAAGACGCCTTTGGAGGAAGAATCGGTCTGATCGCTGCCGTCGTCCTGATCGTCGCTGTCGTCGGTTTTCTGCATGGAGAGCATCAGCGACAGGATGTCGGCGGTGATCTTCTTGATAACATCGCTGCTCTTGTCGTCGCTGTCCGTGGCGGCCGCGCTTGAGGTCGAGGACTGCGAAGCGGCGGCCAGCTCGTCCGCCGAAATCACGCCGTCGCCATTCTTGTCGAGACTGGAAAGCGGGGACTGGTACTGGGTCAATGTGCTGCCGAGAGATGAAACACTGGTCACTTGAACCTCCTTTGAAAAGTTCGTCGTGAAGCCCGCCTTTCATGGGTGGGCATCCTCCGGCTAAGCTGATTTGCGCATAGCGTCAAAGCGACGTTTTGACAGGGCAGAAGTGCGATTGACGAGACAGGGCGACGCACGTTAACCTTTCGGTTACCAAAGTTATTTAATTGAAATTGTTGGATCTATTCGTCGCCGATTTGCTCCGGCGAGCGGTAATTTATGCTGCTGGTTGCATGAGGTCGGGCTGTCACACCTCGCAGGACGGGCAGGGAGTGGTTCGCACGCCCCTGTGCCGCTGCGGCATTTCGTCCGGCTTCAGTGACGTGCTCTGCCAGGCCCACCTTGCCCCCGGTCGCGATTTCTGCCTTTCTTAGCCTCAGAAGCGGGAAGCGAAGTCATGTCCGAGCCCGGTCCAGATGAAAAAATCGATGCGACGTTCCGCAATGGCTCGCTGACGGCGGCCGGGATCATCCTTGGTTTCTCACTCAACTTCATCAGCGTCTGGGTTTCCAATCCCAATGACTGGAGCCGCATCGATATCCTGCCGATGCTGTTCCTCGTCGCAGGCATAGCCATTCAGGTGAAGGTCTTTGCCGATCTGCTGGCGCGAGACTCCCTTGTCGCCGTCAAATATGACCGGTCGCGCAAGCTCTTTTTGATCGGATTGGGAATAGTCGCCGCGGGCATGGGCATCGCGCTCGTCAACGATATTCTCGGGCTTGGAAAGATGCGGATGCTCGGGTGAGCGTTTTCGCGGCGCGCAAATACGAGCTCAGACGCGCTCCACAAATCCGTCCAGTACCCGCTTCTGTCCAGCCCGGTCGAACTCGATCGTCAGCTTATTGCCTTCGATGCCGGTGATGTTGCCGTTGCCGAATTTCAGGTGGAACACGCGGTCGCCGAGGGTGAAACGCGACGGTTCCGACGAGGTGGATTTCGCCACCAGCTCGCCGTCGATCGTGCGCCCTTTCGGGCCGCTTTCGCCATAGCCGATGCGTTCGACGGCGTGGCCGGAGCGGGTGCCCCAGTTGTCGCGGGTGGCGTCTGATTTGTTCGCCTGGGCGCGTTTCCAGCCAGGGGTGGAGTAGGAATTGGCGAAGGGTTCGGCCTTGTCGAAGCGCGACTGGCCGTAGCCGCCGCGGCCGTAACCGCCGTAGCTCTGCTCCATCTCGGCGACCTCGACATGGGTTTCCGGCAGTTCGTCGAGGAAGCGCGAGGGCAGGGTCGATTGCCAGAGCCCGTGGATGCGGCGGTTGGAGACGAACCAGATGTGGCAGCGATGCTTGGCGCGGGTGATGCCGACATAGGCGAGGCGGCGTTCTTCCTCCAGGCCGGCGCGGCCGCTTTCGTCAAGCGAGCGCTGGTGCGGGAAGAGCCCTTCTTCCCAGCCGGGCAGGAAGACGGTGTCGAACTCCAGGCCCTTGGCCGAATGCAGCGTCATGATCGAGACGGCGTCGAGGTTCTCGTTGGTTTCTGCGTCCATGACGAGCGAGACGTGCTCGAGGAAGCCGCGCATCGACTCGAAGCTTTCCATCGAGCGGATGAGTTCCTTCAAGTTTTCGAGGCGGCCCGGCGCTTCGGCGCTCTTGTCGTTTTTCCACATGTCAGTATAGCCGGACTCTTCGAGGATCTGCTCGGCAAGTTCGGTATGCGGTGTGTTTTCAAGCAGTTCCTGCCATCGGCGGAAAGATTGAATCACGTCGAAGAGGGCTTTTCGCGCCTTCGGCTTCAGCTCGTCCGTCTCGATGATATCAGCGGCTGCCGCAAGCATCGGAATGTCGCGGGCGCGCGCATAATCATGCAGCGCGCGCACCGTCGTATCGCCGAGGCCGCGCTTCGGTGTGTTGATGATGCGCTCGAAGGCGAGGTCGTCGGCCGGTTGCGCGACCAGGCGGAAATAGGCCATGGCATCGCGGATTTCGAGGCGCTCGTAGAAGCGCGGGCCGCCGATGACGCGGTAGTTCAGGCCGAGGGTGACGAAGCGGTCTTCGAATTCACGCATCTGGAAGGAGGCGCGCACGAGGATCGCCATGTCGTTCAAGAGATGCTTCTGGCGCTGGAGCTGCTCGATCTCCTCGCCGATGGCGCGGGCTTCCTCCTCCGAATCCCAGGAGGCGTGGACCTGCACCTTGACGTCGTCAGGATCGGAACGATCGGTGAAGAGCGTCTTGCCGAGGCGGCCTTCATTGTGGGTGATGAGATGGGCGGCTGCACCGAGGATATGGGCCGTCGAACGGTAATTGCGCTCCAGCTTGATGACCTTGGCGCCGGGGAAATCCTTTTCGAAGCGCAGGATGTTGTCGACCTCGGCGCCGCGCCAGCCATAGATCGACTGGTCGTCGTCGCCGACGCAGCAGACGTTCTGCGGCTCGCCCTTGGGGCGCTGGGCGAGGAGCCGCAGCCACATATACTGGGCGGTGTTGGTGTCCTGGTACTCGTCGACGAGGATGTAGCGGAAGCGGCCGTGATATTCCTTCAGGAGATCCGGGTTCTTGCGGAAGATCGCGATCGGATGCATCAAGAGGTCGCCGAAATCGCAGGCGTTCAGCGTCGAGAGGCGCGCCTGATAGGCGAAATAGAGGTCGCGGCCCCGGCCATTGGCAAAGGCGCGGGCATCGCCCTCGGGGATATCGGCGGGGCCGAGGCCCTTGTTCTTCCAGGTGTCGATCATGCCGGCGAACTGCTTGGCCGGCCAGCGCTTGTCGTCGAGTCCCTCGGCCTGGATCAGCTGCTTGATCAGTCGGACGACGTCGTCGGTATCGAGAATGGTGAAATCGGAGCTCAGGCCGACGAGTTCGGCGTGGCGGCGCAGAAGCTTGACGCCGATCGAGTGGAAGGTGCCGAGCCAGGGCATGCCTTCGACGGCGCCGCCGACGAGCAGCGCGATGCGCTCCTTCATCTCGCGGGCGGCCTTGTTGGTGAAGGTGACGGCGAGGATCTGTGAGGGGAAGGCGCGGCCTGTGTTGAGGATATGGGCGATGCGGGTCGTCAGCACGCGCGTCTTGCCGGTGCCGGCGCCGGCGAGCACGAGCACCGGGCCTTCCAGCGTTTCGACGGCTTCCGTCTGCTCGGGGTTCAGCCCGGCGAGATAATCCGGCCGCTTGCCGCCGTCGCGGGCGGCCATGGCGCGAGCGGCGATGCCGCCACCAGCGGCGGGTACCCTTCCGGCGGGTGCCTGAGGGGATTGCTGCTTGCGCGGCGCCTCGCCCGGCTCTTCGTCGAAGAAGGGAATATCGTCGAAACTATTGCTCATGGCGCGTAATGTAGTGATTCGGGAAGGAAAGACCAGAAAAGATGTTCTGCTTTCATTCCTGAACCGGCGCTATCCAGCGGCTATTGCTCAGGCAGCCTGCTGCGGGGTTAGCGCGAGGCCGAGCGAGACAACGGCAAAGAGCGGCGGCAGCGCGAAGCACCAGGTTCCCACGATAGTATAAAGCAGGGCGGCCAGGCCGCAGCCGAGCGCGAAGGCGGAAACCGCGATCACCATGCGGCCGAGGCGTCCGCGCAGGGTCTTGCCCGTGTCTCCGTCCGCGCCGTTGGCGAGGTCGGCGAGATCGATCATGATCTGTGTCGTGGTGCCGGTCATCAGCGTCGACGGCGGGGCCTGCGGCAGGTGGATGCGGTGGGCGGCGTTCTGGATCGCCATGGCGACGACCAGCAGCATGCCGGTGAAGACGAGCGGAAAGCCGTCCGGATTGGTGAAGGGTGCAAGAGCGATGGCGCAGGCGCCCCCGACGATCAGGAAAACCAGTTTGAAGGCCAGCAAGATCTTCAGGCTGCGCTGATCCGGCACCTCGAAGCGCCGGTTGACGTAACGCAGCACGAGGACCGTCAGGCAGAAGACTGGCAGCGCCAGCAGCTTGGCGATGATACCAGACGTGCCGTGGGCAAGGGCCGCGCCGAGCGTCACGAAATTGCCGGTGACATGGGCAGGGAAGAGGCCGCCGAGGGCGAGGAAACCTGCTGTATCGACATAACCGCCGGTCAGGCTCAGCAGGACGGGAAGGGCTGGGCGCATCGTCGTGTCCGTTTCGCGAGGGCAGGGATCGGTTCGGATTACTTTGCCGCGACGGTGTGGATTTCGGCAATATAGCCGCCGGGGAATTCCACCATCGCCGCCCTGCGATCGCCCGACTGGTAGGGTTCGACGAGGATCTGGGCGCCGCTCTCCTTCGCCTTGTCAAGCGTCGCATTGAGATCTGAAGTCTCGTAGCCGGTCGTGTCTCGGCCATAGGGGAAGGGCAGGTGGCCGTCGGTGACGAGCACGGTCATGCGGCCGAAGACGGATTCGATGCGCAGGCGATGGAAGGTCTCGTCCGGCCGGCCGATCTCGATGCCTGGTGCCTTCGGATCGTCGGAGACCACCTTGCCATGGGAGAAGGCGATGAAATCATGGGTGAAGGCGGCGACACGCTCAGCCGAGACATAGATCCGGTTTTCCGGGATCGTCGTCAAAGCCGGATAATTGGCCGCCGTCGTGTGCCAATAGAGCTGCATGTTGACGCCGCCCGGCCACTGGATGACGGCGTCGCGGCCGATCGGATCCTGGAAAGGCGCAACGATGATGTCGGCGCCGGCCGACTTTGCCGCAGCGACCGCCTTGTCGAGATCGGTAACGAGATAGCCTGATCGTTCAGCGCCGAAGGGATAGGGGATCGGCGTCTTGAAGCCGAAGAGCGAGACGGCGCCGACCGGCGTCCGCAAGAGTTGCGAGGTGGTGCTGCTCGGTGTCGGCGTGACCGTTGCCGTCACCTGCTTGGTGCTGGCGCCGCCGAAGGTGGCGAGGAAACTCTTGACGAAGGCGTCCACGTCGCCGGGCGCGACATAGACATGGGTCGTGTCATATTGCGCGCCGACGCCGAATTGCGGGGTGACGGCGAGAGCAGGAGAAGCGGCCAGACCGAGAAGAGCAACAAGGGTTAGCGGCAGGCGAGGCATGCGAGATCTCCTTTGACACGGGTGCCCAGCGCATAGCCGCGAAAACCGGAATCGATTCTCGGAAAGGATTCTGCGCAGTGCCAGGGCGTCCTTAGCGCGTCTTTCTCTTTTTGGCGACCGTCGTCAGGGTCGTCGAGGCGGCGAAAGCAGGATGAAAATTCCAATGGCTGGGGTGTCGGGATCGGGGCGGCGGGAACGTCCTTGGAGCATCGGACAGCGGTCCGGATCAATGCCCGTCAACAAGGAGACTGTTTCATGCCGAAGGTCGTTTCAAATCTCTGGTTTGCGGAGGAAGCCCGCGAAGCCGTCGAATTCTACGTGTCCGTCATCCCCGATTCCAGGATCGGCCGCACCACCATCCTGCCGGCGGAAACGCCGAGCGGGCCTCCCGGCAGCGTCGAGCTGATCGAGTTCACCCTCGGCGACCAGGCCTTCCTGGCGATGAAGGCCGGTCCGCTCGACAGCTTCAACCATTCCTTCTCAATCGCCATTCTCCTGGAAAGCCAGGCCGAGATCGATCGGATATGGGATGCCTTCCTTGCCAATGGCGGCACGCCCGAGGCCTGCGGTTGGCTTAGGGATCGCTGGGGTCTTTCCTGGCAGATCGTGCCGCGCGCACTCTCTGAAATGATCGCCGGCGACGATCGCGAGCGGGCAAAGCGCGTAACCGAGGTGATGCTCGGCATGGTCAAGATCGATGTTGCCGCATTGGAGAAGGCGTTCAACGGCTGAGAGGCGGCGGCAGAGAATCAGAATAGCGGGCGCATGATCGTCATGCGCCCGCTTCCTAATAGAATATCCCCAATTTCAGGGTGCCGCATGGCCTCGCACATCGCTGCCGGCCCGGTCGAGGCGGCCTTACAGGCTGCCGATCGCTGATTTTTCGAATTCTCGAATCACGGGCGACATTGCACACCTTTTCGATCTTCTTGTCACGTCGTGAAATGTGCTGATACCGCGACTACGCCTTTCTCAACTATACTGATCAACAGTTTCGTAGAGTAAATAAAGAACCGGTGGATGCACAATTTCGTGCATTGCTAGAAACGGCCGGTGAGCGTGGAATATACTAACGAAACTATTGATTCTCAGGAACGTCGTGGCCATCTCGATGGTTATAGGGACACCTGAAGCCTGTGGCATAACCTTGATGGAGGGCCCATGCTGAGCGAATCCGTATTCGATGCGTTCACCCGCAGTTATGAAGCGCGCCGCGAGGCCGACATGTCGGTCGCGGAATATCTCGATCTCTGCAAGAAAGAACCGATCGCCTACGCCAATGCGACCGAGCGTCTGCTCGCCGCGATCGGCGAGCCGCAAATGGTCGACACCGCCAAGGACGCGCGCCTCGGGCGGATCTTCATGAACAGGACCATCCGGATCTATCCGGCCTTTGCCGGCTTCCACGGCATGGAAGAGACGATCGAACGCATCGTTTCCTTCTTCCGCCACGCCGCGCAGGGGCTCGAGGAGCGCAAGCAGATCCTCTATCTCCTCGGCCCGGTCGGCGGCGGCAAGTCGTCGCTGGCGGAGCGGCTGAAGCTTTTGATGGAAATCCATCCGATCTATGTGCTGAAAGCGGGCGACGAGATCAGCCCCGTTTTCGAAAGCCCGCTCAATCTCTTCGACCCGGAAACCATGGGGTCGCTTCTCCAGGAGCAATACGGCATTCCGCTGCGGCGCCTGAACGGGCTGATGAGCCCGTGGTGCCTGAAGCGGCTCGATGATTTCGGCGGCGATATTTCCCGCTTCCGCGTCGTCAGGATACAGCCGTCGCGGCTGCGCCAGATCGCGATTGCCAAGACCGAGCCCGGAGACGAGAACAACCAGGATATCTCCTCGCTGGTCGGCAAGGTCGATATTCGGAAGCTGGAGACGTATTCGCAGAACGATCCCGATGCCTACAGCTATTCGGGAGGTCTCAACCGCGCCAACCAGGGCATCCTCGAATTCGTCGAGATGTTCAAGGCGCCGATCAAGATGCTGCATCCGCTGCTGACGTCGACACAGGAAGGCAACTATATCGGCACCGAGAATATCGGCGCCATACCCTTCTCCGGCATCGTCCTTGCGCATTCGAACGAGGCGGAATGGCAGACCTTCAAGGCTAACAAGAACAACGAAGCCTTCATCGACCGTATCTGCGTGATCAAGGTGCCTTACTGCCTGCGCGTGACGGAAGAGCAGAAGATCTACGAAAAGCTGATCGAGGGATCGGAACTCGCGGACGCGCCATGCGCGCCGGCGACGCTCGAAATGCTCGCCCGCTTCTCCGTGCTTTCACGCTTGCGCAAGCACGAGAATTCGACCTTCTTCTCGAAGATGCGCACCTATGACGGCGAGAGCCTGAAGGAGACGGATCCGCGCGCCCGCAGCGTCCAGGAATATCGGGATGCGGCCGGCATCGATGAGGGCATGGACGGCATATCGACGCGCTTCGCCTTCAAGGTGCTCGCCTCTACCTTCAACCACGACACCACCGACATCGGCGCCGATCCGGTTCATCTGATGTATGTGCTGGAGCAATCGATCCGCCGCGAGCAGTTTTCCGACGACGTCGAGAAGCGCTATCTGGAATTCATCAAGGCCGATCTTGCGCCGCGTTACGCAGAGTTCATTGGCAATGAAATCCAGAAGGCTTATCTTGAATCCTACGCAGACTACGGACAGAACCTGTTCGACCGCTATGTGGATTATGCCGATGCCTGGATCGAGGACGTGGACTTCAAGGATCCCGATACCGGCCAGCTTCTCGATCGCGAGCTCCTCAACCAGGAACTGACGAAGATCGAAAAGCCGGCGGGGATCGCCAATCCGAAGGATTTCCGCAACGAGATCGTCAAGTTCTGCTTGAGATCGCGGGCAGCCAACGGCGGAAAGAACCCGTCATGGACGAGTTACGAGAAAATCCGGGAGGTCATCGAAAAGCGAATGTTCTCGCAGGTCGAGGATCTTTTGCCGGTCATTTCCTTCGGATCGAAGAAAGATTCCGAAACGGAAAAGAAGCACAGCGAATTCGTCTCGCGCATGGCCGCGCGGGGTTACACCGAGAGGCAGGTTCGACGCCTTGTGGAATGGTACATGCGCGTCAAACAGGCAAGCTAATGCGGAGCCATTATGCACATTGTCGACCGGCGGCTAAATCCGCGCGGTAAAAGTCTGGAAAATCGGCAGCGGTTCCTTCGACGCATGAAGGGCGCCGTGCAGCAGGCGGTAAAACGTTCTCTGCAAAACCGTAACATCCGTGATGTGCTCGACGGCGGGGAAATCAGCCTGCCGATCGATGGAATGGCCGAACCGAGCTTGCGTAGGGGCGACGGCGGCATCCGCGATCATATCCTGCCTGGAAACAGGGCCTTCGTCGAAGGCGACATTCTTCCGCGCCCGCCCGGCAGCCGAGGCGGAAAACCCAAGGATGCGGGCGAAGGCGACGGCGAGGACGGCTTCCGTTTCGTGCTGACGCGCGAGGAATTCCTCGATGTGTTCCTGGACGATCTGGAACTGCCCGACCTTGCCAAGCGGCGCCTGGCAGAAACCGAGGAGGAAACGCCCTTCCGGGCCGGCTATTCCGTGTCGGGATCGCCGGCCAACATCGCCGTCGGTCGCACGACCAGGCTCGCGATGATGCGCCGTGTCGCGCTTCATCGTCCGCGCCGCGAAGAAATCGAAGCCCTGCAGCGGCAGATCGAGGAATGCGAGGACGACGAGAGCCGCCTGGCGCTTGAGGCAAAACTCAAATCCCTGACGGAAAAAAGCCGGCGCATTCCCTATATCGATCCGCTCGATGTCCGGTATCGCCGTTTCGAAAACGAGCCGAAGCCCGTGGCAAAGGCGGTGATGTTCTGCCTGATGGACGTCTCCGGCTCCATGTCGGAACATATGAAGGACCTCGCCAAGCGGTTCTACCTGCTGCTCTACCTCTTCCTGTCGAGGCGCTACAAGAAAGTGGAGATCGTCTTCATCCGCCATACCGACAGGGCCGAGGAGGTCGATGAGGAAACCTTTTTCTACGGTCCGGCGACGGGCGGCACGCTGGTCTCCAGTGCGCTGGCGGCAATGCGGGCGATCATCGCGGCGCGTTTCGATCCGGCGGAGTGGAACATCTACGGCGCCCAGGCCTCGGACGGCGACAACGCCCATTCGGACGGAAACCTGACCGGCCATCTGCTGCAGGAAATTTTGCCGCTCTGCCAGTATTTCGCCTATATCGAAGTCGGCGAAGAGGGCGGCGACTCCTCGATATCCCGGTCGCCTCTCTGGCTGCTCTATGAGGGGATCCGGTCTGATCTCCTGCCGCTCTCGATGCGCAAGGTCTGCCGGCGAGGCGAGATATTCCCCGTCTTCCACGATCTCTTCCAGAAACGTGACGCACAGTCGAGGGTGACGCCATGACAACCACGCTGAGGCCGAAAGAACTGCGTCTGTTCGAAGGTGCCGACTGGGACTTTTCAACGCTGCAGCGCATCCACGATGCCTGCGAGGAAATCGCGCTCGGCGAACTCGGCCTCGATGTCTACCCGAACCAGATCGAAGTGATCACGTCGGAGCAGATGCTGGATGCCTATTCATCGACCGGCATGCCGCTCTTCTACCGCCATTGGTCCTTCGGCAAGCACTTCGCCCATCACGAAACCTTCTACCGCCGCGGTATGCGCGACCTTGCCTACGAGATCGTCATCAACAGCTCGCCCTGCATCTCCTATCTGATGGAGGAAAACACGGCGACGATGCAGACGCTCGTCATCGCGCACGCCGCCTTCGGCCATAACCACTTCTTCAAGAACAACTATCTCTTCAAGCTCTGGACCGATGCGGAGGGCATCCTCGATTATCTCGATTTTGCCAAGGGCTATATCTCCCGCTGCGAGGAACGTTATGGCGAGGTGGCCGTGGAGCGCACGCTCGACGCGGCGCATGCGCTGATGTCGCACGGCGTGCATCGATATGCCGGCAAGAATACCCTCGACCTTCGCCAGGAGGAGAAGCGGCTGCAGGAGCGCCGCGCTCATGAGGAGCAGATGTTCAACGACCTGTGGCGCACGGTTCCCGTCGGCAAGACCAAGAAGGCGGGCGACTTAGGGCTTGAAAAGCGCCGCGCCGCCCTCGGTCTCCCACAGGACAACATCCTTTATTTCCTCGAGAAATCCGCGCCGCGGCTGCAGCCGTGGCAGCGCGAAATTCTTCGCATCGTCCGCCATGTCGCACAATATTTCCATCCTCAGCGGCAGACCAAGGTGATGAACGAGGGAACCGCCACTTACGTCCACTACCAGATCATGAACCGGCTTCACGCAAGCGGGCAGATCAGCGATGGAAACTTCCTCGAATTCCTGAAGTCGCATGCCAATGTCGTGTTCCAGCCGAACTACGACGACCGACGCTTCTCAGGCTTCAACCCCTATGCACTCGGTTTTGCAATGATGCAGGACATCGAGAGGATCGTTACGAAGCCGACGGAAGAGGACCGCGCGTGGTTTCCCGATATCGCAGGACGCGGCGACGCGATGGGCGTCCTGCGCGACATCTGGGCCAATTACCGGGACGAGAGTTTCATCAGCCAGTTCCTGAGCCCCAACCTTATCCGACAGTTGCGGCTGTTCCATCTCTATGACGATCCGGATCAGACCGAAGGGGTGCTGGTTTCGGCAATCCACAACGAGCGCGGCTATCTCCGCATCCGCCGCCAGCTCTCGCGCGAATACGATATCGGCTGGACAGATCCGGCAATCGACATCGTCGACGTCGACCTCGCCGGCGACCGCCGCCTGCTCTTGCAGCACATCGTCGTGAACGACTGCTATCTCCAGGAAGCCGACATGAAGCTCGTGCTGCAGCATCTTGCCGATCTCTGGGGCTACGACGTATTGCTCCAGGAAATCGACGGTTCCAACGTCGTGGCAAGAGAGCACACGGCGAGCCCGCGCAAGATCGTTCAGTGATCGGCTGAAATTTTCGCTGAGACGTCTCGCTTTTGATGGCTGCCAGTTGATGGTCACATCGCGATAGCTATCATGAATGTAACGATGGGACCGTAGACGTTCCGTCCGTTTCATTTTGGAGGAGACGCAGATGGACCGGTTCACGGGCGGCTGTCTGTGCGGCAATGTCCGGATTGTGGCATCGGGGCGCCCGTACCGGGTCGGCATTTGTCATTGTCTTGATTGCCGCAAGCATCATGGCGCGCTTTTTCACGCTTCCGCGATATTCCCTCAGGATGCGGTGACGATCGAGGGCAAAACGCGCGATTATGCCGGGCGGTTTTTCTGTCCCCGATGCGGCTCGTCGGTTTTCTCTCGCTCCGCTGATGAAATCGAAGTGAACTTGGGATCCCTCGACGCGCCTGACCAACTGATGCCGACTTATGAACTTTGGACGGTTCGTCGCGAGTCCTGGCTGCCGCCGTTTCCGCTTGCCCGACGATACGACCACGATCGCGACGCCACGGGACGCTTCGAGGAATAGGCCCCCGCGATCGCTGCAACGGCGTCGCGAGGGAACCGAGGCGTATGGCCTTGCCGCCGCTACTTCAGAATGACAACGGCTTCGACTTCGAAGAGCATCGGGTCGATTGCCAGCTTCGGGACGGGAATGAGGGTCTGCGCCGGCAGCGCCTCGCCGAACATGTCCTTGACGTTTCTGGTCAGTACCTCAAGCTTGGACATGTCGTGATCGACCACGAAGACCGTGAGTTTGGCTACCTGATCCGGCCTTGCGCCGAGCGCATCGAGGGCCGCGTGCAAATTTGCGTAGGCCTGTTTCACCTGGACGGCGAAGTCGGGCGACAAGGCTCCCGTGCTGTCCTGGCCGCCCTGTCCGGAGATGTAGGCCAAGCGGGCTTCGCTGGGCATAATCACCGCCGTGCTGTAGCCGTTCGGCGTCGGGTCGTAGAGGTTTTGCGGATTGACGATGGTCAGCTTGAGATCATTCTCGCTCGCTGTCGCCGTATTGAAAACTCCCATGGTCATGATGATTAGCCCTCCGATGAGCAGATGCCTGATTGCGTGTGACATGATTTCCCCTTGGTTCTGAGGGCCGCGGGCAAGGTACCCCCGCGGCTGCAGGATTGAAGTTAATCGTACACCGTACCATCAATTATCTCGTACATCGTACGAGTCAACTGTTCGGGATCGACAATCCCCGTATTGTCGGCTTAAATCGGCCCCTGATCGGCAGGGAAGATGGATGGCAGACAAACGCAGCAGCGCTCAGAGCAAGCGGTCTCCACGGACACGGTCCGCCGAGCAGCCGCGTCATGATCCGGCTCTCTCCCTGGAGCGGATCGTGGCGACCGCGGTGGAACTGCTGGACGCCCACGGCGTCGATGGATTGACGATGCGCCGGCTCGCCGATCGCCTCGGGTCTGGCGCAATGAGCCTGTATTGGCACGTCGACAACAAGGAGAAAGTCTTCGATCTGGCGCTCGACTCGGTGCTCGAATATCGCGAGCCGCCTGAAATAGCTCCCTCTCAAGGCTGGCGCGGGGAAGTCGTTCATATGCTTCAGGACTGGCGCGCCGGCATGCTGCGCCATCCCTGGTCGGCATCGCTGCTGCCGCGCCGGGCGCTCGGGCCGAACATCCTCAGGCGCCTGGAACTGCTGAGCAAGACCCTGTCAGGAGCCGGCGTCGCCGACGCGGATTTGAACGTCGCGATATGGTCGCTCTGGAACTATGTGATAGGCGCTACCGTCACCCGGGCGAGCTTCGATCTCTCGGACGAGGACATGGCCGCCGCGCAGCAGCGCCTTGCGCTCGTCAGCGAACACTACCCGACAATCGAACGCTCTCGTCTGCTGCTTGATGATGATTGGGATGGCGCTTTCAGGAAGGGGCTCGACTTCCTGCTCAACGGGCTCGCTCCGAAATGATGAACGCCGCAGCCAACGCTGCACGACGCGCCGACGGCCAGCAATTATCGGTAGCAACGAACACAAAGGCTTAGTAACCTGACGCTGCTGCAATCGCCCGTATGATTTCATTCAAGCAGGTTCGGCCTTTGCAGTGATCTTTCCGGAGCGGATGGCGCGGGGACGAAAGACCATGGATGAAACGCGGCGCAAGCTCACGACGATCTTCTGTGCTGACGTGCAGGATTACACACGGCTGATGGGCGCCGACGAGGAGGGGACGCTTGCGAGCCTGAAGCGTTGCCGGGAGGCGATGGGGTGCCTCATCGAAAGCCATGGCGGCCGTGTCATCAACACCTGGGGCGATGGGCTGATCGCCGATTTCCCGAGCGTCGTCGAGGCGGTGCGCGCGGCTGTCGATACGCAGAACGAACTGGCTGGCTTCAACGCCAGCCGCCCGAGCGACGGGCGCATGCTTTTCCGCATCGGCATCAATCTCGGCGACGTGATCGTCGAAGGCGACGACATTTATGGCGACGGCGTCAACATCGCCGCGCGGCTGCAGGCGTCGGCCACGGCCGGCGGTATCGTCATTTCGAGTACCGTCTACGACCAGGTTCGCAACAAGGTGGCTGTCGGTTTCGAGTTTCTCGGGCCGCTGGCGGTGAAGAACGTCGATGAGGGCGTGCCGAGCTATGCGGTGAGAATTGGCGATGCAAGCAACGACGCGCAGCCTGCAGAACGGTCCGCCGCGCGACCGCCGCGGCCGGCCGCCGTTATGACCGAACCGCAGCCGGTGCCGCAGAGGCGCAGATCGTTTGCCGTGCTCGGCGTCGTCTCCGCCGCGCTCATCGGCATCAATCTCCTGACGTGGGACGGCGTTTTCTGGGCGCACTTTCCGGTGCTTGCCTTCGCTGTCATTGCAGCGCTTGCCTGGAATCGTTCCCAGACGCGTTTCGATCGCAGGTTGGCCGCGCTCACGATCCTGGCGCTCGGCTTCATCTGCATCAACCTCTTCACCTGGAGCGGCACGTTCTGGGCGGTGTGGCCGATACTGGGGGTGGCCGCGGTGAGCGGCCTGCGCTGGTCGATGCGCCGATAGATTTCCGCACGATATTCGCCGATAAACCGGCGGCGTCGAAGACGTTTGCGCGGTTCGATCAAGCAAAAGTGAGCGGCCGGGTTATTTCCATTCTTCGCTGTTATTACAAATCGGTAATGCGGGTGCTTATGCTTGCCGCTAAGCTGCAAAAGCGCGATATTGTCGCACCCGGTGGATAACCTGGTCCCGCAGCGCCTCTTTCGACCGACCCTGGTCCAACCTCGAGTCCCTCCGGAGACGTGAATGGCTTTTTGGAAGCAGCTTGCACTTTCGCTCATCGTCATCATTGCCGGTTTTTCCGCGTGGGTTTTCTTTGCGCCTGACGCAGGGGACACGATGCGCAATGCCGGCATTCCCGATAGCCTCGTTTCCAAGATTGCGCCGAAAGCCAAGGAGAATGCGGATGCCGGCGGTTCTCCGCGGGCCGAAGGGCAGCAGCACGGCCAGGGCGAGGGACAGGGGCAGAACCGCCGTAACGGCGGCGGGCGCAGCAGCGCCATTCTGGTGGCTACGCAGGCCGTCGTCCAGGGTGTCGTCAACGACCGGCTGAACGCCATCGGCACCGGGGATGCGATCCGTTCGGTCGCGGTGACGCCGCAGGCAACGGGCACGATCCGCGAGATCCTGATTAAATCGGGCGACATGGTGAAGGCCGGCCAGGTGCTCGCCAAGCTCGACAGCGAGGAGCAGGTGATCGCCCGCGGCCAGGCAGACGTGGCGGTGAGGGCTGCCGTCGAGAAATCCAATCTCTATCACAACATCAAATCCAGCGTGTCGCGCATGGATGTCTTCGATTCCGAGATTGCCGAGCAGGGCGCGCGGCTGCAGCTGCAGGCGGCCGAACTCAATCTCGCGCGGCGCAACATCATAGCCCCGATCGACGGCATCGTCGGCATCGTGCCCGTCAATATCGGCGACAATGTCACGACGACGACGCCGATCGTCACGCTCGACGACCGTTCGGAAATCCTCGTCGACTTCTGGGTGCCGGAGCGTTTCGCCAATACGGTGAAGGTCGGCCAGCCGGTCGACGCCATGTCGGTCGCAAGGCCGGGGCAGATGTTTTCAGGCGCGGTCGAGGCCGTCGACAACCGCATCGACGCGGCAAGCCGCACGCTGCGCCTGCGCGCCCGGATCGACAATTCATCGGATGAGCTGCGCGCCGGCATGTCCTTCAACGTCAGCATGAAATTTCCCGGCGACAAATATCCGGCGGTCGATCCCCAATCCGTGCAATGGGATTCTCAAGGCTCCTTCGTATGGCAGATAACCGACGACAAGTCGCACAAGGTGCGGGTCAGCATCGTACAGCGCAATCCCGATTTCGTGCTCGTCAACGCCGACCTCAAGGATGGCGACAAGATCGTGACGCAGGGCCTGCAGCGCGTGCGTGAGGGTGGGGCGGTTCGCGTTTCCGCCGATGTCGCCTCGAACGGCGAGGTGACGACCCAATGAGCGTGACCGAGCTGCCTCAGGACAGGGCGTCGGGCAAACAGAGCTTCACCGCGCTTTTCGTTCGCCGGCCGATCCTGGCCCTGGTGTTCAATACGCTGATGGTCGTCGCCGGCCTTGCGGCTTATATCGGCGTCGAAGTCCGCGAATTGCCGGATGTCGACCGTCCAGTCGTTACCGTGCGCACCACCTTCGACGGCGCATCGCCGCAGACGGTCGACCAGGAACTGACCAAGGTGATCGAAGGCGCGGTCGCGCGCGTCAGCGGCCTCAAGTCGATCTCGTCGACCTCTTCCTTCGGCCAGAGCCGGGTGACGCTGGAATTCTCCGATGCGATCGATCTCTCGGTTGCCGCCAACGATGTGCGCGATGCGATCGGTCGCATCACCCAGAACCTGCCGGATGAGGCGGATGCGCCGCAGATCGTCAAGGCGGATTCGGATTCTTCGGCGATCATGCGCCTTGCCGTCACCTCCACCAAGCTCAACATGGACGACCTGACGCAGCTCGTCGAGAACGAGGTGGTCGATCGGCTGGCTTCCGTCGACGGTGTCGCCGACGTCGAGGAATATGGCGATCAGGAGAAGGTCTTCCGCGTCGATGTCGACCAGGGGGCGCTTGCAAGCCGCGGGCTCACCATCGGCGACCTGATCAAGGCGCTCGACAATGCGGCGCTCGACGTGCCGGCCGGCTCGCTGAAGAGCAATACGCAGGATATCGTCGTGCGCGCCACCGCCAACCTGCAGACGCCGGCGGATTTTTCCAATGTCATGCTGCAGGACCGCGTCCGGCTCGGCGACGTTGCGACCGTGACCCTCGGGCCCCGTGACGGCGAGACGGCGCTGCGCTCGAACGGCAAGCCGGGCATCGGGCTCGGCATCATCCGCCAGGCGCAGTCGAATACGCTGAATATCTCGACCGGCATCAAGGCCGCCGTCGAGCAGCTGTCGAAGACGCTGCCCGAGGGAACGACGATCGCGATCACCAGCGACGACGCCGTCTTCATCGATGGTGCGATCCATGAGGTGGTGCTGGCGCTCGTGCTTGCCGCCGTCATCGTCACCGCCGTCATCTATCTCTTTCTGCGCGACTGGCGGGCGACGCTGATCCCGGCGGTCAGCATGCCGGTGGCGCTGATCGGCACGCTGGCTGCGATCTACATGGTCGGCTTCTCGATCAACATCCTGACGTTGCTCGCCATCGTGCTGGCGACAGGCCTCGTCGTCGACGACGCGATCGTGGTGCTCGAAAACATCGTGCGCCGGCGCGCCGAAGGCATGGGGCCGCGTGCGGCCGCCGTGCTCGGCACGCGCGAGGTGTTCTTCGCCGTCATCGCGACGACGGCGACGCTGGCGGCCGTGTTCATTCCGCTTTCCTTCCTGCCCGGACAGGTCGGCGGGCTCTTTCGCGAATTCGGCTTCGTGCTCGCCTTCTCGGTCGGCCTGTCGTCGATCGTGGCGCTGACGCTGTGTCCGATGCTGGCCTCGCGCATGCTGACGAAGCCGATGATCGAGGATCACGGCGCGCTCGGTCGCGTCGGCGGCGCTTTCGCCAGCCTCTACAAATGGGCGCTGCACGGCTGCCTCAACGCGCCTTTCGTCGTCATCCTCTTCTCGGTGATGTTTGCCGGCGCGGCCCTCATCGCCTTCTCGACTGTCAAGAGCGAGCTGACGCCTGAGGAGGACCGGTCGATGGTGATGATCCGGCTGACGACGCCGCAGGGGTCGAGCCTCGAATATACTCGCGACAAGATGCAGCTCCTCGAGGAATATCTGCAGCCGCTCGTCGACAGCGGCGACATCCGCAACGTCTTCTCGATCTCCGGCCAGGGCGGTTCTTTGAATAGCGGCTTCATGGTGCTGACGCTTGCGCCCTGGGGAGAGCGCCACCGGACGCAGGCGGAGATCGTCGGCGACATCAACCAGGCGGCCGCAAGGGTGCCGGCGCTGCGCGGCAACGCCATCTCCTCCAACAGCCTGCGCATCCGCGGCGCCGGCAGCGGCATGCAGATGGCGCTTGTTGGTAACGATCATGAGGCGCTGACGGCGGCCGCCGCCAAGCTGGTGCAGGCCCTCGACGCCACCGGCCGATACGATACGCCGCGCCTGACCAACGAGCCCACCCAGGCGCAGGTGTCGGTTGCGATCGACCGCGAGCGCGCTTCGGATCTCGGCATCGACATCACTGGGCTTTCGACGGCGATCCAGTCGCTGCTCGAAGGGCGCTCGGTGGTTGACGTCTTCGTCGGCGGCGAGTCCTATCCCGTGCTGCTGACTTCGACGACGCGGCCGGTCGACGACCCGACCGACCTCGAAAACGTGTTCCTGAAGACCGGTGACGGCAAGATCGTGCCGATGTCTGTTATCGCGACGATGACGGAAGGGTCGGTCGCGCCGCAGCTGAACCGCGAGCAGCAGCTCGCCTCGGTCGCGATCACCGCCGGTCTCAAGAACGGGATGTCACTCGGCGATGCAGTGAAACAGGTGACCTCGATTGCCGAGCCGCTGCTGCCGCCGGGTTCACGCCTGCTGCCGCTTGCGGAAGCCGCGACGCTGGAAGAGAATTCGAACGGCATGGCGCTGACCTTCGGCTTCGCCATCGTCATCATCTTCCTGGTGCTCGCCGCGCAGTTCGAAAGCGTCCTGTCCTCGCTGATCATCATGTCGACGGTGCCGCTCGGCCTTGCCTGCGCTGTCTTTGCGCTTGTCATCACCGGGTCGAGCCTCAACATCTACAGCCAGATCGGCCTGGTGCTGCTGGTCGGCGTCATGGCGAAGAACGGCATCCTGATTGTCGAATTCGCCAATCAGCTGCGCGACCGCGGCGAGGATGTGCGCTCTTCCATCGAGAAGGCCTGCGCGCTTCGCCTGCGCCCGGTGATGATGACGATGATCGCGACCATTCTTGGGGGTGTTCCCTTGGTCTTTGCGCATGGGGCCGGCGCCGAAGCGCGCGTGGCGCTCGGCTGGGTGATCGTCGGCGGTCTCGGCTTTGCGACGCTGGTGACGCTGTTCATCACGCCGGTCGCCTATCTCCTGCTTGCCCGCTTCGCCAAGCCGCATGCCCATGAGGAAGCGCGCCTGCACGAGGAGATGTCGATCGCCACGCGCCCGCGCGCGGCAGCCGGCAAAGAACAGCTTCAGGCGGCCGAATAAGGCTTTGCATCGATTTGAAAGAACGCCGCCGGATCTTTTCCGGCGGCGTTTCTCATGGTGTAAGAAGTCTTGCGAAATAAACTAAATTAGCTCTGAAGATTAGCCGTTTTTTAAGCATAACCCGCAATGATTGTTACCAGCAACCGACGGGTCTTCTTCGTTTCCTGAAGGCCGATGCGCTGGGATTCCAGCGGCCCAGGACATGAGTGTCCGCGCGGCGCGGTTCATTTTTTGTGCAGTTTGCGTTTGTTGTGTTTTGGAGTTTAGTTCCGTGAGTATTTATCAGCGCACCTCCGTGGATGCGGCGCTTTACGTGCTGCGCGATACCAATCGGAAGATGACGGTTACGCAGAACCACATCACGACGGGCATGCGCGTCGCCAAAGCCAGTGACAACGCCGTCTACTGGTCGATCGCCACCACCGCACGCACCGACAATAAGGCGCTTTCGGCAGTCCAGGATGCGCTTGGCATGGCGGCCGCCACGATGGGGACGGCCTATACCGGTGTCCAGAACGTCATCGACGTCGTCTCCGAGATCAAGGCCAAGCTGGTTGCCGCAACTGAAGACGGCATCGACAAGAACAAGATCAACGAAGAGATCAAGCAGTTGCAGGAGCAACTGCGCAGCGTGTCGGAATCGGCGACCTTCAACAGCGACAACTGGGTGATCCTGAACGACGACGCGACGCCGACGCAGCCGCGCCAGATCCCGGCCTCCTTCATCCGCAATTCCGACGGGACGGTCTCTGTGGGTATGCTGAGCTACCATATCGACACGACGCCGGTCGGGGCCACGTCCTCCAAGGATGCGCGCTATCTGATCGACGACCGCGCCACGGGTTCGGGCGAATATGGCGTGCTGACATCGGCCTATTTCGCCACCGAACTCGGCGCTGCGCAGGACTATGTGCTGATGACGAGCAAGAACGGCACCACGACAGGCCAGGTGGTGATCTCGGTGGCGTCAGGCATGACGAAGGGCCAGATCGGCCAGATGATCAGCGTCGTCGATGCCGCGCTGTCACAGCTGACAACGGTCGGTTCGGCCTTCGGCGCGCTGGAAAGGCGCATCAACCTGCAGAACGACTTCGCCACCAAGCTGCACGACAACATCACCGCCGGCATTGGCCGGCTCGTCGATGCCGATATGGAGGAGGAGTCCAGCAAGCTCAAGGCGCAGCAGACGCAGCAGCAACTCGGCCTGCAATCGCTCAACATCGCCAACGCCTCGTACGACACGGTCAGGCAGCTGTTCCAGAACTTCTAACCTTCGATCACCCAGTCACCCGCCCTCATGGTTCGAGACGGCCCCCGGTTCGTCACTGCAATCGATTAACTGGAATCGATTGCACCGCTCCGCGGACCGTTCCTCACCCTGACCATGAGGGCTGATCGTCGCACTTTGCCGGCGCGCGAGCCCCGCCGATCCACTAAAACTGGTGATATCAACGCATTGCTGCAACATGGCTGCTGTTTCGGCGCCTAAAATTCCCCTATCAAGAGAACATCTTCATTTTCTTGCCGTAATCCTTGCCATTTGCTCGCATCAGTTTTGAACGGAGACCGTCCTGTCCATGATCAAGAAATTCGTACTTCTGGCTGTTGCCGCAAGCTATCTCAGCGCCTGCACGACGACCGATCCCTATACAGGTGAGCAGAAGGTTTCCAATACGGCGGGCGGCGCGGCGCTCGGCGCGCTTGGCGGCGCCCTCGTCGGTGTGGCCGTCGGCGGCGGCGGGCACGGCAAGCGCAATGCGGCGCTGATCGGCGCCGGCATCGGGGCTTTGGCCGGCGGCGCGATCGGCAACTACATGGACCAGCAGGAAGCCGAGCTTCGCGCCCAGCTCGAAGGCACCGGCATTTCGGTGACCCGCAACGGCGACAACATCATTCTCAACATGCCCTCGAACATCACCTTCGATGTCGACCAGGATGCGGTGAAGCCGGGCTTCTATCCGACGCTGAATTCGGTGGCGATCGTACTGCGCAAGTTCAACCGCACGCTGATCGACGTCAACGGCCACACGGATTCGACCGGCAGCCTGCAGCACAATCAGGACCTGTCGCAGCGCCGCGCGCTTTCGGTTGCCGATTATCTCGGCGGCCAGGGCATCGACCAGCGCCGCGTCTCGGCCGTCGGCTTCGGCCCGTCCCAGCCCGTCGCCTCCAATGCGAGCGAAGCCGGCCGCGCCCAGAACCGTCGCGTCGAGATCCAGATCGCTCCGATCACGCAGGGCTGATCCCACGCTTTTCCAGACGACAAAAAGGCCGGGTCATTGCCCGGCCTTTTTCATCTCCAGCATTCCATCAGTGCTGCATCGTCGCACCCTTGGTGATCTTGTCGACGATTTTCTTTTCGGCGCGCAGCGCAATGCCGACGACCTTGGCGTCTTCGGGCGTATACTCGGCAAAGACGGCGCGGTTGGCCGTGTCGTGGCCGGTTGCAAACATCTCCTCGATGAACAGCGAAGCGGTGACATCGCGTTCCAGCGTGCGGCGATGAATGGTCGATATCGTCGCCTCGTCGGCGGAAAGCACGATGATCGGCTGGATCGACAGCGGATTGTAGAGATTTCCGGCGCGGTCCCTGTAGGGTTCGCCGATGATTTCGGGATGGCTGCCGGCAATCCCCGTCATCAGGAAGGCCGTGACGTTCAGCTTCTGCCAGCCGGCAAGATTGTTTCGCAGGACGACGGCAATTTTGGTATCAAACATCGGACGGTCTTTCACCTCTCAACGGGACATGGAGTTTGAGCCAGGATCTACATCCGCAGGTCTTCGAAGGTCTTGAACGTTTGTGCGCGGCGCCATCCGGCAACGGCATCCTGACGGCGCCGGCCTTTCCCGGCATCGAGCGCATCGGGGCGCAGTTCTCGGGCAATGCCTTCGAGCCGCACCGGCATGATACCTATGCGCTCGGCGTGACGCTGAAGGGCGTGCAGACCTTCCGCTATCGCGGCGAGCGGCGTTTCAGCCTGCCGGGGCAGGTGATCGTGCTGCATCCCGATGAGGAGCATGACGGTGGCGCGGGGACCGAGGACGGTCTGCAATATCGCATGCTCTATCTCGAGCCGTCGCTGCTGCTCGAATGCCTGGAGGCGGACGGCGTCGGCCTGCCTTTCGTCGACGAACCGGTCATCGGCGATCCCGCGTTGGCGGCTGTGCTGCTGGCCGCCCTCGGCGAACTCGATCGTGAGCTGGACGAGCTTTTCGTCGACGATTTCGTCAGCCGGGTGACCGGCGGGCTGTCACGGCATGCGCGCTTGCCACGCCGGCCGCTCGGTAGCGTCGCCTGGCGGCAGGCGCGGGCGGCGCGGGATTATCTCGAAGCGCATGCAACGCGGGCGGTGCATTCCCTGGAACTGGAGGCGGTGACGGGACTCGACCGTTTCGCGCTGTCACGCCATTTCCGGGCGGCCTTTGCCACCAGCCCGCACCGCTACCTACTGATGCGGCGGCTGCAACAAGCGCGCGTGATGATCGGCGCGGGCGAGGGCATATCAGACGTGGCGGCGGCAACCGGCTTTGCCGACCAGAGCCATCTCAACCGCCATTTTAAGAAGGCCTACGGCATGACGCCGGGGCAATGGGCAACCCTCGCGCATAATGCCGAGCGGCGCTTCAGGCCGGGTTTTCCGCAAGGCCTGAGCGGCGGGCGATGAAGCGGGCGAGTGTAGGGCCGATCAGCAGAATGACAAGGAAGCGGCCGGTCTGCATTGGCATCACGAAGGGCACGTCGACATTGCTTGACGCGGCGATGATGGCGACGGAATCGGCGCCGCCGGGGCTGGTGGCGAGATAGGCGGTCAGCGGATCGATGCCGGCGAAGACGTGAAGCGCCGCCGCCATGCAGCCGCAGAGCGCCATCAGCAGCACGATGCAGGCCGATACACGCGGCAGGGCGCGCGCCACATGTTTGAGGATCGAGCGGGTGAAACGCAGGCCGATGCTCCAGCCGACGAGCGCATAGGCGATGGCGAGCAGCCACATCGCCAGCTCGATCTTCAAGAGGCCGATGCCCTGCAGGAAGGCACCGAGAAAGAGCGGCACGATGATCATGCCGCCCTGGATGCGCAGGCGGCGCACGCCATAGGCGCAAAAGCCGGCAAAGACGATGGTCGCCGCAAAGGCCGGCCAGTCGACCGCGGGAAAGAGGACAAGCGGCGGCGGCTCAGTGCCGTCGGCCGCCACCCACAGGCGCGAGATCACCGAAGCGCCGACGGCGACGAAGACGACGCGCAGATACTGCATGAAGGCGACGAGACGGGCATCGGCGCCATAGGCTTCCGACATGATGACCATGGCGGAGGCAGCACCCGGCGAGGAGCCCCAGACGGCGGTCGTTCCCGGCAGCACCTGCCAGCGCGTCAGGAGCCAGCCGAGGCCGGTGGCGATGGCGATGACGGAGAAGACGAACAGCAGGAAGAGCGGCGCGTCCTTCGCCATGGCGCCGAGAATATCGGGAGTGATGGTGCGCGCCATCATGAGGCCGACGAGGACCTGGCCGAACTGCAGCGGCAGTAGCGGCACGCGAAGCTTTCCCTTGCCGACGGTCAGCGCGAGAAGGATGGCGGCGACCATCGGCCCGATCAGCAGCGAAGCGGGCAGGGCGAAGAGTTCGAGGAAGACGGTGAGGGCGGTGGAGAGCGCAAGCAGCAGCGCCCATTTCGGCAGGCCCGCGTCGCGCAGCAGGCGGCGTGTGTCGCTGAGTGGCATGATCCTCGTATCTTTCCTGGCCGGTGCCAAGCCCTGAGGCTGGAGATGGGAGGACGCTCCGGCATGACGAAGAGAGGCCGGCCGCAAGGGCCGGCTGGCGCAGTTTCGGTATAGGCGGGTGCGACAAACCCGGTCAATTGCGAAATCTGGCTTCCCGGCGGCCTGCCATGCGAATTTGGTTCAAGCGGCTGCCTTCAAGTCATTGTTTTCTCATCAGAGGCGTACATGGCCGGCGAGGAAATCGAGCAGGGCTCGCACGCGGGCCGGCAGCGGGCCGCCCTGGCCCATATAGAGGGCGTGAAATTCCTCGATGTCGCCGGGATTGGCCTCTTCCATCACCGTCATCAGCCGGCCGGCATCGATATCGGCGCGCACGGTGAAGGTGGCAAGACGGGCAAGGCCGGCGCCTGACAGCGCGAGGTGGCGCATGGCTTCGCCGTCTGCGACCTGCACGCCCGGCGTGATCGGCACCGTCACCGTTTCGCCGTCCTCGCGCATCGGCCAGCCCTCGACGGCGCGGGCATAGGAAAAGCCGATGCGGCAGTGGCTGCGGAGATCGGCGAGCGTGCGCGGCTCGCCGTGGCGCTTGAGATAATCGGGAGAGGCGACGATGCGCTTGCCGGTGGCGCCGAGCTTGCGGGCGATCAGGCTGGAATTCTTCAAGGGGCCGGCGCGGATCGCAACGTCGGCGCGCTCCTCCATCAGGTCGACGATCCTGTCGGTGTGGGAAATATCGAGCGTCACGGCGGGATGAAGCGCCATGAAGGCGGGCACGAGCGGCGCCAGCGCATGATTGCCGAAGGAGCCGCTGGTGTTGATGCGGATGCGCCCTGAAGCCTGTTCGCCTGATGAAGCCTGACGCTCGGCTTCAGCGATATCGGCAAGGATGGCGATGCTGCGCTCATAGAAGGCGCAGCCTTCCGGCGTTAGCTGCAGCTTGCGGGTCGAGCGGTTGACGAGGCGGGCGCCGAGGCGCACCTCTAGCCGGGCGACGAGCTTGCTGACGGCAGACGGCGTCATGCGCCGCGCCGTGGCAGCCGCGGAAAAGCCACCGCGCTCGACGACGCTGACGAAGACTTCCATTTCTCCGGAGCGGTTGATGTCCTGACGACTCATGATGAATTCAAGTCACAGATGATTTGCTTTCAGGCAATCTATATCAACGATGGCGTCGGGTCTATCTCAGAGGAAATTAAGGAGACAGAGCCATGGAATATAGAAATCTCGGCGCATCCGGCCTCAGGGTGCCGGTCTTGAGCTTCGGTGCGGGCACGTTCGGCGGCAGTGGCCCGCTGTTCGGCGCCTGGGGAAATACCGATGCGGAGGAGGCGCGACGGCTCGTCGACATTTGTCTCGAAGCCGGCGTCAATCTCTTCGATACCGCCGACGTCTATTCGGCCGGCGCTTCCGAAGAGGTGCTCGGCCAGGCGATCCGCGGCCGGCGCGATGCCGTGCTGATCTCGACGAAGACGGCGCTACCGATGGGCGAGGGTCCGCAGGACTGGGGCTCGTCGCGGGCGCGGCTGATCCGGGCGACGGAGGATGCGCTGCGCCGGCTCGGCACCGATTACATCGACCTGCTGCAGCTCCATGCTTTCGATGCCTCGACGCCTGTCGAGGAGGTGCTGTCGACACTCGACGGCCTCGTTGCATCAGGCAAGATCCGCTATGTCGGCGTTTCCAACTTTGCCGGCTGGGAACTGATGAAGTCGCTCGCAGCCGCCGAGCGCCACGGTTATCCGCGTTACGTCGCCCATCAGGTCTATTATTCGCTGGCGGGGCGCGACTACGAATGGGAGTTGATGCCGCTCGGCGCCGACCAGGGTGTGGGCGCGCTCGTCTGGAGCCCGCTCGCCTGGGGTCGGCTGACCGGCAAGATCCGCCGCGGCGAGCCGCTGCCCAAGGCAAGCCGGCTGCACGAGACTGCGCAATATGGGCCGCCAGTCGACGACGAGAAGCTGTTCGACATCGTCGAAGTGCTCGACGCCATTGCGGCCGAGACCGGCAGGACCGTGCCGCAGATCGCCATCAACTGGCTGCTCGGCCGGCCGACGGTGTCGAGCATCATCATCGGGGCGCGCAACGAGGAGCAGTTGCGGCAGAACCTCGATGCGGTCGGCTGGAGCCTGTCGAAAGACCAGATCGAAAGGCTCGATGCCGTCAGCGCGGTCACGGCGCCCTATCCCTATTTCCCTTATCGGCGACAGGAGGGCTTCGCCCGGCTCAATCCGCCGATTGTCTGAGCCAGAGTCTTTGCACAGCCAGGATTGAGGCCGCGCGGCCTCAGTCCCGTCCTGTCAATTGAAACTGCCCGTCAATTGAAACTGGATGTCTTCAGGAATTCCGCGAGACGCTGCGTCTTCGGCTGCACGAACATTTCCTTCGGATCTCCTTCCTCGCAGATCACGCCCTGGTTCATGAAGATCACGCGGGAGGAGACTTCGTAGGCGAAGCGCATTTCGTGTGTGACGAGCAGCATGCTCATGCCGTCGGCGGCAAGCCCCTTGATGACCTGCAGCACCTCGCCCACGAGCTCGGGGTCGAGCGCCGACGTGACTTCGTCGAACAGCATCAGCCGTGGGTTCATGGCAATGGCGCGGGCGATTGCTACGCGCTGCTGCTGGCCGCCGGAGAGCTGGCCCGGATAATTATCGGCGCGGGCGGCGAGGCCCACGCGGTCGAGCCACTTTTCGGCGACCGCTCGCGCTTCGTCGCGCGGCATCTTCTTGACCTTGACGAGGCCGAGCATGACGTTGCGGACGGCCGTCATATGCGGAAACAGGTTGAACTGCTGGAAGGCCATGCCGGTCAGCGCCCGCTGACGGGCGATTTCCTTTTCGCTCTTGCGCCGCCGCACGCCGCCGGACTGCTCATAGCCGATCTCTTCGCCATCGAGCCGGATGTGGCCGCCCTGGAAGTCCTCCAGCATGTTGATGCAACGCAGCATCGTCGTCTTGCCGGAACCGGAAGAGCCGATGATGGAGATCACCTCTCCCTGTTGCATGGTGCAATCGACGCCCTTCAACACCTCGACGGGGCCATATTGCTTGTGAAGCCCCTGGATTTCGAGAAGTACCTTGCTCATGATCGAGCCCTCACGATGGAACGACCGTCTTGCGCTCGACATATTTGCCGAGGCGCTCGATGCCGTAATTGATGACGAAGTAGAGAAGCCCCGCGAAGAAATAGAACTGGAGGCTCAGGAAATTGCGCGAGATGATCTCCTGCGTGCGCAGCAGCAGCTCGGCCACGCCGATGACGGAGAGCAGCGTCGAGGCCTTGACCATCTCAGCAGCTGTATTGACCCAGGCGGGCAGGAACTGGCGCAGCGCCTGCGGCCAGAGGACATAGGCGAAGGTCTGGCGGAAGGTCAGACCGATCGCCTTGGCCGCTTCGGTCTGGCCCTTGGGGATCGCCTGCAGGCCGCCGCGCACGATCTCGCCCACATGCGATGAGCAGAAGATCGCAAGGGCGAGCACGCCGGCCTGGAACGGGCCGAGCTCGATGCCAACAGTCGAAAGCACGTAGTAGCTTGCCAGCACCAGCACCAGAACCGGCGTTCCCCTGATGAAATCGGTATAAGCCCGCACGATCAGACGCAAAACGCGGTTGCCGTAAACGAGGGCGAGACCGACGAGCACGCCGAGCAGCGATCCGGCGACGATTGCCAGCGACGAGATCGAGACCGTGACGCCGAGCCCCTTGAGGATCACGAAGCGGGCGATCCAGAGCTGGTCGAGAAAAGCAGTAAGACCCGTCATGACATCACCTCGGAACGGCAAGCCGGCGCTCGACGACGCGCATCAGCGCGGCGAGCACGGAGCAGGTTACGACATAGAGGCCGGAGGCGACGATCCAGGTTTCGATGACGCGGAAGGTCTCGACGTTAATCTTGCGTGCCTCGAAGGTGAGTTCGGGCACCGCGATCGCGGCGGCGAGCGAGGTGTCCTTGAACAGCGAGATGATCGTCGAAGACAGCGAAGGCAGGACATTGCGCAGCATCAACGGGGTGATGATCGAGACGCGGATCTGCATCGGCGTCAGGCCGATCGCAAGGCCCGCCTCCGTCAAGCCTTTCGGAATGGAGAGCAGTCCCGCCCGGAACACCTCGGCCAGATAGGCGCCGGAATAGATCGACAGCACCGCGATGAAGCTCTGGATCTTGCCCATCCGGACGCCGAGCTGCGGCAGCGCGAAGAAGGCGAAAAGAACGAGAACCAGGATCGGCAGGTTGCGGATGATCGTGACGTAGAGCGCTGCCGGGCGCTGCAGCCATCCGCTTTTCGAGGTCAACGCAAAGGCAACGATGAGGCCGATCGCAGCGCCGATGAAGATGGAAATGAAAGCCAGGCCGAGGCTGAGCAGCAAACCTTCGAGCAACTGGTCGAAGCTGCGCCAGACGGCGGCGAAATTCAGCGTATAACCCATGGCGCAATCCTGCAATCAAGGGTGAAGAACGGGCGGAAGGAAACCTGCCTGGCAGGAGACCTGCTTGGGCAGGAGACCTTCCGGGGAAGGAGCCTCCGGAGGGGAGATTTCCCCGGAGGCCTCTTCCGTCCCAGGCGACCTTACTTGTATTCGACGGGGAAGCCGATCTGGGGCGGCGTCAGATCCTTGCCGAACCAGGTCTTGAACGACTTGGCGTAGAAGTCGAATTCGACGCCGGTCATCGCCTCGTGCAGAGCCGTGTTGACGAAATTCAACCAGTCCTGATCGCCGCGCTTGACGCCGCAGGCATAGGTTTGCGGGTTCCAGCCGTAGCCCGCATCCTTATAGCGGCCGGGGTTCTGCGTCATGTACCAGGCGAGCGACGACTGGTCCGTGGCCACAGCGTCGGCGCGGCCCGATTCCAGCGCCTGGTAGATCAGGTCGACGGATTCATACTGGTCAACGGTCGCTTCCGGCAGGGCGGCATGCACCATGGTTTCGGCATAGACGTTCTGCAGCACCGACACTGTGACGGACGAACCGGCAGCCTTCAGCGCGGCATAGTCGGCATATTTGCCGTCGGACTTCAGCATCAGGCCGACACCCTCGCGATAATAGGGGATGGTGAAGGCGATCTGCTGCGCGCGTTCGCCTGTTACGGTCATGAACTGGCAAGTGATATCCACCTTGTCGGTGGTGATGTTAGGAATGCGGGCGTCGGACGACTGGTTGACGAACTCGATCTTCTCGGGATCGCCGAACAGCGCCTTGGCGACGATGCGGCCCATATCGATGTCGAAGCCCTGAAGCTTGTCATCCGCGCTCTTGAAGTGCCACGGCGCGTTGGTGCTGCCGGTGCCCATGACGAGATGGCCGCGGGCCAGCACCTCATCGAGCTTGCTCTTGGCCTCCTCAGCGGCGGCGGGCATGGCGGAAAGAACGAGAGCGGTTGCCAGCGAAAGCGCGCTGGTGCGGAGCGAGACGGTCATGATGGTTCCCCTTGTTTGACGCTCTGAATTTGATCCAATATATTGGACACGTGTCTTGTTTATTGGATTTGCATATCGAGCGACATCGCCGGTGACTTGTCAATAGGCAGGTCCAAGAAAAAGGCATGGGCACGAAGCGGCCAGCGGACGGACAGGCCGTGCGCCCTGAAAGGCGGCGCGCGCCTATAACAAAGGGGGAATGAAATCTTCTCCTAATCTTAACTGGACAGCAGCTTTGACTTGCCGCATACCCGGCCTATCTGCGGGAATAGATGGGCATCCGTGGAATGGCAGGGAGATCAAAGGGATGGCGCTGAAGGACGCGAAAGCCGGGGTACGCAACGAGACGGGGATCTCAGCCGTGCTCGGCATTCTCAAGCAGAGCTTCGGTGAGCGTTTCCAGACCGGCCAGTCCTTCCGGGCCCAGCATGCGCATACGACGACCTACATTCCCGCACAGCTGCCCGATGGCGTGCTCTTTGCCGAGAGTGCCGAGGATGTGAAGGCGGCGGTCAGGGCTTGTGCCGCCCATAAGGTGCCGGTGATCGGCTTCGGCGTCGGTACGTCGCTGGAGGGCCAGGTCAACGCCGCCAATGGCGGCATTTCGGTCGATTTCAGCCGTATGAACCGGGTGCTCGAAGTCAATCCCGAAGATCTCGACTGTACGGTCGAGCCCGGGGTGACGCGCGAGGCGCTGAACATCCACCTGCGCGATACCGGCCTGTTCTTCCCGATCGATCCCGGCGCCAACGCTTCGATCGGCGGCATGGCTTCGACACGGGCCTCCGGCACCAATGCCGTGCGCTACGGCACGATGAAGGACAATGTGCTTGCCGTCACCGCGGTCACTGCCAATGGCGAGGAGATCCGCACCGCCCGGCGCGCCCGCAAATCCTCGGCCGGCTACGACATGACGCGGCTTTTCGTCGGCGCCGAGGGCACGCTCGGCATCCTGACCTCGGTGACGCTGCGCCTGCAGGCGATCCCGCAGAAGATTGCCGGCGGAGCCTGCGCCTTCCCGAGCATCAAGGCCGCCTGCGACGCCGTCATCATGACGATCCAGATGGGCATTCCGGTGGCGCGCATCGAGCTGCTCGACACGATGCAGATGCGGGCCTGCAACGCCTATTCCGGGCTTTCCTACGCCGAAAGCCCGACGCTCTTTCTCGAGTTTCACGGCACCGACGAGACGGTGCCGCTGCAATCGGCGGGTTTTGCCGAGATTGCGGCGGAGTGCGGCGGCGGCGAATTCCTGTGGACCGCCAATGCCGAGGAGCGAACGAAGCTCTGGAAGGCGCGCCACGACGCCTATTGGGCCGCACGAGGACTGGCGCCCGGGCTTGCCGCACTTTCGACCGATGTTTGTGTTCCGATATCCAGACTTGCCGATTGCGTTTCCGAAACGCAGGCGGATATCGAGGAGCATGGGCTGCTGGGCCCGATCGTCGGCCATGCCGGCGACGGGAATTTCCATGTGTTGCTGCTGTTCGACGACAAAAGCGCCGAGGACATCGCCAAGGCCGAGAGCTTCGTGGAGCGGCTCAGCCGCCGGGCGCTCGACATGGACGGGACATGCACCGGCGAACATGGAATCGGGCAGGGTAAGATGGCGTTCCTCGAACAAGAGCTCGGCGGCACGGTGGATCTGATGCGACAGGTGAAGCGGGCGCTCGATCCGGACGATATCTTCAATCCCGGCAAGATTTTCCACCAAGGCTGAAAACGGAATATTCTCATGAACTTGGGCCTTGCTCTCGAATCCCGTTCTTCATTAAAGAGTTAGAGCATGATGTCGCCCGAAAACCGCTCACACTTTTCGGCACGATGCTCTAGTGTCGGCAACAGAATCCCGAATGGAGAATCCTTGCATTGGTAGGCCGGTTCCTCGTCTTTCTGGGGGGAGTGATCGTCGCGGCGCTGTTTGTGGCGCTGCTTGCGCCGCTGTTCATCGACTGGACGGATTTCCGCAAGAATTTCGAGGACCAGGCAAGCCGCATCATCGGCAAGAAGGTCACCGTCCACGGCACGGTGGATGCGCGCCTGCTGCCCTTTCCCTCGGTCACGCTGCACGACGTGCGCGTCGGCCAGGAGGCGGACGGCACGCCGATCGTCAAGATCGAGCAGTTCTCCATGGATGCCGAGCTTGCGCCTTTCCTATCGGGCGAGGCACTGATCTTCGACATGCGCGTCGTCGAGCCGAAGGTGCGCCTGAGATTGCTGAAAGACGGCACGCTCGACTGGATGCGCGGCAGCCGCCCGGAAATACCGGCGAAGACCGTCGTTCTCGAAAACGTGCATGTCAGCGGCGGCGAGGTCGAGTTCATCGACGACCAGTCGGGCCGCTCGCGCCACATCACCGGCCTCGATGCGGAAATGTCGGCCAAGTCGTTGGCCGGCCCCTGGCGCATCGAGGGTGATGCGGCGCTCGACGGCGAGCACGGCAATTTTTCGATTTCCAGCAGCCAGCCGGACGAGAAGGGCGCACTGCGCGTGCGCACGAAGCTCTCGCCGGACAAGCACCCTGTCAGCGTCGATCTCGACGGCGAACTGAAGCTCGTCGACAGCAAGCCGAATTATCAGGGCCAGCTTTCGGCAGCGATCGAAAACGGCAACAGCGCCAAGCCCGCCGACAAACGTGTTCAACCGCCACGCGTCAAGGGCCGCTTCGAGCTCACCAACGAACGCATCCGCATCCCCGAATACCGGATGGAGATCGGCTCGACCGACGATCCCTATGTCATTACAGGCGAGGCGACGCTCGATACCGGCAATGCGCCGGTATTCCTGCTGACCGCCGACGGGCAGCAGATCGACGTCAATCGCATAGGCAATCAGGGCGAGTCCGGCAAGACTACGCGCGATGCGGCGGTTTCGGCGCGCGAGCGGCTGAGTTCGCTGATCGATATCGTCGGGCAGGTGCCGATCCCGCAGGTGCCGGGCAAGGCAAGCGTCAAGCTGCCGGCGATCGTCGCCGGCGATACGACGCTGCGCGATGTGCAGCTGGAGCTTGAGCCGGCCGGCACCGGCTGGATGATCGACAGCGCCACCGGCACGCTGCCGGGCCGCACCCAGGTGGAAGGCAAGGGCAAGCTCCTGCTCAAGGGCGATCCCTCGTTCAACGGGCAGATCGTGGTGGCCTCCAGCCAGCCGACCGGGCTTGCCTCCTGGCTTGCGGGCTCGGTCGATCCGGCGATCCGGCAATTGCGGCAGGCGGGCTTTTCGGCCAATGTCAGCCTGACGCACGAATTGCAGCGTTTCGAAAATCTCGAAGTCGCCATCGGCCCGGCGACGCTGAAGGGGCGGCTGGAGCGGCAGGCGATCTCCGGCCAGACACCGACGCTGTCGGTGGCGCTGAACGGCGACACGCTCGATCTCGATGCGCTGCAGGCGCTGACCGGTCTGCTGACCGGACAGGATGCCGGCGACAATGTGCTCGACCACAAGATTGCCGCCCAGCTCAAGGCCGACAAATTCAATGCCTTCGGCGTCAGCGCCGAGAATGTCGAAACCACGTTTACGATCGCCGACGGCGCGCTTGCCGTCGACCGGCTGTCGATCAAGAATATCGCAGGTGCCGAGCTGACGGCGACGGGCAGGGCGGAAGGCTCGCTGCTCGACTATAAGGGCACCGGCGAGATCACTTTCAAATCGGCCGATCCCGGTGGCTTCTTCACCATGCTGCGCGAGCACCTGCCGCATCACCCGGTGCTCGACCGGCTGGTGCGCAATGCCGGCTGGTACGGCAATACGGCGCTGCGCGGCGCGCTGACACTCGGCGGCGACGAGGGCAATGCGCTGACCGTGACGCTTGCCGGCGTCTCGAACGGCAGCCGCGTCAATCTCGACTACCGCATGTCCGATCTCCTGGCGCTGACCGGCAACGGCACGACCAGCCTGGAAGCGACGCTGGAAAATGCCGTGCCATCAGTCCTGTTTGGCCAGGCCGGGCTCGATCCGCTGCCCGTCGATGTCGGCGCCAACGGCCGCCTGACGCTCAAGGTGCAGGCATCGGGCAACGACCCTGCCGAGGCGGCACTGACCTTCGCCACCGACCGGACCTCGTTCACCGCCAACGGCAAGGTCGATGTGCGGCCGGAAAGCTTCATGAACGGGAAGATCGCGCTTTCGCTCGACAGCGCCGATATCGACCCCTACCTCATCATGAACGGCATCGCTTTGCCGCAGACTGGGGCAGGGCTGCCTTTCGGCCTGCAGGCCAAAGCCGCCGTCAACGGCGACAAGATCGTCTTTTCCGATCTGAAGGGCCATGCGGCCGACAATGAATTTTCAGGCGCGCTGACCTTTGACCGGAAGGCGGCGAAGACGACGGCAAACGGCGAGCTGACGCTTGCCAAGGCCGATGTCGGCTGGCTCGGCGAAGCGGTGTTCGGCCAGATCACCGATCCCGCCAAAGGCACGCTGACGACGGCGCCGCTGGGGTTGCCGATCTTCAAGGATCTCGACGTCAACGTGAAGGTCTCGGCCAAGCAGTTCTGGCCAGGCATGCCGGAAACGGCGGTTTCCGACTTCACCAGCAACGTCGCCTACAAGGGCGACGAGCTGCAGCTCAACGACATGGCCGGCACCTGGGACGGGGGCAAGCTTTCCGGCAACCTGCTCTTCACCAATGCTGACGGCACTGGCTTCCTGCAGACGAAGCTTTCGCTTGCCGATTCCGATCTTGCCGGCGTTGTCTGGCTGCGCGACGGTGCGCCGATCGCCAACGGCAAGTTCGGCCTGTCGCTGTCGATGGAGGCCTCGGGCAAGACGATCGGCGAGATCGCCAGCTCGCTCAACGGCTCGGGTGAACTGAAGCTCGGCGAGACCAGCATACGCGGACTGAACCTTGCCATCCTGCCGCCGCTGCTTGCCGCAACCGATACGATGCAGGAGCAGATCACCGCCGGCAAGGTGCATCCGATTGTCGAGACGCTGCTCAGCAACGGGGAGGCCAAGCTGCCGCCGCTCGGTATTCCCTTCAACGTCACGGACGGGACGCTGAGAGTGCAGAACGTCGCCATCGCCAACGATCTTGCCCACATCAGCGCCGATGCGCAGATCGCGCTGCCGGAGGAGCGGATCAGCGCAACGCTCGGCGTCGGGTTCAATCCGGGCCAGGAGGCGCTTTCCGGCGCCGAGCCGGCGCTCCGGCTGAATTTTTCCGGCATGCTGCCGTCGCCCGGCAAGACGATGGATGTGACCGATATTACCAGCTACCTGTCGCTGCGCGCCTTCGAGCGCGAGCGCCGCCGCGTCGAGCGGCTGCAGGCGATCGTGCTCGAAAAGCAGCGGCTGCGCCGCGAGGTCGCGCTCTACCGCTTCAACGCCGCCGAGCGCGTCAAGGCGGCGGAGATCGAACGGCAGCGGCAGGCGGAGGAAGAGCGCCTGCGCGCTCTCGCGCAGCAGGCGGCCGAAGAGAAGGCCGCCGCCGATGCCGCCCGCGCGGCAGCCGAGGCGAAAGCCAAGGTGGATGCCGATGCGAGGGCGGCGGCCGAGGCGGAAGCGGCGCGGCGCAGCGGGCAGGCCCAGCCCGGTCCGCTCAATTTCGACCAGGTGCCGGGCGTTCAGGCGCAATAACAGCGCGGCACAAAAATCCGATTCAGGCGACAGGCTTCAAGCCCTTGTTTTCATGCATGCCGTCGCTCACGGCTGGGCGGCTGGCGCCGTCCTTCGCCCAGGCGAGCACGTGGAGCCTGAGCGCCGAGGAGAGGTTGCTGTCCGGCGGCCGGTGGTCGTCGATCTCGGAAATCAGCGCGGCAAGCGGCATCGAACGGCTTGCGGCGATCGTCTTCAGCTCGGCCCAGAATTCGTCCTCCAGCGAAAAGCTGGTGCGATGGCCGTGCAATGTCGCCGAATGCTTACGGATCATGAAGCGGCGTCTCGGTTGAGTTTTTCGCGGATTGATTCAAGGAAACTGCATAAGTGGTTGATTGCAGATTCCATTCCGGCTCTTCAAGCTTTGCTTGAGGGCTGACAGCGCCACAGGTCTTTTCAGTCGTGCAAAGGACGCTGCTTTTCGGGCCGATGGGTCAGGCGCCGTCGTCATCCGTCTCGATCCGGCCGGCGTGATGGGATTTGTCGGCCTTCTCGTTCAGGGTGCGGGTGAGCTGCTTTTCGGCCTTGGTGCGGCCGAAGGAAATGCGGTTCTGCTCGGCCTGCTTCTCCTTTTCGGAGCGGGCCTGCTTCTTGCGGAACTGGCGCAGGTTGACGATTTCGGCGCTCATCGGTGCCTGTCTTCCTCATGAAAAAGGGAGGCTTGGCCTCCCTTGAAATCACTGCTTCTTGCGGAAGGAGTCGAGCGAGACGACAGAGCCCGGTTTCTTCTCCTCGCCGTCCGCGGGCTTTGCCGCGGCGTCGTCGGGCTTTCCGGCCGCATCTACCGGATAGGCGGTGATTTCGCCTGACGGCAGCTCCTCGCCATCGGCGAGCGGCACATCGAATTCGAGCTCGAAATTGACGGAAGGATCATAGAAGCCGCGGATGGCATTGAACGGGATGACCAGCTTCTCAGGAACGTCGGAGAAGGAAAGGCCGATCTCGAAATGCGTCTCGGTGATCTTCAGGTCCCAGAACTGGTGCTGGATGACGATGGTCATCTGCTCGGGATATTTCGACTTCAGGTGCTGCGAGATGCGCACGCCGGCCGCACCCGTGAGGAAAGTGATGAAGAAATGATGGTCGCCGGGCAGACGGCCCGTCGTTCCTACCTCCGCCAAAACCTTGCGGATGACGCCGCGAAGTGCATCCTGCGCCAGAATGTCGTAGCGGATATGATCCTGCCCCATGCTTTTCCTGTCTTTCGTCGGTTCTAAAGTCTTTTTCACAAGGTATATGCCACGTTCAGGCGCCTTGGGAAAGTCCGGAGCCGAGTCACGCTAATAACGAGCATACATGATTATTGCGGCAGGGAGAAGGTGAAGGCTTCTGTTGCCAGGTGCCTTCGGACCCCGCCTAGAGGTGCGAACCACTAGGACTTTGATTGAAGTGTCACACCGCGATTAAGCAGCGAGACGAGCTTCCGCATAGTTGTCGTTTGCAACTACAATTTTAGCCCGATAACGGCGGTACAATGCCGAGCAAAAAGACGATCTTTACACCCTTGTCGATCCTGTTTCGCCCCCATCAAAAGCCGGCCTTCAAGACCGCCGGTTTTTGGTGGAGGCGCCGGGTACCGCCCCCGGGTCCAATAGGTTTATTACACCGCTCATTTATCGCCATAGCCGGCCCGAAAGCCGGCACGGCTGATATAGGGGTTTCCTTTGCCCAAGGAAAGGGCAAACGTCATAAAAGCTTTATCTCCCGGCAGAAATTGCGGGAAAACGCGCGGGGGGCTGGCTTCCCGCCGCTGAAGACTTAAAATCAGACGAAACGGAATCAGCGCGCCATGAAGCAATATCTCGATCTCCTCAGTCATGTGATGGAAAAGGGCTCCGACCGGGGCGACCGCACCGGCACCGGCACGCGCTCGGTCTTTGGCTACCAGATGCGCTTCGACCTCGAAGAGGGCTTCCCGGTCCTCACCACGAAGAAGCTGCATCTGCGCTCGATCATCCACGAGCTGCTCTGGTTCCTGAAGGGCGAGACGAATATCCACTATCTCAAGGAGAACGGCGTTTCGATCTGGGACGAGTGGGCCGACGAAAACGGCGATCTCGGGCCGGTCTACGGCGCCCAGTGGCGCTCATGGCCGGCGCCTGATGGAGGCCATATCGACCAGATCGCCAATCTCGTCAAAGGCATCGTCAACAATCCGAATTCGCGCCGCCACATCGTTTCGGCCTGGAACCCGGCTGAGGTCGACCAGATGGCGCTGCCGCCCTGCCACTGCCTGTTCCAGTTCTACGTGGCCGACGGCAGGCTTTCCTGCCAGCTCTACCAGCGCTCGGCCGACATCTTCCTCGGCGTGCCGTTCAACATCGCCTCCTATGCGCTGCTGACGATGATGGTGGCTCAAGTGACGGGGCTGAAGCCCGGCGATTTCGTCCATACGCTCGGCGATGCCCATCTCTACCACAACCATTTCGACCAGGCGAAACTGCAGCTGACGCGCCAGCCGAAACCGCTGCCCTTCATGCGCATCAACACCGACGTGAAGGATATCTTCGGTTTCACATTCGAGGATTTCGAGCTGGTCGGCTATGAGGCCGAGGCCAATATCAAGGCGCCGATCGCCGTCTGATCGGAGAGATTTCATGGCCGACATCCGCAAGACCATTGTCGTTGCCGTTTCCCGCAACGGCATTATCGGCCGCGACGGCGATATGCCCTGGCGGCTTTCGAGCGATCTCAAGCGTTTCAAGGCGCTGACGCTGGGCAAGCCCGTCGTGATGGGCCGCAAGACCTACGATTCGATTGGCAAGCCGCTGCCGGGGCGGCCGAACGTCGTCATATCGCGGCAGGCGGCGATAGATCATCCCGATGTCAGCATGGCGCAGTCGCTGCCCGAGGCGATCGCGCTGGCCGAAAGACTGGCGCTCGAGGCCGGCGTCGACGAGGTCTGCATTGTCGGCGGCGGGCAGATCTATGCCCAGGCGATCGGCCTTGCCGACCGGATGTGCGTCACTCATGTCGAGGTCGACCTCGAAGGGGATGCGGCGTTTCCGGCGATCGATCCCGACGTCTGGCAGGCAGGGGAGGCGCTCGCGGTGCCGGCCGGGGAGAAGGACAGCTATCCCACCCGCTACGTCGTCTATGAACGGCGCCAGGCCTGAAAACGAACTATTTTCCAATTAAATTGACCAAGTTTCTCACGCTGCGTTGAAAGCCGGTGCGGCGATACCTATAACGGTCACCAACGCATCCGACGGTCGGCCCCCACGGTCCCGGATGCGCCGAAGACTTAACGAACAACGAGGTTTTGATGCCCTGGAGCAATCAGAATGGCGGCGGCGGCCCTTGGGGCGGCGGCGGCGGTAATAATCAGGGACCATGGGGCCAGGGGCCGAACCGCCCGCGCGGCGGCGGCAACAAGGGCGGACCGCCCGATCTGGAAGACATTATCCGGCGCGGCCAGGACCAGCTGCGCAACATCATTCCCGGCGGCTTCAACGGCGGCGTCGCCGCGATCGTCGCGGCGATCGTTGCGGTGTTCTGGCTGATCCAGTGCGTCTACACCGTCCAGCCGGACGAACGCGGCGTCGAGCTGCGCTTCGGCAAGCCGCGGGACACGGTATCGATGCCGGGCCTGCATTTCCATTTCTGGCCGATGGATTCGGTCGAGATCGTCAAGGTCACCGAGCAATTGCTGAACGTCGGCGGCACGCAGGGCAGCAGCAACACGGCCGGCGGCCTGATGCTGTCGGGCGATCAGAACATCCTCAACGTCCGTTTCAACGTGCTCTACCAGATCAGCGATGCGCGCGCCTATCTCTTCAACGTCGAAAGCCCGGCGCAGACGCTGCAGCAGGTTTCCGAAAGCGCGATGCGCGAAGTGGTCGGACGGCGTCCGGCGCAGGACGCGTTCCGCGACCGGCGCCTGGAGATCGCCAGTGAAGTCGCCAACATCATCCAGGATACGATGTCGCGCTACAGTTCCGGCATTTCGATCAACAAGGTGACGATCGAGGACGTGGCGCCGCCGCGTGAAGTGGCCGATGCCTTCCAGGAAGTGCAGCGCGCCGACCAGGACAAGCAGCGCCTGGTGGAAGAGGCCAATCAGTACGCCAACCAGAAACTCGGCCAGGCGCGCGGCGACGGCGCCCGCATCCGCGAAGACGCAGCCGCCTACAAGGACCGCGTCGTCAAGGAAGCGGAAGGTGAGGCGCAGCGCTTCATCGCCATCGACGAACAATATTCGAAGGCGCCCGACGTCACCCGCAAGCGGCTGTTCCTGGAAACGATGGAACAGGTGCTCAAGAATTCCAAGAAGGTCATCATCGACGAGAAGCAGGGGGTCGTGCCCTATCTGCCGCTCAATGAGATCACCAGACCCTCGCAGCAGGGAGGTTGAGCCATGACTTCGAACAGGCTTCCCGTCATTCTCATCATCCTCGCGGTTCTGCTGCTCGGTCTCTATTCCTCTGTTTTCGTGGTCAATGCCCGCGAGCAGGCGATCGTCGTGCGCTTCGGTGAAATCCAGTCGGTCAAGACCGAGCCCGGCATCTACTTCAAGCTGCCGTTCAGCTTCATGGATGCCGATCGCGTCCAGCTCGTCGAAAAGCAGAAGCTGCGTCTCGACCTCGACAATATCCAGGTGCAGGTTAAGGGCGGCGCGACCTTCGACGTCGATGCCTTCGTGATCTACTCGATCAACGATGCCCGCCGCTTCCGCGAAACCGTCTCCGGCGACCGCGATTCGGCTGAAGCACGGCTGCGTACCCGTCTGGATTCGGCGCTGCGCCGCGTCTACGGTCTGCGCGAATTCGATGCCGCACTTTCCGACGAGCGCGTATCGATGATGCTCGAAGTGCGCGACGATCTGCGTCCCGACGCCGAGCTTCTGGGCCTCAACATCGAGGACGTGCGCATCCGCCGTACCGATCTGACGGCCGATGTGGCGCCGAACACCTATAACCGCATGCGCTCCGAGCGCCTGGCCGAAGCCGAACTGCTGCGCGCCCAGGGCACGGAAGACGGCCTGCGCCGCCGGGCGATCGCCGACCGCCAGGTGGTCGAGATCACTGCCGACGCCCAGCGCGACGCGGAAATCCTGCGCGGTCAGGGTGACGCCGAACGCAACCGCGTCTTCGCAGACGCCTTTTCCAGGAACCCGGCCTTCTTCGAATTCTATCGTTCGATGGCGGCCTATTCCTCGGCGCTGTCTTCACAGGATACGACGCTGGTGCTGTCGCCGAATTCGGAATTCTTCCGCTATTTCGACAATGCCGACGGCGTCCTGCGATCGCCGGCAAGCCCTGCGGCACCGGCTCCGGCAATGCCTGGGGCAACGGCTCCCGCGGCGCCGGCCCAGCCGGCGAACTGACGGCAGGGGATGCCTTCCGCATCCCGGAAAATTCAAAAGGGCCGGCGGTGCGCCGGCCCTTTTTTCATGGAATGATTGCGGCAATCCGGCTTTTGCGAGGACTTGTCAGATTGCACGGGGATTTCGCGAAAAGGTGATTTCGCCCTCCATCATTCCGCCTTATGCTGGTGCTCAATGTGCGCATTTACCCCCTTATGAGGAAGCTTGATGGCCCCCACGATACGCTCGCCCTTCAGACGAACGCTCGCGCTACTGGCCAGCGCCGCAATCCTGGCGCAAGCCGGCGTGAGCGGGATTGCCCATGCGCAAACCGCTCCTGAAGCTGCCGCACCAGGGATGGCCACGCCTCCTGCCGCCGCGCAGACTGCTCCGGCGCCCGCAGCACCACAGCAGGTCCCGCCGATCCAGTCCACCGTGCCCAACAACGGTCCGGCTTCGGTCGCCGATCTCGCCGAAGGCCTGCTCGATGCCGTGGTCAATATCTCGACCTCGCAGAACGTGAAGGACGACGAGGGCGCGGGTCCTGCGCCGCGCGCGCCCGACGGCTCGCCTTTCCAGGAGTTCTTCAACGACTTCTTCAACAAGAAGCAGGGCAACAAGGGCGGCAATCACAATGTCAGCTCGCTCGGCTCCGGCTTCGTCATTGATCCCACAGGCTATATCGTCACCAACAACCACGTGATCGAGGGCGCCGACGATATCGAGATCAATTTCGCCAATGGTTCGAAGCTTAAGGCGAAGCTGATCGGCACGGATACGAAAACCGATCTTTCAGTGCTGAAGGTCGAGCCGAAGACGCCGCTGAAATCGGTGAAATTCGGCGATTCCAGCAAGATGCGCATCGGCGACTGGGTGATGGCGATCGGCAATCCCTTCGGCTTCGGCGGTTCGGTGACGGTCGGCATCATTTCCGGGCGCGGCCGCAACATCAATGCCGGCCCCTACGACAATTTCATCCAGACGGATGCGGCCATCAACAAGGGCAACTCCGGCGGCCCGCTCTTCAACATGAAGGGTGAGGTGATCGGCATCAACACGGCGATCATCTCGCCGAGCGGCGGCTCGATCGGCATCGGCTTCTCGGTGCCGTCGGAGCTTGCCTCCGGCGTCGTCGATCAGCTGCGCGAATATGGCGAGACGCGGCGCGGCTGGCTCGGCGTGCGCATCCAGCCGGTGACCGACGATATCGCCGACAGCCTCGGGCTCGATTCCGCCAAGGGAGCGCTGGTTGCCGGCGTCATCAAGGGCGGGCCTGTCGACGACGGCTCGATCAAGGCGGGCGACGTCATCCTGAAATTCGACGGCAAGACCGTCGCCGAAATGCGTGACCTGCCGCGCGTCGTGGCGGAAAGCGCCGTAGGCAAGCAGGTCGATGTCGTCGTGCTGCGCGACGGCAAGGAGCAGACCGTCAAGGTGACGCTCGGCCGGCTCGAGGACAGCGATCAGCCGGGCGGAACTGACGATGCCGCACCCGACGGTTCGCAGGATGATGGCGTGATCACGCCGGATCCCGGCGAGAACAACGATATGGACCAGCCTGACACCGGCGATCAGGCCAAGCCCGCGCCCGACCAGCATCAGGGCCAAGGTCAGGGACAAACGGCGCCGGATGCGGCAATGCCGAAGAATGTGCTCGGCCTGTCGCTCTCGCTCCTGAGCCCCGAGACGCGCAAGGCTTTCGGCATTGCCGAGAGCGTCGACGGCGTCGTGGTGACCGAGGTGACGCCCGGCTCCGCTTCGGCTGAAAAGGGGCTGAAGCCTGGCGATGTGATCGTCGAGGTGGCGCAGGAATTCATGAAGTCGCCGGATGCGGTGGCCGCCAAGGTGCAGTCATTGAAACAGGAAGGCCGCCGCAACGCCCAGCTGATGATCGCATCGGCCAATGGCGATCTGCGGTTCGTCGCGGTGCCGATGGAGTGATAGAGTTGCGGCGGTGGTGATTTAGCCGCCGTCGTCTCCAACTCTCCCTCATTCCTGTGCTGGTCACAGGAATCCAGTGCGCCCAAGTCTTTGGGCGCAGGAGATCCTTTTCTTCCGGCGTAGATCATTCACCGCGCGGACGCGCGGTGGCTGGATTCCTGTGACGAGCACAGGAATGAGGGTGGAGAAAGTTCCCCCGTCGGTCTTCAAACCGTGACGAAATCCGTCTTCCGGTAGCCTTGGATATAGAGCAGCGCGGTCAGATCGCCGTGGTTGATGCGCATCTGCGCTTCGGCGGCGACGGCGGGCTTGGCGTGGAGGGCGACGCCGGAGCCGGCGAGGTGGAGCATGCCGAGATCGTTGGCGCCATCACCTACGGCGATCGCCTCCTTCGGCGAAATGCCGAGCTTGGCCGAAATCTCGTTCAGCGCATCGACCTTCGCCTGCTTGCCGAGGATGGGTTCGGCGACGAAGCCGGAGAGGATGCCGCTGTTTTCCAGCAGCGTGTTGGCGCGGTTCTCGTCGAAGCCGAGGGTGGCGGCGATGCGGCTGGTGAAGACGGTGAAGCCGCCGGAGACGAGGGCGGTGTAATGGCCTTTCGACTTCATGGTGGCGATCAGCTCCGGTCCGCCCGGGGTCAGCGTGATGCGCTTGGCGATGACCTCGTCGACGACTGAGATCGGCAGTCCCTTCAAGAGGGCAACACGTTCGCGCAGGGCCGGCTCGAAGGCGATCTCGCCGTTCATGGCGCGGGCGGTGATGGTGGCGACCTTCTCCTTCAGGCCGACTTCGGCGGCGAGTTCGTCGATGCATTCCTGGCCGATCATCGTCGAATCCATGTCGGCGATCAGCAGCTTCTTGCGGCGGCTGTCCTGCTCCTGGATGACGAGATCGATCGGCGCGCCTGATATGATAGCGAGGAGATTGGCTTCGGCCGCTTGCGCATCCGTGCCGTCGCGCAGGGCGATATCGCAGGCAATGCCGTCGGCCAGCCAGTAGAGGCCGGACGCCGCAACGGCCTCGGCCGCCCGTTCGGCGATCCCAGGGGTCAGCACGGGATTTGACGGATTGGCAACAAGCGTGGCAACGAGGGCCATGATGGAAAACCTTCTGAGCATAGAGAACGCGATCCTGATAACCGGGCCGACCGCCAGCGGCAAGTCCGCGCGCGCCGTTGAATTGGCGAGGCGCCACGGAGGCGCGGTCGTCAACGCCGACAGCATGCAGGTCTACGACACGCTGCGGGTGCTGACCGCGCGCCCGTCGGAAGAGGAGATGCAGGGCGTGCCGCATCATCTCTACGGCCATGTGCCGGCGGGGGCGGCCTATTCCACAGGCGCCTGGCTGCGCGATGTCTCGGCGCTGCTGCCGGCGCTCCGCGCCGCCGGGCGACTGCCGGTCTTCGTCGGCGGCACCGGGCTTTATTTCAAGGCACTGACCGGCGGCCTCTCCGATATGCCCGATATTCCCGAGGCATTGCGGGAAGAGCTGCGGGCTCGGCTCGTGGCGGAGGGGCCGGACGGGCTTCACGCGGAGCTTGCCGAGGCCGATCCTGCCATGGCGGCAAGCCTCAACCGCCAGGACGGGCAGCGCATCGTCCGGGCGCTGGAGGTGATGAAGGCGACCGGGCAATCGATCGCCGATTTCCAGGGCCGGTCTGGGCCTGTCGTGATCGACGCCGCCAAGGCCCGCAAGATCGTCGTGCTGCCGGATCGAGCCGTGCTGCATGCCCGTATCAACGGCCGTTTTGAAAAGATGCTGCGCGAGGGCGCGGAAGACGAGGTGAGGGCGCTGCTTGCGCTCGGCCTGCCCGCCGAGGCGCCTGTCATGAAGGCGATCGGCGTCTCGCAGATCGCGGCAATGCTGAGCGGCGAGATGACGCGCGACGAGGTGCTGGAGAAAGGTGCCGCGGCAACGCGGCAATATGCCAAGCGACAAATGACATGGTTCCGCAACCAGATGGACGAGAGCTGGGAGCGGCTGACGGTTTAGCCGAGGGCCAGCCCGTCAGCCGCCGCCTCTATGTCGGGGGCGCCGCTGGCATAAGGCCGTGACGGCGCATGATTTCCGCCATCTTGGCCCGGTCCGGCGGACCACCTGCCGCCGCGTTGAGCACCGCGAAAGCCTCGCGGAAATACTCCGGTCCGATCGCTGCCGGCGTGACCACGCAGAGCGCCTTCACGTCCTGGCTGCCGTTGTTGTCGAACCGATGAACGGTGCCACGCGGAATGCAGAGCGCTTGCCCCGGCCCGACGTCGATCTGTTTTCCGTCGACCGTCCAAGTCAGCACCCCCTCGATGCCGTAAATCGTCTCTTCGTAGTGATCGTGGCTGTGCGCCGGCGCCGGCAGTCGCAGCGCGGCCGGGACCATGAGCTCGAAGGCGGCAACGCTGCCGTTCGAGTCGTCCGCAGTCAGCAGGAAGCGAACCGCGAACCCTTTGGTGCCAATGGTTTCATCGGAAGGATTGACGCGAGGATCGATGGTTCTCTCTGGCATTTTGGAAACTCCTCCGGTAAACTACGTTTACTACTCATCAGTAAACTCAATTTACCGGATCGTCAATGCCGTCATCCATGAAAGCCTGCCAGTGAGAACCGAAGACATGCTGATCGGCGCCCTGCTGCGCGTGCCGGCCCAGGCGATCCAGCGCCGGCTGATCAAAGGGCTGAACGCCGCCGGTTTTGACGAGTTGCGTCTGCCGCATATGGCGGTCCTGCAGTTTCCAGGGCCGGACGGAGCGCGGCCGGGCACGATCGCCGAGCGCGCCGGCATGAGCAAACAGGCCATCAACCAGCTGCTCCGCAGCCTCGAGGGTTTCGGCTATATCGTCCGCTCCGACGTTCCGGGTGAAGGCAGCGCGCGCATCGTCCGGTTTACCGAACGTGGACACGCCGCATTCTCTGAGATGGTCGACATATTGCGCGACATCGAGGACGAGTGGCGCGCCGAGCTTGGGCCGGAGCGTTTCGCCCAACTCAAGGCGCTGCTGTTTGTCGTCTGGGACAGTCCATTGGCGCGCTAGCCGAAGCCATCTGCAAATTCGTCACGCTTTCACAGTGGCCTATGCCGCTCGTCCGCCGTTTCACGCAGTCTCAGCAGTCTGGCGAGTTCGCCGACCGCGGCTTGCAACTGCTCCGGCAGGAAGCCGCCGAAGCCCAGCATCAGGCCGGGGCGCGCGGGCTGGCCGGCATACATGGGGGAGATCGCGCGAACGGCGATGCCGGCCGAAAGCGCCCGAGTTGCGAGCCGCACGTCGTCGGCTCCTTCGGGCAGCCACAGGAGAAGGTGCATGCCCTGGTCGCTCGGCTCCACGCGGCAGCCCTCGGGCAAGGCGCGTTCGAGGGCCGACAGCAGGATTGCGCGGCGTTCGGCATAGAGACCCCGGATACGCCGGATATGGGCTTCGAAATAGCCCTCCTTCATGTAGGCCACGAGAACGTGCTGTTCTGTGGTCGGCGAATGCCGGTCGAGAATGGCGCGTGCGCCGGCGAAGGCTTCCGCGAATTGTGAAGGGGCGATGACGTAGCCAAGACGCAGGGACGGAAAGAGCACCTTGCTGAAGGTGCCGAGATAGATGACGCGTGACGGACGCAATCCCTGCATCGAAGGGAAGGGGTGTCCGGCATACCGCAATTCGCTGTCGTAGTCGTCCTCCACGATCCAGGTTCGGTTCTGGTCGGCCCAGGCAATCAAGGCGTTGCGCCGCGCCATGCTGAGCGGCATGCCGATCGGATATTGATGCGACGGCGTCACGAATGCGGCGCGCGCCTGCGGGCAGAGTTCGAGGCCGCGTTCCACGTTCATCCCCTGCGCATCGACGGGGACGCGATGCGTGCATACGCCGAGATCGTCGAGCACGGCGGTCAGGCCGGGATAGGCCGGATCTTCGGCCCAAACGGGATCGTCGCGCGATAGAAGCACGCGGCCGGCCATGTAGAGACCTTGCTGGGTGCCCGACGTGACGATGACCTGTCCCGGCTCGCAGTGCACGGCTCGCGCGCGGCGAACATGTTCGGCAATGGCGACGCGCAGCTCGAGCAGTCCCATCGGATTGTGATAGCCTGAGGGCGCCGCTTGTTTCCAAGCGCGCACGCGGTTACCGAGACGGCGCCAGTTGTCGTCGGGGGCGATGCCGCACGCCGGGACGGCGATGGCGAAGGGAACGGGCGGGTGAGGCGCGAGCGCGCGGGCAATCGCGATCAGCCGGGCGGCGGGGGACGGCAGGTCGATGGCAGCCTCGGCCGCCTGCGCCGTCCGCTCGGGCGGGAGCGCCGGCGGCGTGTCCCTCAGGGCAGCGGCAACGCGGGTGCCGGCTCCGACCCGCGCTTCGAGATAACCTTCAGCGGTCAGCTGATCGAACACCTCGACGATGGTGCCGCGCGCGATCTTCAGGGTGGCCGAAAGGGTGCGCGTCGAAGGAAGGCGTTCGCCCGGCCTCAACTCGCCGCTTGCGATTGCGCTCCTGAGGGCCTGCGCAAGTTGGCGGCCGACATGGGCCGTTGGGTCGATCGCGTTGAGCGACGGGATTTCGATGGTGCTGCGTCGCTTGGACATCGCAAAATGGTCCATGAAAATTCTTGAAAATGGCGCTTCATCATGGACCAATTTTCTAGGAGAAGAAAGCGGATTGGCGGCTCCTCCGGTTCTGGGCGGTATCCGCGCAGATAGCCGAACCTCGGGAAAAACAAATGCAGGATCTTATCGTCGTCTACATCGCCTATGTGATTGCCGCAGGCAGTCCCGGGCCAAGCAACATGGCGATCATGAACGTTGCGATGAGCCAGGGACGCCGACCGGCACTTGCCCTTGCCGCCGGGGTGATAACCATGTCGACATGCTGGGGGCTGATCGCGGTCACCGGCATCTCGACGCTGCTCGTGCGCTATGCCCATGCGCTGCTGTTCCTCAAGATCGCAGGCGGACTCTACCTTCTCTGGCTTGCCTTGAAAGCGGCCCGCTCGGCAGTTCGGGATGCGCCGGCAAGCGAGGTGATCCGGCCTGCCGCAGAACTCGGCGCGCTCTATCGCCGCGGCATCCTGATGCATCTCGGAAACCCAAAGGCGGTTCTCGCCTGGGTGGCGATCATGTCGCTCGGCCTCAAACCCGGCGCTTCGCCTCAAATGGCCATCACGGCCTTCGGCGGCTGCGTGCTACTCGGGATCTCGATCTTCGCCGGTTATGCCTTGATCTTCTCGACGGCGCCGATGGTGCGCGGTTATGCCAGGGCGCGCCGCTGGATCGACGGAAGCCTCGCCGTCTTCTTCGCGGGTGCCGGATCGCGCCTGCTGTTTTCCAACTGATCGTTTTTCAGGATCGCATCATGTCTTCTTCGCCGTTTCATGGCCTCTCGGCCTTCCCGCCAACGCCTGCCGACATCCATGGCCGGGTCGATACGCAGGCCCTCAGCCGCCTGCTGGAACGCCTGTGTGAGGCAGGCGCCGCCTCCATCGGCCTTCTCGGCAGCACGGGGATCTACGCCTATCTCACGCGCGAGGAGCGGCGGAGGGCCGTCGAGGCGGCGGTCGAATGCGTCGGCGGCCGTGTTCCGCTTGTCGTCGGCGTCGGGGCTCTGAGGACGGACCATGCGCAGGATTTCGCCAGGGATGCCGAGGCAGCGGGTGCAAATGCTCTTCTGCTTGCGCCGGTGTCCTACACGCCGCTGACCCAGGAGGAAGTCTACCAGCATTTCCTCGCGGTGGCGGAGACGACCAGGCTTCCGCTTTGCATCTACAACAATCCCGGCACGACGCACTTCACCTTCACCCGGGAGCTTCTGCAGCGCCTGTCTCACATAGAGACGATCAGGGCCGTGAAAATGCCGCTGCCGGCGGACGGTGATTTGCGAGGGGAACTCGCGACATTGCGGGAAAAGACCAATCTCGCGATCGGCTACAGCGGCGACTGGGGTGCGGCCGAAGCGCTGCTTTCAGGCGCTGACGCCTGGTACAGCGTCATCGGCGGCTTGCTGCCGCGCACAGCTCTTGCCCTGACCAAGGCTGCCATGTCCGGCAATGGCGATGAGACGCAACGGCTCGCCGGGCTCCTGCAGCCGCTCTGGGAAACGTTCAAGGCATTCGGAAGCATCCGCGTGGTCTATATGCTCGTCGAGCATCTCTCACTCGGCCGCGCGGAGCTTCCGCGGCCTCTCCTGCCACTCAACCCTGTGGACCGGCAACGCGTGCTCGACGCCGCCCGGCCGCTGATCGACTACGAGACGGGGCTGACGCATCAATCCTTGTTGTAAAGGCTGCTCAGCGGTTTTTTCAGGATGCTTTCGCGCAGCGATGTGCCGGGCTCCCGGCGGGAGATCGCCGGCTGGTCGGTGGGCGGCGCCGGGCGGGGAAAGACCGGTTCCTCGCGGCGCATCTCGCGGCGCAGCGCATCGAGCCGCGGGTCGATCGAGGGAGACGCGGCCGGATCCAGCCGCGGCGCCTGCGGCAGCAATTCGCGCCGGTAGGATTCGAGCGGCGCGGTGGCTGGGTCGGGCGGCGTATAGGGCGTGGCGTCGAGATCCTCGTCGGCGGCATCCGGCTCGTCGAAGCCTGCCGCAGATGCGGCCATGCTCTGCTGGAAGTTCGAAATATCCGGTCCGACGGTCACCGCCCGCATGCGGGTGACGATCTTGCGCAGATCGACCGTATCCGGATCTTCCTCGCTATGCTTGCTGTTGGCGCCGTGCGCCTTCGGCAGCAGGCTCTCGTCGACGCGGGAAAATCGCATGCGCATCGGTACGCTGATCGCCTCGCCGAAGGCGATCGCCTCGCCGTTGCCGATCGAGGAGATGAAGCTCGTCGTCGAGATCGACGAATTCGGGATGGCCGAGCGTATGATTTCCTGGTCGCGGTCGTTGGCAAGCCGCATGGCAAAAAGCGTCGAGCACTGCGACAGGATCGTCTGGTCGAGTTCGCCCGGCCGCTGGGTGATGATGCCGAGCGAGACGCCGTATTTGCGGCCCTCCTTGGCGATGCGGGCGATCGCCTGGCGCGTCGGCACGAAGCCGAGACTCGGATCGGAGGGGATGTAACGGTGGGCTTCCTCGCAGACGACGAGCATGTGGATGGCGCCTTCGCTCCAGAGCGCCACCTCGAAGGCCATGCGGCAAAGCACTGACGCGACCGAGTTGACGACTTCGGACGGAATGCCGGCAAGCTGGAAGGTGCAGATCGGCTTACCATCGCCGGGGATGCGGAAGATCTGCGCGATCGTTTCGGTGATCGTGTCGCTGATCGTGTTGTTGGAAAACATGAAATGATAGCGTGGATCGTTGATCGCGGCGATGAGGCGCATCTTCAGCGAACGCAGGAAGGGCTTTTCCGAGCGGCCTTCCAGGCGGCCGATGCGCTCGTCGATCAGCGCCAGCAGATCGGCCATGCGGTAGGGGACCGGCGTATCAGCGGTGATCGAGCTTTTTTCCGTCGTGCGGCGCACCAGCGAATTGTCACTGCCGCGGAAGGCGCGCTTGGCCTCCGGCAGGATATCGCGCAGCATGTCGAGCTCGTCGGGCACCGGTGGGCGGCCGCGGAAGACGACTTCGGCGAATTCTTCGAGCCGCATCAGCCAGAAGGGCAGGTCGAGCGTATCTGTGTCGATGGTGACGGCGTGCTTGGGAAAGGCGGCGGCGAATTCGTTGTGCGGATCGAGGATCAGCACGCGCAGCTTCGGGTTCGCCGCGATCGCCTTGTGCAGCAGCAGCGACACGGCCGTCGACTTGCCGACGCCGGTCGAGCCGACGACGGCGAAATGCCTGGAGAGCATCGAGGGGATGTGGATCGCCGCATCGATGCTTTCGTCCTGTGTCAGCTTGCCGATGACGGCTGTCGTGCCCTGGCCGGCATCGTAAATGCGGATCAGGTCGGCGGAGCGGATGCGGTGGGCGATGGCGCCGAGATAGGGATAGCATGAGATGCCGGTCGAGAATTCCTCGGTGCCGTCCTCATCGACGCGAACTTCGCCGAGAAGCTCAGTCTCGATCTTGAAATAATTGTCCTCGCCCTCACCCCAGGCATGGCTGCCGGTGTTCATCTGATAGACAAGGGCGACGACGCGGTTGCGGCCGACGCTGATCGAAATCAGCCGGCCGACGGACCAGAGTTCGGTGAGATCGGTGCCGCCCTGCTCGGCGACGGCGGCAATGGTTGCCCTGGAGCCGCTGCATGCAACGACGCGGCCGAGAAAGCGATTTCCCGGCGCATGGCCATCGCGGCGATCATGCTCGCCTGCCTTGCCAGACGTGCGCAAGTCGTTGTTGAGCAAAGGGCTACTCCATGCGGTAGCGTATAAGAATAAAGTCGATCCTTTAACAAATCCTTCATCCTATGGATTTTCGGGGATGCAGGCGTGGGGCAGTTTTTATTGCGGCATGCGTTGACGCTGCGAAATTTTCTGTCTATCACTGCCGACCATGAAAATCGCAACGGCTCTTATCGTGGTGGGAAAGCGCATGGGCAGGATGGTGTAACCATCCGGCGATAGC
>Ga0209673_1000126_pt1 | contig 167949 bp, 165 predicted proteins | sample AraplaCol_mMS_r2_2_FD_184274 | JGI IMG/M metagenome (GOLD analysis project Ga0209673, IMG submission 184274) | Arabidopsis root microbial communities from North Carolina, USA - plate scrape MF_Col_mMS_r2 (SPAdes) (version 3) | ecosystem: Host-associated > Plants > Roots > Endosphere | place...
GCAGAGGCAAAGTATGCCCATATGGATCGCAAAGAGATGATCATGGGCGAATGCGGCTCCTAGCAACGCTAGAAACGCCGCGACCGTGATCACCATCGTTTCCGTTGTGTAATTCATGATGTCGTCCTCAATGCGCCGACGACCGCGTCGCGGCCGTCTTTCTCGCCAGGACTGTCACGAAGCCGCAAATTGCTCCTTGATCCACATCAACGAGAGGACAGAAAGACGGGACGACGCCGCAGCTATAAAGTAAGGCCGTATGTCCGTCTTCGCGCCTGAGGTGGCTCGCCCTACACTGGTTTTCCGAGGGTTGCTCGGACAGGCCGAGCCGATCCTCATCACAGGAGGACGAGCCGTGGCAGATTATAGAGAAGCTTTTGTCGGAATCGATGTCGCCAAGCTGAAGAATGCGATTGCTGTTGCCGAATCTGGCCGGGAAGGAGAGGTCCGCTATTTGGGCGAGGTTGATGCATCCTATGCCAGCATGCGCCGCATTATCCAGCGAATAGCCGCGAAGTTTGATCGTGTACATTTCTGCTACGAAGCTGGCCCAACCGGTTACGGCCTGCATCGGCTGATCCAATCCCTTGGCCATGAATGCATGGTTGTCGTTCCGTCATTGAATCCAAGGAAGCCAGGCGACAGGGTGAAGACAAACCGTCGAGATGCACTCGCGCTCGCCCGGCTATTGAGGGCCGGCGAGCTCACAGCGGTGTGGGTTCCCGATGAGGGTCATGAGGCGATGCGAGACCTCGTTCGCGCCCGGGCTGCTGCAGTCGAGACGTTGCGGGTTCACCGACAACAGATCAGCGCCTTCATGCTCAAGCATGGTCGCATCTATCCACGCAAGAAGGGCTGGACGATGCGATATCTGTGCTGGCTGCAGGAGCAACAGTTCGATCACCCCGCTCATCAGATCGCTTTGCAGGAAATGGTCGAGGCGGTGCGCGTCTCGAAGGAGCGCGTCGAACGACTGGAGAAGGTCATCGAGGAATTCGTACCGAACTGGTCTCTTGCGCCGGTCGTCCGAGCTCTACAGACGCTAAGAGGGGTCGATCTGATCGTGGCCGTCACCTTTGCCACGGAGGTCGGCGACGTGAGCCGATTTGAAAGCCCGCGCCAACTGATGGGCTATCTCGGCCTGGTACCTGGCGAGCGATCAACGGGTGAAACGGTTCGACGAGGTGCGATTACCAAGGCTGGCAACGGCCGGGTTCGACACATGTTGGTCGAGAGCGCCTGGACTTATCGCCATCCGCCGAAGGTCGGCGCGAGGAAGCTGTACCGTCTGGAGCAAGCGCCGCCGAAAGTGCGGGAAATAGCATGGAAGGCTCAGACCCGGTTGACGGCTCGTTATCGAATGTTGACCGGACGCGGAAAGCGAACGACGGTGGTTTGTACCGCCATTGCCCGTGAGTTGACCGGCTTCATGTGGGCTGTTGCAAGGGAGGCGCAGGCGATCAGATCATAGATCGCCACATCGAACTTGCACCTCGCTCATGGGCGGGGGCGGAACAACGGCAGGGGAACACCCGTCAGACGCTTTGTGGCCGGCATTTGACCGACGCCCGCAGTAAGATCGGAGCAGCCCCGGACGCACTATCGGGAATGCGGTAGCCAATCCGCGCATCAGAGCTTGATCACCGACGTCCTTGAGTTCCGCCTCCACCCATACGCGATCATCATCATGAACAGCCGTTCGTTTGGGCGGTCGGTTCCTCGCGCCTAAAGCATTGACAACGGACATTAGAGCGCTGTTCTGGGGCCAGGGCAAAGGGAGGTTGAGCTTAGTGCTACGTTGCGAGCTGGCGAGCAGTTAGAGCCTCTGCCTGTGCCATCGCCGCAGCCTTGGTTTTGAAGGGGCCGACATCGTTTTCTTCGGTGTCAGGTAACCACTTCGGAAGGAACCACCAGCCTCCGGGATGATAACTGGAACTGCTCCTCACTGAGCCGACATCCTTCGAAGAACCAGCCGGAGTCGATTCCATCCTGCTCCCATGAGATACTCTGCTCTGTCACTGCATATCCAATCGCTGTCGATTTTATCGGAGCATTCTATCCGTGCGATATGCCCAGGGCAATAACTCATCGATCCGACTGTTGGGGTGCAGTAACCGGGCTGGAAGCGGGATGCAGCCCCCTCTAGCCTGTCCCTCTCCTCGCGGGAGCGCCGTCGGCTGCGAAATCACGGCCGAGGTTTGCGAAACTGTTTCGGAAACGTGGCATGGCGACTTTGCGGCGCTTATTAGCGGAGTCACGGCTGCCAATAGAGCAAGCTGCAGCAGCGGCGCGCTGATCGTCCGCTCCGGCGCAAAATGCGCATTGTTCGATCGATAAGTCTTGCCGGCGTCAAAATCCCTACCCAGGCGACGGCGGCAGCTTCCATTGGATTGTACGCGACGCAGAAACGGATCTGTATTTCCATCAATCCAGCCGTGTGACTCCATCCAACTTTCGGGGCGCGGACTAATTGGTCTTGATGGCTCCGAACCGACACTCCTAATGCTGATTAGCCGGAACTCGAGTATGGGCGCAGTGCCTTCAATTTGTTGCCCGACGAGGCGCCAAGTTCGTTTTTGGCCAAGCTTAGGGAACGGCGTTTGACACGATGCTCATACCCAAGGTCCGGAGAATGGGTTTATGACAGCTTCAGCGTTCGAACCGCTCCAGCATCCTCTTCAATTGTGCATTTTGCATTTGAAGCTTGCGCGCCAACTGGTCCCGCAGAAGCCTGATTTCTTCGTCGAGATTGATTGCATCGTCAAAAGCGGTGAGAGCGCTTGGAGCAGGTGGGATAACGACTGCAATCGTTTTCGCTTTCATGCCCCGCATGCCGCGCTTTCGCGTTTGACCTTCGCCAACTCGAAAGGCTTTTGGTGCGGCATGCGCGTCTGTATCGGCCTCGTCGGTCAAAACCGGGTCCGACGCTTCCATAGGCCTCGCGCTTTCGACATCTGTCGTGTCATCAACAACGCTTGCCGTTTCCTCGGAATGATCCGGGTCCGCCGGAACCGCCGCGGAATGACCGTGAAGAACTGGCTTTTCGTCCGCCGGACGGTCTGCGCCGTCCAACTCGTTGTTGTCTGCTGTTTCAGTCGGCTTGGCGATGGCCAATACGTCCGGCTTCACGTCATCGGTCGAGCCGTGTTCTTGCCTCTGCTGCCGTCGCGGGGACACCAGCCGGGCAAGAAGTTTCCAAGGAGACGCCATTTTATTCGACCTCGAATTCTACCCCGGTATGCATACCGCGAGCAAAAGCGTTGGCGGCAGAACGAACCGCCGCCAAAAAGTACACTTCAATAAGCATGAGAATGCGGCCAGCACTTGGCCGTCTGCTGCCAATCAACCGAGGTTGAGTCGCTTTCGCAGATCGGCATTTTCAGCACGGAGCTTCTCCGCCAGCAGCTTGCGCAGCCTCTGGTTTTCCTCTTCGAGCTGCAGAAGATCCGCGATCTCATCAACTGCCGCCACCGGCGGTGCAGCCGCTATTTGCATAGCCTTCGGAGCGCGTTTGACGGGCGCACGCTTGGCACTCACCGTACCTTCGTCAGCCTTTGGCCTGCGGCCTCTCTTCTGCTTGCCAGCTGCGGCACTCGCAGCCGCTGCCGGTTGCACGGAAACGACGGCTGCGGCCGTTTCAGGCACCGCCTTCTTGGCGCGAGGTTTGCGCACCTTCTTCGGTGCATCGGGCGCCACGGCGGCCGGCGTTTCAGCATTGGTCATCGTATCGTTTTGATCGGCCATTATGGTCTCCTGTAAAGCCGATGCATTTGTCTCCTGCTCGATCGGCAGTGTCAATAACGACCCGGCCTGTTCTTCTCCGGATACAAGCATCTCGCTGCTTCTTGCCTGAGGAGTTAATGACATAAATGGCATTGCCTCGTCCTGCAGATCTTGAGCAACGGACTTGAGATCCGTGTCTCCCCAAATCGAATTCGGTTTAGAATTGAGTTTTCGCCGACCTGATTTGTACTCGACGGCAAAGCTGCGCTGCACTTTTTTCACTTTAAGAAGCCTCGGGTGTCTGTGGTAATTTTTCAGCGACGTCTTCAGTATCGCGACAAGCCTTTCAGATAACGACTGCAGTCCATTCGGTCTATCCTTTTTGAGTATTCGGCTCAAACGCGGCTCCAGTCGCAGAGAACCACTTATGGACGCAACTGTGACAAAACGATAGAATCGCAGCCGTCGGGATATAGTTCCGTTGACACCGCTTCATTGTGACTGATTCTTGTTGACTACATCGCGTTCTGAGCCGAGGAATCGATGCGGGAGTCCGGGCCACCCCGGCAGCATCTTGATCGTTTGTCCGTTTATCAAGAGGCGCACCGCCGAGCGCTGACTTTCGGTGCGACCGCCCGCGGATTGTCGGTGCCAGTGTCGCATTATCGCGGCATTCGGCCACAATGTTCACTTAATAACGCGCAATATTTAAAGCAATTCGGTAACCTCGGTAAGACCGATGCAGGCCGCGAGGAACCCGGCAAACACCCCGGCCTTCTGGCGAACATTGACAGGTCGAGGGTGTTCTGCTCAACCTCGCCGGCATGATCCGAGCGCTGAAGATCATGGTGGATGGGAAGATTGACGTGCGGAAGGGCGATTAAGCGAGTTGGTGTTGGGATGCCCAAACTCCCGCTTTGTAGAGAACCTGAGTAGATATCATTGATCCGCGTGACCTCGATCAGTTGGCATCCGCAAATTTGATCGCACATCTCTACATTAACCGTATTCCAACGATCGTGGAGTGCCCTAACTCGGCCGACTCCATTGTCATGCTCCCTTTAAAAACTCGATGTGTTGCCCACGTCAGGCGATTGCGAACGGTTTTCGCCAAAACAGTGATCGCCCGTATCGACGATCTTCGCAGCTTCTCGGTTGATCGCGATGGAGCCTCAGCGAGGAACGCTCAGGTCTGCTCGTGCTGCCGCTTGCCCGCGAAGTTAGTAAAGCTTCGCCGGCTATGTGCGGGTAATACTGTTCGTCAACATTTGCGCCTCGCCCGCGCGGACTCGCGTTGCAGCGTTTCCAGCAGATGCAATGCTCGATCAGCTAGGCCCGCCGGAACAAAGATGTGGTCGTGGTGATATGCTGCCACCATGTTGCACGGTATGCCAGCTTCTGCGAGACAGGCAGCAACGCCCGCCGTAAGGCCGACGCCATCGAGCGCAGAATTCACATTGAGGGTGATCTGGCGCATCGCAAGTGAAGTTTCGAACCCCGCTTCGTGCGCCTCTCCTTTCTCAAGGATGACTGTCAAACCTTCTCTTTCGTGAAATGTCCCAATCGGATTCAGATTGTGGACTTTGCTCCCATGATTGGGTATCGAGCAGAACACATACTCGCCGTCTTCGAGCGAGGGCGTCATGTTCGACAGCATTTCGAACTTGTCTCGCGACACAATAGTCATTTTAGCGGTCTCCTTTGCCTATCAATATGCTGTCTTGGGTGTTCATTGTCTAAGACGGGAATTGGGCGCGAACAAATGAGATTTCCTTAATTGGCATAAGGCAGATTGACGACGTTAGATCGATTTCAACTTGAGGCACTCGTCGCACTCCTTCGCAGCGCAAGCTTTGAGCGGGCGGCCAAAATACTTCGGATTACGCCTTCGGCGGTCCCGCAACAGATTAGAGCGCCTGAGGAAAAGGCTGGCGGTCTTGATCGTCCGCGGTCATCCGTGCCGGCCTACCCAAATTGGAGAGAGGATATCCCGTCACGCCGCACGACACTCACACGACAACGCTGACTCCTTCTGAGAGGCCGTCCTCTCCATGCCCGAAGTAATAGCATGTCACCTCGTCTCGGGAGACCATGATTTCTTGCTCGAGGTAGTGATTCCCGACATGGCTACGTATGAAGCAACGGTTCTGCGCGTTACTCGCTCTTCCCGCAATTGGCGTCATCCGGACATCTTTCGCGATGCGCCCCATAAATCCAACGGTCCGTTACCTCTCGACAGCGCCGGCATCCCTTAGTGTCGCGGCAACAGGGTGGCTCCTGCGTCGGGGTCGGAGTAAAAATCACTCATGCGACAATGTTAGGCCGTAAGCCGTCGTCAGGGCCGCAGACTATGCCGCCTAAGAGTTCAATTCAGTCGATTACCAGTTCGACCGAAGCAGTTGATCAGCTTTCTGACGGACACATCGGCAACGCAGGCAAGAAGGTGGGCAAGCCAGGCTTGGACTTTGACGCCGTTTAGATTGGCGATCGTCGTGGCAGAGCCTGGACGGAATGTGAAATTTACTCGTGGGCACGATCATGAACCTTCCCTGCCCCGTTGACAGGATGCTCCAAAAAACTGCGCCACCGATACAACGAGGGGCGCGTTTGCCTAGGGGCCGGGGCGTTTTGTCGCGCAGGTTCCAATTCAACCGAAGGTCCAGCGTCGTCCCGGCCGTCGCTCGACCGTTGTCAGGCATCGGCAAAAAGCTTCCCGTTCATGTACTTTAGACCGGTGTCGCTCGCGACCGTGACGACCGTCTTACCCTGCCCCAACTCCTTGGCCAAACGAATCGCCGCAGTGACGTTGAGGCCCGCGGACGTACCGACCAGCAATCCTTCCTCCCGTGCTAATTGGTGACACATAGCGCGTGCTTCCTCTTCCGGAATGCTGCGCGCTTCGTCATAGAGATCTTGATTGAGCAAAGGCGGAACGAAGCCTACCCCTATCCCCTCGACGTGGTGGGTTCCGGCCCAACCTTTCGATATGACGGGTGAAGAGGCCGGCTCCAGAACCACGATCCGAACCGTCGCTGAGCGCGACTTCAGAATCCTTGCCACGCCCATTGTCATTCCGGCCACACCAACTGCGCCACAGAAGGCGTCGATACCGTCTGGAAATTGTTTGACCAACTCATGGCCGATTTCCTCATAGCCAATCAAGGCGTCACGGTTGTTAAACTGGTCCGAATAATAGCAGTCCGACCGGTTGGAGACCTCCTGGGCGTGACGGATCATAGACGGAATCAGATCGGCCGAGATTTCGCCGGACGGGCTGTGGATCAGATCAACGGTTGCGCCAAAGCTGCGCATGGTACGCAACTTCTCCATGGCAAAGGCGTTGGAAGAAGCCACAATGAAATGATAGCCTTTCACTGCGCAAATGAAGGCGAGCGAGGACCCAGTGCTTCCCCCACTCGCCTCGACTACTGTCATTCCTGGCTTCAAATCTCCGCGGCGCTCAGCCTCTTCTATGATGGATTTTGCCATGCGGTCTTTATACGAGCCTGTCGGGTTGAAATACTCGAGCTTCACAAAGACTTAAGCGCTCCCGTCCGGTACGACGCGACGCAGGCGTATGACCGGTGTATTGCCAATAGCGTTGAGCGCTGACTCGGCGGGGGGCTCAGTTGCATGTTTTATTTGTCCTTCCGGTTGATCGTCTAGCGTCTATTGGGCAAGCCACCCGGGGTGAACCGCGTGTTGAGTTTTCGATGGGCGTCAAACCGATGCAAAACACCCAACGAGATCATACAGCGGATTCCCACGAAGTTTCCCAAGAGACTGCTGAACCTTGGAATCGAGCTGCACGCGATGATGCCTAATTTGCGAGCGGAAGAACTGCGCCAGCCACGTCATTCCCCTTGAAGAGTCAGCTGGTTGTCGAACATCACAGCCGAGGTTCCCTGCCCTACTCTTGAAAACTGTGCCCGAGTTGAACAGCTTCCCATTGAAGCGCGACCCGTGAGTTGCTGCACCCACCTTCCTTGAGAAGTAGAGCCGTGGAAAAAGCTGTTCAACGATGTCAGCGCGGCGCATCGCATATCTTTTCTAGAATCCCCAGTGCGGATGCAGTCCTTCGGATCCTCGACGCGTCGAAATCCGCGTCATTCTCCAGAGCCGTCACCTCTGCCACAGTCAGACCAGTGGTTTCTGCGACGTCGTCCAGCGAATAGCCGCGAGCCAGGCGAGCTTCTGCAAGCAGAGCGCCAACGGACGGGGCAACTGGGGGTTTCGCAATCTTCGAGACCATGTTCATGTCGATTAAGGCTCCTTTTGGCAGCCGGAAAACGTGCATCCGTTTTCTAGTTCCACCGCTGCCGACCGCGTCCGGCAACGGACAGTTTCTTCGAATTCCGCGGGCGCACTTTCTATCAGTTTGTGCAGCGGAGTACAGGTCTGACGCGATGAAGGACGGACAACCCTTGCGTAGCAGCCGACGAGAGGTAACCCAAGCTCCCAACTGCGGCGCACACTCACGACGGCCGACAAGTAGCTTCCGATCTGGCAGGAGCGTTCGCCCCGGTAGGGAAACTCGTAGGGAGTGATGCACTGATCATTCCCAAGCGGAGAACGATGGACAAACAATTCGAGAGTTGCCTCGGCGCGATACGCTCATGGCCCGCAGATTCGGCCAGAGCCTGTGAGAAACCTGCCGGGCGCTGTTGATCGGCCGTCGTCTTGAAGAGATCGCCTGAGAACGGCGCATGGGGATCAAGCGCAGCAGCCTGAGAGCTCAAGGGTCCGTCATCTTTAAGGATTTGAGGAACGTCGAGCGCCCGAAAAGAGGATGCGGGCAAAGCCCGCATCCTGTGTGGCGTTCGCCTCAGTTCTTGGTGACGAAGTCCTTGACGTTGGCAGGCGTGACGAGCTGGAAGGGAATGTAGACCTTCTTCTCGATCTTTTCGCCCTTGGCGAGCTTGAGCGCTGCATCGAGCGAGCCCTTGCCCTGGCCGGCGGCATCCTGGAACACCGTGACGTCGAGATCGCCCGCCTGCATGGCGGCAAGCGCGTCCTGCGTGGCGTCGACACCGCCGACGACGACCTTGCTCATATCCTTGCCGGCCGCCTTCAGCGCCTGGATGGCGCCGATCGCCATTTCGTCGTTGTTGGAGATCACGGCGTCGAATTCGATGCCGCTGGAGAGCCAGTTGGTCATCAGGTCGGCGCCCTGGGTGCGGTCCCAGTTCGCCGTTTGCTCTTCGACGATCTCGATGCCTTTGCACTCATCGGTCTTGATGACGTCATGGACGTCCTGGGTCCGCATGCGCGCAGCCTGGTTGGAAAGCTCGCCCATGATGACGACGGCCTTGCCCTTGCCGCCGAGAATGCGGCAAATTTCCTTGGTTTCCAGCGTGCCGGATTCCTGTTCGTTGGAAGCGACGAAGGCCTGATTGTCCGGCAGCGTGTCGACGTTGACCGGCTCGCGGTTGACATAGACAAGCGGAATGCCGGCATCGGCTGCGAGCTTCGACATTGCCGTGGTCGCATCGGTATCGACAGGGTTGACGATGATCGCATCGACCTTGGAGGCGATGAAATTCTGGATCTGGCTCTGCTGCTTGGAAACGTCGTTCTGTGCGTCTTCGACCTGCAGCGTCACGCCGCTCAGTGTCTTTGCATAATCGGTCATGCCGTTGCGCAGAACGGTCAGGAAATTGTCGTCGAATTTCGCCATCGAGACGCCGACCGTTTCCGCGTGAGCGGCCGTCGACAGGGCGAGCACCATCGCGGTGCCCAGGGTAAACTTTTTCATTTTCACTTCCTCCACAAAGCGGTGCCCGGCTGCACCCTCCTCACGCCGGGTTTTCAGCACGCTGGCCGAAAACAATTACCAGGGCCGCCAGAAAAAGGCCGAACATCTCCATAAGATATCAAGACCATCTCGATGCTGACGACTAGCCCTCTCCTTCGCCGCTACGTTGACTCGCGCGAACCCCAAATTTTTTGGTGCCTGATTTGATGACTTAAGTGCGCAGTCTTCAACAGCGCCAATGTCGAGCGTCTTTCACAGATGGCACCACAATGATGCAAAGCCGACACATGCCATATTGTCCAATCTCTTCGTCAGCTCTCGCGTGATCGCGAGGCAACGTGACGCAGTTTTGATAAGCTTCTATCTATTTCACTTTGAGGTCCATTCATCGTTGTTTGTGAAGTCTCTCATTCTTGAAAGAATCGTCGTCGTGAATGAGAGAACCCTATCAGTCCCCGGATTTTTTCAGGAATATCGAACCCGATGGCAGGAGAGATTAACAAGAGCGGCGCCGCCGCAATGGACCGGGCAGTCGCTGAACTGGGCCGGTCGAGGCGGCAACGCTACACTCGCCCTCGCAGACCTCCTGGCTCCGGCGCAGACCTCTCCGGAGAGGTCGTTGGCGACGACATGTCATCTGCACTTGTCGATGCAATTTTATTTCATGACCATGTCCAATCGCTGACCATAGATTGTGCAAATACACGAGGGTAAAAACGATCATGGCCCGAATTCTCAACCGAATGCTGACGGCCGTACCCCTGCCATGGGGACCCTGTCAGCGTCAGCGTCCGACTCCTTGAATCGACGGTCGACTTCCGCGCGTTCCTCTCTGCGGGCGCGTTAAGCTCCGAGAAGAAGTGATGCATTGAGACAGCAAACTCTACAAATGCGATCGGCGACGACCGCGGGCGTTAGTGCACAGATCTGGAATTGAACGGATGGGGATCTTTGAAACGGCTGATCATGCCGAGGGTGCCTTGCGGCGGACGAATTTCGGGCGTGCGCAGTCAAGCATGCGATTGAGAACGGCGCAGCCGATGACGCCTTCGGTCTGCTGACCAGGCCGCGACCTCGCCCGCAGACGCCGCCCGATGATGGACTTTTATCGCCCGATTGCCGTTTCGACCAGCGAGCGTTTGCGTAGCCGTTAGAGAGTTGCCATTTCACGCGTCCGCCAAAGACACGAAATGCGATATATATAGAATTATATACAATAATATATTCCGCAACTGACGGGTTTCTCGCAATAGAGAGTAAGATCTGCCAAATTGGAAACGATATACTTTGAAATATATCCGACACATCTATTGCGTTGCTTGTAGTTTTCATAAAGTGTCCTGTTATGATGAGTTACGACAGTGCAACAGGAAGATTTTTCCCATGAATGGCTGGAATCTTGCCGGCGACGTCATCGTCGGGAGGCTTGCACAAGGAGCACGACGACATGGATCACCAAAAGAAATCAGACAAGCGCCTTGGCTACTCGCATCTGCGGTTGGCAACCATCGACGGCGTGTCGCTGCCTGGTCTACAATTGTCACTCGACCGGCAGGAGGGCTCTGCGTCGACGAAGAAGACCTTTTTCGAACAATTGCTCCTGGATTTTGCTTTCGGTTGCTACCTATTTTATCCGATCCAGCTGTATGAACATCCCGCAACGAGCGAGAGGACGACAAAGGCGCTAAACCGTTAAGTGAATTGGGAGAATGTGGACCGGGCGCCACGTTCCTCCTATGAAATCCACGTCTATCGAGTTTCCATATTCCAGGATGGAAGCATCGGCTCAGTCGCCAACGCTTGCAAACTCCTACAACAGGTCGGCGCGCGGATGGAGGACATCATGGACGACCTTGATGGGACGCAAGCAAAGGACGGCTCGGGCACACAGGCTTCAACAGGTGTGAACCAGCACGGCAGGAACATCGGAAGATGGTAAGAAAGTCTATCGGGAACCCGACCGTTAAACGGTACCCGCAAGGCGCAGTTCAAATCTTGCTGCTGGCATCAAATACGCTGGCAACGCGCGCTCGCCTGCCAAAATCAAGGAAATTTGACGCGCAGGGTTCGCCCATCAAATTTACTGCAGAAAGGATTCGTTCTCCGTGTCATTTTGTTCTTCGAAACGCATTCGCATCGCCGCACTTGCAGCGACTGCCATCGTCCTGGGCACCCAGATCGCAATTGCGCAAGAACCGTCTATAGGGTCTCAGTGGCTGAACTCGCCGACATCTCGAGTGGAAGCGCTTGCGGTCCTTCAGACCTTGAATGCCAATCTCCTGAGTAACGCCAGTGCTACGTTGACCCTTGATCGCTGGTGCGCCGCGCACAAGCTCGCACCGGAAGGTTCTAAGATTGTAGCTCAGCGTGTGGGCGGGCAAGACAAGCCGGCCGATGAGCACATCCGTGAACTTCTGACCGTCGGACCCGGTGAGCTGATCGCTTATCGCCGCGTCCGCCTGGTCTGCGGCGACCGCGTCTTGTCGGAAGCCGACAATTGGTATGTACCCGCAAAATTAACTGCAGAGATGAATCAGGCTTTGAAGACCAGTGATATCGCGTTTGGCAGAGCCGTTCAGGCTCTTAATTTCACTCGCACAAACCTGTCTGCCAAGTTGCTCTGGTCCCCTCTATCCGAAGGCTGGGACATGGAGGGCTTAACAGCGCATGAAACAAGTTCCCTCAGCCTGCCGCCGTTCCTGCTCGAACATCGTGCCGTACTGAAACTTCGAGACGGCACGCCGTTTAGCGCCTTGGTCGAAAGCTACACGGACAAAATACTAGACTTTCCAGTTCCGCGCCTGCTTTCTCAATAGCGCTTCGGTACTCAGCATACTTGCTGAACTGCGCGGGATAAAAATCGACAGCCACTGCATGCGACAAAAGCGCCTGCCTTGCGGAAGCGTGCCGGTCGGGCGACTGACTTGTCGATTCGTTTGATCGCGGCGACCAAGCACGATAGCCTGAGTGTAACCTGACCCCAAGCCGTCGCAGATTGTCGCTTGACAGTCCCCTCGGCAAGCCTCTACCCTTTTTGGCATTCACCAGGGGGGTCCCGGCAAGGGGCTGAGATACTGCTATCGCGCGCAGTGACCCGTTGAACCTGATCCAGTTCATACTGGCGTAGGGACGGTGCAAGCGCTCGAGAGGTTTCGGATTCACGCGTGGAATCCGTGCCGGCGTCTTTCCATCATTCCGGCTGAGGACTGGGTCTCCAAACTCAAACTTGGAGCCTCAAACCATGAACATCGCCGCAAAGAATATCACCCCAACCGTCACCACCGGCCCCTTGCCGGCATCCAGGAAGATCTACAGTCGGGGGGACATCCATCCCGACATTTGCGTGCCGATGCGCGAAATCAGCCTGCATCCGACATCAGGCGAGCCGCCCGTTGTCGTCTACGACTCCTCCGGCCCCTATACGATCGACGGCGCCGAGATCCGTATCGAACAGGGGCTGCCCTCACTGCGACGCGACTGGGTTCTCGCCCGCGGCGACGTCGAGGCCTATCAGGGCCGCCATGTCCGTCCCGAAGACAACGGCTTTGCCAGCGGCGAAAGGCTGACGCCTGAATTCCCCGCGCTACGCCAGCCGCTGCGCGCAAAGGACGGCAAGGCCGTCACCCAGTTCGCCTATGCGCGCGCCGGTATCATCACGCCGGAAATGGAGTTCATCGCCATCCGCGAAAATCTCGGCCGCAAAGCGAGGGCCGAAGCCATGGTCCGCAGCGGCGAGAGCTTCGGCGCCCATATTCCCGACCATGTGACGGCGGAATTCGTCCGGCAGGAAGTGGCGGCGGGTCGGGCGATCATCCCCGCCAACATCAACCATCCGGAAGCCGAACCGATGATCATCGGCCGCAATTTTCTGGTGAAGATCAACGCCAATATCGGCAACTCCGCCGTCACCTCATCGATGGCGGAGGAGGTTGAGAAGATGGTCTGGGCGGCCCGCTGGGGCGCCGATACCGTCATGGATCTCTCCACCGGCCGCAACATCCACAACATCCGCGAATGGATCATCCGCAATTCGCCGGTGCCGATCGGTACCGTGCCGCTCTATCAGGCGCTGGAGAAGGTCGAGGGCATTGCCGAGAACCTGACCTGGGAGGTGTATCGCGACACGTTGATCGAACAGGCCGAACAGGGCGTCGACTATTTCACCATCCATGCCGGCGTGCGGCTTCACTATATCCCGCTCACCGTCAACCGCGTCACCGGCATTGTCTCGCGCGGCGGTTCGATCATGGCGAAGTGGTGTCTCCATCATCACCGCGAAAGCTTCCTCTACGAGCATTTCGAGGATATCTGCGACATCTGCCGTGCCTATGACGTCTCCTTCTCGCTCGGCGATGGCCTGCGCCCCGGCTCGATCGCTGACGCGAATGATGTGGCGCAGTTCGCCGAACTGGAAACACTGGGAGAGCTGACCAAGATCGCATGGGCGAAAGACTGCCAGGTGATGATCGAGGGCCCCGGCCATGTGCCGATGCACAAGATCAAGGAGAACATGGACAAGCAGCTCGAAGTCTGCGGCGAGGCACCCTTCTACACGCTCGGGCCGCTGACGACGGATATCGCACCCGGCTACGACCACATCACCTCTGGCATCGGCGCTGCGATGATCGGCTGGTTCGGCACCGCTATGCTCTGCTACGTCACGCCGAAGGAACATCTCGGGCTTCCCGATCGCAACGACGTCAAGACCGGCGTCATCACCTACAAGATCGCCGCCCACGCCGCCGATCTCGCCAAGGGGCATCCGGCCGCACAACTGCGCGATGACGCGCTCTCCCGCGCCCGTTTCGAATTCCGCTGGGAGGATCAGTTCAACCTCTCGCTGGACCCCGAAACCGCCCGCAGCTTCCACGACGAGACGCTGCCGAAGGAGGCGCACAAGGTCGCGCATTTCTGCTCCATGTGCGGCCCGAAATTCTGCTCCATGCGCATCTCGCACGATATCCGCGCCGAAGCACAGAAGGAAGGTCTGGATGCGATGGCAGCACGTTATCGCGAGGGCGGCGGCCTTTATATTCCGGTAGAAACCCTGCAGCAAACGAGCGAATGAGATGCGTGTGCTTGTCAAAGGGGCCGGCGTTGCCGGCCTGACGGTGGCGCATGAACTGCACGCTCGAGATGCCGAGGTCACCGTGCTGGATCCATATGACGGTTTCCTGCGTGCTGCTTCGTGGCTCGCGGGCGGAATGTTGGCGCCCTGGTGCGAGCGGGAGAGTGCTGATGACGCGGTACTCATGCGCGGTCTGACCGCCGCCGACAAATGGGAGGCAATGGTGCCGGGAGAGGTGCGACGAAACGGAACGCTCGTGGTCGCCTCTGCTCGCGATCTTGGTGAACTGCGACGCTTTGCCTGCCGCACGACGGGTTATGAATGGCTGGAAGAGCCGGCGATCGCGGCGCTGGAACCCTCCCTTGCCGGGCGGTTCCGGCACGGGCTGTTCTTTCGCCGCGAAGCCCACCTCGATCCCCGGCGAGTGTTGTGTCTGCTGCGCACCAAGCTGACGGTTCAGGGGGTCACCTTCGTGGGCGAGAGCTCGCATGAGGAGAGCTTCGACAGTGTCGTCGATTGCACGGGTGCTGCGCAGATCGGCGAGGTAAAGGAATTGCGCGGCGTCCGCGGCGAAATGCTTTACCTTAGAAGCTTCGACGTGGATCTCTCCCGGCCGGTCCGCCTGCTCCATCCGCGTTTCCCCGTCTACATCGTCCCGCGTGGAGACGGTCTGTTCATGGTCGGCGCGACGATGATCGAGACGGAATTCGACGGGCCTATTGTCGCCCGTTCACTGATGGAACTCCTCAACGCTGCATACACGCTATTTCCGGCCTTTGCCGATGCAACCATAATCGAAACGGGTGTCGGAATCCGCCCAGCCTTTCCAGACAATCTTCCACGCGCAAGCCGTCAGGGAAAGGTGATCTCGCTCAACGGCCTCTTCCGCCACGGCTTTCTGCTCGCGCCAGCCATGGCCGCCGAGGCCGCTGAACTTGTCTTCAACCAACACACCACGGGAAGGAACGCCCCATGAAATTGATCGTTAACGGCGAGGCTCTGGATGTCGCGGCTGAGACGCTGTCGGAGCTTTTAGTCCTGATGGAATACGAGGGTGACTGGCTGGCCACAGCCGTCAACGGTGAGCTGGTCCATCACGAAGACCGGTTCGATCGTTCGCTCAACGACAATGACAGGATCGAAATCCTATCGCCGATGCAGGGAGGCTGACGGATGCTGACGCTTTATGGAGCCGAAATAAGCTCCCGTCTGTTGCTCGGCACAGCCCGATACCCCTCTCCTGCCGTCCTCTCCGAGGCCGTCAGGCAATCGGCGACGGAAATCGTCACCGTCTCACTTCGTCGTGAGATGTCTGGCGGCCGCAGTGGGGGCACCTTCTTCGAAATGGTCCGCGCGCTCGGCGTTCGTATCCTACCCAACACTGCAGGTTGCCACAGCGTCGCGGAAGCGGTGCTGACCGCAAGGATGGCACGCGAGCTGTTCGCCACCGACTGGATCAAGCTCGAGGTCATCGGCAACCATGATACGCTACAGCCGGATGTCTTCGGTCTCGTCGAGGCGGCTCGCATTCTCGTCAGCGAAGGTTTCGAAGTCTTCCCGTACACGACCGACGATCTGGTTGTGGCCGAACGACTGCTGGAGGCCGGCTGCAAGGTGCTGATGCCTTGGTGCGCACCGATCGGCAGTGCCGCCGGGCCGCTCAATCCGGCAGCGCTCAGAGCAATGCGGGCCCATTTCCCTGACGTGTCGCTGATCGTCGATGCCGGCATCGGTCGGCCGTCGCACGCAACTGCGGTCATGGAGCTCGGTTTCGATGCGGTTCTGCTCAACACCGCCGTTTCCGGCGCCGGAGATCCCGCCGCGATGGCAGCCGCCTTTGCCGCGGCAATCGCCGCCGGCAAGCAGGCCTTTGACGCTGGCGTGCTGGAGCCACGCGACATGGCCGTCCCCTCCACGCCGGTGATCGGAAAGGCGGTGTTCACATGAAGCTTGATACGTTCTACCTGATCGTCGACAGCGCCGAGTGGATTGCCCGGCTGGTACCCCTCGGCGTCAAGCTGGTGCAGTTGCGCATCAAGGATCGTCCGGAGACTGAACTATGCGCCGAGATCCGTCGCGCAGTAGCAGTCTGCGCTAAACATCAATGTCAGTTGATCGTCAATGACTACTGGCGGCTTGCGATCGAGGAAGGTTGCGGCTTCGTACACCTCGGCCAGGAGGACCTCGCGACAGCGGACCTCGACGCGATCCGAGCGAGCGGCCTGAAACTCGGCCTCTCAACGCACGACGAACGTGAGTTGGAAACCGCACTGGCAGCAAAGCCTGATTATATCGCACTCGGCCCGGTCTACACGACGATTCTCAAGCAGATGAAATGGGCACCGCAAGGACTGACGCGGCTGAGCGAATGGAAATCGCGCATCGGCGACCTGCCTCTGGTCGCCATCGGCGGGTTGAATGTCGAACGGATCGAAGACGTCCTTGCTCACGGGGCGGATAGCGTCGCGGTCGTGACCGACGTCACGCGGCATGAAAATCCGGAACTGAGAACAAAGCAATGGATCGTCGCGACAGCGCAGGCGAGAATCCGCAATCTTCAATAGGTCCTCAGGAAGCCATTGGCAATGGATTGTAAATCAGCAGATCGCCACGGAAATGGCACCATCAAAAAATCGGAGTTTGAACAATATGGACACCGAAAGCTCATCGGTCTTCAAAGGATATGAACTTCTGACCCATCAACCGCTGGCAGAGCTTACCCCTGGCCCCATTCGCGGTCGTGCCCATCAAACAGTAGAGACAGAGAATCTAGGCAAACGGTCTTCCAAGCCTTGATCATCAATGCGCATGGATCTAATGAGGCGCGTCAGTGATCCTAGGAGATTAGAATGCAAGTTCTGGTACGTGACAACAACGTTGAGCAAGCGCTCCGTTTTTTGAAAAAGAAGTTGCAGCGCGAAGGCGTTTTCCGGGAGGCGCGACTTCGGGAGCGTTTTGAAAAGCCGTCCGAAAAACGTGCTCGTGAGAAGGCCGAGGGTATCAGGCGCGTCCGTAAACTCGCTCGCAAAAAGCTTGAGCGGGAAAGCGGTATCTCGGCTCCCAAGAAGGCGAGAGCTTCTGGTCGCTAGTGGGGATCGAGTGACGGATGTTTCGTCTGTCGAGGGTATGACGGCCGAGGGCGTACGTTATCGACCGTGATCCGGCCTCCACCCAATTCCCGCTCGCTTGGCGGCTCCGCGCCAATACGGCTATCTGCGCACAGCGTTAAGTTTACGGTGCCCGCCGATCGCATTCCACGACCGCCCCTCCCCTCGGCAGATCAGACATGCTGTCCGCCGTTGATGTGGATTTCGGCGCCATTGATGTACGAGGAGGCGTCACTGCATAAAAAGTATATTGTTTCTGCCACTTCGCGGGGCGTTCCAAGCCGAGCCATCGGGACTTCTTGCTCGACCAATGCGTTGGTGCCCGGCGACAGGATTGAGGTTTCGATTTCGCCTGGAGCGATCGCGTTTGCACGCACACCACGCGGGCCGAACTCATGGGCGAGTTCGCGGGTCAAGGAAGCGAGGCCTGCTTTTGACGCCGCATACGCAACGCCCGCAAAAGGATGAACGCGCGAGCCCGCGATCGAGGTCACATTGACAATGAGACCCTTGGCCGCCTCAAGCTCCGGCAGGAGTGCCCGCGCGAGCAGCGCCGTCGAGATCAGATTGACGTTCAGCACTTTCGTCCAGGTTTCAGCATCGGTTCCGCGAACACCCAGCCTTGATCCGCCCGGGCCTTTGGGCGAAATGCCGGCATTGTTGACCAGTGCGTGAAGCTTCCCATCAGGAAGACGCTCCCTAACCGCTGCGACTAGCGGGCCGACCTGAGAGAGATCTGCAAGATCAGCCTGTATGTGACTCTCCTTTGCTGTCGGCCAGGCGCATTCCTCTGAAAATGGCTGTCGCGACACTGTGAGGATGCGCCAGCCTTTCTCCTGAAAGAGCTTTACAGTTGCGTGGCCAATCCCGCGGCTTGCGCCTGTCAACAGCATGTATCCGGTTGCCATAAGACCCTCATACATCTAGATGTATCATGCCTCATAAATGAGAAAGCGTTTGGCGCAAGATGTACGTTTGCCTACGCTCAAATATTATCGCATCGACGTCCACACAGACGTCATTCAGCAGCAGCTACACTCACATGCGCAAGGATGACTCGTCCACCCTGATCGATGTCGTCCATGATTGCCCGCGCCGCCCCCTCCCCCGCTGCCGATATACAGTCTCATTACTTGCGTACGAGCGCTGGGTGATCAACCGGCACCCAGCGGCCATCTTGGTCGTGTGAGATGCTCGCGTAGCTTTGTTCTGGTGTCCATTCCGGCGTCTCGGCAAACTGGAAAAAAGAGCTCAGATCCGAGTGACCACCCAAGCCGATCGACGGGGTATATTGAGCTGCAAGCATAATCACACATGCGGCGACGGCGTTGAACGTGTGTTCGAGCCGCGCGTCACTGAATTGTGTTTCTCTATCGTGTTTGACCCGGTTATAAGCGTCGTACCAGGGGAGAGTCTTGGTGGGATCTTGAGAATTCCACCCGGCGAAGGGGCGAATAGGCGTTAGCCACGGATAGGGACGAAAGCCGACCGCATACTGATCGAGGCGCATGACCGGTAGCAACCGCACATAGTCGTTCGTGTTGAGTTTCTGGCCCGACCTACCGTTCGCGACCAGGACCCCCCGCCAATGCGCTTCGACCTCGGTCGCTGCAAGGATCAGCAGGTTGCGGATTTCGTGACCGTAAACACCCAGCGTTTCGGTATGGGGATGGACGGTTTGGCAGATGCGATCGAGATGATGCGTCAGAGCGCGCGCTTGACCAGCACCTACGGCAATCGTGTCGCGCTCTTCGCCGGCGTCGGGGTTTTTAGGATGGGCGAAGCTGCCATTTAGCGGCCTGGCGATGCGACGATAGTAGTGAGCTGGCGGGAGATCGAGGCGATGAAACGGCCCGGACTCGGGTCCGCCAGGAGTAAACCAAGGAGTGTCTTCTCGAAATGCCGCCCAAATCGAGGCCCGTTTGCCCCTTTTAATATAGGTCCCCGCGCCCTGCTCGGGATTGGAAACACCCAGCCTCACTGCCTCAGAGTCTTGGATACGCCACACCTGCGTCCCGGACCCATCATTGTCCTGGCGAAGATAGTGCGTCGGCGGCTCCTCTTCTCTCGTTCCGTCGCTCATCCCAGGCCACCCTCGACGTCATCGTTCCAATTCATATCTCTACACCACGCCGAAGCGCTTGCGCATTTCAGCGGTGCGTAACCACGTGTCACCGGGCAAGCGTTCGATGAATGCCGCAAAAACGCTGGTAAATGACTGGAGGGTCGTTTGGTCGGTCAGCGCTTCGGCCTGCTGTGTCGGAAGCAATGGCTGCATGTCGGTCAGAAAGCGCGGCCGGGCAAGCTTCGCGAACATCCGTTGCTCAGCCTGTGCCCGCGTGATCACCTGGCCCGAAAGTGCGACGTAGCGGCCAAAAAAGTCAGCCACTTTCTCCGCATTCAGGCCCTCAAACGTCTCCAGGCCATGCGCCAGGTCATAGAGATCGCGACCCTTCTCCCGCTGCAGCAGCGCGCGCAGCTTGGTGGCCAACATTTCCTCACGGGAGAATGTCGGGACGGACGCATTCCCGGTGAACCATGGATTGGTCACGCCGAACGGCAAGTCGATCGGCGGATCATACGCTTCGATCTCGCTGATGTTGGTTTCGACCTTGAGGCGGATGGGGACGCCGCCGCCGTCCTCGGCCTCAATCCGGAATTTCAACTTGGGTGCGACCGGACTTGACTCGTACTGACCGTGTCCAAGCCACGGCTCGAGGACGACACGCAAGGCGTCCAGGACCGGGCCGATCGGCCCGGCCTCTGTGCGCACGAGATCAATGTCTTCCGAGTAGCGCAGCGGAGCCGGGAAGTGCAGTTTGTTGAGGGCTGTGCCGCCGCGAAACCTCAAGGCTTCGCGCAAGAAGGGGTCGGTGAATATCGCGACCACCGCCCGGCTGATAATCAGATCCTGTTCGATCTGACGTTGATCGGCCCAAGGCGCGACATTGCCCCACGCGACAATATTCTGAGCTGGTATCATTCATCGGCCTCCGGATAGCGGCGGACGATGACCCGCCAACGCGGGTCGCGCTCGAGCACTTCAGTAGAAAAGTCGGGATCGCCGGCTTCTTTGCGGTCCAGCTCCGTCCAGGGCAGGTTGCCGCGGTCTTCCAAGGCGGTACGCATCGACGCCAGGCGTGGGCCGTGACCCAGCCTGTCGAGAAGGTAGCCGAGGCGCTGCACGACCGGCCGTTCGGTGACGCGCGACAGGTTGGTCAGGCTTTCGAAATCAATCTGCGGCGCGATATCCCTGAGGACAGTGAAGATGTTATCAAGACCGCCGGCGCCACGAGAATACCGCAGAATGTCGAGCGCTGTGAGAGCTGGTGACGACACTCTCATCGAACCTGTCTCGGTTTTCTTGTCGACAACGCCCGCGGCGACGGTCTCCATATCCTTTCGGTAGTAGAAGACGACGCGGTTGCGACCGGCCCTGATCTTGGGGAGTCGTTTGGCCGCCACGACTTGAAACTCCATCACGGCCTGATGCGTGGCACCGTGCAGTTCGGCAGCCTTAAGCAGACCGACATAATAGGAATTCCCCTCATGGCGCATCAGCGCGTCAATGTACCAGGTTGGTGGCGGAGCGCCCAATGACATGAATTGTGGAGGGACCACGATATAGAAGTCGTGGCGCGGGTTGAGGAGTAGTTTTCGACGCTGCAAACGCTCGGCTGAGTCCAGGAACGCGCCACGATTGATGCCCAGCGCTTCGATCGCCTCTCGGCCATCAAAAACCACCCGCCCCTGGGAGAGCAAGTTTGATGTATAGGCGGAAAGCGCGGCCCGTTTATCGTGAATCATGTCCAATTATCCGCTCTATGTGCAGACATTGCAACACGCTTTGTTTTCATAGGTAATTCATGTTCAAATATCCGCGCTACATGCGGATTTTCCAACATGATTTCTCTCCATAGCTTGCAAATCCAGCCGTTGCGCGGACCTTCGCTTTGCGCGCCGGAAGGGACTCCTCGCCAAAGCGAAGGGCGACGCTGCGCATGCCGAATTTCAATTCCCTGACGCGGGCTATTTCCTGAGCCGTCAGACGCTCGTTCCCTCAAAAAGGCCAGGCATGGCCCTATGGCGTGAAAAGCTCTTCGCCCGGCGTTGTCACGTTGTTTGAATGCGGCCACGTGAGGCCGAGCCTGCGCTTTTCAGGCAGGCCGTGCACTCACGGCTTCCCACGCGGCCATTGCCTGGCGTCGATGGGTTCGAATTTGTGCTGCGGAGCGGTTGGTCTGGGATGGGACGAAGAGGTTTCGGACGGCGGAGAAGATCGACACGAACTGTTGCAATGAGCCAACCGACCGGAAACCCTGTCGCGTTCGCTCCCGTTTTCTCAACGGCAGGTGAGAATTCTCCGCCCGGTTGTTCAAGCCTTTATGCGAGCGGTGTTCCACGTTCGGCATGATCTGGCGTTTGGCCGCCCCGTAGGAGCGCAATTTGTCGGTGATCATACGCTTTGGCGGCATGCCCTGTTTCTTCAGAAGTCGCGTCAGCAGGCGCTTGGCCGCCTTGTCGGTGCACTCACGGTCATGGGTGCGCTGCTACCTCAATTTCCTTACCGCTCAATCAATGTGACAGTACCCTCTCATCAACCCGTCCGACGGCGGGAGAGGATCATGAAGCGCTTCAAGTCAGCGCGACACCTTCAGCGTTTCGTTTCCGTACACGACCCGATCGCCAACCTCTTTAACGTTCCCCGCCACGATATTCCATCCACCACCATCGAGAATTGCGAGCAACTGCCATCCAAGCATGGCGCCAAATCGCGCCACGCCGAATGAACCAAAGCCTCACTCCCAGATCTTGTCTTCGCAGCGTTAAGTTTACAGTGCCCGCCGAGCCGTTCGGGCAGGTCACGCCAGCGACCGCCGGAACGGGCCACCCACAACAGCGCGTCCAGGAACAGCCGGTTGTTCGTGCGCGGGCCGCGTTTGCCCTTCGTGCCGCCCGGCACACAATCCTTGATCCGTTCCCACTGGTCATCCCGAAGCGCATCACAATCCACGGCCGATATCCAAAAGTCAGCCTTGAATCTGATTTGCGCCTCTGGCGGAATCCCAAACCGTTAAATCGTCACCACGACCTAATTCGGTCGAAGCCTTTTGGTCGCAATCAGCATGACGAGATCTTCGGAGGCATCTGCGAGCGCCAGTGCCAATTCCGCAGCCGACCATCCACGTTTCTGCAAACTGACGAGCATTTCCACCATCGCGACTTCGACTTCTCGTCTGCAGTTCGAAATCGGCTTCAATTCGATATGTTTCTCATCACATGCCGTGGTCATCTTAGCGTCCGCTCTGCCATATGAAAGGCAGCGTCAACAATTTCGACAATGGGTGGATATGGTAGGGGTTGCATGCAAGCCTCAAGCCATTACGCATCGACACAGATTGCCTCGGCTGCGCGCAACCCCTCGCGCGCCATTATTTGCCGATGTCCGGCATCAGGAGCGTCTCGCATGTATCTGCACAATAGGCGGTGGAATTCTTCCCGGCGCCTGAGCGGGTGCACGTAGAATGATTCCTGTTGCAAGCCAACGCTTGCGCAAAGCGCGCAAGAACAATTCTCCGATAGTTCACGACCTATCCTCCTATTTGTGCATGTTTTGTTTTGAATAAATATCGTTTTATGTTGCCGGCGCCCCGAAACTACATTGCACCGGCAGCTGCGTATTTTGGAATTTCCGAACTTCCTTCGGAATTAACCACTACTCATTTAGATATATGAACAGGACGCAATTGTCGTTATCGCCGCATCCTCAAAATTATCGGTCCGTCCATTTCTGCTCACCAGGGATTATGATAAGTAGCTTATGCACGTAAAGCTTTAGCCAATTCGGCTTTTGTACGATGGCTGCGCGGTTCAGCCGCGAAAACGATTGTTTGCTTCAGTTTCAGCAGCCCGGATCGGCTTATGCACTGGAGGAATTGGATGGTTACGGAGTCTGGAGATGACCCCGCTGCGGGACAGGAATGACCGGCGCACCTGGAGCGGCGGCGCTGGTGCCCTTGCGATTTTCGACGCATAACCTGCCACCGAAAGAACAGTTCCAGTCCTGGCGATCACATATGGCGCCGCTTGTGGATGTTCATCTGCCGGATGGAAAATCAGAGGGCGACGGTTTTCTTGCGGAACAGACCGGCTGGCATCTCGGCGAGATCCTCATCGTTCAGCAGCGCGCGCAGGCATGCAGCTATATTCGCGATCAGGCCATGCTGCGATCGAGCCCAATCGATCACTGGAACGTCGGCGTAATGCGCAGCGGCAGGGCGTGGACCGAGGCCAAACGGCATGAAACGGCGGCTCTGACGCAGATTTGATGCATCCCTTTCATGTCGCACCGATCAGCCGGGCTTGAAGAAGATCGAGCTTTCCGCGTCCGTACATTTGGCGTTTTACCAGCTTGAGCTTGGTGATCTGCCCTTCGGTCTGCCCATTGGACCATGGTGAGGCGATCGCCGCTCGAACCGCCTTAATGTCTTTCACTACTCCGTTGCCAAAGGAGGCGACCAGACTGTCTCGGGCGCGGTCGATCCACGGCATGAGCTGGCTTTCCATTTTGCGCCGAACCATCACATGGAAGTCGGTAATGATATCGCGAGCCGCAATGAGCAGCGGGACGCCGCTTTCGATCGCGGCGATGGTGACGGTTTCGGATTTCGTCAAGTTGTCTCTGTTGGTTGTTAGGAGGCGAGCAATCGTCCTGGCGGAGAAGGTGCGGGTCAACGTATCCGCGTCCGCCTTGTCGGCCCGCTTCCGCCGTGTGGCCCATTCACTCACCACTCGGCGCGAACCGCGAAAGCCCTGCGTTCTCAACCGCCGCCATAGTTCAGTGCCGTTCCGTCTGCCGGCAGCCCATTGTGCGTCGAGCCATTCCAGATACATTTCCAACGAACTTTCTCGGGACCGAAAGACATCGTTTCGTTGTCCTCTGAGCACCTGGCGGACCAAGCCGCGGCTATGACCGGTGAGGCGCACGATTTCCTTGATCGTCATGCTGTCCTTCGACAGCGCCATGATGGCTGCGTTGGTCTGTTCCCGTCGGAGATAACCTTCGTATTGAAGGCGTTCTGCCGCAGTCAGCAGCTTCGGATCGACGCGCGTTGCGCCGAGCGTCTTGCGGATTTGCCGCATCGATTTGCGGACTGCGTCCAGGAATGCACGACTGGCATTCTCCATCAAATGCCATCGATCAGCGACCTGCACGGCATCAGGCAACGCCCTTGCAGCTGCCAGCCCGTAAGCGCCGCCACGGTCGCGGGCAACGATTTGGATTTGGGGGTTCTGCCGCAGCCAAGCCTCCGGCAGCAGACTGACCGGCCGCCGCCGTTCCAGATCACACACGATCGTGCCGTAGCGATGATTGCGACGCCAGGCCCAATCATCGATGCCAATCACCGAGGGTGGGGCTGATGGCGGAAGGCCTTGCCTGCGGATGACGCGTAGCAAGGTGTCGTTGCTAACGGGAAGCATTAGACGTTGGGCAAAACGGGCCGCCGGGCGTCCACCAAGCGCGAGGGCCAAGTGATGGACAACATGCTCGAGGCGTCCGGTTCGTCTGGCATAAGGCGGCAATACATCGCCAAACCGCTCGGCGAATATCTGTTTCCCACAAAGCACGGCATCACAAGCGAACCTCCGAGTCCGCACGAGAAGTCTGACGCGCCTTCCTGATAGGGGAAGGTCCGCGACCTGGCGACAATAGCGACTTCGGACCGTTCGAGACATTCGTCCGCAGGCTGGACAAGCCGCCGTTGCGTCGGTTCGGGAAAGCAGGATGCAGGTCTCATCGCCGACGCGCGTAATGCGTTCAGCACTGAAGCCAGCCGGGACCAAATCAGAAGCGCAGAGCTTCGTGCTCATCATGCTGATTCCTTTGTGGAAACCAGCAACACAGCATCATTACGACTGCATCAAAAATGAGTCAGAGCCTAACGGCGACCCCAGGTGAGGTATTTTTCAGGTCTCTTGGTTATCCTTACCGCGGGCGGATGACCGATTCAGTCGCTGTGCTCGTCTTCTTGCCGTAGCTGCTTGATTGTGACCCGATGCACTCGGACGTGAAGTGCGTCGGCTTAGACTTCGGCGATAGAATCGTCCCGCCGCCGAACACCCTCCAGCTTATAGAAGCCGCGGCCATCGCCAATTTCGTAGCAGAGAAATTCAATGCCACAGACGCAAACTCAAACCGCTCGCGCTCCTCGCCCGCTGACCGCGCCCGGATGGGAGGTAGCTAACGCTATCTCCATCGCGAGAGCCCTCCGCGGGTGCCCTTTAGCATCGCCAATAGGCATGGTTTGCGATGGCTTCGACGATGTCTGGAAACGGCTCCTGTAGTCATTCGGACTTACGCCGATGGTTTTGGCGAAGACCCGGCGCATAGCATTCACGTCCGCGAAGCCGCAAGGCGACGCGGTTCATCTTTTTACGCCAGCCGGTGGCTTGGGGTACAATACGGCGGTGGATGACGCGGTCAATCTAGGTTGGAAACTCGCTTCTGTTGTGAAAGGAAATGCACCGTCATTCCTTCTCGATACCTATGAACTGGAGCGACGCCCGGTGGCCGTGCGAAACACCGGCTTCGCTCGGGCGTTCGCCGAATCCATCGGAAACTACGTCCCGAAACCCGACATCGAGGCGGACTCGGATCTCGGATCGGATTTGCGACGGGAAGCCGGCGCCTATCTGGAGGCCCATGGGCGGTCCGAGTTCAACATACCCGGCGTGACGTTCGGCGCTCGCTACGACCATTCGCCGATAATCCTCGCCGAAGGGGAAGGACGAGCTCCGGACCTGCCGGAAGTCTACGTTCCAAATGCCGCGCCGGGGGGCAGAGCGCCCCATATTTGGTTGAATTCTCAAACGTCATTGTTCGACCGATTTGGGTTTGAATGGACCCTCCTGCGGCTTCGCCCCTCCTCCTCGCCAGGAACCGAGTTCGTTACAGCCGCTAGAATGGCCGGAATGGATCTTACCGTCGTCGATATAAAAGAGGATCAACTCCGGGCAATTTATCGCGAGCCGCTTGTGCTCATTCGGCCAGACCAGGTCATCGCTTGGCGCGGAGATGGCGATGGCGACGCCGTTCAAATCATCGAGACTGTTCCTGGGCCATATCCCGGCAAAGCGATGAAGAGGCGTAACCGCGGTGGTGATTGCAGTCCACCGACCTTAGTTCTCTTTGGGTACTGGTTGAGGTGATCAGTCGATGCGCCATGCCTGCTCTTGAAAGGATCTGAACCGGCGACGCCTTATTAGATCAGTTAGGTCGACCTTCACGCCCTTTGTTTCCCATTCCTTCATTCCGAGCATCTCGATCCCGCTCTCGACGTGTCGCTGATCGTCGACGCCGGCATCGGCCGGCCGTCGCACGCAACTGCGGTCATGGAGCTCGGTTTCGATGCGGTTCTGCTCGACACCGCCGTTGCCGGCGCCGGAGATCCCGCGGCGATGGCAGCCGCCTTTGCCGCGGCAATCGCCGCCGGCAAGCAGGCCTTTGACGCTGGCGTGCTGGAGCCACGCGACATGGCCGTCCCCTCCACGCCGGTGATTGGAAAGGCGGTGTTCACCTGAAGCTTGATCCGTTCTACCTGATCGTCGACGGCGCCGAGTGGATTGCCCGGCTGGTACCGCTTGGTCGGGAGACTGAACTATCGCAGACCTACAAATAACCTCGCTATGGAGTGCCTCCATCGTGTGAACGGTGAGACCGTATGTTTGATGCACAGAGCGTGGGGCCGGTGATGTCAGAAAAAGTCGCCTGACATCCGCTGTCTGCGCGGAACCGGACAATAGATGCTGCATCCACAATAGCTGCCGACGACGCTAGAAGGGCAACCTCGCGTTCTCCTTGACTTCCTTCATCACGAAGAAGGTGCGCGTCTGGCGCACGCCTGGGAGGGCGATCAGCTTCTGGCCGTGGAGCTTGTTGAAATCGGCCATGTCGCGGACGCGGATTTTCAGGAGATAATCGAAATCTCCGGCGACCAAATTGCAGTCCAGTACTTCCTTCAGCTCCATGACCGCGCCCTCAAAGGCACCAAAGCTCTCAGGCGTGGAGCGATCCAGTACCACGCCAACCATGACCATCGCGCCGAGGCCTACGGCGCCCGGCGCGACTTCCGCCCGCACGCCGGTAATGTAGCCCTCCTCGAAGAGGCGTTGAGTTCGCCTGTGGCAAGTTGCAGCACTGACATTCACGCGCTCGGCGAGATCGGCATTGCTGAGCCGGCCCTCCGATTGCAGGGCGCGCAAAATCTTGAGGTCTATCCTATCGAAATCCTCTGTGGAAGACTCTTTCATTTTACCTCGTATTATTGAAGAAGTGGATTCTACCACCGAAAAATTACGCCGATAAAGAAAGCTTTTAAAGCAAAATTAGAGAGCACCTTTCAAACGATATCTACTAGCCTTCGACCACAAATTCGGCACGGAGGCCCTGATCGATGTCACTGTTGGAAAAGTTCGAACGCTACCCGCTCACCTTCGGCCCAACGCCGATCGAGCACCTGCCGCGGCTGACTGCGGCGCTGGGCGGCAAGGTCGACATCTATGCTAAGCGCGACGACTGCAATTCCGGCCTCGCCATGGGCGGCAATAAGCTCAGGAAGCTCGAATATATCGTGCCCGACGCGATCGCCTCCGGCGCGGATACGCTGGTGTCGATCGGTGGGGTCCAGTCGAATCATACCCGCATGGTGGCTGCGACTGCGGCGAAGATCGGCATGAAATGTGTCGTCATCCAGGAGAAATGGGTACCGCACTACGATGCGGTCTATGACCGTGTCGGCAATATCCTGATGACGAAACTGATGGGCGCCGACAGCCGGCTGGTCGAGGATGGGTTCGACATCGGCATCCGCAAGAGCTGGGAGGATGCGATTCAGTCGGTAGAGGATGCGGGCGGCAAGCCCTACGCGATCCCGGCTGGCGCTTCGGTACACAAGTTCGGAGGCCTCGGCTATGTCGGCTTCGCCGAGGAAGTCGCGGCACAGGAAAAGGACCTCGGCTTCATCTTCGACTATATCATCGTCTGCGTTGTCACCGGTTCAACCCAGGGCGGAATGATCGTCGGCTTTGCCGCACTAGACAGGGCCGACCGGGTGATTGGCATCGATGCCTCGGGCACCCTCCAGCAGACGCGGGATCAGGTGCGGAAGATCGTCGATGCGACCTCGGAACTCGTGAACCTTGGTCGGTCGGTGCGTGAAGACGAGATCGTCATCAACCCCGACTACGCCTATCCCGCCTATGGAGTGCCCTCGGAGGAGACCAACGAGGCGATCCGGCTCGCGGCGCGCACCGAGGCGATGATTACCGACCCAGTCTATGAGGGAAAGTCGATGCAGGGGATGATCGATCTCGCACGCAAGGGCTTCTTCCCCGAGGGCTCGAAGGTGCTGTACGCCCATCTCGGCGGCGCCCCGGCGCTCAACGGCTATAGCTATTACTACAAGGACGGGTGATTGGCACCGTCAGGTTAACCGGCCCGGGTATCGCGTTAAACATAGCTGAATGGCAAGCCGAGCCGATTATGATCACGCCTCCGCAGTTCGATCTCCAGTCGATCCGACAGTGAAAACGAATAGTGTCGGATGAGGCTGTCTTCTCGACTGTTATAACGAAAAACTTCCGTGGATCCGCGCACGTTTCCCCAGGGATGAGATAACCCCAGCGCGGACCAAAAAGCTACCCGCATAAGCGGAAAGCGAACAGCAAACGATCAGGACAACCATGACATCTCACCTCGCAAGACAGAAGCATGCTGAGGAAAGACTAGGCGCAGCCCTTCAACAAATGAACGACGCCATCCGCGACGTACACAAATCCGGTATTGATGTCGATATCAGCACCCTCACCATGCACACGCCGCGTGGCCCGATGGTTCAAGTCGACCTAAAGGCGTTCCGCGCATGTGGAGCCCCGCCAGTGTTGCGGTTGGTGGAAGAATAAATGCGGTGACATCGGGCATTTGTCACCGTGCCGCAATATCACGTGCCTGGGCTCCCACCAACAGCACTGTTGCATGGATCAGACTTTGGACAAGGCAACCCTATCCACTGCATTTTTCATGCAACGCGCTCGAACTTGGGCCGGCCAAGTTCTGTCATCCTGTTAAGAACACGGACGCCAATCTTCGCTTCAGTCTTCTGATTGTCAAAATTTCGGGCTTTGAGTTTGGGCCCGATCACAGCCTTCCGTCGACCCATCTGGGTCTCAGCGCGACCGCGCTTGTTGTAGCCGGTGGATTTCTGCCATGCCATCCGCCCTTTGGTCTGGATTTCTGCAATATGGCGATCGCGGACAGATGGAACCAGCACCGATTGAGGGCTGGCAACGGCAGTCTTGGGAGGTGGGATAATGACCTCCACGATCTCACCAAAGCGTGTCGCCAGAAGATCTCGGGTTGGCGTTCCATCATAGGCGCCGTCGGCAATGAACTTCTCGACGGGGCCACCGATCTGGTCCAGAAGTCCTAGTAACGCTGTCGGATCGCCGACATCATCCGCGGTCAGATCGGAACAAACAATCTCACCACTGACAAGATTGAGACCAAGGTGCAGTTTGCGCCATCTTTTGCGTTTGGCCTTGGTTTTGTGCTTGTTTTCCAGCCACTCGCCCTCGCCGAAGACCTTCAAGCCGCTGCTGTCGACAACCAGATGGACCGGACCTGATGTTGCGGGTCGGGACTTTGTCGACGGCAACGCCAGCCCTTTGCTCCGGCGAGACAGGGTGGAGAAGTCAGGCACGGCAATATCGAACCCCATCAGCGCCGCGACACTGCGCATCAAGCCTTGGGTCTGGCGTAGCGCCAGCCCGTAGACGACGCGCAGGGTCAAGCACAACGTAATCGCCAGATCCGAGTATTTCGGCTGACCACCCCGCGATGTCCGCCTCCGCGCCGTCCATAAAGACAGGGCCTCATCCTTCACCCAGATGGTCAAATCACCACGTTGACGCAGGCTTTCAATATATGCCGGCCAATTCGTCACTTGATATTTCTGCTTGGCAATCTTGTCCCGCCGATCGGCATCGAACGTGTGCGGCATCGTCGAAATCCGGATCAGGAGACTGAAAACAACCGCTCAATATCAGTCGCCGGGTGATCCACGCAACAACGCCACGAGGAAGGGGGCTGGCCGAAGACGAACAGGCCGGCATCTGCGATCCACGCTGATGCCGGCCGAGATGGGCGGAACTTGGCAGGGGAAAAAGCTATCCGTGGATATAGGCAACGGACAACGGTCCGAGCTCCGCCGAGATCTGTCGCCACCTCGCCGGCTGCGCGCCGGTGCGGGAAATCATCGCTTCGATCAAGCCGGTCGATACCGCATGCTTCAGTTTGGGGTCACCGCTTCGCATGCCGAGCTCGATCAGCTCGAATACCCTCTGGCGGTCTTCAAGCGATGAAAAACGCTCGGCGATCAGCCATCCCATATCCGAATAGAGGGCGTGCATGGCGGAGAGATCGATCGGCTGGCCGGTTGTCGATCCTGCTTCCAGGGCCGGCGCCCCAGGTATGCTCTGCGTCAGTTCGGATGTGATTGTGCTGGTATCCATCGATGTCGTTCCTTGTCCTGCTGAAATCGTTTGGCGCGACCGTTGGCCGTCAGTCCGGACGAAAGGCAGAAGCGTTGTCACTGGTGATCCAGGTTGGCCCTTCGCCACGTCCGCTGACGAGCCACGCCAGGCTGACCCCGAGCGCTTCGGCAATCATCACGAGGCGGTCGGGGAAGGGAGCGTCACGATCGTTTTCCCAGTCGATCCAGGTGCCTGCCGCGATGCCGATTGCGAGGGCGGCGGCTTCGACCGACAGGCCGTTCGCGTCGCGCGCCAGCGATATCCGGCCGCCGATGGTGTCGTCAGTCGTGTAGAACGTGTCCGGGCTGTCGATATACAACTGTCGCTCCTGCTCGATCTTGCGAAGATGCTCACCAGCACGATGGCGCTGGGGAGCATGATGTCGGAGATCAGCCTTCCTCGCCGATCCAGCTCTTCACCTGGTCGGGGTGGTCGGCAATGTACTTGTCGACTGCGTCATCATAGGAGCTCTGCTGCGCGGTAAACATCGCCGCTTCCAGATCGGGAATCGGCAGCTTCATGCGCGACAGGAAGTCGGCAACCTTGGGATATTCCGACTTGAAGTCCTTGCGCGCCAGAATGTCGACGTGCTCGGCTTCACCCAGCGACTTTTTCGGGTCGTCGAGGTAGCGCAGCTGGTGCTTGCCGAACATCCAGTGCGGGCTCCAGGCGGTGGCCACGAACCACTTTTCGCCGCGCACGGCGCGATCGACGGTGGTCAGCATGCCGGCTTCGCTGGAGATCTGCAGCTTGTAGCTGCCCAGCCCGTAATCCTTCTCGGCCTTCTCCGACAGGCGCGTTAGGCCGGCGCCGGGGTCGATGCCCTGGATGGTGCCGGAGAGCTTCTTCTGGACGTCTTCCTTCTTGAGATCCTCGATCGAGCCGATCTGGTCTGCGGGAATGTAGTCCGGGACGACCCAGCCGAGCTTGGCGCCGTCATAGACGGTGCCGAGCGTCTCGACCTTCTCCTTGACCTTGGCATAATAGTCCGCATGGGTCTGCGGCAGCCAGGCCATCATCATCGCATCGAGATCGCCGCGGCCTACACCCTGGTAGAGCGGCGCCACGTCTGCCTGCACAAGCTCGACCTTCTGGTTGAGCTTGGTCTCGATCAGCCTGGCAGCGAGCTTAGTGACGAATTCGGCGTCGGACCATGCGGCCCAGCCGATCTTCACCGGCTTGGCATCCGCAGCCATGGTCGCTGTGACGGTGCCAACGAGAAGGGCGGCGGCGAGGCCGAGGGTTGCGAGTGTTTTGAACACATGTGCTCCTTTTGTGAAGGTTCGCATTAGACGGGTCGTTGCCCGCATTGGTCTGACGCGGGGGTCAGGCGGTAGCGGTCGCCAGTTCCTCGCGCTCGGTCTTGCGGAACAGTCCCAGCCAGAAGGCGGCGCGGGGTTTTCCGAGGCTCTGGGTGATCCGGTCGAGAATGACGGCCAGGATGACAACGGCGATACCGCCTTCGAAGCCGGTGCCGACATCGAGACGCTGGATGCCCGTCAGTACCGTGTTGCCGATGCCACCGGCACCGATCATCGAGGCGATCACCACCATCGACAGCGACAACATGATCGTCTGGTTGATGCCGGCCATGATCGAGGGCAGGGCATTCGGCAACTGCACCTTGAAGAGCAACTGCGTAGCGGTGCAGCCGAAGGCATTGCCGGCCTCGATGAATTCGCCATCCACCTGGCGGATGCCGAGATTGGTGAGGCGGGCCACCGGTGGCATCGAGAAGATCACCGTGGCGATCGCGCCGGGTACGGCACCGAGGCCGAAGAACATCGCGGCCGGGATCAGGTAGACGAAGGCCGGCATGGTCTGCATCAGGTCCAGAACAGGGCGCACGAAGGCGGCGACGGAATCCTTGCGCGCCATGGAGATGCCGAGCGGCAGGCCGACCAGCATGGCGATCAGCGTCGAGGCGATCACCAGCGATAGTGTCTCCATCATCAGGCCCCAGAGGGCGATGTGATTGACGAGCAGCAGGCCGAGCGCGGTGAACACCGCAAAGCCGATGCCGACACGCCAGAGCGACAGGATCACGAAGATCGCGATGCCGACAGGCATGGGGATAGCCAGCAGGGCATTCTGGATGCCATCCGTGACGAAGCCGATGGTCGCGGCGATGGCGTCCAGCAGCGGTGAGAAATTGTCGAGGACGTAATTGACGGCAGCGTCGATGCCGTTTCCGATATCGAAGTTCATAGTATATCCGATGTGTTTGGGGTCAGCTGGCGCGATCGAGCGTTTCGAGCAGCGCCGACTTGCTGATGGAGCCGATATAGCGGTTGCGATCGCAGACGACGGGTACCGGCCATGGGCTAGCGGCGACCTTGCCGAGCACGTTCGACAAAGGCTCGGAAGCCGGAATGGCCTGGATCTCGGTCAGGAAAGCGCCGCGATAGGGGTCGGCTGCCTTGGCCCGCATCTTCTCGATCAGCGAAGTTTGGCTGATCATGCCGTGATAGGTCTTGTCGCGGCCGAGGATGATCGCGTATTCACGATCGTAGTTCTTCATTCGCTCGAGCGCTGCGGCAGCGGACACGCCTTCGCGCTCGATGATCGTCACCTGCGACTTGCGGGCAACATCGCCGGCCTTGAAGACATGGGCGACATCGACATTGCGGAAGAACGAGCGAACATAGTCGTTGGCCGGCTGGGTGACGATTTCGTCGGGCGTGCCGACCTGCACGACATTGCCGTTCTGCATGATGCAGATCCGGTCGCCGATGCGCATCGCCTCGTCGAGATCGTGGCTGACGAAAACGATGGTGCGGCTGTGTTCCGACTGCAGGCGAACCAGTTCGTCCTGCATTTCCGTGCGGATCAGCGGGTCGAGGGCCGAGAAGGCTTCGTCCATCAGCAGGATCGTCGGCTCGCTGGCCAGTGCGCGGGCAAGGCCGACGCGCTGCTTCATGCCACCGGAGAGCTGGTCCGGGCGGCTGTCGGCATAGCCATCGAGGCCGACGGCCTTCAGCGCCGCCAGTGCCTTCTGCGTGCGGCCGGCCTCGCCGACACCGGCGACTTCGAGACCGAAGGCGGCGTTGTTGAGGACCGTGCGGTTCGGCAGCAGTGCAACGGATTGGAAGACCATGCTGATGTCGCGGCGGCGAAGCGCGATCAGCTCGCTGCGCGACATGCCGGTGATGTCGCGGCCATCGATCTCGATCGATCCGGAACTCGGTTCGATCAGTCGGTTGAGAAGGCGCAGCAGCGTTGATTTGCCGGAGCCCGACAGGCCCATGATCACGAATATCTCGCCGGCACGAATATCGAAACTGGCGTCGTTGACGCCGATCGAGCAGCCCGTTGCTGCATGAATTTCAGACTTGGTCTTTCCGGCCCGCAGTAGTGCGAAGGCTTTTTTCGGATGCTCGCCGAAGACTTTGTAGATGTTCTTGAGGCTGATCTTGGTCGTTGCCGATTGTGTCGGCGCGTCTTTTTCAGTTGCAGAATTCATATAATTTGGGCGCCGAGCTCAAGAGGCTAGGCATTCTCCTTTTTTAGCCGATGCTTGTCGAGACGACAGTATTTTCTGTGCATTTCCAAGTGTCGGTTGTGTTTTCAATGTAGAAAAGCGCTATTGATTTAATCACGTATCTGGCCATCCAAGTATGGCTCTGCCATAATGGCAATCATCGACAGTAACGTCTGCGTTCGGCGCTTCATATTCCATTCGAAACCAGCGCTTCGGCGGAGGCGTTGAACGTTATGTAGGTGGATATACGCTCGATGTCCATAAAAAAATGAAATTTATTGCCAGCGGGTCATCGTAATGGCGCAAAAATAGGCTGTTTTGGGCTTCTGCGACCCTGGCGTTGTGCGCGGCTTCGGGTGAATCCGACGCTTGCGGAACTTCGGGGCTCCGAAGTCGTCGAGCTCCTGCGCGCAGTGCGATAGCTCATGCTCCATGAGGGCGCGGGCCTGAGCGTCGCTTGCAGACATCCAGAAGTTGGCATCGATCGTGATTATGAAATCAGGGACCGACCCGAACACAGCGACGACGCCTTCAAGCGCAACCTAGTCCGTCAGGGCCCTGGCCAGATCTGCAGCGCGAACTGGTCGGGCACGGGCGCGACGCCGAAGGACCTCGTAGTAAGGTTTCACAACGATATAGAAGGTGAAGCTTCCTTCACCTTCTCCATTTCCCTGCGCTCGCCTTTTGCTGTCTTTCGTTATCTTGGAGCATTGATGCGATCCAACCCCAATGCCTTCAGGCTCCAGACGGAGGAGGCCCTTCGGCGGGCGACCGACACATCGATTATCAAAGTCACTCGGGGACGATCGCACAACTGCTTTGCCGCCACAGTCTACCGTGGCTCGGCTTATTGCGTCCCAGAGAGGGGCGCCGAAAACACCAAACAAGTCTTTTCGATCCTCGCCCAGCTTGTTGCGCTCAGCGTTACCCCGGGGACGCTGCCGGTTACAAGTGACGTGCGCCTGATCCAGTAAGTGGTATGTTTAGGTGCGCCTTTCGCGATGCTTTGTGACAAGTCGCAACAGTCGGAATACTCGCATAGGCCAGCGGAGCAGCGACCATATTGACTACCGACTACGGTGCCTCCGTTCAAAGACGCGCCTACCCTGGCGCGGTCGATCCAAGATTGCGTTAAACCATTGCGCCAGTGGAAGCAGCTCGGGCAACTGATGCTTTCTTGCTTGATGGAGTCGCGCGGTAGCCGCACATATAATGGCACTTGCCTCGTCGTCTTGGCCGTGTTCGGCCATTTGTGGTGCGGAAAAATCCTGCGCTTTCTGGCCGCGTTGGCCGGAGGGCGATGATGCTCGACGTCGAGTTCACCGCCTGCGGCCCGCGCTCCGAGCATCACTTGAACGCAATACCAAGCGCGCTTAAAAACTCGAGCATGATGTCATTGACGGCACGCTGGCGCAAAATCCGGGCTTCTCTGATTTCCGTGTCGTCTGCAGCACCTTCAATTTCGAACTGCGCCACGGCAACGTTGCCTTCGCGCAGGTAGCCTTCGTCTGGCGCCGGATCACAAAAGCGGGTGAGCAAAAGCGTCAGGGCACGTTCGATGACCTCCCGATCGTTGCCTTTCAGAGCCTCTTGGAATTTGGCGATTGCGCCGGCGAGCCCGCCTTCTCCGTGTTCGAGGCAGTAGACGAGATCGTGCGCATCTTTGCGCTCACGCCGGTGATCAAAGGCAAACGCCTTGAGGCATGTGAATGCCACGATATCGGCGTAGGGGATGGATTCTGTCGAGCGGCCTTTTTCACCCAACAGATCAGCGGTGACTTCCATCCGATCGTGGTGCCCGAACACGAGCGACGCGTGAGGGATATTCACCGCAGAAACATTTCCTTCCGTCGGCAGTTCCTGCAATGCGCCACCCCGGAGCTTCGGATCGTCTGCCAAGAACTCCAGAATGACGAGAATGCCGTGCTCGGTCATGGTCTGCCAACGCCAGTTGACCTTATTGCCCTTGTCATTTTGCGCACGCTCGAAACCCATTTTTTTGAGGTTCTGCTCGAGCGTCCGGTATGCCTCTGTGTCGGCGAGGATCGACAGATCGACGACAACATCGATATCACCGGTTCCTGCATGAGGCGGGACGTCAGGCGGCCTCTTGGTGACGATGTAGCGCGGTGCAAGCCCACCGACCAGAAAGACGGAATCACGCCAGGGGCCGAGGCCGCTGAAGAGCGTAACCAGGACGCGCTCGCAGTCGCGGGTAACATCGGCACTGTATTCAGTCAGTATCTGGGGCTTTGTCATTCGGGTACCGCGAGTTTTGTCAGCCGAAGATGGTCGGCCAGTTCCTTTGAGCGACCGCTGTCAAGCTGCAGGAGATCGAGGTAGGTTTGAAGTGGATCTGTGACCCAGACATGACCGACCCGTTGGCGAAACAGAAAGTCGTGGCGTGGATTAGAGTCTATAACTCCCAGATTCCAGCCCTCTTTGACAGCCTTTGCTCCCAGTTTTCGAAGAAGGCTTTCGCCGCCATGATCGATGCGGCAATGGATTTGGGATATCTTCGAGAGGTGCGGTGCATGGATCTGCCCGGCCATGAGCCCGGAAATTTCGTAGCGAACTCCCGTCTCATCGCAGATGCGGTCAATCTCACGGATCGCCTCATCGATATTGGTCATCCGCATATAGTACGAGCGGAGCGGCTTCGGCTTGATCGAAGCGACATAGGAAGACCACTCGTCAAGCAGCGCGCGGGGATTGGAGAGTATCCTTTCCTTCGATGGACCGGCACCCTTGGAGCTCACCCATTCGCGGCGCTCTAGTTCGATAAGAACCTGGGATGCAGTTGTGGGAGATACGGATGCCCGCTCGGCCAGTTCATGCACACCGAACCATTGGTCCTTAAATGTCCAGACGGCATGGAGGGCCTTTGCGCGACTTCCAACGAACAGATTGTTGAGCGATCGAGCCTGCTGCTTCGAGGCTGGCTTTTCGACGAGAACAAAGAGATTGTCGGCCGAAAGATAGAGACTGCCGCTACGATCGAAATAACCGATCTTCTCCTCGCGCAGGAGTGCGCGTGCGCCTGGGGAAATGGTATCGGCCATCAATAGGGGGAGAACTCTGGAATTGCATGGCGGCATGGCGGCAATGTATTTCTTCAGCTGCCAGATTGCTTCCCTGACGTCTCTTGGAAAAGCTGATCTTTTGACCTCGACAACAAGTTTGAGAGGCGCATCAAAAAATCGCGCATCTATAAGGAAATCTGCGTGAGAGTTTCCCATCTGCGACTCAGACATGGGCTCGGACGTGATTTCCCCGCCTGCCTCCGTGAGGCTGGCCGTCAACTCACTCAACATATCGAAGGCTACGGACTCTTCCATAGATATTCCCTGCGCAGCAAATATAACTCTTATGCCGCATATCCGCGGAAATGTCTATATGTACTGCGCAGCAAACAAACGCAAACTGCTATGCAAAGCTTCGTCCCGCGCGGCAAAAGAGTCCGCGCCTTCTCATAGACGAGGTTCATCCGTTGATTGGCAATTGCTCCCGCTTAGGTTCGTTTCGCGCGTGAACATGCCGCAAAGACTGAAGAGGAACTGAGATGGCGACCGGTACTGTCAAATTTTTCAACGGTGATAAGGGATTTGGCCTCATTACCCCAGAGAATGGTGGAACGGACGTGTTCGTTCACGTGTCCGCTTTGCAGCAAGGCGGTTCGCTCAGAGAAGGTGACAAGGTCAGCTTCGAGGTAAACGCCAACGCCGATCCGCAAAATCGTCCATGTGGACATGGATGCCTTTTACGCGTCGGTCGAGCAGCGCGATAACCCGGAACTTCGTGGTAAGCCACTCGCCGTCGGCGGATCCGCAGCACGCGGCGTGGTGGCCGCCGCAAGCTATGAGGCGCGTGCCTTTGGTGTCCATTCGGCCATGCCGTCGGTCACCGCAAAACGGAAATGCCCGGAGCTGATTTTCGTGCCGCCGCGCGTCGACGTCTATAAGGCGGTTTCCCAGCAAATCCGCGAAATCTTCGCCGAATATACGCCGCTGATCGAGCCGCTATCGCTGGACGAAGCCTATCTGGATGTGACGGAAAATCTGAAGGGCATGGAAATCGCCACCGAGATTGCGCTGGAGATCCGTGCGAAGATCAAGCAGGTCACCGGGCTCAACGCTTCGGCCGGCATCTCCTACAACAAGTTCCTCGCGAAAATGGCCAGCGACTTGAACAAACCCAATGGCCAGGCCGTCATCACACCGAAGAGCGGACCAGGCTTTGTCGAAGCCTTGCCCGTCAAGAAATTCCATGGCGTCGGGCCGGCGACGGCTGAGCGCATGCGCAAATACGGGATCGAAACCGGGCTCGATTTGAAATCGAAGTCGCTCGCCTTCCTGCAGGAGCATTTTGGAAAGTCCGGTGCTTATTTTTATGGCATCGCGCGGGGCATCGATGAGCGCCAGGTCCGGCCTGACCGCATCCGAAAATCCGTCGGCACCGAGGATACGTTCGTCGAGGATATCGACAATCTCGACCTGGCCAAAGCCGAGCTCCGACCGTTGGCCGAGAAGGCCTGGCGGTATTGCGGGGCCTATGACATCACGGGAAAGACGATCACCGTCAAAATCAAATACTCGGATTTCAGTCAGGCGACACGCAGCAGGACCGTGTCCGGAGCCGTTTCCGACGTCGACCAGATGCTGGAGATTGCAGAGACCCTGCTCGCCTCGGTGTTCCCGTTCAAACGTCCGGTGCGGCTCTTAGGGATCACCCTGTCATCGCTCAACACCGAAGAAAGCGGGCAAGAACCGCAACTCGATCTGGGACTTTGATCCCGCCGAGCCTGAAAACGAAAAAGCCTGCCGCGGGAGGAGGTGCGGCAGGCTTTTCGAAAAGAACCGAACAGCGACTGGGAGGAGGAGTGTCGCTGTTCCTACAGACGTCCCTGGGAGGAGGAGTGGGCCGTCTGAAATTCGAAGCTCTGCGGGAGGAGGTGCATCGCTTCGATGAAAACCAGGATACCCATTCTCGCCGCACATTAAATAGACTTTGCTGCAGTGCAGCTATGCGGAAAATGCACGGCCTCTTCCTGACCAAAGAAATCTCCAGCTCAGGGCTTAGTGGCAGGCCAGACACAAAAACGCCCGCGTCATCAGCGGGCGTAGCGTCAATCAGGTTGGCTTGGAAACAACCGCTTAGCGAGCGACCGACTGGCGAGCAAGGCTGTGGATGTCGGCGCGATCGATACCGAGGTCCTGCAGTTCGCGCGAGCTCATGCGGCCGAGTTCGGTGACGGTCTGACGATACTTGCGCCAGTTATTGAAAGAGCGTGCTACGTTCATGATGATCCCCTTTCGTGAGGTCTCTTGACGCCAGCAACCATGCTTCGGTTCCAACGTCGTTTCGATGATTGGCATATAGGCCCTTGCCCGCCCGTCGATAAGGCACAAGGTCTCAGGTCGGCCATGCGCTCAAAGCATGGGGACGATCAGAAGATGGGCTGAAGGGAGCGATCAGGCCCGGAACCGGTCGAAGGCAGTGAGGCGTTTGATTGGTGGATCGGCGTCTGGATAGCGGTAGATTTCGGTTCTGAGATAGCGGAGCTCATCATCGAGCGCTTCTTCCCCAACCTCGATCCACCAGGATTTGGGACGGCCGTCGCTTGCGTCGGACCAGCGATAGCCTCGCGCCTTCAGGTCGTCCTTCATGTCGAAGGGGCTGTTCTCCGCAAAGATCCGCACACGTGACCTCTGGCTTGCTTCATAGAGCTCGGCGAAAGCGGTGGAAGCCGGTCCGTCGATTTCTCGAGCCAGGACCTCCAGAAGTGCAAAGCAATCGTCGACCGCACGATGACCCTCATGAAAATATCCTGCTTGCCCGATCAGATATCCGAGCTTGGTGCCTTCATATCCCCGCAACGACCAGTCGATCTCGGAGTTTGAGCAAGCCCAAGCCTTGCCGGAAAACAGATGAGAAAACACCTCGCAGAATGGGCGGTCGAAACTGGCATTGTGGGCGATCAGCAGATCGGCCGGCCCAATCAGCGCCTGCAACGCCGCCGTGTCAATTGACTGCCCGGCCACCATACCATCTGTGATCCCGGTGAGCCTGGTGATCTCAGTGGGAATCGAAACGCTCGGCTGTTGAAGCCCACCATAGATGCCAGTCACGTCACCAATGCTTCCTGTCGCATCGAAGGTGAAAGCGATCGCGCCAATCTCGATGATCTCATCCTTGCGAGCGTTGAGCCCCGTGGTCTCGGTGTCGAGAATGATGCCCTTGAGGGGGTACGCTGGCCGGGCGATGGGAGCGATTGCGCGCGGCATAAGTTTCTGCAGGATCCGATATCGACCTGTCTCCGACAGATGTCGGACCATGTCCTCTTCAGTCATGGTGATGGCATGCTTGTCGGGTTTGACAGAGTTGGAGGAGCCACGCGTGACCACATGGTCGCGCGGAGCTTGCTCCGAAAACATGTCAAACTGTTCTGCCATTCCTGTTGTCAAAGCCCCGCCGCCAATTTTCCTACTTCAAAACACGGCACGATCGGCAGATCAACCTTGTTGGTTGGGGGGTGCAATTTCAGCCAACCTCGCGAGCAAGGTTTACAATCTCGCAGTTCACGCAGCTACCGCTCTTGGGTTGTTGATCGCAAGCACCCTCAGCCTGCGTTCCAACGCGCGGTCACCAGATTGCCGATGGGCCAGAAGCGAACGAACGTCTGCGGCGGCTATCAGCCTCAGGGTAGAATTCCGCGCGCCAACGCAATGGATTCGGTGGTTTCGGCGACCTTGAACGGGCCGTTGCAAAGGCTCACCATGGTGCTTTCCCCCGATTTCGTATAGCAGAGCTTGGATGACAGCTGGGGCGGCGCAATCGTCGGACCGCCTGGCGCTGGTACCCCTCCGGAAAGTGAGAAGCGCGCATCAACCATCCAACCTCCTGACGCTCTTTGACGCCATCGATAGAATTTGCAATCATGGGTTATTTTCTGGGGGGACATGCTCGGACTTTGCGGAGCTGAGACTGGGGAGGGTTTCAAACATGCAACGTGACCTTTTAGCTAAAAGCGGTAGTTCGGACAGTTCCTTTAAGCGCGTACTATTGGCCGCGGCTCTCCTTTGTTGCAGCGCGATCGAAATCAACGCGGCTGAGTTCTTCGGCAATTTCTCGAGCGGACCGTCGGGTCAGTTCATAGACGCTGATCCGCGACCCTTATTTGAATTGTCAAACAACTTCAGCTTCGATGACCCGAATGGCCTCAAATGGGACGTTCCCGCCGGTGAAAAAGTAGATGGCGCATCTATTCCACAGGCCTTCTGGTCGATTATTGGAGGGCCATTCGAAGGGCCTTATCTGAAGGCATCCATCATTCATGATTATTTTTGCACGAAGCAAAATCGCACAGCTCACGACACGCACCGGAACTTCTACTATGGCATGCGGGCCAACGGAGTGGCGGAATGGAAAGCAAAGGCAATGTACTGGGCGGTCGCGACGTACGGACCAGACTGGACTCTGGAAACAAAGGTCGTGAACGAACTGCAATGCCACGCTGGACCCACCGGCAGTCTATGCACTTCAGTTCCCATAGTTGTCACGGCGACGGTTGCCACACCGGGCGTTAATCTCGAAAATCCAGAAACTTTGGCTGTCGCAGTTGGAAAATTCAATGCAATCGCTCGTAATCTCAAGACGTCGGACGGGGCAACGCTCGACGTTCTGCCGACCGGAACGGTCTCCGCCTCGATTGAAAGCATTGAAAGTAACGCTGCGAATACCCGCGAGATTTTCGCGACGTCAGCATATCGGCTAGATCCGAATTCACTTGGTGTTGTCCTTGAACCGAAGCGCATCCAGCTCGACGCCATAGACGATTGGCCGGAGAATAAGATTCCCAGCTTTTCAGACATCCAAGGTAGCGCCCTTCCGCAGGGAGGCGATGTTTCAGGTGGCATGGTGCTGGAGCCTACCGATCTCAAGGTTTTTGAACAGAAACTGGACCTCAGTCCGACGCAGTTCAATCTGCCTACCCGGTTGAACTAGCTCGCTTGGTTCGTGTGGAGTGATTTGCCAACGGATTGAAGCGTCACGCGCCACAAACGCTCACGTGCGACTTCAGTATCTCATGGCGCCGATGGGCCGATTTCTAGAACTGTGTGTCCACTTCAGAAAGTGCTTGTCGCAATAGAATCCTCGGATCGAAAAAGGACCTTGAACTGAGATGGCCAATCCACTTGATCGCATGCGCAAACTCAATAGCCGTCTGCGTTGCGTGGCAAACGGCGATTCCAATGTAAACGCAGTGCGAGCACAACAGAACGGTGCAGTGCGGCTCAAACCGGCGGCGCAGAAACTGAAAGTGCCTGATATCGTCAGCTTGACGACCGACGACAGCGTCAAGCAACTGAAGCGTGAGATCGATGCAATCGCCCGCGGCCCGAAACAGAAGGACCTGCCGAAGGATGTCGAGGTCAGCGTCTTTGTCCTTCTGAATCGCGAGAGCGCTAAATCTCCTGATCTTGTCACACGCCGCAACGGCCGTGTCGGCACAGCCACCGTAAGCATCGCGGACCTCCAAAAGCTCGACTCGGATCCCGTGGTGCAATCCATCGAGCTCGCCGAGACGCTGCGGGCGCCGGACCCTCAGATTGGCGCCAACACCCCCAGCCAACCATCCGCCGACCGCTACGTTCTCTACAATAGCGGCACAGTCGGCGTCGCCGGCAAGAACCGAACGATCGATGACATTGGCAAGAACGTGTTAATCGGGATAATCGACGTAGGTGGCATTGATTTCGCCCACGAAGACTTCATGGACGATGCCGGCAATTCACGTATCATCCGCATCTGGGATCAAGGCGGTGATGCTTTCGACCCACCGCAACTCGCCGTCAGCGAGGGGAAGGCAAGCAAAGCCCAAAGCCGCGGGTCTGAAATCACGGCCGAGCACATCGCCTTTGCGCTGAAAGAAGCCAAGGCGGCGCGGGTATCACCCTACGATCTTGCGCCGCAGTCACAGCAAATCCGCGGTTCTCATGCAACCCATGTTGCAAGCATCGCTGCGGGCCGCTCCGGTCTCTGCAAAAGGGCAAAGATCGCCGCTGTTCTCCTGTCGCTCCCCGACGCTGACAACGATCGTCGCAAATCGTTCTACGACACGACCTGCCTTGTCGACGGTCTGGCGTATCTCTTCGCGTTGGCGGAGGCTGACAAGGATATCGAGGCGATTTCGATCAATATCAGCCTCGGCACCAATGGCGGCGCACACGATGGCTCGGAGCTTCTTTCACGCTGGATCGACGCATCGATGACCGAGCCGGGCCGGTCGATTTGCGTCGCGGCCGGGAACTCCGGACAGGATGCGCTGGAATTCGAAGGCGATACCGGCATCTGGTCTGGGCGGGTGCATTCCAGCGGTCGAATCCCAGCGGCGGCGCTGCGGCGCGATCTGGAATGGCTCGTGGTTGGCAACGGTGTCGAAGACGTTTCCGAGAATGAGCTCGAAATCTGGTACAGCGCACAGGATGAATTCGACGTTGAGCTCTTTACCCCTAACGGCATTCGCATCGGGCCGGTCTCTCCCGGCCAGAGGGTGGAGAACCTGCTGCTGGCCGATCGCACAGTCGTTTCGATCTACAACGTCCTGAGTGACCCCAAAAATGGGGATAACCGTATTTCGATCTATCTCAGTCCCTATATGGGCGAGCCAATCGTGGGGATTACAGCCGGCGGCTGGAAGGTGCAGCTTACCGGCAAGGTGGTGCGTAACGGAGCCTACGATGCGTGGATCGAGCGGGACGACCCGTCACGCGGTCGGGTACGCACGCAGTGGCGGTTACCCTCGTTCTTTGGACCGGATACCTTCGTCGACCATTCGACGCTGAGTTCGTTGGCATGCGGTCCGCGGGTCATCGGCGTAGCCAATCTCGATGAGGCGCGGGAACTGCTCAACGCGTCCTCGAGCCAAGGGCCGACCCGCGATGGGAGGATGAAGCCAGAGATTGCGGCGCCGGGCACTGGGATCGTCGCGGCCTGCGGTTTCGATTCGCAAAACAAGTGGATTGAAATGACAGGTACCAGTATGGCAAGCCCCTATGTCTCGGGCGTTGCCGGGCTGATGCTCTCGCTAAACCCGCAACTCACTGCCGCCCAGATCGGTGGGGTCATCCAACGCACTTCACAACCGCTTCCGGGTTCCGGCTACGAATGGCAAAACGGCTCTGGTTTCGGTGTCATTGATCCGGGCGCGTGCCTGCGGGAGGTGGTGAGAATGGTCCAGCCCGTGGATGACCTGACCGACAGTCTTCAGAAGCGAATGAAGGGCAAAAGTTGATGCAGATCGAAGTTTCCCCTGCCGCCAGCGGCGACTGCCTGTTACTGACCTCGAGCGATGACCGGCGTCTGTTGGCCGATGCCGGCCTACCGGACGCCTATGACGAATTCATCGCGACCCCACTCTCCGAACTCAGGGCGGCGCAAAAGGAAATCGACGTCGTTTATGTCTCACACATCGACCGCGACCATATCGGTGGCGTGCTCCGGATGCTTGATGACGAGATGAAGTGGCGAGCCTTCGACCACATGCAGCTCAAGGGCAAGAAGTTCAAACAGCCCGCGATGCCCAGGCCGCCGGCGATTCGAGCGCTCTGGCACAATGCCTTCCTCGACGACATCAGCAAGTCCGAAAGCGTGCAACTGGGTAGCGCACTTGCGGCCAGTGCCAACGCGATGGCTGGCCTCAATGCCGCCGGGTTGGGTACGCCGGAAATGGTGAAGAATGCGGAGCGTGTCGAGATGCTCGCGCTCAGCGTCGGCGACGCCATCGAAGTCAACTGGCGGATCGGAGACGATCAGTTGAGCATACCGCTCAATCCAGACTTTGCCGGAAACTTCATGGTCGCGCGCCCGAAAAAGCCGATTGAGTTAGGCTCTATGACCATTACCGTGCTGGGTCCAACGAAGGTACAGCTCGATGAGTTGCGCAAAGACTGGATCGACTGGCTGAAGAAAAAGAAAGACTACGTCGAAACCCTGCGCAATCGGCACCGCCGCGATGTCGAAGACCTTCGCTCCGGAGTGTCGCCGATGGACGTCGCCCGCCGAGCGCAGGAATTGGCGCTCGCGATCGAAAAGGATGTCACTCCCCCCAATCTCGCCTCTCTCGTACTTCTCGTCGAGGAGAATGGCCGCCGAATTCTTCTGACAGGAGACGCGGGCAATGAGAGCCTGCTCGAATACCTGACCGCGGCGAAATTAATCGGAGACGACAAGCGGCTCGAAGTCGACGTGCTGAAAGTGCCCCATCATGGCGCCGACAACAGCTACTCAAAGAAATTCGTCGAGAGTATCCGTGCCAGCCACTATATTTTCTGCGGTGACGGCGAGCATCACAACCCAGAGCCAGACGTCGTCGAAGGATATCTGAAGGCTGTGAAAACCATACCGTTGAGTGACGGCGGCGACACGACATTCTGGTTCAATTGCTCGTCAGCACGCTGCGCTACCAAACACTTGAAACTCTGGCAGACGATCGAAGGGTTCTTTGGAGCCGGTGGCGTAGCTCCGGAAGCTAAGGCGCACTTCCTCTCGAAAAACGCAAGTCGACACAGGCTGGATCTGACCTGATCGCACTCACAGGTCAAAATCTGCCTATGCTCGCCTTGATGAGATTCAATCCACCGACTACACCATGCCAAGTACTTGAAATGGAACGATCTGGCCCACGCAAAAGGCGCGAAATCAAGGGTTTTCAATGGCCGATTTAGTTGCTAGGTTCCCTTTTTGTTTCGAAAAGAATAGGGCAATTCAGATGGCGAGCATTACCACTTTGACGCTCGGCAGGAACGCGACAGCGACATAGGCGTATGTGCAGATAATCCCAAGAGGGCCATGATGCGGTTGCACACTGAACCCGACACCGAATGGAAGAACATCTTTCAGCTCTGGCGTGAGAGCGGTGAGGTTCTGCCGCTGAAGGTCGCCAAGAGTTCCTGGAGCACCTAAGCTGGTCACTTCCTGATTGTCGAAGATATCGAGATCAAGAAGTGGCCCTACGGAATGGCCTAGGGTCAGTATCATTGGAAGGGGGTGCCCGGCGCGAAGGGAGAGAAAGTCAATCAGCCGGGAACGTATACGTGGAGAAAACTCTAACTGGCCAGCAACCCGGCAGAGACACAAGGAATTGTTAAACGCCTCGTGCGATATATCGATAGGCTTTGCAACCTGAGTGAGAATCTGTGGACAGGTTCATTTCCGAAACGGCGTAATGGAAATATCTGACACATTGAAATGGATAGACGCTAAGGTGCCCATGGCACCGACAAGCTGACCAACGATTAGTTCGAGAAAATGACCACGGCACAACACATCGTAGCTTTGCTGAAAAGCCATATAGACGGAGATGAAGGTCGCTTCCTCTCCGTGGCGACACAGCTTGCCGCGCATGAAGCCCGGCAAGGTCATGGCAAGCTCGCTCAAGAGCTCAGAGAGCTAATCGACGCGGCTCGCGGCAAGACGTCGACCGTCGCACGCATTGGCGCAGGTCCGGTGCCTATCACACAGCCGAAAGGCGAATTAACGAAATTGCTCGCCGCACGTTTTTCGGACACGCGACTAGCAGACATGATTTTGTCCGACGAGCTTCACGAACGGCTTGGAAGAGTGATCGCTGAACAGCGGCATCAGGAGCGGCTGAAAGCCCATGGGCTGACACCTCGCCGCAAGTTGCTCCTTGTCGGCCCGCCGGGGTCTGGCAAGACGATGACTGCAGGGGCATTGGCACATGAACTAAAGCTGCCACTTTTTACAGTTCTCTACGACGGCCTTATCGGCAAACTCATGGGAGAGACAGCCTCGCGCTTAAGACTGGTATTCGATGCCGTCGCCGCGCAACGGGGCGTTTATTTCTTCGACGAATTCGATGCGATCGGATCGCAGCGGTCCGGGCCGAACGATGTCGGCGAGATTCGTCGCGTGCTCAACTCCTTTCTCCAGTTCATCGAGAATGACCATGGCCCAAGCCTGATCATCGCTGCCACAAACCATCCAGAACTTCTCGATAAGGCGATCTTCCGCCGCTTCGATGACGTGATTACATACGAACTACCGGACGAGCGCATCACGCGCGGAATCCTGGAGACGCATTTATCCCGCTTCAAGCCAAAGAAGATCAATTGGTCGGAAATCCTCGATGCAGCCAAGGGACTCAGTCAGGCGGAGATAGCACGAGCTGCGGACGAAGCTGCAAAGATCGCTATCTTGAGTGACAAGCCGACGGTGGAAACCTCAATTCTGCTTGGCGCCTTGTCGGAACGTCACGCCACGATGCGATAAGGCGACCACCATTACATGGCCAGACCGCCTCGCAATCGATCTCACTTTTTCTTGGATGGTGGGGGCCAAGGTGAGGCCTATACCTCCCCACGTACGGTTATTTCCGGTCTTCCCCCTGCTCGAGCAAGAGCACAGCACGCAGCTAAGCTCTCTCAATCGCTTGCGACTGCGATTGCTGGCGCGCAGCAACTTATAGCGAATAGGGAGGCGGGAATTGCCGAAGGCGAACACGGCTTTTATTTGCAGTTTGATATCCCCGCGGCAGAACGCGGCGCAGTGGAGGCTTTGGAAAACAAGCCGGCTGGCATTGAACTCGTCGCCGTTCCTCAGGTCGCGGCTGGCGAGGAGAGTATCACCGCCACGGTCTTCGTCCCTGAGCGCTCCGTCGAATTCTACAGCAAAAAAGTCGACGCCTATCGCAATGAGGAAACGAAGGCAGGGCGTCCCAAAAACCAAAACTTGATTGCGCGTATTGAAGACGTTCGTCTCGCGGCCGTCCGATCACTCTTTACCGACACACCAGACCTCTATCCGCAGCCAGATCTCGCCGTATGGTGGGAAGTCTGGATCAGGGACGGAAAACTCGCATCGTTTCGAACAGTAGCCGAACGTTTAAATATTCCGCTCAAGGATCACGCTATTCGGTTCCCCGAACGGGATGTTGTGCTCGCCCATGGCACAGAGGCTATTATCGCACGCCTCTTGATCAATTCTGACGCCGTCGCTGAACTCCGGCTCGCCAAGGACACGCCATCGACCTTCTTGGAGATGGGGGCCGCCGAGCAGGTGGAGTGGGCGGGGGACCTTGTGGATCGTCTTGTCGCCCCGAACGCACTGGCGCCGGCGATATGCCTGCTCGATAGCGGAGCGACACGGGAACACCCTTTGATCGCTCCAGCATTGCCGGCTGCCCACCAGCATGCATATGACAATAATTGGGGAGTTGGCGACAGCCAGTTTTGGAACGGGCATGGCACTTCGATGGCTGGCGTGGCGCTCTATGGTGATCTTCAGCAGGCGCTCACGCAGCAAGGTGCCGTCGAATTACCCTACTGGCTTGAAACTATAAAAATCCTCCCGCCAAATGGCGGCAATGATCCGCTGCTATATGGTGCGATTACTGAAACCGGGATGACCAAGGCGGAGGCAAGCGCGCCACTTCGCAAGCGGGTCTTTTGTATGGCGGTCACAAGTGAGATAGGCCCCGCTCGTGGACGTCCCTCATCTTGGTCGGCCGCCGTTGACCAACTGACCTATGGCGGAGGAGCTCTCCGTCGTCTGATTGTCATCGCCGCTGGCAATCTCCGCGGGGACATCCATGCGGCGGAGTATCCGGATCGCAATGATTTGGAAGAGGCAGAAAGCCCGGCACAGGCCTGGAACGCTCTCGTCGTCGGAGCCTACACTGACAAGGTCAACATCATTGATCCGGCCTTTGGTGATTGGGCTCCGGTCGCGCCAGCCGGCGACCTATCACCGGCAAGCAGAACCTCGGGAACTTGGGATCGTCAATGGCCCGTTAGACCGGATGTCGTTTTCGAAGGTGGAAACTTCGCCCACGACGGGGTGAATCCGAGCTCACATGTGGACGACTTGCAACTGCTGACCACATACTACCGGCCAAACATTCGACTTTTTGATACATTTGGCGATACAAGCGCCGCCGCCGCACTCGGCGCAAACCTTTGTGCAAACATCATTTCCGCTCGTCCAACGCTTTGGCCGGAGACGGTACGGGGTCTCGCCATCCATTCTGCCGAGTGGACGCCTGCAATGCGAGACCATTTCGACGGCGCGGGGACGCAAGCCATGAAAATGGCAATGCTGCGGCGCTACGGCTGGGGCGTGCCGGACCTCTCTCGTGCCCTGAAAAGTGCCGCCGATGATGCCACGTTGGTGGTAGAGGACGTGCTACTGCCGTTCAAAAAGGAAAAATCGGTAATCAAGACTAGAAGCATGAACCTGCACGCGCTGCCGTGGCCGCGTGACGAGTTGCTGGAGCTTGGTGCTGCCGACGTCGAACTTCGCGTCACGCTGTCATATTTCGTCGAACCGAATCCTGGTGAACGCGGATGGACGCGCCGCCATCGCTATTCGTCACACTCCTTGCGGTTTGCAGTCAAACGCTCCCTCGAGAGCCTGCAGCAGTTCCGAACGAGGATCAACAAGGCGGCCGAGGCAGAAGAAGGGGGCGCGGTGGGCGCAACTGCAGGTGGCGACAACTGGTTTCTCGGAATGATACGAGATCGCGGGTCGGTTCATTCCGACATCTGGCGCGGAAGTGCTGCTGCGCTTGCTGAACGCGATGCGATCGGCGTCTTTCCGGTTAGCGGCTGGTGGAAGGAGAAGCCCGGTTTGCAGCGTTGGGACCGAGCGGCACGCTATGCGCTCGTCGTATCCGTCAGGGCGCCTAGTGCGGACATCGACATTTACACCGCGATTGAGAACAAGCTGGAGGTCGAGATTCCTGCAGCATGAGCCGCGTTTTCCTCTGCGCCCTGGGCGATTGGTCAAGCGGCTATTCGAAACAACGCTGATGGGGAACGCTGACCTTCAATCTATTGGACTCCGGTTGGGCGAATGAAATAGAAATAGATGCGGGAGTCAGGGCTAGGTGCGGGTTCTTAAGTTTCCGTCATCGATCACGGCGGCCGCGACGGCCGGCAAGGATTGCCAACATATTTACAACGGACCAAGTTCCCTCTGCACAAAGTGCGGCTGTGCGAAAGTCCGCCAGCCGTTTGTGTTGCAAGGCCAGCGCGAGATTGACGGCGGCTCGGGCATGCGCCCGGGCTTCATCATTGCTTGAGCCCTGCAATTCCGATTGGAAAACAGCTTCGAGCATGCGCTTGGCATCTGTCGGGCTAGGCACGCGATCGTCAATCTGGGGATGCCTGGCGGGATTATAGACTTCCTGCGCAACCGTGATCAGGACTTCGCGGCAAAGCAAGCCAACGCCTTGAAACTGCTCTTCGGTCTCCGCGGAATCGAGCCTCGATCGCATCTCCTGCAATTGCCGATCAACCTTTTGCCATCCGGTCGGCTCTTCGAAGACGACCGCGCGATGCACCGCCTGAGCGACGAAAAGCGACCTTCCTGAGATTGTTTTTCCGGGTACGAGGACGAAGCCATCGGCGGCCAGCGCCTCGTTATAGATGTTCAGCAACTCCGAAACCTGCTCTTCGTCTAGACGAACGACCGGATGGAGGGTCTCGCATAAAAATCGGAGAAACTCGCCATCCGAGGCATGAAGGAGATTGAAGCGGCCGTCGAAGAACACCCAGTTATCGTCCCAATCTCGATTGCGAACCATATGCTGACGGATATCGCCGGCGGCATTGCTGTAGCGATAGTCGTACGACGGCATGGTCGAGAGATCGTAGAGTCGCGCAAGGAATTCATCATCCGAGAGGCGGCCGGACCAAAATATGTGGGCAACGCTCAAATGGTCGATGATCGCGCGCCGCGTTACGTCTGAGATTTCGTGAGCCGTCCCGCTCATATTCAATTCCTCTTTCAGCTTAGGAGCTGGATTTCGTGTTCAGCATTCATAGTTGTGACTCGGCGTGTTGAAAACTATTTGCCACGGGTGGCTGAATTTGGCCCCTTCGGAGCGATTTTGATTGGCCGCGACGGCGGCTTGCGACCTGGGTTATATGCACAAGGCATGGCTGCAGGTTGGGTGACCGATGCCCATCCTGCCGGAGCCGTATTGCCGTCTTCAATCAGACCGAACTCGTGCCGCAACATTACTGTGTCTGCTTCGGCTACGACCTGCGGCGCGCATCAATTGTCGGTGTCAGTCCGGTGGCAAAACTGCTCGACTGGTGGGTCGACGATATCTTGCGACCGGAAGCGATAACCGGCTCCCCGTCCAGTAGTATCCTCGTTCGGCGTCTTCTGAGCATGCCCAGCCTTGCAGACGCCTACCCATCCACCGGCTCTATCTAACGCCTTGATAGGAATCGAACCACAAACACTCCGGTCAAATTAGCAAGCTATTGATATGTTTGAAAATACAGTGTCAGTGTATTACTTAGGCCACGTCGGCGTCGACCCGTCTGAAACACTAATCTCCGATCGCCCAGCCCCACGTTTTTCGACGCGAACCTGCACGGCGATCCGCTCGATCATGGCAGCGACGTGCGTGATGACACCAACCTTCTGACCCCTACCCTGAAGGGTCTCCAGCGCATCTACTGCCAAGTCGAGTGTCTCCGCATCGAGCGATCCAAAGCCTTCATCGATAAACAGCGTGTCGACAAAGGACGATCGTCCTTCGAGACCTGACAGAGCCAGCGCCATCGCAAGGGAGACCAGGAAACGTTCACCGCCTGACAGGCTTCGGGTCCCACGGACCTCGTCGCCCATGTCGCGATCAATGATATGCAGCGTGAGATCGGACGCTGCCCCCCGCGCGAGCCTATAGCGGGGGGTCAATGCACGGAGGTGATCATTCGCCAGTTGCACCATGTGGTCGAGTGTAATGCCCTGCACAAAGCGGCGGAAACGATCACCGCTGGCCGAGCCGACCGCATCGTCAACTGCCTGCCATATTGCGAGTTCCGCTTCCGCGCCGTCAATTTCCGCAGATAGGTTTGCGGCGGCACGGCGTGCCTCGTCGTCCCGCGCGAGCGTAGCAGCAAGCACACCTGTCCGTTGTTGCAGGTCTCCGATTTCTGTTGCCAACGCAACGACGACTGCGACCAACGCCTCTCCATCAGTGGTCTCGTCGAAACCTTCCAACGCCCGCTGTAAGTCATTCTGGCGCGTAAGCACTGCGGTGCCGGCATCGTTCACGCCTCGGTCGATCGCCTGAATACGGACCCGCAACGCTCTGCTCAAAGCTGGGTCGGCTGCGATCAGCGCGGCAACCTGGTCTGAAGAGCGAGGAATATCCAGGCACGCAGCGTTGAATGCCTCTTCGGCTAAAGCACTGCGCCCTTTGGCGGTTTCCAATCCAGCGGCGGCCTCGTCGCAACGAGCGCCGGCCGCCTGGAACGCTGCATCGGTGGCGTATTTCGTCTCGCGCGCGAGCGCTAGCGCCTCACGGGTGGTTCGGCAAGCCTCATTGATCCGAGTCCGGTGGCTTGCTGTCGCCTCGCCATCGAGAAGTTTAGCTCTGGCGTCCGCCTTCTCTCCCTCGGCCATGCGACGTTGATCAAGAAGAAGCGCCGTCGTCGTAACCTGCACCTGCGCGTGCTCAAGCGACGCGCCCGCCGCCGCACGCTCGGGCGCCAAACGCTGGAGCGTCATTTCAAGTTGGCCAACCTGTTTGCGCAGGGAAGCATACTCCGTCGCGATTGTTGACAGCGTAAGGCTGACACCGGTGGGATCGACATCGAGGTCGTCGATGGCCAGACCTGCTGCAGCGAGAAACGGCGTGATTTCACGGCGAATGGAAATGAGGCGCTCAGCAAGGCCCGCCGCCTGAACCGTGTACTCCGTTGCCTTCAATTGCTTGGCGTGGAAATCAGAACGTCTTTGGTCGATGGACCGCGCGGTCGTCTCGATCGCCTCGCCGAGCGCGTCATGCTCCCGTTGCAAACCGTCAATCTCAGTCCGAAGACGGCTCGCGTTCGCGAGTGGAGATGCAATGGCTGATCGTTCTGCGATCGCGACTGAGATATGGGCCGCCAGTTTCGACGCAGCCTGGTCATCGAGAACGGGAGGTACACCCTCCTCGATCCCAGCCTTCGTGCAGAGATCGTTCAAGGACGACAACTGTTCGCCATAAGCGCTGTTGGCAGCCAGAATTTGTCCGCGCGCCACATCGATTCCGCGGTTTGTCTCCGCCTGGCGAGCTTCTCCAGCGGAGAGCGCGCGCGTTGCGGCGTCCAAACGCTGGCCCGTCGTGGTCAACGCGGCATCGAGTTCTTCGCGTCGGCGGCGAAGCCTAGCAGCAATTTCATTCAGCGCGCTGGGATGCGCAAGATGCGGATGGTCGGTGCTGCCGCACACCGGACAGGCCAAATTTGGGGCCAGCAGGCTGCGCAGATGAATGGCCTCAGATGAGACAGCCTCGTCGGCGAGCTCTGCGATTGGAACAATTTCCCCACGTGCGGTCCGATCGCGGAGCTGGTCCGCTTCGGCTTCAACAATTTGGCTTTTCGCCGTGCTTACCTCTTGCGCCGCCAGTATGTGTTCCGATTCTCGCCGTGTTAGATCTGCCGATGCTCGAGTATGCCGGTCGCAGACGGTACTTGCCTCGCGCAGAGCCTCGAGCGCGCGCTGCAGATCGATGTCTCGTTCGTGGAGCGTCGCCTCGTCGATGCCGGCAAGACCGGCTCTACGATCAGCGATTTCACGACTTAGGCCATTCTTTCGCTCACGATCCTCGGTGAGCTTTTCCAACAGGGTGGTTATTTCACTTTGCAATCGCGTCGCTGTTTCTTCCGCTCCAATGGCCGCCACCGTGGCTGTAGCGTGTTCCTGCTGGAGCGCTCCCCGCTTCGCCAACAAGTCCATCGCATCGCCAAGACGATCAGCAAGAAGAACGCGATCCGATTGATTGCTTAATTGCGCCGCGGTTGTGCGGTACGATTCTGATGTCTGACCGAGAGCCTGATCAATTATGGCCAGCGCATCGGCCTTATCGCGCAGTGTAGCTTCCGCTTGCTGCGATTTTTCCACCGCATCATTAAACTCCGTCCGAGCTGTCGTCAGCTCGGCGTCGAGCCTCTCGGCTTCGCTCCAAAGGGGACCGAAGTTCTTGAGGACGTCTTCTGCCGCTACGTTGGCGGTTACAGCGTCCGCCAGTTGCGTTGTAGACACTGCATCCAGCGTCCGCGCTTCCTCGCGCGCAATGAGCAAGCCGTCGAGACGGGTCTTGGCCTCCGCCGCCGTTCGTCGTGCATTTTGTACATCAGCCGCTAGCGGACGCAGCGGCTCGACGAGATCGAACTCGGCAAGAGATTGATACTCATTGGCGGCTGCTTCGCGTGCGGCGCGCGCTGCGACCGCCTGGGCCTCAGCCCGTGCGAGATCGCCGCGAGCAGCAGCGACGCGCCTGAAATGATCCAACCGCTCGCTGTGTTGATCGCGCTCAGCTCCTTTTTGAGCAATGGTCGAAGCAAGCTGGCTTTGCTCCTCCAGCAGCGCCTGCATGGCTTCGTCATTAAGAAGTCCAATGTCGTTCCGACGCTGCTCCAATTGCTCGACAATTCTTCGTCGTGCGTCGGTGCCATCATGAACGCGGACCGAGATCGTTGCGTAGATTTCGGTGCCTGTGATCTTCTCGAGCAATTCCGCGCGCTCGCTCTCGGCGGCGAGCAGGAAGGCGTCGAACTCGCCCTGCGCGAGGAGCACCGTTCGCCGGAACTGATCGAATGTGAGGTCAGTTCTCGTCTCCACCGCCTCGCGGACCAGAGTCTTGCCGGTCGCGACCGCACTGCCGTCGTCAAGTCGATACAGCGAGCGCTGCTCATTCTGCAGCCGCCCATTTGCTCGCCCCCGCGCCCGATTGGCCTCCCAGCGAACGCGGTAGCGTTCGCCATCCTGCCCGACGAAATCCACCTCGGCATATCCGCTCCCAGCCCCGCGACGCAGGATCGCTCGGCCATCATGAATTGAAATCGCCTCTCCGCTGGGATCGGGGGTATTTTCACGACGGCTAACAGAGACGCGCGGATACTCGCCATAGAGCGCGAGGCAGAGCGCGTCGAGGATGGTCGATTTCCCAGCGCCGGTCTCGCCAGTGATGGCAAAGAGGCCGGAACCTGCAAGCGGCTCTGCGGCAAGATCGATCTCGAAGGGAGCGCCAAGACTTGCCAGATTCTCGCCGCGGATAGCCAAGATCCGCATGGCTATGTCTCCGCCCGTGCCCGATGGAAGACATCGAGGTGAGCAGAATCCGGGGCGACGCCGAGGGTGCGTTCAAATGCGAGCTTGAACAGATCCTCCGGATCTCTTTCCGCCAACCGCATCATCGGATCGGCGAGGGTCACGTCATTCAACGCCCCGAGCATTGCCGCAACACGGGTATCGACGATGCGCACTGGAAAGCTCTCTGCGATGCGGTCGACCTCCTCTCTGAACCCGGGCGATAACCCTTCGCGGGCAAGCCTGACCTGGACGAATGGCCGTTCATGAAGCGGTAGGTCCGATGAGAGGTCCATTGCTGTCAGATGGTCGCCAAATTCGCTTAACCGCATATCGCCCGTTTCAGGAAGGCGGATGAAGGGAACTGGCCGATCAATCGAGATGTGTTCAGATAGAACCGTTGTACCGTCGAGGCTCACAAGAGTGACCCCATGCGCGTATGGCAGCTCCGTCGCGGACAAGGGGATCAGTGAACCGGAATATCGGACGGTATCACGACCGATAGCCTGAGCCTTATGCAAGTGGCCAAGCGCCACGTAGCTCGCTTCTGCCGGGAACACGTCATGCGGCACGGCATGCTGGCCACCGACCAGAATTCGCCGCTCTGCGCCTTCCGATTCGATACCTCCCGCGACATGGAGGTGTCCCGTTAGGACGAACGGTAGACCATCCATCGGTCTTCGCAACGTATCGACCAATTCGGCATAGAGGCTTCGCACGCCAGCGATGACGGGCGAGCCTGCTTCACCATCCAGCCGTGTCAAATTCGGAAGGCACGCTGCGGTTGGGTAGGAGACTGCGAGCACGTGAGCAGCTACCGCACCGCTTGCGTCAGCGATAGGAACGAGATGGCGTACGGCCTCGACCCGCCCTTCACGCCGCCGAACATTGCCCACGACGCGGATGTTGAATGCCTCCAACAGAGGCCGCGGCGCTTCCAACCGACCAGCGGCATCATGGTTGCCGGCAGCGATCACCATAGCCATGCGCGGATGTGCGCGTCTCAGCCGCACGAGCGTATTGTAGAAGAGCTGTTGCCCTTCCCCGGAGGGATTTTGGCTGTCAAACACGTCACCGGCGATAACGAGGGCGTCGACATCTCGCTCCACGACGATCTCTTCAAGCCGCTCAAACACCTTACGGTGCTCGTGCTCCCGCGAGAACCCACGTAAAGTTTGACCGATATGCCAATCAGCCGTGTGCAGAATACGGATCATTCTTCCTCCGGCAGTTGCACCGGAGCAGAGCCCGACCACGCTTTCGAAATTGAGTCCCAATCGACATTCCGTTCTTCGGCCAGCGTCCAAACGTTCCAGAAATCCGGATCTGCCGACTGCGGCCTCTGTGCGTCAGGCAATTCGTCCACCTCCACCAGAACCGGGATCGGCGCTGCCCAACCAAGGAGAACGGCCTGCCTGGAAGGCAAACTCGGCAGCTCACGCAAGAGTCCACCGACATTGTCGGGGACGAGGCGTGCGACGAGATTCTGGTCCGCATCATTGACGATACGGTGCAGCAGAAACGTGTTGCATTGGGCGAGAACCGTTGGAGAAAGCTCTGATGGTCGCTGCGACGAAAGGACGAGCCCAAGCCCGAATTTGCGCCCCTCGCGGGCTATACGCTCGAACACTTCGCGGCAGAGCTGGGTCGGAGATGAGGCAGGGCCGTCATCGTCCTTGCCGCGCCGAACGAATGTATGCGCTTCCTCAAGAATGAGGACTGTCGGCAAGGTCTGGCCCTTCGGATGGCCGCGGCGGTATCTCTGAAGCGATTCGAAGATCAGCCGCGCCAAAACGGACACAACGATGTGGACGATTTCGGATGGGACGAGAGACAGATCGACGACCGCGATCTGGCCGTTACTCGCGCCATCGTCGCCGACATAATCCTTCAGCCAGGTTTCGAAGGAAGTCGGCGGGTCGCGACCAATTACGGCGCCGAGCCGCTGATCGGCGAGCATTCCGCGAATCCGAAGTCCGAGCGTCGAGATAAACCCTGCGAGGTTACCTCCCTGCTCGGTTGCCACCCGATCAAGATGTTCGGCGAGAATGTTTACGTCAAAGAACTGTGGAGCGTCCTCACTGATGAGGGCTGCGTGACCGATATCCGGCAGCGTCTGAGCCAATGTATCCAGTGCGCTGCGGATCGTTTCCAGGTCGGAAATCGCAAAATCGTTGAAGAAATTTCCAGATCGTCGGCTATCGACAATCCCTGTGATCGTGGTGGAAATCGCGGCAAGAGCGCCGCTAGCTGTAGCGAGGGCCTCCCCGCCAAACTGCGAACAATCTGACGCGATCGTTTCAAGGAGCCGCGCGCACTCGAATCTCGGTCTCGGAGCCCCCGCGAAGGCCTGCGTGCCGGTGTTCAACATCGCCGATATCCGGATCGAATAGGAACCAAGGTAGCGGCGGATCATCGCCTCCCTGGGCACTCCCTCCGTTTGACCGGCCTTCAGCTCCCGCAGCCCCTGCATAAGCAACGGGCGTTGCGCCCCTGGTTGGGCGTGAGCGACCGCGGTCCACTCGTGCCCACTCCAGAGCCACGCAGGGACATCGAGCGGCCGCTCTCCATCTGCAACGGGTGGAACGCGAAACAACCGTAGCTCGTCTCCGCGATCAGCGAAGGCCCTGGCGTATTCGCCATTTGGATCGAGGATGATAAACCGCGCGTTGGGCACCCCCGTCTTGCCGGCATCCTTGATGGCCTTCTCGGCGGCCTCCATGGACCATCGAATCAGGCCCGCTACCGTGCATGATTTACCGCTGCCGGTGTTTCCCAATACCGCCAGGTGCCGGCCGAAAAGCTTGTCAGGGTCGACCATGATGGCCGCGTTCGATGCCATCGGAGAGGAGCCTATTCTGACTCTCTTATCGTCGTCCCTCGCGCCCACGATGGCTTCGACCTGCGGGGGTGTCGGGATAAGGACTTGGTCCCCCACTGACGGAAACGCGACCACGCCACGAGAGAGTTCGTATCTGGTCATTCCCGAGGCGCGGTCGCGCCGAGATGTCAATGTACCCACTGGCGATAGCGACATCTTCCGTAGTGGAAATGGAAGATCGATCAGGCCAAAGTCTTTCAGGCCAGAGCGCTTTGGATAAGGAGAGCGTTCGATCCCAATCCAGGTTATGTAGGCGACTGTCGCACCGGCTTCATTTGGGATGATCACATACCCATTGAGGCGCGGAAACCCCGCCGGCACTCCGGTATTCAATGCTGTGGAGTGCGGAGCGTCCAGTTCAAGGAGCACCCGAACTTCGTCCGGCGCAACCGACTCGACGACACCGACAACAAGGCCCGACAGTCGTTCGATTGGAGTTGTCATGATCGCCTCATACCGGCCCGGTTGCAGTCGCTGGAGGCGGTGAGGCAGGCGGGTCGCTGAGTTTTGGATCGCCTGGACGATGCTTCAACAATTCTGTCATTCGGCCCGATATGTAGTCGAGCGCCGGTTTCGGCAGGTAGCTTGCAACCAACGTTGCAAGATCCGAGAAATGAGGGCCGATCAGCAACGAGACTTGCGCATCTCGCGTCTTTTCAACGAATGCTTTGAGGCGATCGTCAGCCGAATAGGCCATGATCACCAAATGGGTCGACGGGATCGTGAGCATATCGAGCAGCACTCGATTGACGTGATCGTCGCCGAAACCATAGCCATAGGTCACGACAACGGCGTTAGGTCGGCAAGCTGCTGCCGCAAAATCGCGAAAGAGCTCCGCATAGGGATACTGTGTTGTTTCGACGTCCTTCGCGGGATTGGGATAGATCATCACCGTGTCGACGGGTTTTTTGGGAATGTCGGTATGATCCGCAGGCGCTCCGAATGGGATGCCCTTGCGATAGATTCGCCGCTCGTCCTTATCAAAAAACCAATCCAGTGAGCCGTGGAGCTTAGTCAGGCGAATGACGCCCTCCATGAACCGCGGTTCTCCCCGAATGCCGGGTGGATTGTAGTGGACATCAACTTCAACGCGCGACGCGCGGAAGACCGGATTCAGCGCGCCGACGAATCTGTCGATGATCCGAAGACCCGCAAAGTCGCAACCATGTTCGATCAGGCGGTCGTAGTTGGTTGTGAAGACGTGCAAACGTTCACGGGATGCAGCGCGGCTCGCAAAACTCAGCAGGAATGATTGCAGAGCGCCCTGGGCAGCATCTTTCGATGTCGGATCCTTTCCAGCAACAATCCCGCTTTCCGTCTTCAATAATGAAGTGAGGAAGCCAGACATCTGGGCATCAATCCCATCCTTGAGAGTTTTTTCCGCTCCCTTGTCTATGACCCCCAGGCCCTCGAGCAGAGCAAGCGCACTTCGAAACTGATCTTCGATGTTTGCCGCACCTCTTTTCATGGCCGTCGCTCCGGCCTGGGCGTGCGCATCGATGGCGGCGTCATAAGACGTGCCAAATGTAACCTTGGCCATGCCTGTGGCCCCTACGCCCGCGAGATAACCAATCGCTGCGGTGAACCCACTGCCAAGCAGTAGGTTGAGGTGCTCTGCTTGGAAGACAGCAGAGAGCCACGGCTCGATGTGCTTTCGCGCACTATTGGTCAGAGAATCCAGTTCATCTGGGTCAGTGGGTAGATCGTCCCAGGCGCCAGAGTGGCTGCCTACGCGATAAAAGTGCTTCTTATCCATACTTCCCCCCAACCGCGACAGCGGCTCCTTTCTTCGTCAGTCGCGCCATGCGGGACGGAGAAATTTTCTCGTTCCGCTACGCCTCATTGATTGCTTCCCCCGGCGACCACGGCCCGCTCGGCGGCCAAATTCGTTCTTCCTTCAATCCGACGACCAGCGGCATCAAGAAGAGGCGAAGATCGGCGACGGTAGCGGCGAAAGCATCTGGTGCGGCTGCCATCCGGTCCCGGTCCAGGAAGGCGCGCCATTGAGCGGTCCATGCTTCCGCGAATTCATCGGTCAGACCGACCGGAACAACAGACGGGAGGACCGTTCCGCGTCGTTCGAAGGTCCGCTGAATTGCCTCGACAAGGGGAGCCTGGCGAAGTTCGAATGTTCGGGAGATCACCCAGAGATCATAGAAATCCTTGAGCCGGCTATTGGCCACGCCGAGCGTTACGAGCGCTTCGAATTTCTCGGCCACCACCGTTTCGACCGGATATGCGCGAAGGCGCGGCGTTGGGGTGTCCAGCAGGGTGGGATAGTCGATCTCGACGGCCGCAGGTGTAATGGCGTCGCCGAAACCAATGTCGACCTGGATCGGAATACGCGCCCCGGCGATGGTTGCCGTTGTGCGGACCCGCACACCACCATATTCCGCCTCCTCACGGATCGGGGCCGCCATCAGCGCGGCGACATCAAACGTCACACCGTCATCGGCGACCGGCTGCGCACAAATGGCCCGGAAGGTTTCGGCAATTGCCTCGGCGTCGCTTTCGCCGTGGCCAAGCAGATCCAGATCGCGCGTGGGCCGAAACGGATCGGCGACCCAGGTCACGAAGAGCATCGCACCTTTGAGGATGAAGCGGTCGCGGTGCGGCGACGCGCTTAGCCGGTAGAGCAGACGCTCGAGCGCATATCGCGTCAGGAGAATCTGGAAATCCGATCGCTCGGCACGTGCCCGATCGAGGAGCCGCGCTCGCACTGATGCGCCGATGTTGCGAGGCTCACGCGGCATCAGACACCATTGCCTCGACGTAAGGACGCATGATCGACCAGACCCGCGCCTTGCGCGCGTAACGCCAGATTTGATCCGGTTTGCATCGGCGACGGCGGAGACCCTCGCGCAGTCCCTCCATCGCGACGTCGAGGCCGATCTTCGTCCGGTAGCGAAAGCAATCGACAATTGTCCTCGCCGGATCCGTGATGGGAACGTCGACATTCTCGATGCGGTGACGCTCGACCCCATCGGTCAGTGCCGACCCAGTGAAGCGCACGAACCGAATAGGCGGATAATCGATCTTGGGCCGCCAGGCGGCACGGTCGATCGCCATCCATACAGCCGACGGCATCTGCAGCGTCAGTTCGTGGTATTGGAGGGCTGAGGTTAGGCAGACTACGCCCTTTGGAACCAGAACCGCCGCCTCCGCCAGCGTATGAGCAGCCTCGACGTGTGCGTCGGGGAGTTGATAGAGGCCCCGTGCCGGGCGGATGACCGCCTCCTCCCGGACAAGGCGCGCAAGCGTCTCCGGGCCGATGCCTTCGGCAACGAACTCCTTCAGCCGGAGCATACCCCGGGCTTCTAGGAGCTTCAGCGCACGAAGCCGCTGGGCGTTAGTGGATGGCATGGACGGTGACGTTTCCTCTGCTCTTGCAGATTAAAGCAGAGGTTTTATCACGCAAGCACTTGTGTGGAAAGAGACTATCCGCCGATCTACACTCGCGATCTGAAACCTAGATCGCACCTGATTCATCTGTTAGCTCGAAAAATTTCGATAAAAATCTCTCAGAGCTATCCGTCGGCGACAGGAATTGAACGTCGATAGCTGCGGGCTTGATTCTTGAGGGCACCGTCCAATAATCAGTCCCTTCAGGCATCAGTTGAGCTTGTTCCGCCGCCAGAACTCGAAGGTCGGCCTGCTTAACCTCCGGCCTAGCATTTAAGTCAAGATGAAAGCGCTCAAAGATGGCCGCCTCCACGTTCGACTCGATTTCTTTGTATTGAGGCAACAACTGCTTTAACGGCCGCGTTATGTCTCCAAGAAATGCTTCAGTTGCATCGTGGAGAAGTGCCTCAAGCTTGTAATTTTCAGCTGTTTCATAGACGTAAAGAGAATGCTCTGCAACAGAGTAGAACTTCTTACATTGACCGGCATAGCGGCAAATATTTGAAAGTCCTTGGGCGATATCGAAGATCGTAAACGCACTGCCCCATGGATCTAATAGATCGAACCAATTGCCGCTGGCGAGCATGATGCTGGGGCCGGATTTTACTTTGATAGCGATGTTTGAATTCATGATGTCCCCTTGAGCGAATCACATCAACGCTGCTACCTATGGTGATAATCATTCACTCTGAGTCGAGGAGCAAGAGTTGAAAACGATAATAGTTCTTTCAGGCCCAATTGCCGTTGGAAAAACTTCTTTCTCCGATGCTTTAAGGGAACGCTACCCCGCAGACAAAGTTTCCACGCGAAATTATATTCTCAAGGTTAAGGGTGTTGCGGATGATCGTGCAGAACTTCAGAAAGCCGGAGCGGAACTGGACGCTGAAACAAATGGCCGCTGGGTTGCCGATGTCGTCGAAGACGCGCTTCGAATGACAACGCGAGAATACCTGCTTGTGGACTCAGCCCGTATCGCAGGGCAAGTCGATGGCCTGAGAGAGCGCTTTGGAACTGATCGCGTCCATCATTTTCATCTCACAGCTCCTCGCGCTGTTCTCGAAAAGCGCTACCTTTCGCGTTCTCGAGAAACCAGGGAATTCGAAACGTATGCTGAGGCGTCCGAAGATCTAACCGAGGCCTCGGTTGAGACTCTCCAGGCAATCGCTGATGTGATCGTCGACACCGGAAGGTCTGATCCATCGTCGTGCGTGACTTATGCAACCGCTGGCCGCTTAAGCGCGAGCTCAAAGTATGCCGGCTATGTTGATGTCTTCGTCGGCGGGCAGTGGGGGAGCGAAGGCAAAGGAAATATTTGCGCATTGCTGGCAACGGAATACGACGTCCTCGTGCGTGTTGGCGGACCGAACGCCGGACACAAAGTTGCGGACCCTGTCTACACTTACCGTCAACTTCCGTCAGGGACCGGCTCGAACAAAAATGCGCGAATATTTATCGCAGCAGGCTCAACTATCTCGCTGCCAACTCTTCTCAAAGAATTAAATGACCATCCTTGGTTAGAGCCAGAAGGATGGCTTTCCGTCGACCCTCAAGCGATGATCATCGAACAGGGCGACATTGACATTGAAGAGAAGCTTCTTGAGAAGATCTCCTCGACTAAGCAAGGCGTCGGCTCTGCAACTGCGCGGAAGGTCCTCGGCCGCGGCGCCACCCTTGAATGGGGCCCGCAGGTCAGACTCGCACGCGATGTCGAAGAGCTTAAACCTTACCTGAAAAGCGTTCGAGTCGAGATCGAACGTGCCCTTGCAGGCGGGCAACGCATCATGTTGGAGGGCACCCAGGGCACCGAGTTAAGTATTCATCATGGAAGCTACCCACACGTCACTTCGAGAGAAACATCAGTCGCAGGCTGCCTTTCAGACGCCGGTGTGCCGTACAACAGGGTGCGCAGAGCTGTGCTCGTTGCACGCACTTATCCTATTCGCGTAGGCGGTCCCTCCGGCCCGATGGGTGTGGAGATGACACTCAGCGAAATCGCCAAGATCTCAGGCGTGCCGCTCAACGAGATCGACAAAACGGAGAAAGGTAGCGTATCCGGCAAGACCCGGAGAATCGCCGAAATCGACTGGGAAAAGATCAGGATGTCCGTCTACGTCAATGGCGCAACCGACATCGCTCTAACCTTCGTTGACTATCTTGGCGTCGAAAACCGATCGGCAAAAACTTTCAATGACCTATCTGAGAAAGCGCAACAATTTGTCAGAGACGTTGAGCGAGTTTGTGGCGTGTCTGTGTCCTTGATCTCGAAGGATTTCGGAGTGGCTGGGCTAATCGACCTGAGAGAATGGAAATGACCGAAGAAGAACTCATCTCGTTGTACCCGCGGCTATATCATATGGCTCATAATGGTGCTTGGCCGGCGATTCAGCAGCACGGTCTTTTGAGTGCAACAGCTCTATTAGATCTTTACAAGATTGCAGGGGGCGAGCGGTACGCACTCGAGTCTCAGCGCAGGCCAGAGTCGGTGCCGCTGAAATCGAAAAGTTTGCTTGGCGCCGTTATTCGCGATCAAAAACCAATGCAAGACCACTTGCTTCAACGTTGCCTTAAAGACGGCCTGGCTCCAAAAGATTGGTACGAAATTCTGAACTCGCGCAGCTTCTTTTGGCTCTCTGCGGCACGTATCTGGCGGCTCTTAAAGGCTAAAGCCTATCGCGGAGCTCCCCAGACAGTTCTGACTATCGACACTGCGGGATTGGTCGCTGCACATAGAGATCGTATCTGGCTCAGTCCTATCAATAGTGGTTCGACGCTCTTTAACCCGCAGCCCCGAGGCAACGGGACGTTTCAGCGGGTCGCTGAGTTCCCTTACCGTGAGCGATCGAAGTCGCGATCAAAAGAAAATAATGTTGTGGAGCTTGTCGTCGACCATTCAGTACCTGACCTGGTCGACCACGTCCTCGCGGTTCACAAGGTTGAGGGAGACAAGGTTCTCGGTGAGATTTGGCGCAGCTACCGGGCGACTGACGCTGACCGGCCTTAGTCGTCTGGTTGCGTAATGGTTTTTCTTTTCGCGGGATACTTTGCCTTTCGCAGGAGATCCGCAATATGACTTGTTAGGCCGATTCCGCCGGCAATAATAATACCCTGTCCTTCGACGAGCCGTCCAAGCAGGTCCCTCAAGCGCTCGATTCCCGCCGCGACGTCGAATTCAATCCACATGGCAGCCTCGCCAGGGACGATCACGTCAGCCTCTGTAAAGGTGGCGCCGCAATGCAGTTGCACAATCCAGACGATATCGCCATCATGCACCCATTCGAATCTCACGGGTCCTAACCGGTTAGACAGTGCTGAATATGTTGCTTGAACAGCATCCAGCACAAACGACGGCAAAGTCTCAGGCAACTGCAGCCCAAGCATGAACTGGTCGCCTTCCCCTCTGCGGCCCTCAACGATGACTTTACCTCTCGGGCCAGCTAACGCGGCACCAGAATACCTCGCTCTGACCGCCGCTTGGCACAAAACCGACCGAATGTTTGAACCCTCGGGGTCTTCTTTCGCCAGCAGCTTAAAGGGGTCCTGCCAGCCTTTAATGGTAGTATACAATCCCGGTTGGGGCTCTGTTGGCGAGGTACGGGTCCATACCTCATGAGAACCGGTTTCTTGGCCAAACGTAAATGGAGCCGTTCGTCTACCAATTACTGTAGTTTTTGGCACGGGCATCCCTAAGGCGGAAGCAATCATCAAGCCGAAAGCCTTGTCACCTAGATGCCGGCTAAAATTGTTTGGCCAGCTGAAGGCGGCCGGAAGAAAACCGGCGTCGGTAACTTCGTACTCCCATAAGATTGTGTGCTTCTGATTATAACCTCGTGGCTTCGGGTGAAGGCTGAACTCTGCCCTAGCGTTGTCAGGAAAATTGAAATCAGGCGCAAAGCCATACACAGTTTTCAACACTTGCGAAGCGATGGAGACAGGCAAAGACGCAACCCCCGGCTTTTCCACGCAACGCGGCGTGTCGTCCGGAGCGAACTCGACAACCTGCCCCTGGACGACTCCCGATACGCCGCCATCATGTATGTCGATCGTCTCGTTGACAATGAGATGAAGTTCCAGGGCGGCTAGTCGTTCAAGGACCGCCAAAACCTCACCGACGTCTTTTAGACCGTAGACGAACTCTTTGCTTCGAGGACTACTCGGTTCATAACTCCTAACGTTGACCATCTTATCCGAGCTATGCGCCAAAAGCGCATCCACCGCGTCTCGAGCACTCGAAAATCGATGGTTAGCATCGAAGCCGGAAACTCGACTGTAACTTTGTCTAAGAGCGCCTTTTCCATTCGGTCGGAACCCGACGAACTGAGCCACGTTCGCTGTTGCCGCAAGCGCGTTCAGAATTTCGTCTTTGTGCAGCGCCATTTCAAAGCCCTCTTCTCTGTTCGCTCGGGCCGCTCTTAACCAAAATTGGCATCAGATAACAGTGTTCCGGCCTTTTAATTCTCGCAATTACATCGACGTCCTGTGAGTTGATGCCGGTGGCGACGGCTGGCGACATCCGACCCGGACGTGTATCGGCGGCCGATCGCGAGTCGCAGCTAAACAATTCCCCAAGCCCGAAACCTCCCCCTGCCCGTCATCTCCCTTAGACCCAGTTCACCCACAATCCGCCGCGCCGCCTGCGGCGTGACCCCGAGCGTCTTCACGACCATGCTGGCCGAAACTAACGGCTGCGCCATGACGAGCTCGACCAACTCCGGCAGCTTTGACGACGCTCGTCTTCCCGTCAATTTGCGTTCCATCATCTGTCGCGCCAGCGCCAGCCGATCATGCTCCTTGAGCCCGATCTCGGCGGCCGCAATCAGCCCGCCGACGATGGCCAGCAGCCGCTTCTCCCGGTCGCGATGACGGCGTCGATCGACGGGGATGGTTTTGAGGCCGAGATTGATGGCCGCGAGATGGGCACCGGTGGTGACGCCGGCGCGGCGCAGGATCGAGGCCGCCAACAGTCGGCCGAGCCAGGGCGCATGCTGCAGCACCGAAAATTCGTTCCAGGCATCGAGAGCGACGGTGGCCTGCAGCAACGCCGGCAAATTTTCGGCCTGCCGCAGCACGCCGCGCCATTCTTCCAGACGCTCGTCCTCGTCCCAGTCGAGATCATAGACCAGTGGATTCTTTTCCGGCTCGCCGGCCCGACCCGGCCTCTTGGCTTCTTCGATGACCGCGTCGGATCGGGCGAGCACCGCATCAATGGCGGCATAGTCAAGGCCGGGGAGACTTTCGCCGCCGTCGGCATGGTCCCCCTCCCCTTCCGGAACGATCGCGCCCCCTCGCTTAATGGCGTCAACCGCCTCCGCCTTGTCAGTCCCGGCCGGCGTGATCTCCGCGGTTTTCCGTAATGTTCGAATGCCCTCGGCGGATAGCGCCCAGTCCGGTGACTGGGCAGCGATGCGCCGGCGTGTACGCAAGACGTCGCGGGCAATTGTCAGCTCATGGGTGGGTGTGCGAATATCCCGGGTGGCGTCATGGAGGACGAGATCTTCGAGATGGACGAGTTCGCCGTCGATCCACAGCGAGGCGCAGGCATCGGCAAAATGGGAGCGCTCGGTCCAGCCGCTCCCGACCGATGAGCGGGCAATGCGCTCGTCCAGACGCGTGAGTGCGATGCCCGCATCGAAAGCCGGCCGCATCAGGGCTGTCATGCTGATTTTCGTAAAGTCGTAAGCCATTGAAATCATGGTAAATGATTTCTTATAGGAACTCTATTTAAATATTACAGTTCGCCACATGGTATGATTGATAGTTGGCGTTCTAACCATCGATAACCAGCGTTTATCGATGGTAGTTGATCTGGAGTCGCAAATCAGAAAGTATCGGGGCAAATCACGGTCCCAGCGGCCGCCAGAACCGTCCTTTTGGAGCGTCCGTGACCAAAGCCAAGACATCACTCACAGCCGTAGAGCGACGTGCCGAAGAACTCGACACCATCGCCGCCGTGCTGCCGATCGAGCGCCGCGACGAACTCGCCGAGCTGCTCACCGACCATGATATCGAGACCCTGCGCCATCTGGTCAACCAGGGCATGGGCGACAACACCTTGCGGGCGCTGACCTCGGATCTCACCTATCTCGAAGCCTGGGGACTGGCGGCCACAGGAAAATCGCTACCGTGGCCGGCGCCCGAGGCGCTGCTGCTAAAGTTCGTTGCCCATCATCTCTGGGACCCGCAGCGACGCGAGACAGACCCCGATCACGGCATGCCAGCCGTGGTCGATGAGAACCTTCGGAGCCAGGGGTTTCTCAAATCCGTCGGCCCGCATGCGCCGGCGACGGTGCGCCGGCGACTGGCGAACTGGTCGACACTGACTAAGTGGCGCGGCCTCGATGGTGCCTTCGCCTCCCCTGCCCTCAAATCGGCTATTCGTCTCGCCGTTCGCGCCGTCCCCCGAATGCGGGGTCGCAAGAGCGCCAAGGCGGTCACCGGTGACGTCCTGGCCAAATTGTTGGCAACCTGCGCGACCGACAGTCTGCGCGATCTCCGTGACCGTGCAATCCTGATGGTTGCCTTTGCCTCCGGTGGTCGGCGGCGCAGCGAGATCGCCGGCCTGCGCAGCGAGCAGCTGATCGTCGAGCCCCCGATCGAAATGCTGGACGGTCCTCCCCTTCCCTCACTAGCCATTCATCTCGGCCGCACCAAGACCAGCACAGGTGAGCAAGACGATATCGTCTATCTCACCGGCCGGCCGGTCGTGGCGCTCAATGCCTGGATGGCGGCCGCGAAGATCGAGAGCGGCAGTGTGTTTCGGGCGATCGGGCGTTGGGGGACGGTTTCGCGGCGGGCGATCGATCCGCAGTCGGTTAATGCGGTTCTCAAGCAGCGAGCGGCGATGGCCGGGTTGGAGCCTGGGGAGTTTTCCGCTCATGGGCTGCGGTCAGGCTATCTGACCGAAGCGGCAAATCGCGGAATCCCGCTTCCTGAGGCGATGGAGCAATCGCGACATCGATCCGTTCAGCAGGCTGCAGGCTACTACAACAACGTTACAAGGCGGAGCGGGCGCGCTGCACGAATGCTGTGAAAACAGTCGGCCCAAAGAGGATGCTGAGGCTCGCCGATGTAGAGTAAGACGAGGGCGTTGCCGTTAATCAGCCGCCCGCGGAGCTCCTCCCTCGCAAAACTCCAGAAACCGCGACGCCGGATCAGCGGTCTCCTCGAGCTCGACTAGAAGCAAATACGTGCAGCCCCTGTACCTTCACACCGCTTGGTGTCGGTCACGTTAGTCGTCCCTCAGCGGGCGCAGATGGAGCATCACGAGGGAACCTAGTACTCGCGAAACGGGGATGCTGCTGATGTCTCTAAGCTTCTGGTCTGCATCCTCTCAGCCGCATCGAAATTAAATGCGTCGATGGCGTCCTTGGGGCCGGCCGGCCGGCTCTAAGAACAGGTCCGTCAAGACAATTGGGGCGATCTCGTGAGGCCTTGATCGATAAGGATGGCAAAAAACGTAATGAAGGATGTGGCGGTCGTCCTGCTTGCGCGCAAAGATGGCCCAGCACGGGATGAGGGGCGCAGGGCTCCGATAGTGACTGACAGCCTGCTGTCCGTCGGACCCAAGCGGCTCGGGAGGTGGTGAACCGCTTGAACACTCTGAGGGTAATACTGCAATGCAGAACATTGAAGTCCCGCGCTTGCACCGCGCACATATCTCGGCCTGCAAAAAAAGGGTAGTCTTGGCGAACCCGGCCTATCCGACCATTCACATGCAGTCAGACTCAGGCCTGCAGGTTGTCCGCAGACATCTTGCCGGACTTGCGATCCTTTACCAGCTCATAGGTAATTTTCTGGCCGTCGTTGCCGGCCGCGCATGCCGGCCCGCTCCACTGCGGAAATATGGACGAACACATCGGCGCTGCCGTCGTCCGGCTCGATGAACCCGAAGCCCTTCGTTGCGTTGAACCACTTTACCGTACCGGTCGCCATGACGTCTTCCTTTGATCAATCGCATTGCCGAAGCGTGCTCGGCTGACACTTTTTTTGCGGGCTGCACTGATAGACGCTTCTTGCCGCGGGGAAAGCCCATACTCACCGTCGAGGTGTCCCGGTACTCCTCGCTCTATCGCCGCGACGATGGTGCTACTTGTTACCTCGTTGTTTCACCCGGATGCTGATCGGACCGCCCTCGGCCTGGCGAATCTCGAACTGGTTCGTCTTGCGGATAAGATCGCTGAGTTTTCGGAAGCCGAATGTACGCGGGTCGAAATCCGGCGCCAGGTTCAACAACTGCTTGCCGACGGTGCCCAGGTTGACCCAGCCGTCATCGCTATCCTCCTGGGACAGTACCTTCTTGATCAGCGGCACGGCCGATGTTGCCGGCTGCAGCGGCTTGTCGGTGGAAGCAGTATTCTGCTCGTCCTTGATCGTGCCAGGAAGCAAATTTTCGGTATAGACGAACCGCCGGCAGGCCTGGCGAAAACTTTCCGGTGTCTTCTGCTCGCCGAAGCCGAATACATCGACACCCTGTTCACGGATCCGGGCGGCAAGCCGCGTGAAATCGCTGTCCGAGGACACCAGGCAAAAGCCGTCGAACCGACCGCTGTGCAGCAAATCCATTGCATCGATGACCAAAGTGATATCGGAAGCATTCTTTCCCGTTGTATACGCGAATTGCTGCTGCGGGATAATCGCGTGCTTTGCGAGTACGTCCGCCCAACCCTTGGAGCGCGTGCCGGAAAAATCACCGTAGATGCGACGCACGCTCGCCTCCCCGATTTTGGCTACCTCTTCGAACAGCCCGTCGGCGATTTTAGCGGATGTATTGTCCGCATCAATCAGAACAGCCAGGCGCGGAGATCGAGTTTCAGACGGCATTGCTCTTCCTCATTTTTAAAACGGTCTCGAAGGCCAGCAGAGCCTGGCTCGGACCAGGCAAGCAACTTCATTTAACTCGCCCATCGGACCGAGCGAAAACCTGCCTCGTCGGATGATGTCAGTAGCCGCCAGCCGAGTTGATCTACCCTTCCCCGCTCCAGCATCCGCCGATCGCAAAACCCTGACAGCTGTCAGGGTTTTGACCAGCCGACCACAAGCATAGGCAACCAACTATCCCGTCCTGCGATTGCTATCGCCATCGACCCGAAGCAGCGCCATAAGCGCCGGGCCAAGTGAAAATTCGCCCCGTGCCGCCTTCCGTGTCAGGTCTCGCAGATATCCGCCAGGCGAGTTGATGTGCCCTGCCCGCTCAAGGATGCAGGCGATCGCCGTGGCCGCACTTTCCGGCCCCATCACCTCGCAGGCCTCCTGATAGGCTGACGGGCTGACGCCCAGCATCGACCGGACGACCACCGCTGCACCCATCATCTCGCGCCAACTTCCGATCGTACCGCCCGGGCCATATATCGCGATCTCGGGGCAAGCCCGCATCACCATGCCAAGTGGGAAATTCCGGACGGGCTCCCGCTTCGGCCGATCATCGTCCACCGGCTTTGCGCCCTGCTCGTTTTCAGAGCTAGGTTCAAATTCAGTGATGGATTCGGTGTTTGAATTCTGTATGTGACGCCCATTTTGGTCACCATTGGTGCTATTATTTTCGTCTTTTTGCTGCATTTCCAGGATGTTGACAGCCTCCTGCAGCAAGAGCTCCATCTCGTCCAGGATTGAATTCACATCACTGAGGGTCGGAGAGCGCGGAATCCTGCCTACGAGACCGATGTACATCGCTTCGATGCTTTCCCAGTTGCCTGACGCACCTTCCTCGATCGCGGCAGAAATGAGCTTTCGAACGTCACGCCGGCATATCGTCAAATTTTCCTTCGCCCGACGGAGGGCGAAACGATCTGCAACGACCTGTTGTGCCATCATGGCAAGCTCATCTGTTCGCATGAGCAACGGTGACAGATCAAAGCCGAATGCGCTATCGATCGCACCCGCCTTGTCCTTCCGGGCGTAGCGCTTTCCATTCGCGCTGTCCTTCCGCACGATCAGTCCTGCCTCAACGAGAAGGGCCAGATGTCTGCGAAGGGTAGCGCCGGCGATACCGTGCGCCCGAAGCGTCAATTGTGTGTTGGACGGAAAAACGATGAGCTGCGCATCCTGGCGCAATTCGGTGTCTGGATGAAAGCTCAGGAGCGCGTCAAGGACGGCCAGGCTGCGATCCTGCAGGCCAAGCAGCTCCCTTGCTTCGGATGCGTCCCGAAAGACTTTCCATTTGTCTGCTGTCTTGCCCGGCTTGATCTTACTCGTCTCGATCTGCCGCTTCACCAGGGCAAGCGTCGCCGGCCGCCGCCCAAAGGGCGTCGTCACACTTCCAATCTGCATTTTCTTCACCTTCAAAAAGGCAAAAGAAACCTGCTCACCAAATTACGGTGCCAAAGACTCTTGACTGGGATTCGGGGAAATGCGATTCTCTAGTTGTCACACATTGAGAGAGGCTTCCACGACGGCAACGTTTGGGGGGCCTTTTTCTTTTGCAGTTCGTCCTTTTTTATCTCCAAACCCTGACAGCTGTCAGGGTTTCTCGTCTTCTCGCAGGCGGACAAAGCGCTCCGTTAGCGCTGGGAGCTCCGCTTCAACAAACTTCAAAAAGTCGACCCCGAGTGAACCCTCAGCCGAAATTCGAACCTCTTTCGAGGATATCAACAGGGCGCCAAGCTTCGTTCCGCTCTTGTCTGTAATCGGGCTTGGCTCTCTCCGACCAGCCGATACTGGCTTGATGGCGTTCAATGCACGCTGAAACCTTTGATCGGACGTCTCAACCGCATCGCCCCTCCTAACCAGTGCTGCCCTCAGGGCATCGAGCGCTCCCGTGTCGCCCGCAACCGCCTTGGCAAGGTCGAGCCAACGTGGCCGCCCGATCTTCGGCGCTCGCCCAATGGCCTCGATGATATCCGCGGGAACGATCCTGTAGACATTCCGCATCCGAGCCAGTTCTGCGTCCTCGATCGAAAGCGCAGCGTAGATGTGCCGAGGCTTGATCCCCGCATCATCCATTCGGGAGGCAAACAGCGCGCGCTCGATCCAGGTGAGGTCTTGGCGACCCGCGTTTTCGATGCCTTGTGCAAGAACTAGGTCGAGGTCGGAAATCTCGACTTCGAGAGCGCGAACAGGCCTGTCAAGCTGCATGGCAGCGAGCCAGCGTCGATGACCGTAAACGATCTGATAGCGACCTGGGGACGAAGGGTGTTTGCGAACCTGGACGGGAACCTTTTGCCCCTCAGTCTCGATCGACCGTTTGAACGCCTCGAAGCTCGTTGCGTCATCGTCCGGCAGTCTGTCCGGATAGGGGGATGGGTCGATGAGCGACGGATCCAACTCGCGAACCGAACCACCGCCTGACTCCACGATAGCCTTCAAGCGATCTCGCTCTGTTCGAATGTCGTCGATTGCTCGGTGTGCAGCACCGATCACACCTGCTCCGACACGATTTCCGGGAACCGGGGCAGCGGCCTGCGACGGCTGCTGTTGATCCGCAGCCTGATCGCTTTCCAGCTCTGCGGAAAGCAACCCGAAGCTGGCGACAATCGACTTGCGAGGGGATTTGCTCATGTCCGCCCCCAGCTCTCATTGACGAGGCGAACAATCGCCTCGTTCACAGCATCTACCGCCTCGCGGGCACGCTTGTGAGTATCGCGTCCGATCTGTCCTAATTCGAGCTCGTATACCGAGCGTTTCGCCAAGCCGGCTGCTTCAACGGCGGTGCTTTCAATGGCGGTCGGCAATAATACATCGGAGCCGAACAGGTGCCGAAGCATCGCAACGACTTGCGACTGCGGCGCGTCATTGGGGTCGTGTCGTGTAACCAGATACCGGATGAAGTCCTGGTCCAACTGAGCGCCGCTCTCGTTCAGAACACTAATCAGATCACCCATCATGAGAAGGAACTGGCTCATTGACGCGACGTCCAGCATGGCTGGGTGGACCGTAATGATCATGCTAGTCGCGGCGTATATCGCGCTCAAGGTCAGAAAGCCGAGGGACGGCGGAGTGTCGAGAATCACAATGTCGTAGTCCGCCTCGACTTCCAAAAGGGCGAGTTTCAGCCGCTCAAAGAAGATTGCGCCGGAGCTGGACTTGTTCGCCAAGATCCGTGGCGTTTCGTGCTCATACTCCATGACTTCAAGATTGCCAGGAATGAGGTCGATGCCATCGAAATATGTCCTGCGAATTATATGGCGGATGGGACGACGCTCGGCGTCATCGTAACGCAAAGCGGCATAGATCGTTTCATTCGACCCGACATCAACTTCTGGCTGAGCACCGAACAAAGCGGACAAGGATGCTTGCGGGTCCAGGTCGAGTGCGAGGACGCGATACCCATGAAGGGCGAGATAGTGGGCAAGGTGGACACAGGTTGTCGTCTTCGCGCTGCCGCCCTTGAAGTTGGCTATCGCAAGAACCTGGAGGTGCTCCCCGGCACGACGACGAGGAAGGAATCGCAAGGCGTCTGCAGGTTTCTGCATCGCGAACAATTCACGCAGTTCATTGATCTGGTCCAGTGTGTAGACGCGATGGTTATTTTCCAGCCTACTGGGAATCGGCCCACGTCCTTCGGTGGACATGAGCTTCAGGGTGGAATCGGGTATAGACGTCAGCTTCGACACTTCGTTGGTCAGAAAGGGACGCAGGGTCTTTTCCGATTTTGGCGGATACATACGAGTTCTGAGCTGCTGCAATTGCCCGGACAGAAGCCCGGCATGGCGCATGATTTTGCTGCCGGCATCTTCCTTCGAGCCAACACTTGCTTCTACTCGGTTTGCTATCGCCATCTGTCCCTCTTGGCGGCTTTTCGCCGGTTTACCGGCCATTGCCCGCTAAAAATAGAACACGATTCTCCGAACTGGTCCAGAGGTTTAGGGTTAACAAAAGGTTAACGACCGGGGACAATCTGCATAAGGCTGTTCGGATTTTTGCTTTTCCGCTCCGGGAGTTAGCCTCAAATGCCCGGCTCCCTGATCCCGGAATGTTCTCCTGTGAATCCTACAAATCCAAACAGTGTAGCAGCAAGTGGATTAGGCGGCTCTGTAGCGCCGCACCCCTTATGAGCCGCGACTCACCTCGCTACGTGCATGTTGGATCTTACAACTGCCCTCCGATTCCAAACTGTGCTGATTTCCCGCCGACCAACAACGACGGAGAAAGATCATGCGGGCTCTCGCGCTCTCAACACCCCGGACGATCCAAGAGGCGCATCTCCTACACATCCACTATCAGCTTCGTGCTCGGGTCTTTTCCGATCGCCTGGGTTGGGAAGTCGATGTAACGGCGGGGTGCGAGTCCGATCGTTTCGACGCGCTTCGGCCGACCTATATTCTCGCCATCGCAGAGACCGGCGAATTGGCGGGGTGCGCAAGGCTTCTTCCTGCGCTCGGACCGACAATGGTGGCCGACGTTTTCCCGTCGCTGCTCCCCGACGGCCAACTCAAGGGGCATGCCGCGATGATCGAGAGTTCTCGCTTCTGTGTCGACACGGCTCTCGCGGAGGGGAGGGGCGCCGGCTCGGTCCATGAAGCGACGCTGACCATGTTCGCTGGCATCATCGAATGGTGCGTGGCAAATGGGTACACTGAGATTGTTACTGTGACCGATCTTCGGTTTGAGCGCATCCTCGCCCGCGTGGGGTGGCAGCTGCATCGTTTAGGCGAACCCAAGAAGATCGGCGTGACGACGGCCGTAGCGGGCACGCTGGCCGCCGACGCAGACATGTTCCTCAGGCTTCGCCCCTCCAACTACCGTTCTGAACTCGCCCCCTGTCAGCCAGGCAGCGTAAGGAGAAATCCGTGAACCAGCTTCGCTCTCACCCTCGGCTCGTCCGCAAACTTCAGGAGGCGCTCGGCGACCAGCTTTGTGTTGCCCTGGACGACGCGAACGTCGTCGAGATCATGCTTAATCCGGACGGAAAGTTGTTCATCGAACGGCTCGGTCACGGCGTTACGCCCGCCGGCCAGATGTCGTCGGCTGCAGCGGAGATGGTGATCGGTACAGTGGCGCACGCGCTTCAGTCAGAGGTCGACACGGAGCAGCCAATCATCTCCGGCGAGCTGCCAATCGGTGGCCACCGCTTCGAGGGTCTATTGCCCCCCGTCGTCGCCAAGCCTGCCTTCACGATTCGACGCCGGGCATCACGCCTCATTCCGCTCGAAGACTATGTTCGGACCGGCGTGATGACAGAATACCAGGCCGCCACGATCCGCAGTGCCATTTCCGCGAAGCTGAACATCATCATTTCCGGCGGAACGGGCTCGGGCAAAACGACGCTTGCGAACGCAGTGATCTACGAGATCGTCAACTCTGCGCCAGAGGATCGCATCGTCATCCTTGAGGATACCGCGGAAATCCAATGCGCGGCCGAAAACGCGGTTCTCCTCCATACCAGCGATACGATCGACATGGCCCGGCTCTTGAAGAGCACCATGCGCTTACGCCCCGACAGGATCGTCGTGGGCGAAGTCCGCGACGGCGCGGCCCTTACATTGCTCAAGGCCTGGAACACCGGTCACCCTGGCGGCGTGGCGACCATTCACTCGAACACCGCCATGTCGGCGCTACGCCGTCTTGAGCAGCTCACGGCCGAGGCAAGTCAGCAGCCGATGCACGAGGTCATCGGAGAGGCCGTCGACCTGGTCATCTCGATCGAGCGGACGCCGCGCGGCCGGCTTGTTCGCGACATCATCCAAGTCGAGCGATTCATCAACGGACAGTACGAGATCGAATCCGATCAACTCACCGACGAACAGGAGGCGCGCCATGTCGCGTAAGCATACCCTCATCGCCGCCGCGCTCGTGGCGGCGCCAATCGTTCTTGCCTCTGTCGCGCCGGCGCTCGCCAGTTCCGGCGGCAGCCTCCCATGGGAAGGGCCACTGCAGCAGATTCAGGAATCGATAACCGGCCCGGTCGCGGGTGCGATCGCGCTTGCAGCCGTGGCCATTGCCGGCGGCATGCTCATCTTCGGCGGCGAGCTCAACGATTTCGCACGGCGCCTTGTTTACGTCGTTCTCGTCGCCGGCATCCTGCTCGGCGCCACCAACATCGTCGGCCTGTTCGGTGCGACCGGCGCTTCGATCGGGCTACCCGACGAGCAGGTCACGTCAATTGGTTCGAACGGGGGAGGGGAGGGAGATGATGGCTGAGTCCGTGTCCGGCTTGCGACGCAATCGCATCCATCGTGCCCTCTCGCGCCCAAACCTTCTAATGGGCGCGGACCGCGAATTGATGCTGATCACCGGCCTTGCGGCCGTCATTCTCATCTTCGTGGTTCTCACGGTCTATTCGGCGCTCTTCGGCGTCGCCGTCTGGATCGTCATCGTCGGGGCGCTCAGGATGATGGCGAAGGCCGATCCGCACATGCGGCAGGTCTATATCAGGCACATTTCCTACAAGCCCTATTACAAGGCGACCACTTCGCCGTGGCGACGGTATTGAGGAGGCGGCCATGGTAGCTCTCAAACGCTTCCGGGTGACCGGCCCATCCTTTGCCGATCTCGTTCCCTATGCCGGCCTTGTGGACAATGGTGTCCTCCTCTTAAAGGACGGAAGTCTGATGGCCGGCTGGTACTTCGCGGGACCGGACTCCGAAAGCGCGACGGACCTCGAGCGCAACGAGTTGTCGAGGCAGATCAATGCCGTTCTGTCGCGGCTCGGAAGCGGGTGGATGATCCAGGTCGAGGCCATCCGCATTCCGACGGTCGACTATCCCACAGAAGACCGTTGCCATTTCCCGGACCCGGTGACCCGCGCGATCGATGCCGAGCGTCGGGCGCATTTCGCGCGCGAGCAGGGGCATTTCGAGAGCAAGCATGCGCTGATCCTGACCTACCGGCCACTTGAGTCCAAGAAGACTGCACTCAGCAAATACATCTACTCGGATGAGGAAAGCCGGAAGAAGTCCTACGCGGACACGGTGCTCTTCGTGTTCAAGAACGCGGTGCGTGAGCTTGAGCAGTATTTTGCCAACACACTTTCGATCCGGCGAATGGAAACCCGCGAAACACTTGAGAGGGGAGGGGAGCGAATTGCCCGGTATGACGAGTTGCTCCAGTTCGCCCGGTTCTGCACCACCGGCGAAAGCCATCCAATCCGGCTTCCCGACGTTCCCATGTATCTCGACTGGATCGCCACCGCGGAGCTTGAGCACGGACTGACGCCAAAGGTCGAAAGCCGTTTCCTCGGCGTCGTTGCGATCGACGGTCTGCCGGCCGAAAGCTGGCCGGGTATTCTGAACAGCCTTGATCTTATGCCGCTGACCTATCGGTGGTCGTCACGTTTCATCTTTCTCGATGCCGAGGAAGCTCGACAGAAGCTCGAACGCACGCGGAAGAAATGGCAGCAGAAGGTCCGACCGTTCTTCGACCAGATATTCCAGACACAAAGTCGATCCGTCGACCAGGACGCGATGACTATGGTGGCCGAGACCGAGGATGCCATCGCGCAGGCCTCGTCGCAGCTGGTTGCCTATGGCTATTACACACCGGTCGTCGTGTTGTTCGACAGCGATCGCGAGGCACTGCAGGAGAAGGCCGAAGCGATCCGGCGGGTGATCCAGGCGGAAGGATTTGGGGCGCGCATCGAAACGCTGAACGCCACCGACGCCTATCTCGGTAGCTTACCGGGCAACTGGTATTGCAACATCCGTGAGCCGCTGATCAACACCAGCAATCTTGCTGACTTGATTCCGCTGAACTCGGTCTGGTCCGGAAATCCTGTTGCGCCATGCCCTTTTTATCCGCAGAATTCGTCGCCCTTGATGCAGGTTGCGAGCGGATCGACAGCGTTCCGTCTGAACCTGCATGTCGATGATGTCGGCCACACGCTGATCTTCGGCCCAACCGGCTCAGGCAAGTCGACGCTTCTGGCCCTGATCGCCGCGCAGTTTCGCCGGTACGAAAATGCGCAGATCTTCGCCTTTGACAAAGGCAGTTCACTTCAACCCCTGACGCTCGCTGCTGGCGGCGATCATTATGAGATCGGCGGCGACAATGCGGAAGAGGGGAGGGCCTTGGCCTTCTGCCCACTCTCCGAACTCAAGAGTGACGCCGACCGGGCTTGGGCGACGGAATGGATCGAGATGCTGATCGGCCTGCAGGGCGTCACCATCACACCCGATCATCGTAACGCCATCTCTCGGCAGGTCGGACTGATGGCGAGCGCCTCTGGTCGCTCGCTCTCGGATTTCGTCAGCGGCGTGCAGTTGCGCGAGATCAAGGACGCACTGCATCATTACACCGTCGATGGCCCGATGGGCCAGCTCCTTGATGCGGAAGAGGACGGCCTGACGCTCGGCGCCTTTCAGACTTTCGAGATCGAGCAGCTGATGAATATGGGCGAACGCAATCTCGTGCCGGTGCTGACGTACCTGTTCCGCAGGATCGAGAAGCGTTTGGACGGGTCGCCAAGTCTGATCGTGCTCGACGAGGCGTGGCTGATGCTTGGCCACCCTGTATTCCGCGACAAGATTCGCGAGTGGTTGAAGGTACTGCGCAAGGCGAATTGCGCTGTCGTTCTTGCGACCCAATCGATCTCCGATGCCGAGCGGTCCGGGATCATAGATGTACTAAAGGAATCCTGCCCGACAAAGATATGCCTCCCAAATGGCGCCGCTCGCGAGTCGGGGACGCGAGAATTCTACGAGCGCATCGGCTTCAACGAGCGACAGATCGAGATCGTCGCTACCGCCATGCCGAAGCGTGAATACTACGTCGCCACGCCAGAAGGCCGGCGGCTCTTCAACATGTCGCTTGGGCCAGTCGCGCTGAGCTTTGTCGGCGCGTCGGGCAAAGAGGACCTCAAACGCATCCGCGCACTGAAATCCGAACATGGCCACGACTGGCCGATCCACTGGCTTGAAACGAGAGGAGTTCACGATGCCGCATCGCTACTCACGTTCGAATAGATGGCTCGCCTGCTTGGCGGCCGCCGCTCTCACGATCGGAGCTGCAGGCTCTGTGCAAGCCGGTACAGCCACCGGCGCTGCGACCGAATGGACGCAGCTCGCCAACAATGCGCAGCTCGTGGATCTCATGAAAAGCTCCGGCATCCAGGTCGACAATCAGCTGACCCAGATCAGCCAGCTTGCAGAGCAGATCCAGAACCAGCTGAAGATCTACGAGAACATGCTGCAAAACACGGCGCAGCTTTCTGACCATGTCTGGGGTCAGGTCGAAAGCGATCTCAGCCAGCTGCGCAGCATCGTCGACCAGGGACAGGGCATCGCCTTTTCGATGGGGAATGCGGACGACGTTCTTCAGCAGCGCTTTCAAAGCTATGCCGATCTCAAGACCAACTTGCCGGACAACGCGACGTTCTCCTCGACCTACCAGTCCTGGTCGAACACCAACCGCGACACGATCGCCAGCTCGCTGAAAGCGGCGAGCCTCACGGCCGACCAGTTCGATAGCGAGGAAGATACGATGTCCTCGCTGCGGTCGATGTCCGAAACGGCTGACGGGCAAATGAAGGCTTTGCAGGTCGGGCACGAGATCGCCGCTCAGCAAGTCGCGCAAATGCAGAAGCTTCGCGGGCTCGTCTCCCAACAGATGACAATGATGGGAACCTGGCTGCAGACCGAACAGACCGACAAGGACCTGGCGCAGGCGCGGCGGGAAAAGTTCTTCAACGCCGAGATCAGGAGCGTCCCGGAAGGCCAGAAAATGGAACCAAGATGGTGAGCCGCCAAGTCTTGATTGCCTTGCTGTTGGCTGTCGCCGCTGCATCGTCAGCAGCGACAGTGCTGATCGTCAATTACCGAAACACGGGAATACCTGCGCTCACCGAGGAGCAGCGCGCCGTCAGGGAAAAATTCTTCGGCTCCGAGAAGGAGCTGCCGCCGATCACGGAAGGTCAGGAGATGCGCCCAAGATGGTGAAGGTAACTGTCGCACGCTCGTTCCTGATTACAGGTCTCTTTTTCCTCGCCTATGCTGTTCCTGCATTCGCGCAGGAGGGACAGGTCCTCACGGAACTGGAAAACCAGGTCTCGTCTGCTGCGAAGGGGTGGGAGACCACCATCATGGAGGCGGCGAAATCCCTATTCTGGATTCTTGCAACGATCGAGATCGGCATTGCGGCCGTCTGGTTGGCGATCCAGTCAGCCTCACTGGACAGTTGGTTCGCCGAACTGGTGCGGCGGATCATGTTCATCGGGTTCTTCGCATTCGTTCTGACCCAAGGTCCGACCTTTGCGCGAGCAGTGGTCGACAGCCTTTTCCGGATTGGCGCCGGCGGTGGTTCAGCTTCGCCTGCTGAGGTGTTCGATGCTGGCATCCGCGTCGCCTCCCAAATGTCACAACAAGCACAGTTCGGGGTGTTCGAAGACAATGCACTCGCGATTGCCGCCGTTCTCGCCATGGGCATCGTTGTCATCTCCTTCTCGCTGGTTGCAGCTATTTTCGTGTCGGTCATGGTCGAAATGTATGTCGGCCTGCTCGCCGGCATGATCATGCTCGGGCTGGGTGGTTCCTCCTTCACGAAGGACTTTGCCATTCGATACCTGGTGTATGCCTTTGGCGTCGGCATGAAGCTCATGGCATTGGTGATGATCGCCAAGATCGGATCGAACGTCCTGCTTGGTCTTGCCCAGGCGCCTACTGCCTCGTCGGATCAGTTCGTCACGACCCTGGCGATCGCCGGTATTTCCGTCGTGGTCTTCATCATCGCCATGTACGTCCCGAACATCATCCAGGGCGTCGTCCAGGGCGCATCGGTTTCCGGAGGAATGGAAGCGATCCGCCACGGCGGGCAAGCGGCGTCTTTTGCCGCCGGTGCTGGCTTCCTCGCCGCCGGCGCTGCCGGCGCGGGGTTTGCGGCGGCTCAAGCCGCACGAGCTGGCGGTTCATCCGTTGCAGGTGCTGCTCTTCGCGGAGTGGGCGCGAGCTTCTCTTCCGGCGCGCAAGCAGCCGGTTCAGCCGCGAAGGAAAAGGCAATCGGCTCTCCGGGCGCTTATGCCGGGTCCATTCTCGGACTTGCCAATGCCAAGCTCGATGAGCATCGCGGCGGTCATAGCACACCGAAGCCTCCTCCCGAACGCAACGACAAACCGTAATCGAGACAAGGGAAGAATAAATGGCAGCGAACCGCGCCCCGGAAAACCCGTATCTTGCCGCCCGCCAGGAATGGAGCGAACGCTATGGCTCTTATGTGAAGGCCGCAGCCGCATGGCGCATTGTTGGTGTCCTCGGTCTGGTCATGGCCGTTATCGGCTTCAGCTACGCGATGTATCTGAGCACACAAGTGAGGCTCGTACCTTACATCGTTGAGGTCGACAAGCTCGGAACCGCAGTCACGGCAGGTTTCCCCGAGCAGATCGAGTATGCCGATGTCCGCGTGGTGCGCGCCACACTCGGCAACTTCGTCACAAGCTTTCGCTCGATCACGCCGGATGCGGTGGTGCAGAAGCAATATATCGACCGCACCTACGCCCTTCTTCGCACGTCCGATCCATCGACGGAGAAGGTCAACGCCTGGTTCCGAGGCAATTCTCCGTTCGAGAAGGCGAAGGCTTCGACAGTTGCCATCGAGGTCAACAACATCGTCGCGCTTTCGAACCAGACCTATCAAATCGACTGGACGGAATATGAGCGGGACCGCAAGGGCAAGGAAACCGGCACGAGGCGGTTTCGCGGAATCGCGACTGTGACGCTCACCACGCCACAGGATGAGGCGACGATCCGCCTCAATCCGATCGGCCTTTATGTTCGGGATTTCGATTGGACGGCACAGCTTTAAGGGCAGGGGATTCTCAATGCACAGAACACGACTACTGTTAGCAGCCGCCGGCTGCATGGCCGGGCTCGTCCTTGCGGCGGGCGCACATGCGCAGAGCATGACGAGCAACGAAGTAAAAGGAACGAATCTTTCCAGGAAATGGCGCGGCACACCGGGGCTGGTCACGACAGGTCCGGACGGAAAGGTCATCTTTCTGTTCGGCGAGACCCAGCCGTCCATCATCTGCTCTCCACTACAGGTCTGCGACATCGAACTTCAGGGTGGCGAGATCGTGCGAGACGTGCTTGTCGGCGATACGGTGCGGTGGAAGGTAGAGCCGGCAACGTCGGGTGCGACAGGCGGACAGGCGATCCACCTCATCGTCAAGCCATCGGAGCCAGGCCTTCTCACCTCGATGGTCGTGACCACGTCACGGCGCACCTATCATATCCAACTCAAGTCTCATCCAAGCCAGTACATGGCGCGCGTCGGGTTCGAGTATCCGGAAGATGTTTCCACCAAACTCGCCGACATCAATTCCCGTCTCGAAACGGGCGGCATTCCAGGCACTGCGCCGGACAAGCTGAACTTCTCCTACACGGTGAGCGGGAGTGCGCCCTGGAGGCCGAAGCGGGTCTATTCTGACGGGGTGAAGACCTACATCCAGTTTCCGAAGTCGATCTCCGGTCAGGATGCACCAGTGCTCTTCGTCGTCTCTGGCGGTCAAAATCGCATCGTCAATTACCGGATGAAGAACGACATGATGACCGTCGACTATGCGATCGACAAGGCGATCCTCGTTTCGGGTGTCGGTTGGCGGCAGCAGAAGATCACCATCCGGCGGGGAGGCTGAACCATGCACCAGCTAGTCGCATTTCTCGCCGCGGCCGCCTTGCTTTCCGGTTGCCAGACGCCAGACGACGCGCTGACCACCAGCTCCACGCCGGTGGCCGTCACCGGACCCGCCGCGAGCGCAATCGCCGGCGACATGGCAAGCCGCTTGGCTGAACAGATCGGCCCGGCTGGCGGTGCCGCCACGATTAAAATGGAGACGGACACATCGGAGTTCGCATCCGCCCTCAAGGCGGCGCTGAAGGGGTGGGGCTACAAGGTCGTTACGGACGGCAAAGTCGCCAAAGACATCAGGCCGGTAGAGCTTGCTTATGCAATCGACGGTTTCGACGAACAGGTGCTAGCACAGGTATCGACGCCTTCCATCGCTCTTGGCCGCGCTTACACGCCGACAGCAGCCGGCGCGACGCCGGCCAGCCCCCTTTCGATCATGCAGCGCAACTGACGGAGATTAACATGGTCCAATCGCTCCAGCTTGGCACGTCGAGCCAAGCCGACGATCAGCAGGGCATGCGGCGGCTCAACCGCCTGCCGATCATCGTCGCCATCATCGTCATCGTGCTGTTCGTCGGCGTGGTCGTGATTGGTCTGTCGCTGCGCGGGCTTTCTTTCAATCGTGGCGATATCGAGGGTGCTTCCAACAGCCCTGCGGCCAGTTTCGGTGACCAGCTAAAAAGGGGTGTCACGGATGGCATTATCGGTGAGCCAGAAAAACAGGAGGTGTTTCAACCGACACCTGTCGTGGTGGAGAATAAGGAAAAGCAGGAACCGGTCGTCGAACGCCAATCAATGGAACGACAAGACCGCCGACAACGGCTCGAATCTGAAGAAGAGTGGAAGGCTCGCCTGAAGCGAGAGCAGGATGAACAATATATCCGCGAGGCCCAGCGCCAACGCAGGGCGCGTCTACAGGCTCGTGCCATGGCGCTCGATTCGCCGCTGAAGGTAGACGTCTCCGACGTTGAGAAGGCTGCAAGCTCCACCAACGACACCGGCCGCCAGCCGACAAATATCGCAGCAAACAGTGCCTCAGACCTTTATGCTGCCGCCATGAAATCCGGCCTGATAGGACAGGACGTCGATCAGAACGGGCAGACATCGAAAGAGGACTTTTTCAATCAGGACATCAAAGATCTCGGCTACCTGCCGAACCAGGTGGTGCCACAGATGTCACCCAATGAATTGAAGCGCGGTTCGGTCATCCCGGCGACATTGATCACCGGCCTCAATTCCGACCTGCCGGGGCGCATTGCCGCTCAGGTCAGCCAGAATGTCTACGATAGCGCAACCGGCTATCGCCTTCTCATCCCGCAGGGCGCAAAGCTGTTCGGTCGCTACGATTCCAAGGTCTCATTCGGCCAGGAACGTGTTCTCGTCGTCTGGACTGACCTCATTTTCCCGAACGGGTCTACCCTGCAGATCGGTGGCATGGCGGGCACCGACGCCGAAGGATATGGCGGCTTCCAAGATAAGGTCGACCGCCATCTTTGGAGGACCTTCGGTTCCGCAGCCTTGGTCGCAGTCATCGGGACGGGGATCGATATGTCGATGCCCGAGAGTTCGACGCTCGCGACGCAGGTTACCGCCTCGGATGCAGCACGACGGAATTTTGCCGAGTCATTCGGCCGGGTAGCGGAAGAGACGATCTCGAAGAATCTAAACGTTCAGCCGACAATTCGCATCCGGCCGGGCTACAAGTTCAACGTCCTGGTCGATCAGGATATTGTTTTTCCGTCTGTCTATAGCGGCCGCTAACCAGGTAAAGGATCCTCAGATTTTCGCGACATCACTGAACGTCGCAAGGTCATTCCGCGTGGCGACGCAGGTGTGACTAAAATTCTCTACAAAAATCATCGTCTTTAGATCAGAAAGAGTTGAATACTCGGCAGAGGTGAATAGACCTAAGCGAGGCAACGAACGTGGATCTGCTTCGCGTAGAAGCAACTGCCGTATCGTCCAATGTCCCATGTGGCTCCGGCTAGCCGAACGGTGGCAACCGGTACCTCGCGGCGTCAGAACGGCGCGACGAGTGGGAGGCTTGCACCGTCGCAAAAGGAGAAAAGTTAGTGGACGGTGACCTTCGCTCTCTCATCGATATGACAGAAGCCGCGCATGATGAACGTATGATCAAAAGTGCTCTGAAGACCTTTGCGCACGCATGTGGCTACGAGCGTTTTGCTTATCTGCAAACTGAGGGGTTGGAAATCCGCACATTCAACTCCTATCCGGAGGAATGGCAGGGCGTTTATCTCGAAAACCAGTACTCCCGCATCGACCCGGTCGTTACGGAAGCCAAGCGTCGCATGGAAATGTTTTCCTGGACGGCCGACGATTGGCCCGCTCGTGGAACCTCCGAACTCAGGCGTTTTCGGGACCAGGCGATCGATTACGGCATTCGGAGTGGGGTGACTATACCCGTCGAAGGAAGTTTCGGGTCGACGATGATGCTGACGTTTGCATCCTCAGCGCAGACGGCTGACGTTAAAAAGCTGCAGGATGCGCAAAAAGCGATCCAGGCAGTACTGGCGATCCACTACCGCCTGAAAATCATAGCTGCGACGACGATTGTCGCTCCGAAACGGTTACTTTCACCAAGAGAAGCAACGTGCCTAATGTGGGCGGCAAAGGGCAAGAGCGCTCCGGAAACCGCAATGTTGACAGGGATCAATCCGAGGACAGTGCAGCACTACCTCGATAAAGCGCGCGAAAAGCTCGAAGCAGCAACCGTTCCGCAACTTGTCGCGATCGCCAAAGATCACGGTCTGGTATGAGCGTCAGGCTTCGCCATCTGGGGCAACTTTAGGGACGTAGCCAAGCGCATCGATGATTTCCGACAACAACTCCTGCTGGGCTTCGGATTTTTTCTGACGTGCGACATACTCATCCTGCAGGCTTTTGAGTACGGCGGCGGAGACCGACGGATCGGCGCTCGCGCGAGTCCATTCCTCATAGACAGCCTCATCGGCGGCAATAAGATGGCGGTGCTCACGGATCGCAGCAACTGCCAGCACCTCTAGTTCTGACTCTTGCATCAAACTGTGGCGAGATGAGCCCACATCGTTCATCCGCTTCTCCCTAACTTCATTCTGCTGCCCGAACCTAAGGCTGCGGCCTTATTATATCGGTTGAGCGCCATCACAATATCCGCTGAGCATCATCTGGGTCCTGTGCAATTCATCTCGCGCCTCTCCATACCGACGTCGAAGAGTGCAGGGACTTGAACGACACTGTCTTGCTTATTTGCTCAAAAGGATTCGACCCCCGCTTGTGCTGTAGAGAATACTCCGTGGTAGGAAACTCATCAAGCCGCTGTTCTCCGGATCATGGAGATTCGAGAGGTATTTGCGCGTAATTTGCGAGCTGCACGGCAGGCTAAAGGCTTGTCCCAGGAGGAACTCGCCCATCGCGCGGACATCGATCGCACCTACGTCAGTTCGCTCGAGCGTAGCGTCTACAATGCAAGCATCGATGTCGTTGACCGTTTGGCGACAGTCTTGGGCATCGAAGCCTGTGAGTTACTGAAACGGCCCCCGGAGGAGTCACAGATGCCAACCGCCGAGCTTGACGACTAAGAGAAGTTGTCCTGCCGACTGACGGGTTCATGCCCGGCCGGCAATGCTTCCACGTCAATTGGCTAGGTCCGTCGGCAAGGCTACATCTTTACTCTTGACGACCACTGGATTTGTCAGCTCTCGAGCCAATCGAGGCAACTATTCGTGGTGAAGAATTCACAAGGCGATGATGGCTTTCTCGGCTTTAGGGATTGTGATACAAATCCTAGGATAATAGATCCAATTCTCCGAGCTTTTATATCAATGCCCAGTCCCGTCACGCAACGCCAAATTGCCCGCACCGTGCTAACTGAGCGCGGAATAGCACGTTTGGTGGAACTGCGGAACGCAGGTGTGACGGCTGCCACCATGAGCCGAATGGAACGAGATGGTGAAGTGCTCCGGCTTGCCCGCGGTCTTTATCAACTTCCTGATGCGCAGCTCGACGTCAACCACAGCCTGGCGGAGGTTGCCAAACGCGCACCCAAAGGCGTTATCTGCCTCGTTTCGGCACTGGCGTTCCACGGCCTGACAGATCAGCTCCCAGGACAAATCTGGCTTGCCATAGGCCGTAAGGACTGGGCTCCGAAACTGGACGGCCCCGCTATGCGCATCGTGCGTTTCACAGACGGCCTTCTCAACGAAAGCGTCGAACCCCATGTCATTGAAGGCGTTCCCGTGAGGGTCTTTGGAATTGCCAAGACAATTGCCGATTGCTTTCGCTATCGCAACAAGATCGGCCTTTCGGTAGCGATAGAAGGGCTGCAGGAGGCGCTGCGGCAACGAAGGGCTACTCCTGGCGAAATCGCCAACCAGGCCGAACGCGGTGGCGTCGGATCGGTGATCCGGCCGTATCTCGAGGCGCTGACCGCCAATGGCTAAAGAAATCAGAAACGTCGGCGCCTCGGTGCGCGCCCGCCTGTTGCAACTCGCCAAGGCAAGCGGGCAAAGCTTCGATCTGGTCCTGACGCGTTTTGCTCTTGAACGGTTATTGTTCCGGCTTAGCCAGTCGCCCCACGCCGGTCGCTTCGTTCTAAAAGGGGCGATGTTGATGATGAGTTGGTTCGACAATCCGCACCGAGGCACGCGCGACCTCGATCTTTTGGGTTTCGGTGATCCGAGTCCGGACCCGATGCTTGAGACATTTCGGGAAATTCTGGCGCAAGAGGCCGACGATGGCGTTACGTTCGACGCTGATACGCTGCATGTGGATCGTATTCGCGAGGCATTGGATTATGGTGGGCTCAGGCTGCGGGTGATCGCTTCGATCAGCGGAGCCCGGATTAACCTGACGATCGACATCGGTTTTGGCGATGCGCTTGAGCCTGGGGTGGAGGTTTTGGATTATCCTTCCATGCTCGATTTTCCGATGCCGCGGCTTCGGGCCTATGCGCGAGAAACGGTCATTGCCGAGAAGTTCCAGGCAATGGTGATGCTGGGGCGAGTAAACAGCCGCATGAAGGATTTCTACGACATCTGGATCCTCAGCAGTCTTTCGACTTCGGCGATGATCGGCTGGCGTGCGCAATAGCCGCTACCTTTGATCGCCGCGAGACATCGATCCCCATTGACCTCCCCGACGCCCTAACGGACGCCTTTGCCAAGGACCAGCAAAAGCAGCGGCAATGGCGAGCTTTCGTTGAAGGCGTTGCACACAATCCTGGCGATCTGACAGACGTCATCGCGGAGATTGCCACATTCCTGATGCCGCACGCGGTTGCGGCTGCGAGGCTGGACGAATGAGCGGTTTGGTCGCAACCACGCGAGTTCATGGCTCAGCGAACAGAAATCAGATCCTGTCGGGTTTTTTATCGGGCAACTCCATAGCTGGAACCCGTCAGTATGCGGTTTCTTACTGGCTCGCCGCCATTACAACCACGGACCAGGCATCTGGAAGCACAGTAATTTCATGCTTTGGAGCCGCGCTAAATTCTGGCTTGGCCGGAACATGCCTCGCCAATGCGAGGTGAACTCAACGCTATTGCTGACCACCGATGCGGGAAAGATCGATCCGTATCCCCGCATGCCTAACATCCTGCATCGTCTCTGGCTGTACGTCTTTCGGCGTCGCTTCCTCGCCATGCACTAACTCGGCGGGACGCGTCTGATCGCTTTGCTGCGGCGCTTCGATGGGTATGCCAGGATCCTCCGCCTGAAACACGCTCACGCCCTCGAACTCGCCGGTTTTCCATGCGTAGACTGCATCATCAAAAATCTGCGGGAAGACATCTTTGCTCGTGGGGTTGCCATACCATTTCGCAACGATCCTCAGAACCTTGGCGAACATCGCCGTGCCTTTGCGGAGGTTCTGGCAAGGATCGACGAAATCAGGCTTCAAATCAGCGGGCTCCTTGACTCCAACCCCAGCAGGTAACTGAGTCAGACCGACTCGGACGACCGCCTGACCAGCGTATTGGCGCATGATCGCCATCGCCTCCTCAGTCGATGTGGCTTTCGGAACGAGTATTAACCGGCCGCCCGATTTGACAGTGACGGCGAGGGGATCATCCGAGCCCGCGGCCGTCACGAATTGCTCGATGATCGCGGGCTTGAGAGAAGGGTCTGCACATTCGTTTATCAGGGCTGCGTCGATCATGGTGTCTCCTGGGCACTCAAGTGTTGAAGGCAATAACAAGCGGCTTGGCGAAGAGCTTTGCCCAAGCCGTGGCAGTAGTCCGCTGGATGGCGACGATCGACGTCCCATCGGTCCACCAACCGTTCCCGACGGCAATGATGAAGCCCGGATCGTGCAGCATTGACTGAAGCACCGGCCAAACGATCAGTTGCTCGTAGCAGATCAATGGCGCCGCGCGGCCGGCACCGATCGGGACGACCGGGTTCGCAAAAAAATCCGCCCTGGCACCGCCACTCTCCCCGACCAAGAAACGCCACGGCTGCCACATCGAGCCGGGAACCGGCATGCGTTCGCGATAGAGGATACGGGCGCCCTTCCTGTCGATCGCGACGACGACATTGTCGTAGCCCCTGGGGTCGATCATCGCGGCGCCGGTGATGACTGTGACATCACCATCGCTGAAAGCGCCTGTCCAAAACCGCTCCACGGTCGATGTCCAGTAGCCAAGTGCACTTTCCGGCAGCACCACATATCGGGCACCATCGCTGACCGCATTCCGCACCGTTGCGATCAGGTCACGCTGGCGGTGAAGATCGACGTCCCGACCGAGCGAAGCGCCCAATTCGAGGTCGACACCGCGCCAGCCATTGGGTAGATGCGGCTCGGTCCACGATGCGGCGGACCACAGCCAAAGGCCTGCGAAGGCGATGGCGACAGCTGGCCAAATGCGGGCTGCGAGGCCCGCGAGGCCGGCTGTCATGAAGCCAAGGCCCCACCATCCCCATCCCGGGAACAGAACACCCGCCGCCGTGACAGGATGCGCCCAGCCTGTGATGCCGAATGGTGGGATGGCCATGATGACGGCCGCAAGGAGATAGCGAGAAGGACGAACGCGCGTGTTCTTTGTCCAGAGGACAGCATGCACCACCACAAAGCTCAAAGAGGCGCACAGCCAGAGCAACAAGCCCGGCCAGATATCCGACGAATAGAAGGCGGCCACGCCTTGCGGCAAACCACGTGACGCGGCCAGGAAATATCCGGCGGAGGCAAGTGCCGCCACTAATCTCGTTTGCGCGAGCGACCAGAGAATTGGAAATCCCAGCGCGACGGGTAGAAGCAACACATGGCCGCTCCAGCCCACGACGCCGATCGCGATCGAAGCGAATATCAGCAGCGCCGGCCGAAGGTAATCACGGGACATAGGTGAACACCTCCTGCGCCAGCCCGAAAATGCCGGAGATCGGCACTGGGCCAAAATATCGAGAGTCGTAGGAGCCGGGGAATGAGGAATGCAGGAAGACATATCCTTGCGGGACGATGCCGCTCGGAAAGGGCGTCAACGGCCGGCCTTTTCCATCTCGTAGTGTGAGACTGGAAGAGACAACCACCCGCCCATCCACGCTCACGCTGGCGCCGATTTCGGCATTTTGTCCTGCTACGGCGATCACCGTCTTGATCAACGGTGCGACGCCGCCCGGGCAGAAACCAGAACGGAAATAGCCACGCGCTCGTGCCTCCCGCATTTCCGCGGTTGCCGGTGGGCAGATGAACACCAGATCATTGACAGCAACGGGGCGATGGAGCGGAACGATACGCCATACGCCGAGTGGCTCGCTCGGCGTCAGATTGATGCGGTACCCGCCGGCGAGGCCGGTGCCGATCGCCAGTATGACGACCAATGCGGCCATAAAAATGATTCCAGCCGCTCGTCGTTGTTGTGCGGTCATCGCCCGCCGCGTTCCAGCTCCCGCGGTCATTTCAGCGAGAAGCCTTGGCTCTTCGTCTGACGCAGTGTCTCGGCCTGCTTCAGCGCTTCGGTCGTACGCTCATGAGAGCTAAGTTGCTGGACCGTGCGCATGGAATTCCACGCGGACTGGACCTCGGCCTTCTGGCCAGCCGTCATGCCCGATGTGACGGTCTCGAAGGTCTTGCCGCTCGTGTCTTTCGCAGCCAGAGGCAGGAACGTCCGTTCCCCGAAACGTTCGGAAACCGCCTTCGCGAAACCTTCGAGTTCGGCCTTCACCATTCTGTCGGCCAGAGCATATTCGAGGCCAGCCGGAAGATCGTTGCGATCGATCCCGTCGCGCACGCGTTCGAGCGTTTGCTTGGCCGCTGGAGAGAGTGCCGGGATGTCGACGGATACCTTGAGGCGGACCGCGCGCTCCTCCGTCTCATGTTTGAATTCGGCCTCGGCCCGCTCACGAAGGTAGCGTTCAAGATTTCGGGCGAGCGCCGGTACATTGGCGAGCGCTTTTTCCCGGTCCTGCTTGTCGCCACGGCTGGCGAGAAGACCGGTGTTGCCCTTGAGCGCGCCAAAGCTCTCTGGCTCGCCGGCAATCCTTGCCAGGGTGGACTGCGCGACCGACTGGTCCTTCAACATCGTATCGACATTGATCGCCTTGAAGGCAGCTTCCGGCTTCGCGTAGACGAGCTGGAAGCGGGTCGAGACGTCCTCCCATTGCTTCTTGAGCCCGGGATCGGCGCCGAGCTTGTCCTCGACAGCCCGCTCAAGCGATTTCGGGAAGGTGGTGATGCCTGATACCATGGGCTTGTCCTCCTTGATGGCGTTCGGGATCGATTGGTTGTTGCTACCGCGAACCAGTCCACGCGCAGCGCCGATGGCGGCTAGACGGGCACCGAGATCGGCGAGCTTTCGTTTCTGCCGGACGGTCCATTCGAGCCGATCGCGAGCGATCGTGCGGGCGACATTCATGACGTGCAGGCCTCGCGCCTCGGCAAAGCGCAAGGCTTGGCCGTACGAAGAGCTCTTCTCGTAATCGAGCGTCGTCTCCTTGGCGTTCCGGCGCGACAGGATCGGGATAAGGCCACCGGATTTCGCGAAGGAGCGTCGGCCGTAATAGACGGCGAGATCCTCGCGATGGCGTGTCATGGCGACATAGGTGAGATGGCGATCTAACGAGAGGGAAGCAAGCACCTTCACCCGGTCAACGGTCGCGCCCTGGCTCTTGTGTATCGTCGTCGCATAGCCGTGGTCGAGATTGTTGTAGAAACGTTGCTCGACCGTGACCTGCCGGCGGTGCTCACCTTCACCAACCTCGGCAACGATACGATTCCTGGATGCCTCGACGACCTTGCCAAGCATGCCGTTCTTGACGCCAAGGCTGCCCTCGTTCTTGAGGAACACGATCTGGTCGCTGGTGGCGAACATGCGGGTCCCTTGCTCGGTCTTGAAGGCAAACCCGTTCGCGACGACGCCACGCTCGACCAGCTTGGCGCGGGCCATATCGTTCAACATCCGGACGTCGCGGCGAAGGTGCGCGAGGATCAGGCTGGTCTTCGATGGATCGTAGCCGTGGTTCCAATCGGCAATGAGACTTTCGACCGCCTGCGCCTTGAGGTCCAACCCCCTGACGTGCCCATGTCCGCGATAGGCATCGACCGCTTTGCCGACATTGCCGCGCGCCAGATCGAGCGAGGCGCCGCGCATCCATTGCTGGCGCTGACGATAGATCGTCTCGAGTTCGGCATAGCCGATGCGATCGGCAATGGCGCGGAAGGCGGCTCCCGCCTCGATCGGCTGAAGCTGTTCGGGGTCGCCGACCAGAACCAGTTTCGCACCGGCCTTGGTGACGGCTTCGACGAACAGAGCCATCTGCCGTGACGACACCATGCCGGCCTCGTCGAGTACGAAAACAGTCTTGTCGTCGAGCTGGTTGCGACCCTGGTTCCAGCGAAGCTCCCACGACGACAGCGTGCGGGAAACGATGCCAGCTTCCTTCTCCAAACCTTCAGCGGCTTTGCCAGCCAACGCTCCGCCGACCACACGATAGCCGGCCGTTTCCCACGCCTCGCGCGCAGCCTTCATCATCGTCGTCTTGCCGGCGCCGGCGCGGCCGATGACAGCGGCAATCCGCGTGGCCCCGGCGACATGCTCGATCGCCGTTCGCTGCTCGTCCGACAGACGGGAATGGCGCGCAAAGGTCGCCTCCAGAACCGCCTCGCGCACACCATGAGAGGCGCGACCGGAGAGCCAGATCGCGCGATTGGCCATCTCGGCTTCAAGGCGGATCATCTCGCGCGTGGTGTACTTCGCGGATGTCCGACTACCTGTCGCAAAGTTGATTCGCTCGCGTTCGAGCCTGAGCGCTTCTGGACTTTGCAGAATGCGGACCATCAGACTTTGGAACAGAACGACATCGTCGATATAGCGATACAAGACCTTCGCAACATCGCGTTCGTCGAAGACGCTCTTCTCCCGCGTGATCAGGTCGAGCACGATCTCCAGACGACGCTGGATGCGCCGCGCGTTCTCGCTGCGGCGCGCCTCCTGAAGCTCAAGGCGCTCAAGTTTGGGAGTCGAGGTCTCCGACTTGTGGTCGGATTGCTTGGCCTTGCGCTCGATGGCTTTGGCGCCGACACCGAGGTGAATGGTTGGCTCGAGGTCGATACCCTGCTTTTCGAAGGAACGGCCATCAATGCGGATATCGAGGCCGGCAAGCGCCAGATGTTTGTTCTGGCAGGCAAACCAACCGTCGCGAAACGCGTTGAAATCCTCAGTGCTACCGGCCCACAGCTGATAGACGATTTTACCGGCGTCATTTCGGATTGGCTTGCCGTCCGGGCCGAGCACCGCGACCTTCTTCGAACCGAAACCGTCTTCGGTGAGCGGCCGCAATGTGGTCATGAGGTGGACGTGAGGATTGCCGGGGGCGTCGTGATAGACCCAGTCCGCGACCATGCCCTGCGCGGTGATGTGGCCCGCCACAAAGTCGCGCATGAGCGCGATGTTCTGCTCGGCCGTCAGCTCGAGCGGCAGGGCTATGGTGACGTCCTTGGCGAGCTGCGCGTCGGATCGCTTCTCGAAGCCCTCCACTTTGTTCCAGAAGGCCTCGGATGCGCCGGCGACCGACCGATCGGCGATCATTGCTCGCAGCCACGCCGGCGCATCGGCGGGGATGATGAACTCCTCGTGCAGAAGGCCTTGCTTTCGCGTGTAGTCGATCGTCCGGGCTTCTCGCTCAAACTCCATCTTGGTGCAGTGCCGGTAAGCGGCCGACAGGACGGCGCTGCGGCCGGAGCCACGGGCGACGACGCTGACGGAGAAGTGAGGGACGGCCACGGCGGAGTTCTCTCCCGGTTGCGAACGAAATCAAAGGGTTCGTGGGGAGCGGCGGCCACCAGGCTCTCTCAGCAACACGTCGCGCCAGCGACGTATAATTGCGCCCTTGGAAGCCGCTCCTTCGGAACGGCCGGGATCATTCCCGAAAGCATCGCCCTTGGCGATTGTAGGATTCACAGTAGTGCGTTCCGCACTCCGGTCCGAAAAACTGGGTTCGAAAGACAAGCTTTCGCACCCAGGGAGACAGACGGACATGAAGAAGCCATCCGCGAAACTTCGCGACGAAATCGCCAAGCTGCAGGAACAGCTCAAGATCGCCGAGACCCGGGAAGCGGAACGCATCGGACGGATCGCGCTCAAGGCGGGCCTTGGCGAGATCGAGATCGACGAGGCGGAGCTTCAGGCAGCGTTTGAGCAACTGACCAAGCGATTTCGCGGAGGGCAGGGCGCTACGGCCGGAAAAGAAAGGGGAGGGGCAGCCGTCGTCTCGCAGCAAACCGCGCCGGTCACGTCTGGCGCGGGCGCGGGCAGCGCTGGCGAGGCTTGAACGCATGGCGAGGACGATGACATCCGACGCCCGCAAGAAGGACACGCGAGAAAAGATCGAGCTCGGCGGACTGATCGTCAAGGCCGGTCTGCGCTACGAGAAGCGAGCACTGTTGCTGGGCGCGCTGGTCGATGCAGCGCGCCGCATCAAGAGTGACGATACCGAGCGGTCCAGGCTCACGGCAATCGGCGTGGAGGCCTTCGGCAATGACGATCAATAGGATTGCGCTCGTCGTCATGCCAGGGACGTTGATGATCCTGGTCGTCATCGGGATGACAGGGGTAGAGCAGTGGCTTTCCGGTTTTGGCAAGACCGAGGCCGCGCGACTGGCATGGGGGCGGGCGGGCATCGCATTGCCCTATGTGGCCAGTGCGGCGATCGGAATTCTGTTGCTGTTTTCGAGCGCCGGTTCGATCAATATCAAGCAGGCAGGTTGGGGCGTCGTCGCGGGATGCAGTGGGACGATCTTGATCGCAGCCATTCGCGAAACAATGCGCCTTTCCGCTTTCATGACAGTACCCGCCGACAAGACGGTCTGGGCCTTTCTCGATCCGGCGACGTCGATCGGCGCGAGTGCGGCGCTCTTATGTGCCGGCTTCGCGCTTCGCGTGGCGCTCATCGGCAATGCGGCATTCGCAAGGGCCGAGCCAAAACGCATTCAGGGCAAGCGGGCGCTCCATGGCGAAGCGGATTGGATGAAACTGACGGAGGCAGCAAAGCTGTTTCCCGATGCCGGTGGTATCGTCATCGGCGAGCGCTATCGGGTCGACAAGGACAGTGTCGGGAGCCAAGCGTTTCGCGCCGACAGCGCTGAGACGTGGGGCGCCGGCGGCAAGTCGCCGTTGCTGTGCTTCGATGGCTCGTTCGGCTCGTCGCACGGGATCGTCTTTGCCGGTTCCGGTGGCTTCAAGACGACGTCGGTGACGATCCCGACGGCACTGAAATGGGGCGGCACGCTGATCGTGCTCGATCCTTCGAACGAGGTCGCACCGATGGTCTCCGTGCATCGCGGCGGAGCCGGAAGGGATGTATTCGTCCTCGATCCAAGGAAGCCTGACATCGGTTTTAACGTGCTGGACTGGGTCGGTCGTTTCGGCGGGACGAAGGAAGAGGATATTGCCTCGGTCGCCTCCTGGATCATGAGCGACGGCGGAGGCGTGCGTGGTGTCCGTGACGACTTCTTTCGCGCATCGGCGCTGCAACTGCTGACGGCGCTGATCGCCGATGTCTGCCTGTCCGGCCGCACGGACGAGCACGACCAGACGCTTCGGCAGGTGCGCATGAACCTCTCGGAGCCGGAGCCGACATTGCGCAAACGGCTGCAAGACATCTACGACAATTCGGGCTCGGATTTTGTGAAGGAAAACGTCGCAGCCTTCGTCAACATGACGCCGGAAACTTTCTCCGGCGTCTACGCCAACGCGGTCAAGGAAACACACTGGCTTTCCTATCCGAACTACGCGGCGCTAGTATCGGGAAAGAAGTTCGCGACCAACGACATCGCGGCCGGCAATACGGACGTCTTCATCAACATAGACCTCAAGACCTTGGAGACCCATTCCGGTCTTGCCCGCGTCATCATCGGGTCCTTCCTGAACGCGATCTACAATCGTGATGGAGCGTTGAAGGGCAGGGCGCTGTTCCTTTTGGACGAGGTGGCACGCCTGGGCTACATGCGGATTCTCGAAACGGCTCGTGACGCCGGCCGAAAATACGGCATCACGCTGACAATGATCTACCAGTCGATCGGCCAGATGCGAGAAACCTATGGCGGCCGCGACGCGGCGAGCAAATGGTTTGAGAGTGCGAGCTGGATCTCGTTTGCTGCCATCAACGATCCGGAAACGGCCGACTACATCTCGCGACGCTGCGGCATGACAACGGTCGAGATCGACCAGGTGAGCCGGAGTTTCCAGGCAAAGGGATCATCGCGGACACGCTCGAAGCAGCTCGGCGCCAGACCACTCATCCAGCCGCATGAAGTTTTGCGCATGCGCGCCGACGAACAGATCGTCTTCACCGCAGGAAACGCGCCACTCCGATGCGGACGAGCCATCTGGTTCCGGCGCGACGACATGAAGGCATGCGTCGGCACAAACAGGTTTCACATGATCGGGGATACGCCAAAGCCTGCATGATCCAAGCCGGCGCGCGGTGCAACCGAGCAAGGCTGATCCAGGAAAAAGAAGAGTATCGGAGAAATCAGCATAGCGACGCCCGACGGGCGAGATTTCGGGAATTCTCGTTGCGTGACGGGAGGAAAACAGGGCAGCCGCAGGAGCCTCAACATAGTGGCCCGAAGGGGAGGCGGGATCGACTGCCCCCGCCCGTCGCGCACCATTTTGCCGGCCACACCGCAGCCCGGAGCCAAGCTCCTCCGTAAACGCAGATGAAACCGGGTCCGACATAGGTTGAGACGAAACGAGGGGATCGGAAAGTGGCGAAATCAAATGTGGTTCCGTTTAGAAAGCCGCCGAAGGCCGGAGGCGGTCGCGACCGGCAGCGCGCGGGTGGAGGACTGCTGAGATCTGGGCGGAACAGATGGCGTAAACGCTCGACGGCAGTTCTATGCACCGTGATCATTGCTGTTGGGGGTTGGCTTGCCTATGGCGGCGCCGACGTTCTCCCCGATCTCGCCACTTTGGCCAAGAAACCGATGACGGATTCATTGTCGACCGCATTTTCGATGTGCGACGGAAGCCATCGAGCGAACTGCGTCGTCGACGGCGACACATTCTGGTTCAACGGCGAGAAAATCCGCATCGCCGACATCGATACGCCTGAACTCAGCCCGCCCCGGTGCGAGGCGGAACGGATAAAGGGTGAGGCGGCAAAATCCCGCCTGCTGACGCTGCTCAACGCTGGAAAATTCTCGCTAGCGGCCGGGTTCCGTGACGAAGACAAATATGGACGCAAACTGCGAACCGTATTTCGTGCAGGCAATTCGCTGGGCAATGCCTTGATCAAGGAAGGGCTTGCCCGATCATGGGATGGTGCCCGACACGGCTGGTGCCAGGGCGGGTGACAGCCATCATCACCTTCCCTGCACGGGAGAGGGATAGGGGTTTGGGGAAAGGGAGGAGGGAACCGTCTCCCTTTCTCCCTGGGAGGAAGTTTGAAGGAGGGGCATTGCCCTTCCTTCATGGGGTGAGATCGAGAGGGGCGGCAGAGCCCCCCTTTCATAGCCGCTCCGCTCGGTCGATCCGGCTGGAGGGGCTCATGTGAATAGGCAAAGACCAGAGGCGACAAGCCGCCTCTGGTCTCGACCTCAGTCGCTCGGATCGAAAGGCTCTTTGTCCTCAAGGCCGGTGTGCCATCGTTTGTCGGACCACCGCGACGGGAGGTAGATCTCATCACCGCCGAAGTGCGCAATGATGATCTCGCTGGCCTCGTGGAACAAACCGAAATCGACCTTGTTGTCGACTGCCCAAAGCAGCGCTGCAGACAGAAACTCCCGCGAGATATCGGCGGGAAGATGCACTTCCGCATCGAAATTTCGGCGCAGCCGTTCAAGCCAATCCGGCTGTTGATCCGGCCGCTTCTGATCTTCTTCCACCACACGAGCGAATTGATGCTTTGTCATCAGAGTCTCCTTTTCGTTTTCTGACGAAAGGTGTCGGCACCGTAGTCCGTGAGGGGTCAGGGACCGCGGAACGCGGCCGCCCTGCGGCGAGCGGAGGAACCGATTTTCTCTGTGCCGCTTGCGGCGTTGGGAAAATTGGGGGGGCCGCGATGTCCTTGACGCCGGAACGGCGGGTGCAAAATGGGACGTCAGAGAGAGATAGAACCGCGTCCTGAAGGGACGCGACCGCTTGCCATCTCCGATGGCGACGGGAGGCTCCGGCTGTCTCCGGACAATGAGATTTCGCAGAGGCATGCTTCTTGCTGCGAGAGGATCGTAACCCGGCGGGGCGGAGACCGCGTGCGGGCTCCGGTCGCGGTGCGACCACAGCCGTGCGCCATCGGCGCCTCGCCCAAGCCCCATTCTTCACGAAAATGAATCGGTCGCATCTGTAGGATTCACATATGTCGTTGGACGTAGCGGCGCCGTGTGACGATCATGCCGGCATGATTTCGCAACCATACCAGCTCTATGTCGAACGAACGGATCCAGCCAAGAACATGGCGCGGTATTATGCCATGGAGATCGAGCAGACGATGTTCGGAGAGGCCTGCCTGACCCGGCGATGGGGACGGATCGGCAAGCGTGGACAGGAAAAGCAGCATGTGTTCGAACGGGAGGAGGAAGCGGTTCGCTTGTTCCTTGAGCTGTTGAAGCAAAAACGTGGTCGCGGCTATCGGCCAAAAACAACCTGCCGATATTCGCCGAGCTGACGATGATTGTGTTCCGCGTTCCAGCTGGTAGAGGAGGGGCCGCTGAAGCGGCCCACGGCGTGTTATTCGCGCCGGTTCCAGTCGGTCTCGAACGACGCCTCGATCTCGACGAAGAACGGAATCTTGATGGCCAGTTTCAGGCCGAGTTTCCCCTTGCGGAAGTAGTGACAGATCACCTTGCCGAGGGTGCGGAGCCGACGGCCGGTGGCGGTGAGGAACTGAGCGAGCTGTTGCACGGTATTTTCTCCTTTCAAAATGCGGATATCGCGGGGATAGGCCGCATGGCGGACAAGGAGGGACGCACCTGAAAGGACGAAACGAGAGTGAAGGACCTGCCGGCGCCAAGAATTTGGCACGCGAGGAGCCGCAATACGGCGGGGAAAATTCTGGCGCCGGCAGGTTGCGGGCGACGGACGGGATGCAGCATCCCCGATGTCGATGACGGTAGATCGAAAGGAGAGTCGCAGCGGATCGCCCCTCTCGGGATCCTGGATGCCGCGGTCCCCCAATGCTGGTGGTATGCCGCCCTCAGAAGGGCGGCTCGGCGTCGATGGAACCATCCTGTTCGCCAAGCATCATGATCAGCTCGGCCTGGGCGATTTCGAGCTCGGCTTCGATCTCGCGACGCTCGGCGGGCTCGATGCAAGCGTTCAGCTCGGCGCGCAGTTCTTCGATTTGTTGTTCGATCATCGTCATCTCCTTGATGTTTGAGAAAGATGACGCCCGCCGGCGTGGCGGTGGGTCAGGGTCAAGGATCGCGCATGCGACCGCCAGCGGCGGTGAGTGGGGGAGCCGAAATGCGCCGGCATTTTGGGGGAACCGCTCGTCCTTGAGGCTGTCCCGGCTCCACGGCACGATAGGCCCGATATGAGCAGACCCCCACTTCTCCGTATGGCACCCTAAAAGTCGGCCGCGGGCTCGACGCCCGTTGCCGGCTTTCTTAAAGCGGCCAGTTGGCCCCGCCTCGGTGGCGGGGCCTTGTTGGGATCTCAATCCCGATTGGGGCGGGACCAGATCAGCTGGTAGCCGTCCTCGCCTTCGACCTCGGAGAGCGTTGCGTAGATCGGGGCGGGGAAGCTCGGGTCGTCCAGCTTGACCGAGAGATAGTCGCGGTCGCTCTCGCCGGAGCGCTTCTGCCAAGCCGCACCCAGCTCGACATTGCCGGCGTAGATGCGGAAGTGCGGGCCCTTGTCGGAGGGGCTGTCGACGCGGGCGATGCGGGCCTTGACGTTGAGTGCGAGGGTGCGGATCGAGCCGGTGAAGCCGTTTTCGTTTGCGGTGAAAGTGCCGATGGTAGCCATTGTCTGTTCCTTTCGGTTGTTTCGGGCCGCGCCCTTCGCGGCCTCGATGGCTGTCGCAAGGATCGGGGACGATCGGACCGCACCTGGAAGGCCGTAATGAAATGGAGGGCGGTCGGGAGAAACTTTGTTGTCGCGCGAGGAATGCGAACGCAGTTCGCTGGGGAAGAAAATTGCGGACGGCCGTTGCGGGAGAACGATCGAGGCGAAGCCGGTCTCCGATCAGACATGCCTCATCGAGCCCGCGGAGGGCGTGGCCTATGACAGCGGTGGAAGGAACTTGGTCATGGCCCTCGCCGTGCGTTGCCCCGGCAGAACAGCCCGGCCGCGAAGCCGTTCCCCAGGTCTCTAAAGCATAGCGTCGGCTTCGGATGCGACAAACTCGGCCGTCCGGGCAGTTGTCTCCTCTCATCAACGCAATATTGTCGGGCCGCGATTCGTCGCCTGGAGGATCTATGCGTCAGCAGACAAAGCCGTTTACCGTCGAAATCAAGCAGTCCCGAAAGCTGAAAGCCAACGATCGGAAACCATCGATCTGGGGGAGGCTGGACCTCACGTCCGATGAGCACGCGCTCGCGGAGAGAGCGCCGAAAGAGCTGTCGGCCGTTGCGGGTGACAATGACCGACCTTGACGTCTCCTACGCGGCCGCTCTCTCGTCGGCCTGAATGGGCTGGAGACCGTGCAGGAAGCTGACAGCACGCTGGGCATGCGCCGCAGCTTGGAAGATAGCCCGCTTGTCGTCAGATAGAACCTTCAGCCACGAGTCCAGGTAAGACGCATGGTCCGGCCGTGGCTCCAGCTCCGGTGCGATCCCGAGATCGGCGCATAGGAAGCAACTCCCGAGCTCCGCAATCAGCTCTTCGCGAGCCCGCTCGGTCTTGTCCTTCGCATAGCGGCTAAGATCGCGATCGACGCGATCGGGGCGCGCAGTCCAATGGCAACTTTCGTGACTGAGCGTGGCCACGTAGGACGCCGCGTCGCGGAACGTTTCGAACGGCGGCATCTGGATGTGGTCCGTGATAGGGGAATAATAGGCCTGCGCTCCACCATGGCGGATGACAGCGCCCGTGTTGCGGAAAAAGCAATCGGCGTGCTCGATGTGCTCGATCGCATCGAGCACCGGGGTCGGTGGGTGACGATAGTGTTCGGGCAGTCCGTCGATCTGCTCGATGTTGAACACTGTGTAAGCCTTCAAGAATGGGATTTCTCGATCGACTTCTCCACCACTGCCGTCCGCCTCGGACTTGGTGAACCGGCTGGCGAAGACGACCGTCGAACCGGTCTCGCCCTTTCGCACCGCCGCCCCCAGTTCAAGCGCCTGCTTGAAGGTCATCCACATGGGTGAAGTGAAGCCGCGCGCCATCCCCTCCGACCATAACAAGAGAATGTTCATGCCCGAATAGGGCTGACCGTTGTGGCGCAGCGGCCGGGTAATCCGGCCATTGGTGTTGGCCGCATGCCATGGCTTCATCCAGGGTTTTACGCCCTTTTCAAGGTCGGCTATGATTCTATCCGTGATCCGCGCATAGATGTCGGCGCGTTCGCCTTCGGCTTTCTTGCTCATGTCGTGATCCTCCGTTTGGAGGCCGCCCCGATCGCGACCCCGTCGCGGAGGTCCGAAGGCAGGAGCGATCAGGTGGTCGGCCGCACCGGAACGGCCGGAACGGAGTGAAGGACGGCAAAGCCGTTGTGGCAGACCGGCGGCTCCTGCAGGACCGCCAACAAGGACGAGGCCGCGTGACGGGCAGGGCTCTTGTTTTTCCTTCCGTTGACATGGAAAAGGCCGGTCCCAAAGGAACCGGCCCAAGGATCAGTGAGAGGGAGATGGCGGAGCCGAAGCTCCGCCGGAAGCGCCTCAACCGAGAGCCGCCATCTGTGCCTCGGCCGCCTTGCGGTCGAGCGACTGGCCTGGATTGTCGACCGGGCGGTCGAAAGGCTTCCAGGCTTCGCCGATGACGTGGCGATAGGCTGCGACTGCGCCCTCGGCGGCCATCCGCAGCGCGTGGGACTGTATGCCCATGTCGGCAGCGAATTCGCGTTTGCGCTGGGCGGCGCTGTCGTAACCCACCGGGCCATCGAGATCCTCGTCGCGGGGATCGTTTGCCGATTTGGCGGTCGCGTCTCGGGCTTCGGAGACTGCTCGACTGTAGAACTGGCCGGCGCCGTGCGCCGAGCCGACATACGCACCGACGATACGCTGGAGATGGATCTGCATCGCCTTCTCACCGAGACCGTCCGAGAGGCTGTCGGCGGTCTCAATGATCAGGCGCTCGTGGAGTTCACGGATGCCATCGCTGTCGACTACAGCGGTTCCGAAACTCTCAGCGATCAGCATTGCCTGCGCAGTGTCCGGGCATGTGAGCCTGACCATTTCGAGGGTGGTACCCTTGCGGAGCGGCACGACGCGGGCGGCAGGTCGAGTGGTTGCGGGCTTGGCCATGGGATCTTCCTTTCGTGGTTTCACCGAAGCGGCTTCGGCCCCTGCCGGTCTGCCCTTCGATGCGGTCGACAGGAACCGGCTAAGGACGGGCGCTTTCACAGGTCCGGGACGGCCGGGCGAGCGAAACGGGTTTGCGGACAAGCGGGGTAAAGCCCTGCGAAGGACGCGAACCCGTTTTGCGAGGGAGGCTGCACCGGCCGCTTCGCGGCGCGCCAGCGGCCTTTAAACGACCGGCCGCCGGTTCAGACCGCAGCGAAAACGAAGGGCAGACCGGCGGGGGCGGGCTATGGCTCCGAACCCCCGGAGGAGAGAACCTCTTGCGAGCGACAGCCCGCATCCCTTCCTCCAGCTCGGACCGGCCGCCACGAAAGCCCCCATACGGTCGGACTCACGCCGCCGCACGCCCTGCGACGGTCCCCATGGCGTCGAGCAGTTCATCCGAACAGTCTGCCGGTGAAGTGCCCGGAGCTCGCGGCTGTGCTCGGCCTGTTCGAACATCCGTCCTTGAAATTCCGTCTCATCCGCAACGGCGCCATGATGCGAGTAGAAGTCGTCGCGCTTAAGCTCGGAAAGCGGCCGTGACACGCGCCAGGCGCTGATAGAGCCGATTGGGGCGAGGTCGTAAATCAAAGACGCGGACATGCGTATTCTCCTGTTTTGAGGTGAGGAAACAAAGCCGCCGCCGGTGATGGCCGGCGGCGGTATCGATCAGTACGGAGTTGTGGGGCAGGGTTACTCGGCCGCAATTCCGTAAGCGGTATCGGGATCCTCAGTGCCGGTGTCAGCGTCGGCTTCATCCAGCTCTTCGAGCTCGGTGTCGGCTGCGTTGCCTCCGACCTCGCCTTCCGGATCATGGGGTTTGTCGACCAATTCGGCTTCGATCGAGGGATCAGACTCACCGTCGGCACCGTCCTCGATGCCGCCCATCGGCCCGTCGGCGGGTGCATCGTCGTCATCGCCCCCATGCTCCATGTTCTTGGCCAACCATTCGCCCATCTTCACGTCATCGGGTGCGAAGAGGCCAGACGGATGCACGAAACCCTCTTCCTTGAAGTGCTCGACAAGGGCAGCCCGGGTGTCCCTGACGCGCGGGCGGGGAGCGACACTCCTACCGCCGCAGGACGCTTCCAGTGCCGGACGCGATAGGCACGCGAGGAATTGCTCCGTGCCCATGTTCGGAAGATAGGTGTCGGCGCCTATGGCATCGCCGGCGATCCGGGCGACAATGCCGCTGTCCGTGCGGTTGGTCCGCGCCGACAGTGCGTCGATCAGGGTCGACCTGGCCACGACACGAAGCGTATCTGTATCGAACTGCAGCTTGCCGCTTTCACCGATCAGCCGGACGGCGTGCCGGGCGAAACGCTTGGAGCCGTAGAGATGGTTGGAGGTTTCGGAGCCGGAATCGACCGAGACGTTCTGCCCGGCGAATGCGAGGACGAGCAGCGCCAAGAGGGTATCGTCTTCGATCGGCGCTCGTGCCAGTGCCTCGTGCAGAGCGTCTGTGCGGAAATCGCCGATCATGTCGAGGCCGTTTCGGGTCACGTCGGGACGGGTCTTCCCTGCAACGTCGATGGCCTCGTTCGTGTCCTCGCCGCCGGGCGCGGTCGGATCGCCCTTTCGCTTCGCCTTCTTGATCTCCGGCAACCGGAAATGGGCGGACTGCACCTTGCCCTCACGATCGAGATACATGGCGGTGCAATCGCCTTTGCCGGGCTTGCCGTAGATACGCTCCGCCTTCGGCGGCAATTGGGGTTGGCCCCAATTGTTGAGCTCGACGATGGAGCCCTCCTTGGGAAGATTGCTACTCATCCATTCCTGCTGCGCACCGAGGAATGCTTCGACGTTGGTGGTGTAGCGGTTATCCTCGTCAGCCGGTCCGAACAGGTCTTCTGCCCACTCGATGCCGTAGGCCCGGCGGAGATCATCGCCGAAACTCGCATCGCGCGCGAACATGCGGGTCTTGGTGAGGCCGTTGGCGATCGCCCACCAGGATGCTGTCTCACCCTTCTTCGGCTTGTGTGCCTTCCAGACTTCCTTCTGCTCGTCGAGTGACGCTGCGGAAATCGGGCGAAGCTGCTGCTCGCTCGGCATGTCGCCCTTGGCCATGTGATCTAGCATCGCAGGCAGCACATTGGCGAGCAGACGAAGCTTGCGGATCTGTCTGACCGGCAGGGCCAGCGCAATCGCAATAGCTTCCTCGGTCCAGCCGAGAGCAACGAGGCGCTCGATGCCGCGCCATTGATCGACGGGGTTGAGCGGTTCGCGCGCGATGTTTTCGATCATCGAACGCATCGCGCCATTATCGTTGGCCGCCTCGACGACGATAACATCGATTTCCTCGATGCCGGCGGCGATGGCCATGCGGGTGCGCCGGTGACCGGCTTCGATGACATAGCCGTTGCCGCCGGCTTCGGCGAAAATGACGGGCGGCTGGATGACGCCGACGGCCTTGATGGTCGCAAGCAGCAGCGCGTCGGCCTGGGGCGTCGACTGCGACTGGCGCGTATTGTCGGGATTGTCCTTCAGCGCACGCGGATCGACCTTCATGAGTTGCATGGGAGTGTTCCTTTCCGGGGATGCGGACGCGGCCTCCTGCCGGTCCTTCCTGTCTTCATTTTTTCCTGAAGACATCTCCCGGAGCGCAAAGCGGCCTGACCGGCGCAACTGCGGGCGAGCTGCCCTGCCGCGAAGGACAAGCGGGGCTAACAGCCTTGCGAAGTACGAGTGGCCGGGCTGCGTAGGCCGCGGTTGAGCGCCAGCGGCGACGGGAGGACCGATCTGCGACCGGTTTTTCTTTCACCCTCTTTCCTGTTTTTTCAGACGGGCGATCCCATGCGAAGGTCAGAATTCGGGTTGAGCGGGAACAAAAAAATGGGCCGTCGGAAGAACCGAGGCCCATGAAGTGTGAAGGTTATTTAACCTCCAGAGGGGAACAGCCGTTGCGGCGGCACTGGGAGGAGACCGCCATGTGCATCAGCTGTGTGCACTATGATGATATTTTGATCAGATGGAAAACATTTATTGTGCAATGCACCTATGCACATGCTGCACTGCTTCCAAAATCAGGCTGACTCCCTGGCAGAGGCCCCTGCCTCGCGCGCCTCGGCCGCGAGTTCCGCCTCAACCTCCCGGAGCTGGCGACGCTTTTCGGCCAGCTCACTCGCGAAGGTAAAATCGCCACCCTGACGGGACTGGTAGGAAGCAAGACGCCGGCGCGCTTCCTCCAGCCGCTGGCGATAGCGTTCCCGCTCCCCGTCGAAATCATCCAGCGCATGCTCGAGGCGGAAGACGGCGCCGATCGGCGTCACCGTGACGGCGAGATCGATCTCGTAGTCCGCGCCCGTGCGCTGAAGCATGGTGGTGTAGCGATAACCGTCAGACTTGCCGAAGCGCTCGCCATCGTAGACGAGATCGAAGCCACCAATGGAGGCGACGACGATCTCGCTCTCCTGTTGAAGCTGGACGAGGGTGAGGATTTCCTTCATCAGCGCGCGGCCGGCTTCCTTTCGCTCGTCGTATGAAACGCCTGTGACGGTCATCGTAAAGGCATCTCCCGCAGTCGGAACCAGCCGCGCGATGTCCTTGCCGATCTCGCCGATCCGCCGGAGCGATACCTCGATGTCGCGTTCGGCGTCCCGGACCTGGCGGCGCACCGCGAACAGGTCGTCATCATGGGCGGCGCGCAGCCGTTCGAGCCGAGCGATATCGGCTTCGAGCCCGGCCTTCTGCATCAGGCGCTCGTCGCCCGAGGCAATCGCCTTGGCCATGGCAAACTGGTTGGCCTGGCCCTCCCCAAGGTCGTCCAACCTGCGGATCGAGATGTCGCCGGAAAGGGCGGCGGCGATGAAGCGAGCCTTGCGCTCGTTGTTCTGCCACATCGCAGCATCAAGTGACCCTCGCGTGGCGTAGGCGAAGACGTCGACGACATCGTGCTGATTGCCCTGGCGTACGATCCTGCCCTCGCGCTGCTCGATCTGCGATGGGAGCCACGGCACGTCGAGGTGATGCAGCGCCTTCAACCTGAGCTGGGCGTTGACGCCAGTGCCCATGGTCTCAGACGAGCCGATCAGGAAGCGAACCTTGCCCGAACGGACGTCACCGAACAGTCGCTGCTTGGCCTCGGTCTTCTTGAAGTCCTGCATAAAGGCGATTTCCGACGCGGGCACGCCTAGGCGGATCAGTTCGTCACGAATCCAGCGGTAAGCGGAGAAGCCGCGCGTCTTCTCGACATTGATGGTGCCGAGATCGGAGAAGATCATCTGCGCCGCGCCTGGAAGTTCATAGGGCTTGCCGTCCGGACGAAGATAGGTGTTTTCGCTCGTTTCCGTCCAGATGCGAAAGGCGTTCTCGATGAGGAGATTGAGCTTGTTGTCCGGCTCGTCGTCGTTTGCCGGAATGACCAGGCGCAGGTCGATCGCCGCGTGTCGGCCGTCGGTGATGACGGACAGCAGGATATCGTCGCCGGGCTGCGCTGGCCCCTCTCGCATCTCAATCGCCTTGATGCGGCTGTCGAGGATCTGCTGATAGAGTTTGAAGGCCGGCGTCGGTTGCGCCGTCAGGATCTGCCGCCGTCCGGTCGAGACGTCCGGAACCTTGACATATTGCTTCAGGTCCTCCGGCATCACGACGTCGGCGAACGAGCGGAACATCGCGATCAGCTCCGGCACGTTGACGAAGCTCGCGAACCGGCTCACCGGCTTGCATTTGCCCGACGGCTGGATTTCGAGTTCGGTCGTCGTGTCGCCGAAGGTCGAGGCCCAGGCGTCGAATTCGTGAAGCCCGCGTTCGCGCAGCGCCTCGTGGCCGAGCAGGCGCTGGATCGAGAACATCTCACCGAGAGTGTTGGTGATTGGCGTGCCGGAGGCCAGCACGAGCGCGCGGCCGGGATTCTTGGTCTCGATATAGCGGGACTTGATATAAAGGTCCCAGGCCCGCTGCGATCCGTTCGGGTCGATGCCTTTCAGTGTCGACATATTGGTCGCAAAAGAGAGTTTGCGGAATTCCTGCGCCTCGTCGACAATGATCTGATCGACGCCAATTTCCGAGATCGTGAGAAAGTCGTCCTTGCGGGTTGAGAGCGCTTCCAACCGCTCTTGCAAGCCTTCCTTCAGGCGCTCGAGCCGCTTGCGCGACACCCGATCCTCGCTGTCCACCTTGGTCAAAAGCTCCTCGTAGAGCTCCAACTCTTCTTGGATCATGTGGCTTTCGAACGCCGACGGCACGGCGATGAACCTGAAGGCCGAATGGGTGATGATAACAGCATCCCAGTTGGCCGTGGCGGCTCGCGACAGGAAACGTGCCCGCTTGTCTTTGGTGAAGTTGGTTTCGTCGGCGACGAGGATACGAGCGTTCGGATACAGCGCCAGGAACTCGCGCGCCGCCTGTGCGAGGCAATGGCTTGGCACGACCAGCATCGCCTTGGCGATTAGGCCGAGCCGGCGCTGGTCCATGATCGCGGCTGCCATCGTCATCGTCTTGCCGGCGCCGACAGCATGGGCGAGATAGGTCGAGCCGGAGGAGATGATCCTCCAGATTCCACGCTTCTGGTGCCCATACAAAACAAAGGCGCCGGAGGCGCCGGGAAGCTTTAGATGGGAGCCGTCGAATTTTCGAGGCGCGAGGTTGTTGAAGCGGTCATTATAGACCCGCGCAAGCCGGTCGGTGCGGTCTGGGTCAGTCCAGACCCAGTTCTGAAAAGCCTCCTTGATCTTTTGCAGCTTGTCGCGCACTGCTTCCGTGTCGACGACATTCAGAACGCGGCGTTCACCGCCAACATCCTTGAACACGTCGAAGATCTGCGAAATCCGGCTGTTCAGCGCGTCGGCCAGCAGTTCGCCCGCATGACGGCGGCTTGTGCCCCATTCGGAGGTGCCGCCGGCGCTATAGGCAAACTGGCGTGCCTCGACGGTCCATGACCCGAGTTCCGGCATATGGTGAATCCTGATGTCCACATCCATCGTTTGCTTGACGAAGGCGACGACATCGGCAGCCGGAATCCAGGGTGCGCCGAGACGGGCGGTGATATCCGACGGTCGGAGGTCGGCAGGCTGGACGTCCTGCAGCGCTCGGACATTGCGCTCAAACGCCGGATCGAGCGCAGCCGCCGCTTCGGCGACCGTGAGCTTCGTGCGGACCGGGCCGGAGAGATAGGCGTCGGAGGTCTGCCAGGAGCCATCCGCGGGATCGCGGAAGATGGCGTCACCGAGTTCGTCGATCACAGCATCCGGATCACGGTGCAGCAGCTCGGCAATATGCTCGGGATCGACGCAGCCACGCTCGTTGAGAACGACGGCGAGCGCGTCGGCAGCCGAAGTTATGACCGGCGGCGCGGGAGGAGAAATCACCCGCTCGGTGAAGATCGGACCAGGCTTCGCCGTATCGGTTTCGAGGTCGTAGTCCTCGATCGAGGCCACCAGCCAGCAATCGGGATCGTCCAGGAACGGCTGGAGATTCGGCCGACGATGGGTTTCGCGGACCTCGCCGCTTTCCTCGTCCTCAGAGATCGAGACCGTTGTGTGGTTGATCGGCCCGAAGTCGCGGATGAAACTCGACCAGGCGATACGCAGCCGAACCTGCAGATCGCGCCACGGCTGGTCGCGTTCCTGCGCTTTCAGCACCTCGCGGACGGCGTCGCGGATCGGAATCAGCTTCTTGATGATCCGGACATGTTTTTCGGACAGGCCTTCGCCTGACCTGCCTTTTCGCACCGAAACCGCGAGCGGGGCTCCGTCGATCATTTGCATGAGACCGTGGCGGTTATTGAGGAAGAAGCTGCCCTCGCGGACCTTGTCGTTGGCGGGGCGGAGGTCGACGATCTCGCCCAACTCCTCTTCCAGATCAATGTCGACCGACGTCGGCTCGCCGTCATACCGATCCTCAGGGAGAAGAGCGATCACGGCCTTCATTGCCGTTTGCAGGTCTTCACCGGCGCGTGGCCGGCATGTATAGGTCTCGCCGAACGGGCCAGACGTTGAGGCGTGCTCGCCGAGCACGAAATCCGGGTGCCGCGCGAACCAGCGGTTTACGCGGATCGCCCCCTCGTCGGATGTCGCAGGACGAACCTCTTCGAGTTCGAGCCATGACAGATCACCCTCCGGCTCGCCGGCCTTGCGCTTGCGAAAAAACAGGATGTCCACGACCACATCCGTGCCAGCGTCGCGGCGGAAGCTGCCCTCGGGGAGGCGGGCCGCTGCGATCAGATCGGCAGACCTGGCGATATGCTCTCGCGCTGTGCTGTCCACCTTGTCCATCGTGCCGCTGCTTGTCACGAACGCGGCGAGTGCACCGGGCTTCAAGAGATCGATCGACCGGGCAATGAAGTAGTCGTGCAGCCGCAGACCGAGCGGACGGTACTGCCGGTCCGACCGAACTGTTCGATCGGAGAAGGGCGGATTGCCGATCGCGAGATCATAGATCGCGTTGAGATCGGTGCGCGCGAAGTCGGCGTTGATGATGCGTGCCTTCGGCTGAAGAAGCCGGACAATGCGCGCTGTTACCGGATCGAGTTCGACCCCGGTGACATAGCTTGTGTCACGGAGCGCCGTTGGCATCAGCGCCGGAAAAAGGCCCGTGCCGATTCCCGGCTCCAGCACGCGGCCCCCGCGCCATCCGAGCCGCCGCAAGCCCGCCCAGATCGAGCGGACGATGAACTCGGGAGTGAAGTGAGCATATTGGATGCCACGCGCGAGCGAAGCATAATCGGCGTCGGTGACGGCGCTTTCCAGCGAACTGCCGAGGTCACCCCAGCCTTCCTGGAAATCGACGTCGCCTGGACGCCGGAACATGCCGTTTGCGAGTTCCGATGCGCCAAAACCGGTAAAGCGGATCAGTTTTGCCTGTTCGTCACTGGTGGCGGGTCGATCCTGCTTTTCGATTTCGTTGGCGGTCAGGATGGCCACAAGGTTCGCCTTCGCCCTTTGCTTCCAGTCGATCGCAAGTCCACGATCGCCATTGTCGAGATAGAAGTTACCCCGCAGGCCGTGTGTCCGCGGCGCCGGCTGCTTCGCAACTGGTGGAGGCAATGCCGGCGCAGGGGAGGGCGGCGGCGGATCGGGATCGTCGTCGTTGGCGGCGAAACCGCCAAACGCGGTGACGCCCAAGCCAAGGCCGGACGACAACGCGCTGCTTACAAACATATCGAGGGTGAAGGGATCGTTGGACATTGAAGACTCCTTTTCGAGGATATGCGCCATCGCCCGCAGGACAGGTCCCGCGGGCGATGGCGGATGAATGAGGTGAGGAATTTGGATCTGGTTCGTCCGGCTGCAGCGATCGCCAGCTACGAGCGCGTGACTACGGAGAACTGCATGGTTTCCGACGTAAACTGCGCCCGCAGATGCGTGGGTTCCGGGGTTGTGGAAAGCATGGCTTCCAGGCTCGCGCCGGCGATGAAGACTATCCCGTCGTCTCCCTCGAAATACCGACGCTTGTAATGCCAGCAGTCCGGATCGGTCTGCGGATCGCACTCAGCGTCCTTTGACCTTCTGCCGGTTTGCCATTGGACAGCAGATAGACGCCTTCGTCGCCGACGATCCACAGACCCGGCCGTTCGACCCGGGAGTAGACCATAGTGGGGGTTGCGGAAGCCGCCATTGGCTTCCGCGTCGGTACGTCCGTGCACGATCACCGCACTGACCTCGACCACGCTGAAAGTGAACATGGCCTCCCCCTCACGCGGCGATCTGGGAGGGAAGGTGGCGAAGATGCACCGGCAGCTTCGCAGCAGTCTCCCCGTCCGTGAGTTCGTCGAGCAGCTTCAGCAAGGTGCCTTCGTTGCCGCCATAGAGTATGACGGTGCGCTTGCCGCGAGCGGACTGCGGCCACTCGTCTCCGGCATAGCCGCGGTAATCGCCGGCAGTGATGCTCCAGATATGCTCGAGCCGCTCTTGCCGCGTCATCGCCCGGACCGCTCGGCTTTCGCGCTCGATGATGGCGACGCGCATCGTTTCGACGGATGCCTTACCGGAAAGATCGCAGTAGCCATGGAAATATCGGATGGACGCCTCGATCCTGAGCGCGAAGAATACTGATGTCACCGAGCCAGTCATGAACTCGCGCATCGCAAACGTGGATCCTCGGATCCACAATGGTGGAAGGACCTCGAACATGTAGTCATGTTCGGTCTCGCCGATCTCGAACCATTCGCCCGAGTAGAACGGCGCGGCATCACCATCCCAACGCTTTGGGCGCTCCGCGTGGCGGTCAAACATGCGGAACATCTGTTGGCGGCTTGCGACGCCCTGGAAAACCTTGGTGGTTGCGGGAGAGGGGATCATCTGCGGCTCCTTGCGCGTTTTCGGACCGAAGCGCGGCGCCGTCCTATCGACCTCGCCATCCCCTTCAGTCCTTCATGACCCCTTGCCTGGCGCCGGCATCGCGACTGGCTGGGTCAAGGGCCGGCTCAGCCGGGCGAAGCCTCCCTTGACGCGGGCGGTGCGAATGCGGCACGCTTCCTGCCTTTCTTTCCCCCTTTTCTTTCTCCCTGACCTTCAGGGTTTCGTTCCAGTCCTCCTCGGCCGGGCGCAACCGGGTCCACTCGCAACCGGCATCCTCGGCAAGCGACCGCAATCGCGTGGCAAACAGATCCCCTTGTGCATTGGCGTCCGTCGCAGCGACCAGCCGGGCGTCCGGTCGGGAGGCCAATTCCCGCAGCGCGGCTTGCGTGGCCGGCGACCACCCGCCGCCGGTGCTGAGATAAAGCGTGCCGTCATGCAACCCTTCGATTGCCGCAAGGCTCATGGCATCGATCGCAGCTTCCGTGACGGCCAGGCGCAACGCAGTATCCAACCCTAGACGGAAGAGAACCTTCGCTCCTCCAGAGGCGAAGCCACGGTATTGCGGTCCGCGCGCCTCCTATCCGGTCACCACGCCGGCATTATCCGTATGCGCTGCCCATATGCTGCCACGCGGGCCTTCCCGAAGAAGCCCCGCTTTGATCGCCTCACAGAGTATAGGTGGTGGCAGCCGGCGCTCGCCGTTGAGGTAGCGCCACGTCGATGAACCGGGCCATGGGCTGCGGCGCGCTTGCCAGCGCTCGACAAGAGAGAGGTTGCATCCTCTATCGCGGCTCGCAGGCTGCCACTCCGGTTCCGTGATCTCGAAACCAACGAGATCCGCAACCCTATCGGCGCCTTCGAGAAAACCGACATGATCGAGATGCTCGACGAGCCCGAAGACATCGCCTTTCGCATCGCTGAGCGGATCAAACCATCCGCGCCCCTCATGCGCGACGATGACGATTTCACCACCACGGCGAAACTTGACTGCCCGCCGGGTGCTTTCCTTGATGTCGATGGCGAACCTCGCCTGTTCAAGAACGGCCGCGCAGCTCACCTGCTCACGCAGCTCCTCTATCTCTCTTCTTTTCATTTTGCTCCCGATCGCACTGCGATCGGCCTCCATTGCCTTTCCTTGCCCGTCGCTTCGTGGGCACCGTTCGGCCCACCGCGAAGAGCAAAGACTGCAAGGGCGCGGCTGGCAATTGTCGGATCATGCAATGCACGGCCGCGGCGAAGCCTCCCTTGCGGCCTGCTGCTCGCAAGCGGCACGCCAAAGGCCGGCTCGATGCGCCGGCCAGGGGAAAAATTCATGAGCGATCTCAAGGTCGTCGTCGGCATCGATCTCGTCAGAGGGAAAGACGCTGTATTCACCCTCGACTTCAAGGACGGTGACCGGACCATCAGGTCATGGGAGCTGGAAGGCGCGGGACTGTGCGAGGAAATGATCGAGCGAGTTTAGAAGGGCTCCAGTGGGAGCGGGCCAATTCCCGCTCGATGGCTCCTCAAAGGCTCGGGACGGGCGCGATCACCGCGCCGCGGAGCGGCAGCGGCCGCAGCTTGCGAGCGGACCTTTCAGCGTGTTGTTCGTGGAATCCGGAACTCGGCAAGGACCCATCACAAACGCGCGGATTGGCTTGCTTTCGTGGTCACCTCGGTTCGGCTGCGTTCCGCCGAACGCAGGAGCCATTCTCTCCGTGTTTTCAAACCGATGGCGCGATCTTGCTGCGGGCCTGACGTTGCCAGAACGATGCATTTGCAGGCAGCATGCAAGGCAAGGTGAAAGCGTCCGGCGCCCGCAACCACACTGCGATCAGCCTGATCGCGCAAGCTTCACTTTCTCAAGCGCCTGTTCCACTGATTCGGCGTTGAGCGATTTAACCGCACGCTCCACGCACGCCTGAATTTCAGCGGTATCCTTTCCCTCGATCAACGCGATATCAGCCACAGTCCAGCCTCTCGATATCCAATGGAGACAGGTTCGTTCAAACGGCGAGAGCATTGCTATCTTCATGGGGCGCTGGTTCCACTCAGCTAAAGCCCAGCAGGTTTGCGGAAAACATCGACCTTACCATTGGAGAACCTGTGCAAATTTGATCCGAAATCGCCATGACCGCTTGCCTCAACTTCAACTCAAACTCGGGAGTCAACACCACGAGATCTGCGTCGTCTTCAGGTACAAGCCGACCTTTGTGCTCAGCATGCTCATAGCCTTTGCGGGTTCCGCAAGCGGAGGCTTATTCGTCAGAGCGATCGAGGCTGCGATGACGCGCGTGGCTGCCTCGGCAAGGCAGCGCCGCGACCAAAGCTGAGCTCGATATCGTAGATTGAGGGGAGTGACCCTCGAATCGAAGCGGCGGGCAATTTCGCCCTCAGCTCGATGGACTATTTCAGGGACATAGTCGGACAAGCCGCACGCGACTGTGACGACGAATTCGGAGTCCTCGGCGCGCAAAGCCGCACCGGTGGCAGCGAAGTCTTTCGCTAAGCGATCGAGCAATCTGGCCGCAGCTTCTGGAATTTCGTCGATCTCACGGCGCATGTTCGTTTGCACGGTGGCCTGCATGATAGGATCCTGTCTTGTAAGAGAGCGGTCAGTTTTCGAGAAAGGTGAGCTCGCTGACAAAACCTTCGGCATCGCCTCGAAAAAGTGAGCGGGTGAATTCGATTGCACGGCCCGAAGCAAGATAGGCGACGCGCTTTGTCAAAAGACCAGCCGTTCCAATCGCGACGCCAAGCAAGGTGGCGTCCGGACCTTCGATGTTGGATGCGAAAGTGCGCTGGATCGCACGAACGGGTCTGAAGTTTGCGTCCGCGAGTGTGTTGCAGATAGAAGAGGTAACGGCACGAGCGTGGGGCAGGAACTCCGAGGAAATGCATGTGCGTTCGATCGCAAGCGGCTGGCCCGCCGAGCTCCGCAAGTGGGTGATGCGCACGACGTGACTGTCGCCTGACAAGCCGAGTGTCATCATCTCCTCTGGTGCGGGATGAGACGTGCTGCGCCCGATGCACTCGACTTTCGTGTCCGATCCACGCCAGGAAATGTCACCCGTCAAAGAGTTAGCGCATAACGGAGGCCGATCTGCGCGCACCGCCGATCCGGCAACGAAGGTTCCTGAGCCGCGCCGGCGGACCAGAAAGCCGTCTTGGACGAGATGGTCGATTGCTTTGCGGACCGTTACACGGCTAACGCGGACATGTTCAGCGAGGTCTCGTTCGGGATAAAGAACGTCGCCCTCTTTGAGTTTACCCGACAGGATCGCCTTTTCAAGCGCCAGGCGAAGTCTATGGTAGAGCGGGCCGGCGCCCTTGATGTCTATGCCCCATCCTGGAAGCATGGCCGCAAGCCTGTCGCTCATTCGATCGCTTTCAGATGCCCGAAGCGCGACACAGCCAGGGCCACGGCCCCGCTCAGTGCATCGCCTTCGGGCGTTACCAATAGACTTTGATGCCGTGCAGCGATCCAGGACGAATACAGCGGCCCCAATCCCCCGAGCAGGCAAATCTTCTGCGTTCCTCGCGCGACTAGACGATCAAGTGCTTCGTCAACTGAAACAGCAGCTTCTTGCAACAGGCGCGCGGCGACGGCATCGCCCTGTTTCATGTGCTCGAATACGCGCGGCGCATAGCGGCCGAAGGCGCCGGGCTTTGCCTGCCGCGCAAACTCGACGATATTGCGTGGGTCATTTTTGAATTCGGCAAGGACGGAGGCGGTCATCGCGGACATGTCGTGAATGCCGTCATATGCGAGCAGCGTTTCTTGCAAAAGCGCATGTCCAATACGAGCGCCGCTGCCGAGGTCGCCCACAGTAAAGCCCCATCCGCCGACGTAGGTCACCGTTTCGCAGTGGCGGGAAATGTAGATCGTGCCTGTTCCTAAAATGGCGACGGCTCCGTCTTTATCACCAAGCGCGCCTTGTAGCGCGATCAGCCCGTCTGACTCGATGTCCGCCTGGGCGAAGGGTAGCCTGTTTTTCACGTAGTGAACGGCCTCGCCGACATTATTGCCCGCGACCCCAAGTACTGCACGCGCCGAGGCGATGCTACGCGCATTGATGCCAGCTGCGTAGAAAGCCGCGTGGGTCGCACTGGCAATGTTGTCGAGGGCCGTATCCGGATCGGAGAGAATGTTGGCTGGCCCGGCTTGAGCCCGCGCAAGGATACTCCCGTTCGCACCGGCGACTGCAGCACGGCAGCTGGTGCCACCGCCGTCGATTCCGATTAGGTAGACAGTCATCCGCGCTTTCCTTCAGGAGGTCATCTGACACAGCGTCGATCGCCTTCGGGCCGCACCAGCTGCGCGCATCTTGTTCGTACGTACGTCGCACAAACATACCGGATTGTCAACTGGAAACCGGCTAGAGAGAGTATGGGCGACCCAGCTGAAGGAACCCGTAATGCCTTTCGACCTGAATCCTTTCCCCGTCGCGAGTAACCGGCATGCAATTTGGGAAATGCTCGTGCGCAAAGACGTCGGCGGCTTCGTCGCCCAGGATTGGAAGATCTTTGCTCCGTCGTTCAAGTTTGAAGGATTGTGCGGGACGGCCTCGTGTCGAGGCAGGCGCTATCCAAAAACAGCCATGGCACCGAAACTTTGATCTGGATCAACTCGCGGTCCCGGCGAAATTGGTAATCATCAAGCCGCGCCGGAAGAAATCGGGATAGCCGAACCCGCAATCGCGGCGTAATCGTCTGGGGTATGCCCAGCATGCGCAGCCACATCATGGCACACGCGGATTTTGAAGGGATCAGGAAATGGACGTTGCACGCAGTAAGGTTTCCGACGCCGGCGCTCCCGTCGCTTGCGCTTCCTGCCAAGCGCGGCACGGCGTCGTCTGCGGCGCGCTGTGGAGCGGCCAACTCCGAGAGCTCGGCCGCCAGTCGCTGCGCCGCACGGTCGATGCTGGCTGCGAGATAATCGCTCAAGGGTCGGAAAGCTCTTTCTATTCGAACATCATGCGCGGGGTAGTAAAGCTCTGCAAGGTGATGCCGGACGGGCGCCAGCAGATCGTCGGCCTGCAATTCGCCCCCGATTTCGTCGGCAGGCCCTTCGTGCCCGAAAGCATGCTGTCGGCTCAGGCTGCGACCGACGCCGAAATCTGCGTCTTCCCCCGCGACCTGCTCGACCGCATGATATCGGAGACGCCGAAGCTGCAGCGCAGCCTGTACGATCAGGCGCTGAAGGAGCTGGATGCGGCGCGCGAATGGATGCTGACGCTCGGCCGGCGCACCGCCGAGGAGAAGGTCGCAAGCCTGCTCCACCTCATCGCCACCCACGCCGAACCGCAGACCGCCACGACCACCTCTTTCGACCTGCCGCTGTCCCGCGCCGAGATCGCCGATTTTCTCGGTCTGACCATTGAAACCGTCAGCCGCCAGTTGACCAAGCTGCGCAAGAGCGGTGTCATTCGCATCGAGAACTTTCGACATATCATCGTCCCCGACATGGATGAGTTGGAGCGGATGATCAGCGCATAGAACGGGATCAGCTGCCGAATTCGGGGTCAGCGCGTGATCACGACGCGGGTATTGGCGAGGCCAGCCTGTGCGCCAGCGAGAAGAACTGGGCGGCATTGTCGGAGTGCAGGCGAACGCAGGCATGCGAGGCCGGCCGGCCCAAGCGCTTAAGGTCGAAGGTGGCATGAACGGCGTAACCGCCGTAGGCGATCGAAATTGGCTGAATGGGTATCCTGCTGGTGAAATTTGCAGTACCGTTCACCAGATCGATCAGCCGTTAGATGACTGTCGCGCTACCACCTTGCCAACTACAAGGTGGTCTGAAACGTCGTTGGCCAACAGTCGCCGGCGAGGATTTCTGCCTGTTGGAGGATCTCCGCCTATTGATTGACGGCACCGACGTAGCCGACAGATTCTTTCGTCTCGACTGTCCATCCATCTGGACCGCGGAACTGTTCGGGGTCAACGCTGCTACCTTTGTCACGACGTAGTGGAGGATTGTCGAGGGTAAGCGCATTCGCCATCATGCGCTTTTCCTCTCGCGCGCCTCGGCGACCATCTCCTCGAGCCTAACAGCAACACTGTGAGCGCGGCGATAGTAGGCGGATTCTGGAATCCCATACCGGTCCATTGGCGTCTCGATGTTGAGCGGAGTCTGATAAGGAGTTGCGGCGATCGCCGAGGTGATCGTGTGCCAATCTAATCGTCCGTCGAATGGCAAGAGATGGTTATCCATTGCTCCGAAATTGTCGTGAATGTGAGTAGCGATGAGGCGATCCGCGAAACGCTCTAGCACGCTGAGCTTGCCTGGCTCGATCAGTTCCCAGTGGCCACAATCGAAGCAGACGCCGATGAACTCCTTGCCGTATCGAACGAACAGCCGATCATAGAGGTTGAGGAAACTCTGAGCGTTGGCGCAAAGAAGAGTTTCCGCGGCAATCTGGATGCCCTTTTCGACGCAGTAAGGCCTGATCTCGTCGAGAGACTGGAAAAGGGGGTCGAAGAACGCTCGTTCGGCGGCTTCGCTGCCGAAGACGTTGTCGTTGATATCGATGTGCAGAACAATATTGGGGGACTGGAACGCGGCCGCCAGGTCGACACGGTTACGCAACAGCTCGACTCCGCTGCGGCGCTGCCATTCATGCGGCGACAGGAAGTCCTTGCGCGTCTCCATCGCGAAAGGGCCAGGGTTTTTGTGGCCGATCTCGGTGATAGGATTGCGGCCATTGCTGCCATGAACCGAGTGCACTTTCAGCCCAGCATCGGCCACGATCCTGCTTGTAAACTCAATCTCGGCGTCGGCCAGCCAGTACGAACTGCCGGAGTCGGGATTCCAGTTGATGTGTGTGAAGCCAGCTTCCTTGATGAGGGTCAGCGAGTTGCGAATGCCTTCGTCGTACCAACGCTCCTGGTGCGGCCAATGCCAGACGGTGATGCAGGTATCCAATGGATCAGTCTCCGGTTCTACAATGTTGTGGTTTCTGGACCTTTGCCAAGGCCGATGCGCTCGGCCAACAGAATGATCGCCAGTGAAAACGCCATGATCAGAGTGACATAGACAAGATTGAGCGCGGCCTGCTCAGGATCGACAGACAGCGAGCTGTCTACGATTGCAATCGGCAGCGGTTTGTTGTTGACGTTGTATAGAAACGCCGACAGGGGGTATTCCGACAGGAGATCGTTGAAGGCCATCCCGGCGACGAGGATTACAGTCGGCGCCACAATCGGCAGAATGATGCGGCGATAGCGATAAAGACCAGTGGCGCCCATCGAGCGGGCCGCCTCGTTATAGGCCGGATCGATTCCTACGAAGGCTGCCCGCAGGAACCTCACCATAAGCGGCAAGGCGACGATGGCGTAGCCAATCGGCAGGAGCCAGTAGCCGCCGAGGAGGACTGCGTTTCCAACGAGCGGGTTTGGCGTGTCGAAGGTGACGATCAGCCCGACAGCGAGCAGAATACTAGGAACTACCCATGGCAGGAAGAAAGTGATGTCTAGAAGGCGCGTCAGCCAACTGCGCCGGCCAAGAATAACCGGGACAGCAAACAGCGTAACGACCAGCGCCGCCGATACCGCGGCAAGGCTCATCACTATGGAGTTGAAGAACGGAAGAAAGGCAGTGCCTTCGGTAAAGACGCGGGCATAGTTCTTCAGGGTCAGGCTGGATGGGATCACTTCGATGCCGATGCTCGCGGCCGGGGCGAAGGAGAAGAGTACGACAAGAGCGATCGGCACCGCATAAATAGCCACAAGAAGATAGGCAAAAAAATGTAGCACTGTATTGCCGATCGGGCTGCAAATTTTGCGTAGCTGGATGGGCGCAGTCGCTTTCGCGCCGCCGACATAGGAGCCGCGCGCTTCGTAATATTGAGACAGCAGGATAAGCGCCATGAGACACAGTCCCATCATAAGCGCCAGTAAGGCGGCCATGTCGGGACGGCGCAGGCTGTTCAGAGTCAGCACCATCTGGCTCAGCATGTGGAAATCGCGACCGCCCAGCACCTGAGGGGCGGCGAAAGAGCTGATCGCGGTGTAAAGGGTGAGAAGGGTGACAGCGAGGAGCGTCGGCATGATTGCGGGCAGTACCACACGCCACAGGATCGTATATTCCCAGGCACCCATACTGCGCGCGGCTTCGATGGTTGCGTAGTCGACGCGGCGCATCGCAGCACGCAGAAAAAGATAGTAAAAGTTGGTCATCAGAAAGGTATGCGTGAAGAGCACGCCAAACCAGCCGATGAACCAGTCTTGCGGGAGGCTGGAAACGATCGCCTTCACCAGATGTGTCACCGCACCGCCGGGACCATAGGTGAAGTTATAGCCCGCCGCCGCAACGACACCGCCGAAGACCAGCGGCGTTGCATAGGCGATTTTCAAGAGTGCGCGACCGCGTACGTGAAAATATTCAAGGACGACCACCTGGAAAATCCCGACAATGGTCACCGTGACCATGGTCGCTGACGTCATCCAAACCGTGTTCCAAAGGGCAGCGCGCACTCTTCGTGATCTTGAAAGTTCGCTTAGGGTCTGACCGACCACCAGGCTGCCGTCCCTGAAAAATGCCGTTTGAAGTGACGCGACGAGCGGCAGTATCAGGAAGGTGACGACGATCCAGATCAGGGCCGCCAACCCGATCCAATAGACTACGCGCTCGACGGCAGCCGCGCGGTTCATCTGTCCGCTTCCTCGAAGATATGCACCGAGCCCGGCCGGATCGTCCAGGACACGGTCTCACCGATTTCGGGTAACTCGTGCCCCATCCTGGCGGCCGAAATGAAGTATCCGCCGGTATCCAGGTCGATACGGCTGTGGGCGCCAAGGAATTCCACATGACGGACGGTCGCCGGCAACCCGGCTGGTATCACTTTCCCAACGAGTACATCTTCGTGGCGAACAAAAATGCGCCCCCGAACGTCGCTGCCCAGGATTTGCCCGGCAAGCGGCGTGGGCAGTTCGTTGGCGGTGCCGATGAACTCGCAGATAAACGGCGTCGCCGGCTCTCGATAAAGAGTACGTCCGTCACCGATCTGTTCAACGCCACCGTTCGCCAGCACGACGATCGTGTCGGACATCGTGAGTGCATCTTCCTGATCATGCGTGACAAAGACTGCCGTGAAGCCAAATTCCTGCTGGAGCCTCTTGATCTCGCGGCGCATCGTCACTCGCACCTTGGCGTCGAGATTGGACAATGGTTCGTCGAACAAAAGCACCTTGGAGCCCGCGACAAGCGCGCGCGCAATCGCGACCCGCTGTTGTTGCCCGCCTGACATGGTCGCTGGCTTCTTGTGCAGCTGCTCCGTAATCCCGGATGTTTCGGCGATCTGGGCGACGCGCTTGCCGATCTCGCTCTGCGGCATCTTCGCCACACGCAAAGCAAAGGCGATGTTTTCGAACGCCGTCATCGTTGGAAACAGCGCATAGTTCTGGAATACCATACCGACATTACGGCGCTCCGGCGGCTCGTTGGTGATATCTTTTCCTTCAAGAATAATCCGCCCGCTCATGACCGGATGAAAGCCGGCGAGGGTCCTTAGAACGCTGGATTTGCCGCTGCCGGAGGCCCCGAGCAGAGCAACGAACTCTCCTTCGTGAACCTCAAGCGAGAGGTCGCGGATGACCACCTTGTCGCCATAGCCAATATGCAGTTTATCGATGATGAGGATCGGGGTCGGCATGATCATACTCCTGTGAAGCCTGGCGATCTGTGTCGCCCGGTCCTGCATCCTCACCGGATTTCAAGCTCGATCTTCTGCAACCAGCCGTCCAGTTTGGGCGCGACGGCATCCCAGTCGATAGGCTGCGCCTTGACTAGTTCCGCATTCGCCTGCACCTCTGGCGGTGATTTCGCCAGCGCCGCCGGTAGCACCGGAACCTGACCGAACTTTTTGGCGTAGCCGGCCATGACATCGGCAGAGCCGAACCAGTCGACGAATGCCTTTGCCTGCTCCAGCTGATCGGTTCCCGCCATGATCGCCACGCCTTCGGAGATGACGGGCGTGCCACCTTCCGGGTCAATGACCTTGACTTGCATGCCGAGCTCCTTGGCGTCTTTGATGACGCCGCCGAACCAGTTCAGATTGATGATCGCACCGCCCGATTTGAAGGCTTCTTTGCGCGCATCGGCGTCATCGACAACGATGGCGTTCGCATAGAATGCGCCAAGAAAATCCCATCCAGCCTGAGTGACTTCGCCCTTGTCGTCGAGGAACCGGGCCAAGATGCCGGCAAGATAGACCCTTGTCGTCTGCCAGGCGGTGTTGCCGATGACGTATTTGCCTTTGTATTCGCCCCTTGTCAGGTCCAGCCAGCTTTTCGGCGCCCGCTCAGCGGCAAGCTTGTCGGAATCATAGGCGATGACAACCGGTGTGCTCCAGAATTTGTAGACAATGCCTTCTTTGTCCTTGTATTGCGCAGGGAGGTCCGCTGCCCAGGCTGGTGTGTATGGTTGGAACAGGCCGTTCTTTTTGAGCAGAGCCATAGACGTGTCGACCATGCCGAGTACGACATCGGCCTGGGGGTTGTTCCTCTCGGCGACCAGCCGATCAAAAAGTTCTCCTCCGGGTGCGCGCAGAAACTGCACATCGTGACCGGCGGCTTTAGCCTGGTCGATTATCCACTGAACGTTCTCTTCTCCCTGAGGTGAATAGACGACAAGACTATTGGCCAAGGCCGGAGAGGTGACCGCGATCAGGACGGCTGCGATGGTCAATAAACGTTTGATCTGATGCATGGTGTTCCTCTCGTTTCAGTTTGGCCGGTCATCCCCGGCTTGGCGCCTTATTACCGGAGCTACATGACAGTTTAATTACATTGCGTAATTTAATATATATTGCAATAGCTCTTGGGCTACTAGCGATTTGAGGCACTCTTGGAACCAATGGACCTTTCACGGAACGAACGACGACTGGTCGAACTGATTTTCGTGGGCAAGAAGATTGCGCGCGTCGACCTGGCCGAACGGTCCGGCATGACAGGCGCTTCTGTCACTCGGCTGATAGGTCGCTTACTTGAGATCGGACTTCTCATCGAGGTGGTCGAGCGGACCGGCGCCCAAGGCCAGCCTCGGCGCTTGCTGAGCTTGCGGGCTGACCGGTATCTTTCCGCGGGGATAACATTCTCGGTCTCCCGAATGGAGGTAGCAATTGTTGATCTAGCAGGTAAGATTCTTACCTCCCGATCAGTCGACATCGAGACCAGCACGGCTTTGTCTGTGGCAGGCGCCGCGCAGGCTGCTATCGCGGCGATGCTGACCGACCTGGGTACGCCTAAGGATCGCCTTCTCGGGGTCGGCTGCTCTGTGCCCGGCAATTTCGGCACGATGTCGAACATCCTCAAGGCCCACAGCTTCTTCCCGGCTTTCGATGATGGTGAGGTGGACCAAGCTTTTAAAGCGACTTTCGAAGCGCCCTATTACATCGAGAATGATGGAACAGCTGCAGCGCTCGGAGAGTATGTGTTCGGCGGACGCATCCCGCAGCCTGATCCGATGTTCTTCATTCACATTGGACACGGTGTCGGGGGAGGGGCGGTTATCGACGGACGGCCGTACCGCGGTGTCAATGGAAACGCCTGCCTGCCCGGAGTTCTCTACCCGTACGACCAGCCGCGCCCATCCGGCCAAGACCTTTTTGCCACCCTCAACGGTGCCGGCTTCGCCATCCACGACTTCATCGACCTCGATCGGTTGCCAGATAGCGCCGAAGCGGCGTTAGAAATCTGGGTTGAACGCGCCGGAAAGCAGCTCAGCGAGACGGTACGTGTAGCAACGGCGATGTTCGACCCCGCGCTGATTGTCCTTGGGGGACGGCTGCCAGAACTCGTGACAGACAGGCTGGTACGCGCAATTTCCAGTCAGCCAATCCTTGGCCCGTCGCGCGGTTTGGAGGCTGCCGCAGTCGAGGCCTCTCGACTTGGCCCTCGCGCCGGCGCGATCGGGGCGGCCTGCATTCCGTTCTTTGCCTCTCTCTTTTCCGCCGCCGTCGCAGACGATGGCAGTCCTTACCTTAACGGTCGCAAGCCCAAATCCCGACCTTAGAAAATTTGATTGCGCGCCTGAGTCTCTTTAAGAAGTCAACCGGGGCAGGCCCAGGCGCGAACCGCACCTTGCAGGTCCGCAAGCCCTTCCTTGCAGATCGGTGCCGCTACAAAGCCTCAAATGACCAGCTTGAGGTGGCTGGATAAAACCAGACCCGCGGCGCCGCGCAGAGCCGTATGGCCTTCGCCGATACCATTCACCGTGATCGATATCTCCTGACCAGGTCTCTTCACCACCAGTTGCTCGACATGCTGCCTGATCAGCTCTGCTGCCTTCAATCCGCCTCCGGCGACGTCTCCATGAAGGACATAGGAGTTGAGGGAGAGTGTTTGCTGCAGATTGACGATGCCGAAGGCTACGTTCCGCGTATAACGGTCGAGAAGCTCCTCTGCCGCCTTCGAGCCTTCGTCTGCTTCCTTGACAAGCCTGGCACAGGTGACGCTCTTGGGATGCGGAAAGCTCAATCGGGCGGCTTGTTTTCGTAACCAAGGAAGGGCAGCGACGGTCTCCCAGCAGCCGTGCTTTCCGCAATTGCAAAGGGCACCATCGATCTGCACCACGCTGTGACCGAGCTCGCCGCCGGATCCGGCGAGTCCACGATAGACCTTGCCGTCGATGAAGAAGGCGCCGCCGAGAACCTCGCCAGTATAGACTGCTGCGAAATTTTGTTGGCCGCGACCGGGTCCGAACCATCTGTCCCCAACAAGCAAGGCACGGGGGTGGTGATCGATGACAACCGGAAGAGAGAAGCGTTCTTGTAGTATTGCTACGAGGGGAAGTCCCGTTAGAACGGGAGCAAGGTTGACGGTAAGAATGGTTCCATTGTCACTGTCGATCATTCCAGCCGAGGCCACGCCAATGCCGAAAGGCGCCTGTTGGGCCTGAGACAGTGTGGCAGTAAGCGTCTCCGTCATGACCGCGATGAATGCTTCTGTGTCGCCATGCGTATCAAACTCAGCTTTCGCAACGGCCTTGATCTCACCGGTTAGCGCCACGAGACATGCTTGTATCGTGCCGGGCAGAAGGAGGACTGCGCCAAGCATCGGTGCATCGGGGTTAAAATAAAGCGGACGAGCCGGCTTGCCGCCTTTGACGTCGGAAGGTGACGCATCTCCCTCAACAAGAAGCTGGTCTTCGATCATCGGCTGGACAATACCGGTTATCGTGGTCCGGTTGACACCTGCAAGTCGAGCGAGATCTGCCCGGCTTTTGGGTCCGTTATCATATAAGGCCTGAAGGACGCGACCGCGGTTTATCGCGCCAAGTGCCGATTGGGAGACAAGTGTCACGTTGCCGCCGTTCTCGCCGGCGGCGACTTCTCTGCTTGCAGGGGTGCGCTGGCCCAACGAATAGGACGGCTGGCTCTCAAACTTCAATTCTCTTCTCCAATCTACCGGATCCTTTTAGCCCGTACATTATCGAACGGCCATACAACATAAGGCCCTTTCCGGTGATGCAAGCAGGACGTCGATGACAACCGCGGTACAGCGCAGAAATTTTCGCCGCGACAACTTCTTGACACTAACATAAGTTTGTGCGAGGTACAAACTAACTGCTTACAAAAAGCACATTAGGGGTAACAATCTCAGTATCGACAAGCGGAAGCCCAGGGCTGCGCTGAAGGGCCGGGGTTGGGATACGAAGCAACTGAGGAGGCTGTTTATGACAATCGATATCGGAAATATGTCGCGACGTGACCTGCTGAAAAGCGCTTCCGTCGCAGCTCTTGTGGCTGGCGCGGGATCATTGGCCGTGCCACGGCGAGGGGCGGCACAGGATGCGAACACGGTGCGCGTCCTGTCCGTTGAAGACCCATTCTTTTTCTCAATGAAGGCGCTGGTGCCAGAATACGAGAAGGAAACCGGCATCAAGGTGGAACTGGAAAGCCTCTCGTATGACGCCCTTCAGTCGCGCCTCGTCTCTGCCTTTGTCGCCAAGACCTCCGACGCCGATGTCATCGTTGTCGACCAGATGTGGCTCGGGCAGTACCTCGACAATGGCTGGATCATCTCGCTGAATGATTTTATTGCCAAGGACAACGAATTCGACCTCTCAGACTTCATCCCGGAGGTCCTTTATTCCTCGAATATGTGGCGCGGCCAGGTCGGCACATTGCCGGTCGCCGCCTATGCCCAGGGGGTTATGTACCGCAAGGACGTCTTTGACGAACTCGGCATTGCAGCGCCGCCGACCGAGACGTCGGAAGACTGGACCTGGACGAAATACGTCGACACCCTGAAGTCGATGGAAGGCAAATCATTTGGCGGCAAGCCGCTCTTCCCAACCGTCGTTTGCGGTTCCCAGCCGTCGCCGATCGTCCACATGTTTACGCAGGTCTCAGCAAGCCACGGGGCGAACTGGTTCAAATCGTTCCCGACCGCCCCGTGGGATTTCTCCCCGCAGTTGACAAGCCCGGCCTGGATCAAGTCTGTCGAAGTCTACAGGCAGCTCTACAAGCTGTCTCCGCCTGAAGCCATCAATTATGTCTGGTTCGACGCCGGCACCCGTTTCGCCAAGGGCGACATCGGCATGTTCTATTGGTGGACCCCGTACTTCTATCTGATCAAGAATTCCGGTTACATGACCGGTAAGAAATCGGACGTCATGGAGAAGTATGCAACCGCAGCCTTGCCGAAAGCTGAGGGCGTGCCTCAGACGGTCAGCCTCGGTGGCTGGAGCCTTGGCATCCCGTCCAGTTCCGAAAGGCAAGAGGCAGGCTACGCCTTCATCAAATGGGCGACCTCGAAGGCCACGCAGAAGAAAATGGCTCTTTGGCCGGACCTCAACTACCAGTTCTCCGACTTTGCGCGCGTTTCGCTCTATCAAGACGAGGAAGTCAAGGCGATCTATCCCTACCTCGATGTGCAGTATGCGATGATGAAGCAGGGCAACGGCAAGGTCACACGCCCGCCGGTCCCGGGTTACACGGCTGTCGAAAGTGTGCTGGGCCTGACCTTGAACCAGCTATTGACCGGAACCGAAGAGCCGAAGACCGGCCTCGAGCGCGCCAACAGCCTGTTCGAGAGCATCCTGAAGGGCAATCTCATGATCCCTTATCAAAGGGACAGCTACGCGGATTCTCTTGACGGGGCCAAAGCCCTGATCGCCAAGAAGTAACAGAGTTCTCCTCGGGCCGGCGCGACAGCGATCGCGCCGGCATCCACTTGAAGAAGAACTGGATCTGGCAATGCACACGACAACTGTTCGCTCTCCGCGAGCCTTCGGGCCTGCCCGGAAGAGCTTTATCCGACGAAACCTGCCATACTTGCTGATTGCGCCTTCGGTGGTGATGCTGCTCGCTCTGATCGCCTACCCCTTGCTGTTTGCCCTAAGATCGAGCTTCTACTTCTGGAACCTGCAAATCGGCCCGGAGCCGCTCCAGTTCGTTGGCTTCGAAAATTATGTGCAGGCCTTCAACGCATTCGACTTTCGCGCCGCGCTCACCAATACCCTGATCCTGTCGATCCTTGGCACGGCACTTGAATTCATATTCGGCCTGGCGATTGCACTCATTCTGCTCAAGGCACTGCCTGGCATGAACATCGTGCGGGCCCTGCTGATCTTGCCCACCACGATCGCGCCCATCGTCGTCGGCTTTTTGTTCCGCTACCTCTATGATCCCGGCGGTGGACTGTTGAGCTGGCTGTTGCAGTCGCTCTGGCTCCCCGTTCCCGCTCAGGGAATTCTTGGCTCGCCATCGACAGCACTCGCGGCCATCCTCTTCGTCGACATCTGGCAGTGGACGCCGTTCTTTGCAATCGTTCTCTATGCGAGCCTTTTGGCCGTGCCCGACGAGATTTTGGAGGCCGCACGCCTGGATCGCGCGTCTGCATGGACGATCCTGATGCGGATCAAGCTGCCGCTGATCAAGCGCACCGCAATCATTATCGTCATGCTGCGCTTCATGCAGATCTTCAACACCTTCGACACAGTGCTTGTGCTCACCCGCGGCGGACCGGGCACGTCGACGCGCACCCTTGGATACTCTCTCTACGAACAGGGCCTTGTCAACTTCAACATCGGCCTGGTCAGCGCCATGACCTGGATCACCGTGCTGATCGTCAACGTCATCGTTGCCCTCTACGTCTTCTTCGCGTTCCGAAACGAGGAGTGGTAAAATGTCCCGCCGCCACACGAGCTTCAACACGGCACTCACCTACGCCGCCGGCCTCCTCTTCCTGGCAATCTTTGTCGGTCCGATTCTGTGGTTCATCGCTCTTGCGATCCGGCCGGCCGAGACGGCATTCACCATGCCGCCGCAACTTACCTTCGAACCCAATCTCGATGCTTTCCGGCACATCCTCGTCGATCCGGGTACCAACGCGCCGCAACTGGTCAACAGCCTCATCGTCGCAATCGGTGCTGTGCTACTCAATCTGCCCTTTTCGGTTCCTGCGGCCTATGCGTTGTCCCGTTTCAAGCTCCGCGGCAAGAAGAACATCATGTTGTGGTATCTCGGGCTGTTGATGGCCCCGCCGGTCGCGTTCCTGATCCCGTATTTCATCCTCATCACGCGCATCGGTCTGCAGGGTTCCTATTTCTCCATGATCCTGGTCCTGCAGACGCTGACGATCCCGTTTTCCGTCTGGTTGATGAAGAGTTTCATCGATGAAGTGCCGGTGGAACTGGAGGAGGCTGCCCGGGTCGACGGCGCCCGCTGGTACACGATCATGTTGCGGATCACGCTGCCGATCGTTCGTCCCGGCATCATTGTCACCTCGATGTTCGCCTTCGTGTTCGCATGGAACAATGCCGCTTTTCCGCTGGTGCTGAGCTCACGCTCGACCGCCACTCTTCCGATCGGAACACTTGGATATTTCGCAACGAGCGGAGTGACCTGGAACTACATCGCCGCCGCAGCAGTGCTCGCGATGATACCTCCGATGATCATCTTCCTTGTTTTCGATCGATACGTCGTACGAGGCCTCACCTTTGGTTCGGTGAAGGGCTGAGCTTTCCCTTTATGAATGGAGTAATGAAATGAGCAGACTGCGAATGGGCGTCATTGGCGCCGGTCTTTGGGGCGGCAATCACGCCCACACCTTTAATGTCTTGCCGGAGACCGAGCTGGTCGGCGTCTGCGACCTCGATGAGGGCAGGGCGCTGAAGATGAAGGAAACCTACGGCGCAACGCGGGCCTTCACCGATTATCAGAAGCTGATCTCCAGCGATCAGATCGATGCGATCTCGGTTGCGACACCCGACTTTACCCACACGCCGATAATCCTCGCCGCTCTGAAAGCTGACAAACACGTGTTGAGCGAAAAGCCGCTTGCGACGACGGTGAGTGAAGCCGAGGAAATTGCGGCGGCTGCCGCAAAATCCAAGGGCAAGCTGATGATTGATTTCCACAACCGTGTGAATCCGATCCTCGCCCAGGTTCGCGACATGATTCAGGACGGTCAGATCGGCTTGGCAAAGCACGGGACCGCGCGTCTTTCGAATACGACATTCGTTCCATTCGAAATGCTGAGCTGGGCTGCAAAGTCTTCGGCACTCTGGTTCCTGGGAAGCCACCTCGTCGATGTCCTGCGTTTCATTCTCGCAGACGAGGTCGTGCGTGTTTATTCCGTCGCCCGCTCTGGGACACTGTCTGCCGGCGGCGTGGATACGAAAGACTTCCATGCGTCGATCCTTGAATTTTCCAAGGGCACGGTCGTGACCATGGAGAACAGCTGGATCCTGTCGCGCGACAATCCCTCGCTCGTCGATTTCAAGGTCGAGTTCGTTGGTGAAAAGGGCCAGATCCAGGCAGACCCGACCCATAGCGGCGGCCTGCGCCGTATCGTCGACGGCGGACTGAAATACAATGACTACATCGGCATAACGCCAACCGGCGCGACGCGTATCGGTGGCTTCGTGTTGGAATCCATCGCTCGCTTCGTCGATAGCGTGGTGCGTGATGCTCCTCTGCTGGCAGATGCACAGGACGGTCTGGAAAACACCAAGATCCTGGCGGCGATCGAACAATCGGTCGCAAGCGGCAAGGCTGTGAACATCGGCTAATGCCGCACCCAAAAGCTCGGGGCAAATCCGTGCGAACAGTTCGGCTTGCCTCGCCCAAAAATACTGGGAGTAGATAAAAATGGCGTCCATGACCTTTGATGGGATAGGCAAGACCTTTCCGGACGGAACCGTTGCTGTTGCGAATGTAAGTTTTTCGGTCGCGGACGGAGAATTCGTCGTTTTGGTCGGCCCGTCGGGTTGTGGCAAGTCAACTTTATTGCGGATGGCTGCGGGTCTTGAAACGCTCAACAGCGGTCGGCTGCTCATGGATGACGCCGATGTCACCGAGACCGAGCCACAGGACCGGGATATTGCGATGGTTTTTCAGAACTACGCGCTTTACCCTCATATGACCGTTTACGACAACATGGCTTTTGGCTTGCAGCAGCGCAAAATGCCCAAGGACAAGATTGACAAGCTGGTGCGCGATGCAGCCGAAATGCTTGATCTCGCGCGCTATCTCGAGCGCAAACCGGGGGCATTGTCTGGTGGTCAACGCCAACGCGTGGCGATGGGTCGAGCGATCGTTCGCCATCCCATGGCCTTCTTGATGGACGAACCTCTTTCCAACCTGGATGCCAAGCTCCGCGTGCAGATGCGCGGTGAACTGAAGCTGCTTAATCAGCGGCTCGGCGTCACAACCCTTTATGTGACCCACGATCAGGTCGAGGCTATGACCATGGGCGATCGCGTGGCTGTGCTGAAGCCGGTGTTTAACGGACAGCAGAGTAATCTTCAGCAGATCGACACGCCGCAGAAGCTTTACGACAAGCCGTCCAATCTGTTCGTCGCGGGGTTCATCGGTTCGCCCGCCATGAATTTCGTACGCATCGAGCTGACAGCGGAAGCCGGGACGCTGAAAGCTGCGATTACCGGGACGAATATATCCTTCGCCATCCCCGCCCAGCCAGCATTGTCGGTCTTTGCCGGGCGACAAGTCATTGTTGGAATTCGCCCGGAGATGTTCAAGGTTTGTCCCGAGGCCGAGGCGTTGTTCAATGAGCAGATCCCGGTTGCCGAAGCGCTTGGAGCCGACACTTTCGTGTTTTTCGACATCGCCTCACCGCCGGTCAATATCAACGATGCTGAGGATACTGAAGACTTTCCCAACAAGGGTAAGAACCGGCTTGTGGCGCGTATACCACCGGCGCTGACACCTCGACCCCATCAGGTGCTGCCATTGACAGTCGACCTGGAGAAATTGCACTGGTTCGACCCAGTAACGGGGGCTGCGATCCGCGACTGACAGAACGTGCACGAAATATCGCCAGCTGGGGTTTCAACTCTTTTCTCCTGCCCTCCCAGGCAACTTGGCTGTCGTCGATTACGAGGTCGGCGGCAGCCATTTTTTTAAAACTCGAGACATCAAACCATCAGAATCTGAACATCCATCCGCCGTAAGTGACACCGAGCTTAGAGGAGTGGCCCGTGAAACACATTTCCATTGTCGGTAAGTTCTTTATCATCATGGCCGTCTTTGGCGTCATGGCACTCGGTCTGACGTTCTATCAGAGCCGGCAAATGTTGAAAGTTAACGACAGCTATCAGGAGCTTCTCGACAAAGATGCATCTGCAGCACTTCGCTTGACCCAGTCGAACCGAAGTCTGGAAATAGCGCGTGCCAGCATCAGCGACATGGTGATGACGCGGTCGAAAGAGGCGAGGGCGCGCGCAGAATTTGGCTTGAATGACGCACGAGAAAACTTCGTCAGGTTCATGGATATGGCGATTGCCGCAGTTCCTGAGCAGAGCGAACTGCCGAAGTTGAAGGCGGATGGATTCTCCGTCCTGACCGATACGTGTGGTGCAGCCATCGCTGTTGGTCGCGGCGCAACTAGTGAAGCCGAGCTTGCCATGGTGCAGCAACTCTATCTCACTCTTTGCCAACCCGCCTTTGCTGCCATCTCACCGAGATTCACATTCGTCACGGAAAAACTCGCTTCGGACGCAGAGCAAAAGCGTGCTGACGTTTCAAGCGTTGTCCGTGACACGTCTGTGCTGAGTTTGGGAACAGCTATTGTGGCCCTCTTCGCTGTCTCGTGTTTCGGCCTTCTCGCAATTCGCTCCTGGTTGGTCAAACCGATCAAGCAGATGGTTACGACGATGAAGGTCATAGCCGACGGCGATCTTACTTCGACTGTTGAGGGAACGATTCGCCGCGACGAGATCGGATCGATGGCCCGGGCAGTACAGATCTTCAAGGACAACGAGTTAAGGGCGCGCGATCTCGGAAAGGATGCAGAAACAAGTCGTGGCGCAAATGAGATTGAACGTGCGCGTCTCGCCGAGACCGAGCGTCAGCGAGCGCGGGATATGGCGGAGGCAACGTCCGGGCTTGCAGAGGGCCTAAGGCATCTCGCCGACGGGAACCTCGTGTTCAGCCTCGACGACAAGTTCGCCGAGGACTTCGAACCGTTGCGGGCGAACTTCAATGCTGCTGTTGCTCAACTCGCTGAGAGCTTGAGAGCTGTGTCGAACGCAACCGAATCGATAGATGATGGCGCGCAGGAAATCAGTTTGAGCGCGCAGGACCTGTCACGCCGCACAGAGCACCAGGCTGCTTCACTGGAGCAAACCGCCGCCGCGCTGGATCAAATTACCCAGAACGTCGCCAGTTCCTCAAAGCGCACAGCGGAGGCGCGACATGTTGCGATCGAGGCAAACAAGTCGGCGCGCCACTCCGGGGGAGTGGTCTCCAGCGCTGTCGCGGCAATGCAACGCATCGAACGGTCATCCTCGCAGATCTCCAGTATTGTCGGGGTCATCGACGAAATCGCGTTTCAGACCAATCTTCTGGCGCTCAACGCAGGCGTCGAGGCGGCACGATCCGGCGAGGCAGGAAAAGGTTTCGCAGTGGTTGCCCAGGAGGTGAGGGAGCTTGCTCAACGCTCTGCGCATGCAGCAAAAGAGATCAAGGATCTTATCCTCAAATCGGTTGATGAGGTCAGCAGTGGCGTCAAGCTGGTCCGCGATACCGGCGAGGCGCTCAAGATCATCGTGGACCAGATAGTGCTGATTAACACTCAGCTTGATGCCGTCACGGCCGCTTCCAACGAGCAGTCCGCAACCCTTTTTGAGGTCAACCGGACAGTCAATCGAATGGATCAGGTTACGCAGCAAAATGCAGCCATGGCCGAGGAATCCACGGCTGCAAGCACGGCACTTGCCCTTGAGGCAAAACAGTTGCGCGGGATTGTGGCGGAGTTTCAGATTGAGAATGCACTCTCTGAGCAGCAGACCAGTCAAAGCAACCGTGAAACAGCGTCAATATCTTTGCCAGCACGCCGGATGCTGGCAAAGGTCGCGAACGAACTCGGCAAAGTGAGTGACGGTCGAGTTGCAGATAGATCCCGGCAATGACCGCGGACCTCCCGCAGGAACGTATTGCGGATGTCCTTAGATGACGAAATTCAGCAATTCAGAAAGAAGCAGACTGGCGGCACCGCGTAAAGCCGCCAGGCATTCGCTATCTTCGAAAGCAAGGGCAATTTCATCGCCCGGGCGATGGAATACCAATTCCCGGAAGCTTTCCTGGATTAAATGAAGCATGGGGTTTCCCCCTCGTACGATGTCGCCGTGAATAACGATAAAATTGGGCGCCATGAACTGCTGGAGGTTCGCCAGGCCGACCGAAATGTTGAACGCGTAGTCGCGAAGTAATTCTCGTGCGCCTGGGACGTCGTCGTTGGCCAGAGTCAATAATCGGCTCACATCCAGGGAGTGCGGTTGTGGCAACCGCCTAACCTTGGCCTCGTCCGTTAACCACTTCGAGCCGGCGATTGTTTCCCAGCATCCACGTCGGCCGCACTGGCATATCCGACCTTTGATGTCTACGGTCGTATGACCGATTTCGCCGCCTGCACCTGCGGGTCCCCGATAGAGATGCCCATCAAGGTAAAGCGCTCCACCCAAAGTCTCGCCGATATGGACGGAGGCGAAGTTTCTCCGGCCGCGGCCTTGTCCAAACCATCGGTCCCCAACCAGCAAGGCTCTGGTATCCTGATCGACACACACGGTAACGCCGAACCTTTTGTGCAATTCGGCTTCGAGCGGTAAGCCGTCCAGGAATGGCCCGAGACTGGCGGTCACAATTGTGCCCGTCTCCGTATTGATCATTCCTGCAACTGCTACACCTATCCCTAAGATCGGTTTGCCAGATGCGATGGTTTCTTCGACACAGGTGCTTATAATTCGGAATGCGTCGGTGGGGTGTGTAAGGTTCTTCGGAAAATCGGCGGCGTGTTGAGCATAGACCTTGCCCTCCAAAGAGACCAAACAAGCACTCACGCGGTCGTGCATCAGGAGCACCGCGCATATTGGCCTTGCATCCTTGGAAAACCACAACTTGGTAGCCGGCTTGCCGCCTGCTTCGTTGGGAGGTATCACCTCTCCTTCCGCAAGAACACCCTGATCGATCAGGGGCTGCACAATCCCTCCGATAGTCCCTCGAGTCACACCCGCAAGGCGGGCCAGGTCCGCCCTGCTGGATGGCCCTATGTCGTACAAGGCTTGCAGCAATCGGCCCCGATTCGCAGGGCCCAAGGTTCGCGTTGGAATCAGTTTTTGGGCCGGGACTATACCCTTAGCGCTCTCATCTTTATGGCGATCGTCAGAACTGCCCTCACTTTCTCCCAGTCGGTGAGCTTCGAGTCTTCTTATCAAAGAGTCCATAGCATCCAATCCTGTTGGCCGAACCAATTGCGCCGCCAACGGCCAGCACTATCAGGGGGCTAACCGCTTCTTCGCAATCTGGTGAGGCTCGGGTTATGATCTGGGGGCCATGTGCTGTTCTTCCAACGCATCTTATGATCGGCACCTGGCGTTTACGGGAAACTTTGGCCGGTTCCCGTCCCAAGCCTTCATTCAGTGATCTTAGTGTCCGCCCAATCGTTAAAAACTATTGAAATATCCCAAGCGCTCCGTGCAGAAGCTGACCAAGGTGACGCCCAAGCGGCTGCCTGACCATACACGACAGAATCGAATATTATACTTATTTTATCTCGCGTATCTTGAATATAATTTAGCATATACTTTTTTATATACTTAGTTTGAGCTATCATACCGGGGAAAGCAGTGCTAGCGTTTGTGTGGGCTGATCAGCATTCTAATGAGCATGATTGGAGATCGAGATGAACGGATTCGGTGCACTACGGCTCATAACTCGCAACGCAACTGGTGCTTTCTCAGTCGAGAAGCTCGCCGTTTTCGGTGGGAAGCCTGTGGTCCCCCAGGGACGTGTTACACCTTGGCCCGCCGCGGAGAAGAAGCACTCGGATGCCCTGCGTGGAGTTGTGGATGGTGGAAGATATCACCGCGTTAATCATCCAATTGTGAGCGGTTTGGAGGAAAGCCTTGCAAGGTGGACCGGGAAGTGGCAAGTGCGCGCTGTCGGCAGCGGAACGGCAGCCATTCACATCGAACTCGACTACGTCAAAGAGCGAGGCGAGCAAGTTGTTACCGCAGCATTGAATTGGCCGGGAGCGGTAGGGCCAATCACGATCAGCGGTCTTCAACCCGTCTTCGTTGATGTCGACATGAACTTGGCCGGGATTGATCAGCGCGCCGCCGCTGAAGAGTTCGGCCCCAACGTGGCTGCAGTTTTAGTCACTCACCTTTTCGGAAACAATGTTCTCGTCCCCGACGCGAGGTCTGCAGCGCGAGCTCAAGGCATTGCTGTGATCGACGACATCTGCCAATCGATCGGCGCCGCGAAACCAATCGTCGACGGTGCGCATCTTGATGCAGACGCACTCGCTCTATCCGGAAACGGCGCCAAGCACCTTGGGGCTGGGGAGCTAGGATTTGTCATCACGGAAGACGCCAACTTGATTGCACATGTTGATCGCGTATCGCTGTCCAGCTCGTCTCGGAGCGGAGCGCGAATATTCTCGCCCTATTCCCAAGGGTACAACTACAGGCCCAACGTATTCTCTTCATCTATAGCGAACTTGCGGGTCACTGAGATGGATACGCAACTGCAAATCCGAAGAGACAATAGCAAGCTTTTATGGGAGATGATCAGCGAGCTTGTGGGTATATTTCCTCTTTTCAACCCATCTGACTGCGACCATTCGATGCTCAACTTTCCCCTCCGGATCGAACCTGCGGCACTTGGCTTCGCGCCAGGCCCGGCTGCAAGGGATTTCGTGGTGAAATCGCTGCAGGCCGAAGGCGTGCCTATCTGTGTTTGGCTCACGAAGCCCGTATTCGAATATCTTCCAGACATTCGCGACAACTGGAAGGCCGCCGATTTTCCAAATACAGTGAAACTCTTGGATACGATGTTTTACGTTTCCGAGATTGCGCCACCCAACGATGGCGAATTGATGAAGCTTTATGCAGAGGCGTTTCACAAGGTTTGGAATGCTCTTCATAAGCAAGGTCCGAAGGTCGCCGCAGGAGCAATTTCTGGCTGAGCCCCGCGCGTCGCACCAATTTCCCAGTGCCGCAATGGTCAACATCCGATCCTTTTCAATCATACTTTGCTCAATGCCCGGAAGATTGAAAGCTGCGCTGGGACAAAACTCAGAGCGATTCTACAACGAGGACTCCTTGTATGTCTTTTTCAAAAAGTCCGGAATTACTGATCTTCGACTGCGACGGGGTTCTCGTCGATAGCGAGCTTATCGCAACCAGGGTGCACATCGAAGCTTTGGCGAAATGTGGCTATATCATATCCGCTGAAGAGTATAACGATCGCTTCATAGGAATGACTGACCAGCAAAGTTATTCAGTCATAGAATCCGAGGGCGGCTTGCGCCTACCGGAGGATCATCATGAACGTGTGATGGCCGAAGTTGCAAATCGATATGCTCGTGATCTGCGTGCAACCAGCGGCGTTCGGCAAACCTTGGAAGCTATCGATTTAAGGAAGTGCGTGGCGTCGAACAGTGATGCTGCGAAGCTCTGCTTGGCTCTTAAAGTCACAGACCTGCATGATTTCTTTTGGCCCCATGTCTTCAGCGCTTCGCAAGTTGCGCGTGGTAAGCCAGCGCCGGATCTCTTTCTGTTTGCAGCACAGAATATGAACACACCGGCTGGCAGTTGTCTCGTTATTGAAGACAGCGTTTCTGGAACTCAGGCGGCAGTGGCAGCCGGGATGATGGTGATTGGCTTCGTAGGTGGCTCTCATTGCCTTGCTGGGCATGGAGACAAACTGATGGAGGCAGGTGCCACAAAGCTGTTTAGCCGCATGACGGCGTTGCCACAAATCTTAGCAGGTTTGTGATCACGCAGTTGCGCGCAGGCGAAGCGTCTTGAATCGCAGCGTCACTGTCCAGGATATATCGTGGGATCCGATAGCATCGGTTGGTGCACGGGCTTCACCTCAAATTGACCGATCCTCGCTCGATTGCTCGGCCCGCCAGAAGAATGGAGATACTATGACCGCGAAACCAATGGTAGCTGCAACTCCGGTAACGATCGAGTACCTGGAAAGACTTCCGAATTTCATTTCCATTTGCGCAAGTTGGACTTTCGGACAATGGGGTTGTCAATCAAATGGCTCGTACGAACAAACGCGAGGCGAGTTTGAGGCAGCAACAAAAAATTCGATGCCGCTAACACTGATTGCCATTGAAAACGCATTGCCAGTTGGGATGGTCACGTTGGCTGGTCGTGATTTCGATGGAAAATCTCATCTATCCCCATGGCTTAAGTCGCTCTTTGTCCATCCATTTCACCGCAAGAAAGGAATAGCCACGTTGTTGATCGAGCGGCTGGAGCACGAAGCATCGCGCCTCGGTTACAAAAGCCTTTTCTTGATAACGGAGGACGCGCGAGTTCTTTACGAAAAGAGCGGCTGGCAGGCAATTGATTGCGTCCAAACACCCTATGGCGCAGCAGCTTTGATGGAGAAAACCCTGCCAACGCCTCCTCACCTGAGAACCGCTGCACCAGGATGAAAATAATCGTGTCGAGCTCCAAGCTGCTTTCACCGAAACTCTCTCAACCCTTGAGCACGCTATGTCGCGACCCGGCAACGCAACGCCTTTGTTAGGCTCCGCTTTTATGGATCATCTTGATGTCGAACAGCCTGTTATTACAGCCATAGAGCAAGGGGGGAACCAGGCGGTCGGCTAACAAATCCCATCGCGTAGCGAGGCCATCTCCCCTCTTTCGTTCCCAGCCCAGGCCTTAGCCACTGCTGAGGCGGTTCGTGCTGTTGCAAAAAGCCCCAGGAACAGGCCGTACAACGTAGCGAGCTACCCAAATTCTCATCGAAAGGTTCTGAAACCTTATGCACACCAGCAACAACGTAGCATCAGCGATCCTAAATTCTTACGCCTCGCGTTTTGGTTACCTCGGCGGCCGACGGGATCTGCGGGCATCGCTCATTTTGACTTCTTTTTTTGCTTTCGCTATTCCATCCTATGCCGAAGCAGAGGCGCTGCTTCCGGTAAAGCCTTCACCATATCTTGTAAGTGCGATTACAAGAAACATGTTTAAGCTGCCGAAACCCGACGATGACTTGGTCCTGCTATCTGCGCACCGCGGATCTTGGGAGATCTATCCCGAGAATTCAGCCTATGCCTTGCAAGACGCCTGGAATTCGCAGATCGAGAGCGTGGAAGTCGATGCCCGCTTCACCGCTGACAATGAAGTCGTTCTATCTCACGACTACCGGATTGAGCGCGAGTCAACTGGAAGCGGCCTATTATATAATCAGAACTTTTCGCAGCTACGACAGGCCGATCTACGGGACCGACATGGCCGCGTTTTTACGGATTCACAAGGGCGAAAGGCGAAGTTCCTAACGTTCTCTGCCGCGCTCGATCTACTCGCCCGATATGTCTCCGATGATGGTCATGGCTACGTGATGATCGTCGATATCAAGGCGGCAGTCGATGATCAGGACCCTACTGATCCCATCGAGCTCATGCAACGCTGCCTTGACATTCTCGCGACCAAGGGAAATGCGAAACTCAGCAAAGCCGTTGTATTCAAGCTCAAAGCAAAGGATGCGGTGGATGTCGGCACGATTTTAAATCGGACGACCTACGACCCCAACCTCATTGGCGGGCTAATTGTCGTCGAAAACCCGGATGACGAGAATGTGAAGGATTCCAGCTACGATCCCCACGAGGACTCAATCTACGATCAATGGAATGTGGCGCCGTTCTCCATTCAGTTTGAAATGAACCAATTCTATAAAGGTGACGGTCTGCAGGCATATTTCGACTATATCGACCAGAAGCAGGGCTTCGCCACCTATCATGAAAGTAACTACTTTCCAGAGGGCGTCGCCAACAGCGCCGGAAAATGCTGCTTCGACCACAACACGGATCCGAAATCGACCGCTCAACGAGGGATCGTGCCAGATTACCGAGGAGATCCGGAGATGGCGATCGTCAATCGTACCAATCTTATCACCACTGATTGGCCCGACGTAGTCGGCGATATGTTGCGCCAGATAGGGCGCCGCAACACCACCGAGCTCACGCGCTAGAGCAAGACCTCCGCTTCCAAAAACGGGATTGTTTTGATGAATAATGGAATGAAATTCTTCCTATTGTTTTCCACGCTGGGCTGTCTTGTCGCTGGCGAAGGGCAAGGGGCATCATGCACCAATGAAGCCAATTGTCTTAGAAGCGCGTCGGACAAAGTATCTCAGACGCTCACACCGAAGGTAGTGCCAATTTTCTGGGAATTTCCAAAGCTGTACATCCACGACTCGGCGGCAGAAGCGGATTATCCGGTGCCCGAAGATACGAGGCAGGCATTTGACTTCTATACCAACAAGACTTCCTTCAACTTTCCACCGCACGCGTCAATCGTGACTAGTCAAAGCGCGTCGATCAGACCGGACACGGGGTTCACTGTCCTTTTGGTCGAAAAGACCCGTGAAAATACCGCTCCTAATGGCGGTAGCGCCTTATCGCTTCTAAGTTCTAATTCGAACGATGCTTACCTATCATTCGCGTTGGGAGCCACGCCCAATCCGAATGGTCAAAAGTGGTCTTTTGCGAAAAGCCTGCTTCAAAGCGACATGGCGTCTATTGCATGGTGGCAGAAGCCCTGGGATATGAACGTCGTGGGGCCAACAGGGGCATTCGCCGGCACAGAGTGGATTTACTATACCTTTACTCCAGACGGCAAAGTGCGCATCGACCGTTTTGCTCCGTATACCTATTTTCTAGCTTTTACAGCTTACCAATGGGATGAGGCAGTGCTCGACAGTGGGTTCCCGCATTCTCCTTTCAGCTCTGGTACGCCAGCCGATCGTCCGAAATCCGTGATTTTCGGATCGGTTGGACCATGGGTTATTGGCGCTGCAGCCGCGCCCGGTCAGGCGTCGCCCATGATTGAGCCAATAGAGGCGTTGCCGGGATTTGAGGGAGCGACGATCTTCTCGACCCCGATGTCGATAAAAGAAGTTGTAGCGTATCAGAACTCCCTGAAGAGGAGCGACTTTCTCGACGTCAACATGCTGCCCTGCAACAGCGGCCAGTACCTTTCCGGCGAGATAAGGACTCCCTGCGGCACGGCTCGCCCTGGTAATCCCCCGTCGAATGTAAAATCGGTGGCTGGTGATGGGATCCGCACCAATATCGAACGCTATGACTAGCGATGTTGGACGACTCTCATTTGTTCCGACGGCGATTAGACGGCATCAGATTCAGCTACCGCGATGCCGCAATCCCGGCGGCTTGCGCAGCAAATGTCTGAGCCAGATCGAGCAAAGATGGTGACCACTCAAGCTGTGACATGCCCGCGCAAAGATATTCTAGAACCAAAGCAGGATTAAGCCGTCTTGAATTTCTCGAGCATTGCAGCAGTGAGATTTTCTCCGGCGCGGCCCCAGGTGGCCGGCGTACGATCACTCAAAATCGTATCGACTGCGAGATCCGTTTTGCGAAACGCCATTTGAACTCGCTAAGCGACTTGAGCGTAGGTCCTCGTCCGGCCCTTATTCATCTTTGGCCCAGCCCTTGCTGTCGGCTGTCTTCGCGAGGAGGAATGCATAACACCCGCTGATCTCGTCGAGCTTTCTCACCAACTCGCCGTCCGATCCACCGAGCAAAGTTTGATAGCCCTCGCCTCTTGTTGACCTCTGCCAATCATTCCCAATAAAGCGCGCGGTCGCATTGCCGAGGGAAGAAACCATTGGTTTGGGGCTGCCAAACGATACGGCTGCGCGTCTCAATCCGTCTTGGAAGCTTGCGTCATCGAGTCCGCTATAAGGCTTTCCTTCGGAATTCGTTGCATTAAGGAAGATCTGCTCGTCACCGAACACGGCATATCCGCCGCCCAAGCCTTTTTTCGTTGCGTCCGCTGCCTCGAAGAATCTCTGCGCGACGGTGGCGTTAAGGCTGCCCTGCGGAAACCGCACGACAACAAAGCCTGTCTTACCTGTCATGTCGTTGAGGCGAGAGGTAAGGACGCGATATTGGCGGAAGACGTAGCCAAGGGAGCCGGCAAGTCGATCCGCCTCGGCGTCATCGAGATCACCCTCGGTCTGAAGCGATGCATTCGTTTTGAGGAGATACCCGCCTGGCGTAACCTCTGTCCTCAAGGTCGCAGCGTCGACCCCGTTGGCTGTTATTATCTTTGGCACAATGTCTTTTGAGACTTCGGCTGAAAACGTCGCTCGATCATCATAGCTGGCCTGGGCAAGCCGCGGCAAATGGAAACCTGCGGAGGGCGTTGCCCGATAGGACACGAGCAACTTTCGCTTTGCCAGCGCGATGATGTCCCGAGAGGTGGTGTAGCTCGATAGCGGTGGTCATCGGCTTTTTCCGGTAGGGTTGGGTTGTTCAAGCACAACCTGATGGAAAGACCACCGATGACCAATGACATGATGGACCTGCGCTCGCTTGTTGAGAAGAGCGCTGATGCGGATTTGCTGCGCGAGATGATTGGCTTTGCGGCCGAGAAGTTGATGGAGCTGGAGGTTGGCACGAAGACCGGTGCGGCCTACGGCGAGAAGAATGACTTTCGACTTGCTCAGCGTAACGGATATCGCGATCGCGACTGGGAGACCCGAGCTGGAACTGTTGAACTTCGAATTCCAAAGCTACGCACTGGCAGCTACTTCCCGAGCTTTCTGGAGCCGCGTCGCATGGCTGAGAAGGCTCTGACCGCGGTGATCCAGGAAGCCTATATCCAGGGTGTTTCGACCCGCTCGGTCGATGATCTGGTCAAGGCGATGGGCATGAGTGGTATCTCCAAGAGCCAGGTATCTCGGCTTTGCGAAGAGATCGACGACAAGGTGAAGGCCTTCCTTGAGCGTCCGATTGAAGGCGACTGGCCATACCTTTGGATCGATGCGACCTATCTTAAAGTCCGGCGAGGCGGCCGTATTGTGTCTGTCGCGGTTATCATCGCTGTGGGCGTCAACACGGACGGTCGCCGCGAGGTTCTTGGCATGGAAATCGGCACCTCTGAAGCCGAGCCGATCTGGACGGAGTTCTTGCGCAAGCTGACCCGGCGCGGTCTGCGCGGCGTCAAGCTGGTCGTCTCCGACGCACACGAAGGCATCAAGGCCGCCGTGTCGAAGGTTCTCTCAGCAACCTGGCAGCGCTGCAGGGTCCACTTCATGCGCAATGCGTTGGCTCATGCCGGCAAGAGCGGCCGACGCGTGGTCTCAGCCTTCATTGCAACGGCCTTTGCCCAAGACACGCCGGAAGCCGCCAGCCAACAGTGGCGCAACGTCGCCGATCAGATCAGGCCGAAAGTGCCGAAACTCGCCGGCCTTATGGACAGCGCCGAGGAAGATGTCCTCGCATACATGACCTTTCCTAAGCAGCACTGGACCAAGCTGCACAGCACGAACCCGATTGAGCGATTGAATGGAGAAATCAAGCGAAGGACAGAGGTCGTCGGCATCTTTCCAAACGACGATGCCATCGTCAGACTCGTCGGCGCTCTCCTGCTGGAGCAAAATGATGAGTGGGCTGTTCAGCGCTCGCGCTACATGACACTTGAGACGATCGCCACAATGAGTGATGATCCGCTCATCAACTTGCCCGCCGCAAGTTGACCTGCTCCCGGCCTTGACCGGAAAGCTCGACGATCGAACGAGCTACACCACCTCTCGGGACATCATCGCCAGCGCTGTATTCTGGAATGCTGAAGGGATGGTGGCAGCCTCTTTGATTTGGCAACATAATTAAAATGCTGGTGGGTAATGCCGACGTCGGCTTTTGGATTGCCCGCAGCAGCCGCAGATATGCGCGGCACTCGACAAGATTCATCGGGTTCGTTGATTAGAATCATTCGTCGAGATGACGGTATGCGATGTCACAAACTTCTCGCAGGCCCCGGAAAACCTGTTAATCCACGTTCGTTCACCTCTTGTACAATCCTTGAGACGGCACCCTGTTCTAGATCAAGGTGGTTCACCAACGCGGACTCCACCAGGGTCGTCGCCGTGCCTAGTTCAGACATTGCGGCAATTAGCTTCTCGAGGCTTTCGACAAACGCGGGCCGAAGTTCCGACGCAGTTATTTCCATTCGTAGAGGGTGAGTGCAAAAACAGAATCGGTGGACGATTTTGCAAGCCTCGCAATTCGATGCTTCTTGGGCGACTTTAGTGAATATCGCTTCTGCCCTTAAGGCGAGTTCGTCAGGGGACAATTTATCCGTCACGGTCCAGCTCTCTGGGACCTGCGGCCGCATTCGATTTAATGCCGAGATCAGGGTCTCACGTCCGACAACATAAAGATCTAACAGAGTTCTTTCCGACATCGGTCTCGTGAAAAAGCCTCTTTGAGGGATGTATTGGATCTTCCCTTCAGCTGCAAGCCGCTGAAGTGCTTCGCGAACTGGCGTTCGACCAAGATCGAGCTTAGACGCTAGATCCTGTTCCCTGAGATGTTGCCCCGGCACACGACCGTTACTGTGGAGAATTCGTCGAATAGCCTCGTAGGCAATATCGGCCTTTGCAGGTTCTGGTTCAGTAGAAAAATTTGGGTCACCCCCACGACCTTGGGGCGCGTTCTTGCAACACCGCATTTGATAGTTTTCCTCTGTCGATATCCTTCAAGGACCCTACAGGAGCTTCTTGCATTGAGACCGGACGGTCGCTTCGAATTGAAGGTCGAACTAGTCGGCCCTTCCAACACCGGCACCGCGTTTCGCGCCCGAACCAGATACGGCATCAACCACCTGTGTTACAGCCGCGGCCGTAATTGGCAGCTATCGCATTCTGCCACTAATTTCAATGCCATAGGCACAAGGCTGCGTCGGGATGGCGCGCTGGTCCGATGTCTACCGGCTGTCGTATTTCGCGGAAGCGGCCGGCTTTAAGCGAACCGTGTCTCCAAGGCCTGCAAGTGCCATCAATGTGGTGGCAGTTTTCGAAATCAACATGTTCATGATAGTTCTTCGGTGGACGTGTGTCGGCCTCATCGTCAATGAGCAATTTTTCCGATCGGTTATTCCTATCAACCAGCCGATAATGGGCATCGGGGGTGTTGGAGTATCCGCGGTTCGCGAGAGCCTCGACGTGTCCATCAGTAGCAATGGTTTCGCCGTTGTCAGAATCACCTCCAGCGCAATCAAAGACAAGTTCAGATTTTGAAAACCATGTGATCTGGCCCATTCGTTCCGGTTCGTGGCTGGTGGCGAGAAGTGCTTTGGTTAGGCCCAGGCCTATGCTTGCCTCGTGTTCGGCAGATGGTTGTTGCAATGTCGGCAATTTTTCAAGGCTCGGCTCCATGCCGGTCACCACGGGACGGTTAATCCGATAATATCTTCCGCTATCTGCGACTTCGCGAAGCGCATTCAGATGGTCGTTCCGTGCGGCCGGCCAGCGTATAGCTCTCCGTGGAGCAACCACACGTACGCAATCGAGGAAGGCGAGCCTCATTTCCGGGCTATCACGCCTGGCTTTGTTTGGATGCATTTTGTCACGTCGGTTCATCTAAGCCTCCCGTCGCTGACCAGGGTAGTCCCCCTGGCGCGTGTTGAGCAGGTCTAGACGGCGCTCCGCCATAGATCAATATATAGCAATAATATATTTTTTTATATATTTGGCCAATCGCACTAGCGTAATTTTATACTTTAATCGTCAAATACAAAACTCGAAACGATATAGTCTTTCTCATACGAGCTGAAGGTTTGATTGAGTCCGCGAATGTTCGAGCTGACAATCTCCGTTGGTGATGGCCAAAGCTCGAAGTGGTCATGTACGGCTATGCCTCCCTCAAGCAGCACGAAAAGTTCCCCTCTATCTGACAACTCCGAAAAGTTGGTCGGATTGAGTATTTCGTCACCATCGCGCCGATCGCCAGTGAGTTGAATTTATTGGCAGAATCGGAGTCTCGAAGACACTTCCTTCGCTCTTGTATTGAAAGTCGAACACAGATCGCTGACAGGAGAACGCGTGGGAAGAACACCGGTTACGCCGAAGTCGGTTTACTCGGGCCACCATATATTCGGCCGGCACAAAAAGCGTTCTCGGCAGGTCGGAAACGATGACATTCTGGCTCCCTTGCGGTGGATCCGACTGGTTTCGCTGGGCGAGCGACACACCGCAAAGCAAAAACGAACGGCATTCTTATCGCGCCAGTCACCGGCGCTCGCTCCCGGACCATTGATACTTTTATCCCCGCGACACAGGCGGTCTCATAGCCACAACACGTGGCTGCCGTCGAAACAAGTTCGACGACAACCACGCTGCCTTGGGAGGCGAAAGGTTTTCCCGAGAATCTGGTCTTCCGGATGAGGTAGCAGGGTCAGCTACTATTGGTGCACATTCGACGAACGCAATTGTCGCCGCGAGAATCGTTAGGCGCGCCACGCTAGACTATTGCGCCGGCGGTATCCTACTCCCCCATGGCAGCCACGAGCCGACGCACATTCGCCGATGTCGAGAAAAATACCGGTCATTTTCATAATTTCTTTGCGAGTGACAGAAAGCGAGGCGTGTTCGTCGGGCCCATATTGCCCACAATCGGCGTACGAATGCGGTATCCAGATTGTAGGTAGTCCGAGGACATCGGCGAAGAGGTCGTGGCAGCGAGCCTCCCAGATTTGGCAGGAGTGAGGGCTCTTGCGCATGGTTTTCTCATCGAGTCACAACGAAATGCACCCCGTGATGACTAGGGGAAAGACGGGTGGCCATGATGACGATACCAGTCCGCATTCCAAAACAAGCGCCTGGTATCGCCAATGATCGGATGACAAGCGCGGACAGGTGCTGCGACAACTACTGATCTATAGCGCATGATCGCGATCATCGCCTCGGCCGTTCAATAGGCGGTTTCTGTCATGCGTGGGCCGGTGTGACGGCGGGCTACCGCCTCTGTTCCACCCGATCGCAGGAAAGCTCTTGTCCTGTCGATCTGGCAGACCGTAGTGCCGCTGGCTCATCGAGAAATCTCGATTTTTTCGTGCGTCGGTGGACGCCCATCCCAATGTCGCAGTGGGCTCCGGGTCAAGGATCAACTTCAACTTTAACCGTGTGCACCGCATTTCTCGCGTCAGTCAGCGGCTGTCCCGCCCCACATTCATCCGTGCACCGACATAGCAAGATATTCTGGCCTGATGTAGGGGTCCACGACAACTCGAACCGTTGCCAACTCCTTCCTTCGCGCGGCCCTACTGAGGCAGTCCGCCAGGAGCCTCCACCGTCCACGCTGACCTCGACGCTGGAGATCTGGTGATCTCCCCAAGCCCAGCCCCATATTTTCGTTGGCATGTCCGCTGACAGCAGATCATTTGGGGACGGCGATACGATAACGGACTCCGGGGCGACGCCCCAAACCGGCTTCATCCCCGACGCCGCAGGGTCATTGTAGAAGCGCGTCGTATAGGCGCCGCTAGCGCGCCGATCCGCAGCCGTGATCGAACCAACCCATTTTACGGAGTTTGTACCATACCAACCTGGCACGACCAGTCGAACCGGTCCTCCGCGCTCTGGAGTGAGTGGCCGACCGTTGATCTCAAGTGCGAGGATAACTTCTTCTGCAAGTGCTTTGCCGATCGGCAGGTCTTTTTGATAAGCTTCTTCAACATCTGCGTATTCGCCCCACTCGAGGCCGGAAGTCCAGATGTAGGACGCATGGCTGCTGATCTTTGCGCGTTCCAGAACAAGCGACAGCGGCACACCTTTCCAAATTACATTTCCGATCCTGCGTTTAGGCACTGTCGGAGCAAGCGGACTTCCAGCGCATTCGTGAACCGACATGTACTCGCGCTGTGGCATTGCTTGAAGGTCAGACAGATGCAATCTCGTCGGGTTACCCACGAGGCCATCGACATCCAAATGCCAATGCTCGGGGTCGATCTCCAGGAACCCCATATGCGTTACCAGAAAAAGATCATCTTCAGGGGTGATCCACGATTTAAGGGCATGAACGCCGTCGGCAGGGCCCTGGAAGGAGAAACCCTTCTTGGTCATGTGCATACCCGTCCGCGCCATCACCTTTACTCCGGCATGGCCACGGCCTCAGGGCTCGTTAGAGCGTCCTCAGCGCGGCCTTCCAAAAATCTGATTGGGTTTCGACGCATCCGGTTCACGGTGACGTCGAAAATATCGAATCGGTTGTAACCAGCAACGACGTCGTGAAATCGTTTCGGCTCAACACAGTCGTCGAGATCGATTTGGGCATAGCCGATACCTTCGTCGGTCATTTCGTCACCAGTTGCCGCTCCAGTCGGCCCTAGGAAAAAGCTAGTGGCCCGCGGACTGGCATCTATGATCGCTTCGATCGCAGGATCATCCAAGGCAATGGCTTTGCGTGCGACTTCGTCCAGGTGCCCCGCCACGATGATCCCGAAGCACTTGGCCTCGAAGCAGTGCGCAGAGGCACGGATGCGGTTGGCAGCTCGGTTGTCGTAGTTGTCGCTTTCTGTGGGAACGCGAGTGGGCCAGATCGGCGGATAGCTACTTATATGAACTTGCTCGCCTTGCGTCATCAGACTGTAGCGCGCGAGCGGATTTGTATTTTCCCCGCAAATTAGGCCGCCAATGCGACCGATTCTCGTGTTTGCGACGACCAACCCTGCGCCATCGCCCGGATCCCAAACTAGTTTTTCAAAGAAGGTTGCGACCAGTTTTCGATGGTGGATCAGGATTTGGCCGGTATCGGAAATCAGAACATTACTATTCCACAAACCTCCGACACTTGCCGGGTTGCGCTCGGAAAAACCGATTGAAACGAAAACACCGTTATCGGAGGCGGCCTTTCGCACACGCTCAATTTCCGGGCCGTCAATGTACACCGAAGCTTTCAAGAAGCGTTTGAAATGTTCGTGCGATTGAATGGGCGGGTAAAGTGCTGCCCAGACAGGGAAACCGGGTAGAAAGCTCTCCGAAAATACCACGAGCGACGCGCCGTTTCGGGCAGCCTCTGCTATCACCGAGCAAGCTTTTTCCGCGCTCGCCCCAGGATCGAGATAGACGGGGGCAATATGAGCAGCCGCGGCCCATAATTTCATGTTTCCCATCGACATTCCTCTACAGATCCAGGCTCGCCATCAGCCATCTCGACTAGCTCGGCAAAGGCAGGCTCAAGATTGCCGCTTTGCTGTTAGACCGATTTCAATGCGTGCTCCAAGCGGCAGGCTGGCGCAGCCGATTGTGGTGCGGGCCGGGTAGGGCGATGAAAAACGCGTCGCGTAAATCTCATTCATCTGGCCAAAGTCACCCATGTCGGTGAGATAGACATTGACGGATACGACATCATCCGACCCCAGGCCCGCTGCCTCAAGGACTTGAAACAGATTATCGAAACACTGGCGTGTCTGGTCGGCTACATTTCCGTCGACAAGTTTGCCGGTGCCGGGGTCTAGCGGTGTCTGGCCGGAGCAGAACAGAAGATCGCCGGCCCATGTCGCGTGCGAATACGGTCCCACTGCCGCAGCGTTTAAAGCATTCACAGTTCGTCTGGACATGCGTTCTCCCAAGGTAGGTTCAAGTAGTGCCGGCTGCTGGCGATAAGCGTTTCCGCAAGATACTTTGCTTCACTGCGCACCACACATACAGCGGCACAGCACGTTTGAAACTATCAAAACGAATTTGCGAGCCAACCCGAATAGGATGCACTACCCTGTGCAAAAATAGACGGAGGTAGCATGGCGACTGCAATCGATCATCTTGATTGGGACGATCTCAAACTCTTCCTCATCGTCGTCCGGTGCAAGAGCGTGACCGGTGCCGCTCGCGAACTAAAAGTCAGCCATTCCACCGTATCTCGCCGGCTTGCTCGCCTGGAATATACGGTTGGCGGTGCACTCGTCGAGCGGACCAAGGACGGACTTCTGCTGACACCGGCCGGCCTGGTTACAATGCGGCGAGCGGAGGAAATCGAGAACGGCGTGAATGCTCTTCGCAGCGACGTAAGCAATCGTGACGAAATACGCGGCACAGTCAGATTGGCCACCATGGAAGGCATCGCAACGCTTTATCTCTCCGAGCGCCTCGTTGAACTCAGTAGCCGGCACCCTGATCTTGACCTCGAGCTTGTAACGTCGCCGCAAACGGTTCGGGTCGCTCGCCGGGAAGCGGATTTATTCCTAAGCTTCTTCAAGCCCCATGGAACTTCTCTGGACAGTCAGCTGATCGGACGTTTCAAGACTGGCTTATTCGCTTCGCAGGCTTATCTTGAGCGCAATGGAGTTCCCTCTCAAGCGGCGGATCTTAGCGAGCACCGCTTTGTTGGCTATATCGAGGAGCTGATTCAGCTTGAAAGCGTGCTCTGGCTAGAGGAACTCGTACCCACCCCAAAAATAGCGTTCAGCTCAAATAGCATGATGTCGCAGATGTTCGCGGCGTCTGCGGGCGCAGGAATTGTAGCCCTTCCCGAATTCGCACGCAGTCTAAACCTGGGTCTCGTTCCAGTGCTCGACGAACTGAGCGGCGAGCGCGAGATCTGGATGTCAGCACACCAGGATCTAGCTTATCTTCCAAGAGTGAGAGCCGTAAAGCAATTCGTGAAAGAGCTGGTACGTCGTGACGAACAACGCCTTCTGAGAAACTCACCTTGGTCTTCGTGAAGTTTCGCAAATCGGACTGTGCGGAGCGCTCTGGCCGGCTGAATTGGCGGACGCTTACGCCCCGTCGCTCAATTCTGCACATCGGGTTGCGAAGTTGTCAGCTTCCGTGACAACGCCGATTGCGTCAACAAGATTGACGCTCAATCAAAGGAAGGAATCCCTCATGTCGCAAATCAGCCGCAACGCTCGCAAGACTTTGGACCTTCTTCGCTTGCGTGCTGATACCCCCGGCACAAAAAACAGAAACCACCTTAACAATGCTGGCGCTGCGCTGATGCCGAGCCCTGTTATTGAAGCGGTGGTAGGGTACCTAAGGCGGGAAGGGGAGATCGGCGGATACGAAGCCGCGGCTGAGTCCAACTCTCTACTGGAGGGGACATATGACAGCTTGGCTACATTCGTAAACTGTGGCCGCGACGAGATTGCGATAGCTGAAAATGCGACGATCGCCTGGCAACGAGCCTTCTATTCCCTCTCTTTCCGACCTGGAGACCGGATCCTGACGGCAAGTGCCGAATTTGCAGCCAACTACATCGCCTTTCTGCAGGTTGCCAAGCGCACCGGCGTATCGATCGAAGTCATTCCGAATGACGCTTCTGGGATCCTCGATCCGGACGCACTAGCGAAAATGATCGATGATCGCGTTCGGTTGATAGCGGTTACCTGGATCCCCACCAACGGCGGGCTTATCAATCCAGCAGCAGCGATCGGTCGAATAGCGCGAAAAAACGGCATCCTCTATCTTCTCGACGCATGCCAAGCTGCGGGTCAAATCCCGATCGATGTCAACGCGCTCGGGTGCGACATCCTGACTGCTACCGGCAGGAAGTTTCTCCGAGCGCCACGCGGAACGGGATTCATGTACATGCGTAAATCACTCGTGGATAAGATCGAGCCAGCGATGATCGATCTCTATGGCGCGCCCTGGACTGGTCCGGATCGATACGAATTGCGACCTGATGCCAGGCGTTTTGAAACGTGGGAGAAGAACTATTCGGTTCGTCTCGGCCTGCGGGCAGCAGTGGACTACGCGCTCGACATTGGGCTCGAAAATATCGAAGAGCGCTGCAATCACCTTTCGTCAAAGCTTCGCGAAGGCCTGAGGGGAATGCGTGCCGTGTCCGTACATGATCTCGGGACGCCCCTTGCGTCCATCATCTCATTCACTGTCAACGACTGGGACTCGTCAGCTGTCATGGCTTATTTGACAGGCAAGGGAATCAACGTCTCAGTTTCCCCTCCTTCCAGTACACCCGTCGACGCCTCTACGCGACAACTCCCGCCCGTGGTGCGAACGTCGCCACATTATTACAATACCGAGGAAGAGATCGATGCATTCCTGGAAGCGATTGCTGGTATTGCCTCGTAGCTGATGTGCTCGCCTGACGAATGAGCGGATTTTTTCAAGAGGCAAAGCAGTTGATGCGACCTTACATCAAGTCGTGACTGCATGCTAAGACCAAGCCCTAACTGTCCGTACCTGTTAGGCAGATCATGGCAGGCGCATCTGCCAATCCCGCCGGCATCGTAAACTTAAGGGATGAAAGGCCAGCGAAAGACGCCATCCGCAGATATCTCTCATGCTCGGGCAATTTTCGCCCACAGGCTCATCGCCGCCGTGCGCAGTTCGCGATGGTGGCCGGAGGAGATATCGTGGCGCGGGATTTGAAATAGGTTGGCGATCGGATCATGGATGGAGACGAAGCGTTGTAGATGTCGCTGTGACTTGAAGCCCTTCATGATCCGCTCTCGCCGCCGGACTGGTTGGTGAGAATTCCCCGCCCGATTATTCAACCATTTGTGGGAGCGATGCTCTACACCCGGCATGATCTCTCGCTTTGCTGCGCCGTAGGACTGCAGCTTGTCGGTGATCATCGCACGCGGCGACCGTCCCTGACCCTTCAAGAGCTTGCGCATCAGGCGCTTGGCGGCCTTTGCATTTCGGCGGCTTTGTACGAGAACCTCCAGGACGAAACCGTCCTGATCAACTGCGCGCCACAGCCAATGCTTCTTGCCGCGGAATTGAAACAACGGCTTCATCGAGATGCCACTTGTCCCCAAGCCGACCGGATGATCGACGACGGATCTCGTTGGCAAAGGTGTGGCGGAATTTCTCCGCCCACAGCCGGACGGTCTGGTGCGAGACAATGATCCCACGGGCAGCCAGCAAGTCCTCGACCATTCGCAGGCTCAGAGGGAAACGGAAATAGAGCCACACGGCGTGGGCAATAACTTCAGCGGGAAAGCAATGTCGACGATAGAGTGGATCACGGTCTGTCATCAACCTTCATCGCACATCGAATTCCACATTCCGTTAAGTTGACGATGCCGCTTCCGCATCGATCTGGCCGTCGCGATCCATGGGCGTGATAGGGAACGCGGACAGGCCGCTCAAAAATTTCATTTTATACTCCGGGGTTCGTCTCATTTGCCGAGACGTTGGTTATCGATTGAGCCCTGCCACGTCATAAATCTTGCAGAGCCTGACGCAGATCGGCGACGAGGTCGCTGACATCTTCAAGCCCGACCGAGAGACGGACGAGGTCTTCCCCAACTCCTTCGATCAGATGAGCATCTTTCCGGAGCGCCTGGCGCGCCCGGGTTATGCTGGCCGGATGATAGATGAGACTGTCCGTGTCCCCCAGGCTCACGGCGCGCGTCAGCAGTTGAAGCCGGTCCAGCATCGTCCGTGCACCGTCGAAGCCCGCATGAAGGCCGAAAGCAAGCATGCCGGCCCCCTGCGTCATTTGCTTGTGGGCGATCGTATGATCGGGATGGGAGTCCAGGAAGGGATAGCTCACCCAGGCAACGGCGGGATGCGCCTCAAGCATGTGCGCGATTATCAGTGCCGAAGCACTGTGTCGCTCCATCCGCAGAGACAGCGTCTTCAGGCCGCGCAGGATCAGGAATGCAGAGTGCGGCGACAATGTCGCCCCTGTGATGTAGCGCAGGCCGGTTTCGTGCAGCGTATGGAGTGTTTCAGCGTCTCCAAGCAGCGCTCCGCCCAGGGTATCGCCGTGCCCGTTGATGTATTTCGTCAGCGAATGCAGCACAATGTCTGCGCCGTGCTCGATCGGGCGCTGCAGTGACGGCGAAGCGAAAGTGCTATCGACCGCGACCTTTACATTCCGCGCATGGGCGCGCGCTGCGATGGCGGAGATATCGAGGATGGCGCTTAGCGGATTTACCGGCGTCTCGAAATAGACCAAACGGGTTTTATCTGTGATCGCCGCGTCGAGATTGTTCGGATTCGATAGGTCAACCGGGACTACCCTGATCCCGAAGCGAGGCAGACACTGCTCGACCATCGCAACCGTATTCGAATAGAGCGTCTTGTGCACGACAAGCTCATCTCCCTGCGACAGCAAAGATAGGACCAGGGTGCCGAACGCGGCCATTCCGGTCGATACCACAAGCCCTGCCTCGGCCCCTTCCAGGTTGGCGAGCCTCTTCTCGAGGATCTCTGTGGTCGGGTTATATTCGCGGGCATACAGCCTGCCCCCGAGCGCTGCGGCGGCATCATTTGCCGCAACGCTCTCAAAGCCATAGGTCGATGTCAGAAAGACAGGTGGCTGCACTGCTCTTGAGAAGTCAGCAGGATCGAACGCGTGATGGATTGCGCGGGTATCAAATCCGAGACGCGCGCCATGCGACGGATCGGAGTGGTCCTGGACATTGTCTTGTTCGCTGCTGGCCGTCATTGGTTCGGTATCCTCTTTGCTTCCTACCACAGTGGCAGCATACTGGTCCGCTCGAAACATCCAGTTCTGCGGAAAGAAAATGGTCCAGTTGGAAAGCCAGGCAATAGCCAAGCACGCGAAAATGGGAGCACGCCAGATCTACGAGGCGCTCAAGGATCAGATCCTGAGCCACGTTTATGAAGCTGGCGGTCAGTTGCCATCATCGCGAAATCTGGCGAATGAACTTGGTGTGTCGCGAACGACGGTGACAGTCGCCTATGAGCAGCTTGCGGGGGAGGGCTTCGTGGAGCAGCGCCAAGGTGCCCGCGCGCGGGTTGCAGCGTTTCCATTCGGACAGCGTCCGAGCGATGCCAGGCTCAAGCAGCAGGGTGCTCAGCGCCTGTCGGCCTATGGCGAAAGACTTCGGGCGACACCGCCATGGCTCGATTGTTTGCCCAACTCACTTATGATTGATTTCCGTTACGGAGACCTCGCTCCATCCGATTTTCCGGCGCTTGCCTGGAAGAAAGCTGTCAATGCGGTCATCGCTCAGCGACCGAGCCGACTTGCCTATGATGACCCGCGAGGATCGCGGCGTTTACGGCAAGCCCTGCGAGGATATCTTTGGCGCGCCAGAACATTGCAGTGCGATCTGGAGCAAATCATCATCGTGAACGGATCCCAGCAAGGCTTAGACCTTTGCGTACGGCTTCTGCTCGACCCTGGCAGCGAGTTCGTCATCGAAAACCCTAGCTATCGAATGGCTCGTCAGATCTTCGCCAGCACCGGCGCCTCTCCGGTCCCCCTCGCCGTCGACGGCGAGGGTCTGAAGACCGAGCTCTTGGAGGGAGTACGGGCTCATCTGGCCTATGTCACCCCTTCCCACCAGTTTCCGCTTGGCGGCGTGATGCCGATTTCTCGCCGTCATCAACTTCTCGAATGGGCGCGGGAAAACAACGCCTACGTGATTGAGGACGATTACGACAGCGAATACCGCTATGACATCAGTCCGGTGCCTCCTGTTCATAGTCTGGAGGCTGGAAGCAACGTCATCTATCTCGGTACGATTTCCAAAACGCTGTCGCCGATGATGCGCATCGGATATCTCGTTGTGCCGCCGAAACTGCAGGACGTGTTCGCAACCGCCAAGCAACTGTTCGACAGACATTCGCCGGTGACCGAGCAGGAAGCCTTGGCGGCTTTCATCGAACGCGGCGGTTATGAAGGCCATGTGCGCCGCGTACGGCGGCTGAACAGAGACCGCCGTGAGACGTTGTTGAAAGCACTGCAGTGCGCATTCGGCGAGCGGGTCACGGTGGAAGGCGCTGATGCCGGATTGAATGTTGTGGTCTGGTTCAACGAATTGCCGAAGTCGTCCGAGACGGCTTTGCAGGAAACCGCACAACGCGCCGGCATTGGAGTTCATGGCATCTCAGCCCTTTATGAGCCACAACCAGATGAGGCGACGGCAGACAAGCTCGGGCTTGTAATGGGGTATTCAGCCCTGACCCCACAGCAGATCGAGAAGGGGGTTCATCTCCTTCTGGCAGCGGTCGACACAGTGAAAGGGCAATTCTGACAGTTGCATTCGGCATCGCCAAAACCGAGGAAAATGCGAGAGGCGGTGCTGCATGACAGCCACTCGGATGCAAAGTGGGAGACTGGACCAGCAACAAGGGATCAAACTGGCACTGTGCGGAAGGCCAGTTCCCCGCGCCTGAGGCCGTGCTGGACATGGTCGAAACGTTCAAACCAACCGTACTTTTTGGGTTGCCGACCCTCTACACTGCTCTAGTTCGCGCAAATTCAGCCAAGACAACGGATCTCTCGTCGCTGCGGCAATCGATGTCGGCGGCCGAAATCCTCCCGGAAGACGTCTACAATGCCTGGAAACATCTTACCGGGCACGGTCCGACCGAAGGGCTGGGTTCGACCGAGCTTTTACACATCTATCTTTCCAATCAACTCGACGATCACCGTATCGGTGCCGCCGGCGCGCGCGTTCCGGGCTACGAAATCAGGCTCGTCACGCCAGATGGTGAGCCGGTAGAACCGGGCGAGGAGGGCGCAATGCTCATCCGCGGTCATTCTTCCGCGCCTTGCTATTGGAACCGCGCCGACAAGACGAGCGAGACGATGCGTGGAGACTGGATGGTTATTATTACTTTCTGGGTCGCACCGACGATTTGATCAAAGTCTCCGGGCAATGGGTCTGGCCGATGGAGGTTGAACGCTGCCTCAACGAACATCCCTACGTGCATGAGTGCGCCATCCTCGCACATGAAATTGGAGGATCGCCGTATGACATTGCGGGCCGCGGTGAAATTGCGCGATGGCGCAGTGCACGGCGATGTGCAAACCCGCATCCTGCGCGACTACGTGAAATCGACTTTGATGCCCCACAAATACCCACGCATAATTCAGTATGTCGCCGAACTGCCGAAGACCGGAACAGGCAAGATCGACCGGCAATCATTGTTAAAATTGCCGGTCCCCGTGGATTGAACGGCCCGCGGCCCGCGCGGTTTAGTACGGCTCGGCTGTCGTGCGATCTCCCATCTGAATGCGAAGAGGAACAGTGATTTTATGTCTTATGTTTTCTGGCGTTGGTGCACGGATGTGGAACTGAACGGATGGGGCAAGGTGACGAAGGGCGGTGAGCAGCGTGTCGGCGACCTCGCTCCCGACCACCGTGTCGAGCGTGTCGAGAGTTCCGCCAGGCCCCCTCCCAAAAGATCGAAGCGGGAAAAGGCCGTCAATTCGACAGAAAGGTCGAGAAATGCATCGAAACGGCTACTCATGCGATCACCTCCGCCTGCCCGGTGACAGCTGCCTGTTTGGCACTGTGGGGAATCTCGTAGGTGGGGCTGCTGTACTTACCGGGATGGCCCGGCAGGGGATTGCGGATCAGTTCAACGATTATATTGCGGAATTCGAACATGATCGGAACGGCTTCCAGCAGCAAGCTCGGCTGGCCATTATAGGCACGCGTCAAAAGCTCCAGAAACTCGCCATAACATGTATTGAAGTCGGTCGCCGCCTCACGCAATTCCGAGCCTTTGGATATTTCCGCCACCTTGAGGTTCGGTTTGATGGCATAAGCGCCTTCCCAGTCGACCTGCAAATGCGGACCCGTGGGGTGGTCGGGCTGATCACCTTTCCGGTAATAGCGGCCTTTGACCAGTTCATCGAAACGATAGTAATGGGCCAGTTCGTGCTCGTCATCGTCGTAGATACCACCACCGTCACCTTCGCCCTGTTCCATGATGAGCTCTATGGCTTCGAGGGCGCTTTTCAGATCGGTCACGGGAAACAACTCACCGCCGCCGGAATAATAATATTCCGAGGTAATCTGGCGAAACTTGTCGCCGATAAAAATCGTTGTGCCCGCCCGGCGCGCTTCGGCTTCTAAGTATTTGATGCCGTCTGCGATTGCCGAATAGAACTCGCCAATACTGTAAAAATGGAGATCTTCGTGCCTCGGATCACTGCCAAGCGCTGTGATATGCGGGGAGTTCTTGCGTTGTATCAGGCCCTTGCCAGCGAGATGTTCGGGGCGCCGGGCCGGCCGCTCGATTTTCAAGAATGTCGCCAGCGCTTCACGGCTGAAAGCCTGTATGCTGACCTTAAAGTCGGTCTCGCCGTCAGGGAGCGAGGCGGGATAGTTAACCGCGAAATCTGGCCTAGTAAGATCCGGCGTGCCACCGATGGCATTGAGGATATTGGCCGCAATGGTCAAATCCAGCATTTCTTCCACGACGATCACGCGAAGAACTTGCGCCGCATCCCGGTTTACACCGGGCTTAATCGAGTAAAGTGCAGTCAGATACGGCGGAATCGTCGCATGTTCGAGCTGCATCGCACGGTGGAGAAACTCTTTCAGCTCATCGAGCGTCTTAATGCCATAAGGATCCATCCTCAAGCTCCCTGGAATATAGTTAGGTGCACAGTCCGGCTTCGTGTCGCTTGCGTCGAGTCCCGCAGTTCGTTCCGCGTATCGGATATTGGTCTTTGTTCAGTGCAGAGACTTCAGAATGTCGCGGCCGCTTCGGAAGCACATGGCGGCCAGCGTCAAGGTGACATTGGCCGTGCCGATCGTCGGCATGCTGCCGCCGCCCACCAGATAGAGGTTTTCGTGGTCCCAGCTGCGCTGGTTCTTGTCCACGACGGAATTGGTCTTCGTCGTTCCCATGATGTGGGTGCCGGCCAGATGATTGCCGCCGCGGATCGCATAGCCTTGCCTCATAGGCCACACAGCCGAAATCGCTAGGGTCGTAATGGGTATGATCCTGCGCGCCCAGACGCGTAAAGACGGTGCGCGCAAACTGGCGGCCATAGGCGGCACCCTTCATGGTATATTCCGGAACCGTGAACGACAGGATGGGCCGCATATTGCCGCATAAGGTCCGGATTGAACGATATAGGTCGAGCTATCGGTTTCCCCCGCCTGCAGCTTGCGAAGCTGCGTGCTGCGGGGCATGGCCGCGTTCGCATTCAGCGGAAAGGGCGACTGGTTATCCTTGGTGGCTGCCGAATAGAAGGTCGTCAGCAGATCGTTATAGCCTGCCAAAGAGCTATTGGCACCGGTTCCGGCTTCAAGCACAAGGACACGCTTGCCAGCTTCTGCAGCCTGCTTGGCAATTATAGCTCCGGAAATGCCGGAACCAACGACGACGATATCGTAGTCGCCAGACGCTGCGACAGACTTGGAATCCGCCTTCAGCGCTGATTCGAGTGGGAAAAGCACTTTGATCCTCCATCATTCCCGCAAAGCCGCATCAGGAAAATAGCGCGACAACGCAACCAAGTCGGTCTGCGCGAAGGCAGGTGTCAGAGTAACCACACGCGCAAGAGCGCCGATGGCCACGCCTGTACTGGTCAAATCCGCAACTGTCGTCGGCTGACTCCAAAACGCTGCTGTCATCGGCTGACTCCACAATTGATTGAAATTTGGCGGGACAAGACGCCGCTAGACTAGCTATATTTGTGATGTCGTAAATAAGTACTATTGCTCAGTTTGTTGCCGTTTCCGATGAGGTCGTCCTTTGTTTCGAGATGATTGCGCCGCCGGCTCCCGGATGGGCGGTGTCACGTTGTTTGAATGTGGCCACGTGAGGCCGAGCCTGCGCTTTTCAGGCAGGCCGTGCACTCACGGCTTCCCACGCGGCCATTGCCTGGCGTCGATGGGTTCGAATTTGTGCTGCGGAGCGGTTGGTCTGGGATGGGACGAAGAGGTTTCGGAGGGACTGTCAGGAACTTCGTGTACGGGCGTGCGGTTGAACATTTGCTCTTACGCCCTTGCGGCCTGAAAGCGGTCCGCAAAGAGAATGGCGAATTGGGATTTTGCCATCGCCCACTCCCACGGCGGCATTTTCCACTCTTTCTCCGATCTGTTCAAGACCGGGTAGAGCAGTTTTGTCGCCGCCTCATCGCTCGGAAAATGACCTCTTGCCCGGACGGCGCGACGCAGCTTGGAATTTAGGGCTTCGATGGCGTTGGTGGTGTAAATGATCGGGCGAACATCCTTTGGAAAGGCGAAGAAGGGGATGACCTCCTGCCAGGCTCGCGGCCAGATCTGGGCGACGGCTGGGAATTTCCGACCCCAAAAGCCACCCTCGAACGTTGTCAGCGCCGCCTCCGCCGCCTTGTCATCGATGGCTCCGTAGATTGCTTTCAGCTCGCGGGCCAAATCCTTGCGGTCCTTCCATGGTGCAAAATCCAGAGAATCGCGCAGCAGATGGACGATGCAGGTCTGCACCGTCGTTTGCGCGAAGACGGCATTGATGGCGTCTGGAAAGCCCTTCAGGCCGTCGACGACGGCGATCAGGATGTCCTCGACGCCGCGGTTCTTCATCTCGTTCATCACCCGCAGCCAGAATTTGGCACCCTCATTCGTTTCGATCCACAGGCCGAGCATCTCTTTCGTGCCATCGCCGCGCACGCCGAGCGCGATGTGCACCGCCTTGCATGGATCTTCGTCTCTGATCTTTGACCCGCAGCGCATCGAAGAACACCAACGGATAGACCGGCTCCAGAGGCCGCGACTGCCAGGTCGCAACTTCGTCCAGCACCGCGTCGGTGACGGCCGAGATCAAGTCGGCCGACACGTCGATCCCGTAAAGATCCTGGACATGCCCCACGATCTCACGCGTGCTCATCCCACGCGCATACATCGACACGATCTTCTCGTCGAAGCCAGGCAAGCGGCGCTAATACTTGGCAAGCAATTGAGGATCAAAGCTCGACTGCCGGTCGCGCGGGATGGAAAGCTCCAAAGAGCCGCTATCCGTCAGCACTGTCTTGCGGCCGTAGCCATTGCGGCTGTTGCCGACGGTCTCTTCGTCGGAGAGATGATGATCCATCTCCGAATTCAACGCCCGCTCCGCCAGCGCCTTCTTCAACTGATCGAGCAGACCGTTGCTCTCGAAAGCCGTTTTCGCATCAGAACCGGCGAGAAGCTGGTCCAAAATGCTGTCCGCGATGATAGGCTCTTTCCGTCGTGCCATGGGTGGTCTCCTTCGTACCCATTATGCACGCCCGTACACGAAATTCCTGACAGTCCCATCAGGATGCTGGCGATGTCTCTCAAGTTGCGCCACTCCTGGACCAGATTGGCGGTCCGATCGGACAGTTCACAGCCGACGGTGCCTATGATGGAAAACCTACATACGAGGCAGTCATCGATCATAGCGCGGCGGCGGCTATCGTCATTCCGCCTCGCGCCAACGCGGTCGAGCCAAGCGACGATAGACCTCCCGGCCAACGGAACCGGCATATCGCCGCAATCAACAGTGACGGCCGGATGAAATGGCAGGTCTCTAACGGCTACGGCTAACGCTCGCTGGTTGAGACGGCAATCGGGCGATACAAGTCCGTCATCGGGCGGCGTCTGCGGGCCAGGTCGCTGCCTGGTCAGCAGACCGAAGTCGCCATCGGCTGCGCCGCCCTCAACCGCATGCTTGCTTTCGCACGCCCGAAAGCCGTCCGCCGCAAGGCAGCCAAGCCATAATCAGCCGTTTCAAAGATCCCCATCCCTTCAGTTCCACATCCGTGCACCAACGCCATCGCCATTTGTAAAATGACGCCGTGCTCATGCCATGTTCCCGGCAAAGCTCGGGTACAGGGACACCGCCTTCCGCCTGGCGAAGAATGGCAAGGATTTGGGGTTCGCTAAATCTGCTCGTCTCATCGAAATCTCCTCGATCATAAAGCCCGAGAAAATTCTACTTTTGAAGCCCGTTAATTACCGGGGGGATTACCCCGCCCGATTGGAACCGCCTGCCGCCTAGCGCCCTGATGGCCTAAGACACGTGTTTAACGACGTCGTTAGCGACGTGTCTTAGGCGAGGATTGCGATGCGCGTTGAAATTCTTGGGCAGGAACGTCGACGGCGGTGGCGCGAAGAAGACAAGCTTGCAATTGTCATGTCGGTTGGGGTTTCTGGAGCCACGATCACAGAGATTGCTCATCGTCATGATGTAACGCGGCAGCAGATATACGCCTGGCGTAGCGAGCTCAAGAAGAAGGGGCTGCTCCCGGTGTCTTCGAATGCATTGTTCATTCCCGTCGATCTGAATGCCGTGCAGAACGATGCCCCTGAATTGAGGGAGAGCTGCTCCGGGATGATTGAGCTACGATTGATCTGCGGCCGCACGCTTCGTTTCGAGAGTTCTATGGCTCCCGATGTCCTGACGCAGATTATCCGGGCAGTGGAAGCAGCATGATTGGGCCTGGGACCGGCGTTCGGGTGTATCTTGCGTGCGGGATCACGGATATGCGCAAGGGAGTAGAAGGCCTTGCCGCGCTTGCGCAGGATGTTTTGCGTCAGAAGCCGACTGGCGGCGCGGTCTTCGCCTTTCGCGGCAAGCGTGGCGATCGTTTGAAGCTGCTGTATTTTGATGGCCAGGGCTTCTGCCTGTATTACAAGATCTTGCAGAAGGGGCGGTTTCCTTGGCCTTCGGCATCCGACGGGACTGCCCGGCTGACGTCGGCCCAACTGGCGATGTTGTGGGAAGGGATCGACTGGCGTCGTCCTGATTGGGGTGCGCCACCGGCCCGTGTCGGGTGATTTTATCCCACTGAAACCACTGGTTTTTATGGAAATTTATCCTGGCTCGTGGTAGTCAGGATCATGTCTAGCACGACGACAAATCTTCCGGACGATCCAGCCTTTCTCAAGGCAATGATTGCCGCTTTGCAGGCGGAAAACGCGAAGATGTCGGCCACATTGCAAGCGCATGATCAGTTAATCCAAACGCTGCGGCTGCGCATTGCCAAGCTGAAGAAACAGGTCTTCGGCAAGTCCTCCGAAAAGATTGAGCGTGAAATCGAGCAGTTGGAACTAGCGCTTGAGGATCTGTTGATCGCCGCCGCTGAAGGCAGTACGGCGCCAATCGATGAACCTGATGAGGCGGCGTCTGTTGTTCCCTTGGCGGATACATCTGAAAAGATCATGCGCCGGCGCCCACGCGTCTCGGACAAGGCGGTTCGCGAGCGCCGAGAGCTCGATCCTGGCTCCTGCTGCCCGGAATGCGGAGGTGAATTGCGTCTTGTCGGTGAGGACGTCAGCGAAATCCTCGACATGATCGCCGCGCAGATGAAAGTCATCGAAGTTTCTCGACTGAAGAAGTCCTGCCGCTGCTGCGAGAAAATGGTGCAGGTGGCAGCACCCAGCCGCCCGATACCGGGCAGCATGGCCGGCGCTGGCCTCTTGGCGTACATTCTGGTCTCGAAGTTCGACGACCATTTGCCACTGTACCGTCTGAACGAGATCTTCGCCCGCATGGGCGCCGACATTCCCGACAGCACGATGGTTGATTGGTGTGGTCGCGCCATGCAGGTGCTTCAGCCTCTCATCGAGCGGATCGAAACGGCGGTCATGGCAAGTGACCTGCTTCATGCGGACGACACCCCGATCAGGGTGCTGGATCGCTCGCTGCGAGACAAGGGGTTGGGCAAGGGTGTGAAGAAGGGCAGGATCTGGACGTATGTCCGCGATCAGCGTCCATGGGCAGGCAGTTCCCCGCCCGGTGCAGTCTACTATTTTGCTCCTGACTGGAAAGAAGAGCACGTCCACCGCCACCTCAAGCAATCAAGCGGCATCCTTCAGGCTGACGGCTACAAAGGATATGGCAAGCTATACGCGCCTGGAGAAAAGGGAGAATCTCGCTTCAAGGAAGCCGCCTGCTGGGCTCATTGGCGACGAGACTTCCACGATATCTGGACATCAAACAAGTCCGAGATCGCGCGAGAGGCTCTCGATCGCATCGGAGCGCTTTACGACATCGAGCGTGGCATCAATGGGCAGCCTCCTGAGATCCGGCTTGCCGCGCGTCAGACCCAGAGCAAGCCTAAGGTCGATGCATTCCGCCACTGGGCTGAAGCTCAACTAACGCGCATTCCGGGCAAAAGCGATCTGGCGACAGCTTTCCGCTACGGATTGAGCCGATGGTCTTCACTCTGTCTGTTCCTCGACGACGGCCGCGTCGCGATCGACAACAATTCCGCCGAGCGGGCACTGCGTCCGATAGGCGTGGGAAGACGGAACTGGCTCTTCGCGGGAGCCGATACGGGAGCGGAGACCTTGGCACGCGCCATGACGATCATCGAGACGGCAAAGATGAATGGTCTTGATCCGCAGGCCTATCTGGCAGACGTGCTCGATCGCATCCACGATCACAAGATCAATCGGTTAGACGAATTGCTTCCGTGGAACTGGTCGGCGATCACCACAATCGACGCGAAGGCAGCCTGATGGCGACAGTCACCTACGTCCGTACGATCAAATTTGTTGCCGAAATCCTCGAAGAGGACCCGGAGCTTCTTCAGGCAATTGTCTCCAACGATGATAATCTGAGCTACGGCAGCATCATCTCCGTGTACACCGGAGACGACGAATCGGTGACCGCACTGACAGACGACGGCATGGACGAATTGGAGCAGACGCTCAAAGATGCCCGCCGCTCACCCCAAGAATGGAACGACTTCCTCGACAGCTTTGTTGACGACGAGCTGCTCGTCGCTCGCATCAAAGCAAAATCTCGGCGGTAGCAATCGGGCGGTTACGGGAGGGTTACCAGTACCGTCAGGGATCGTAACTGGCAAATTCCAATTGGCCTATTCAATTGGGGTACGTCATGACGTTGCGGCATTGTCGCTACCTTTGTCGCTACCTTTGTCGGTTACGTGACAGGCGCCCTTGTTCTCAATCGCGTATTTTCGCGCCACATAACTGGAATCGCAGCGAATTATTGTTCGTCATCTCAATCGGCCTGCCTGGCACGAATCTTGAGAGCTATTGCGAGGCAGCGGAACGGCCTCCGCATCCGCATTGCGGGATAACCGCATTGCTTCGAACACATGAAGGAACGCCAAGCATGCCCAACCTAAAGGTAGGTGAAACAGCTCCCTCAATGGACTCCGCTGAACAATCCCTGATCGATCGCATCTGGACGGCGATAGACGCGAAGGATTGGGAGACGGCACGTTCGTTACTAGAAGATGGCATCAGTGTTATGCCGGACAGCCTCAACCTACTCCAGTTATGCAGACAGTTGACAAATTGCAAGACATGGAGGCCGGCTGCCTGATTCTACGCAAATTTGTCCGCCTTGCAATTGAGAAGGTCTCAAAAGACTGGCTTCTTGGAGCGATGGATCAACTTTTGGAGGATGTAATGAACGGCAGACTTAGAAAAGCACGCATCTTAACATTTGAACCAATCACGAATGTCGGAAGAATAGAGACAGTACTGCACCATATTTCTGTATTTAGATCCGATCCTGCCGTTGAGAACGGAGTATCAATTACCTCATACGGTCGCGGACAGCTCATAGGCGTGATGTATACAGTGCCTGCACATGGGCAAATTGATGTCGCCTTAAATATTAAACTTCGGTGTGTTACTCCATCAGACGTGATTGCATTGAACAACATGATAAAAGGAATGCTTGACGCTTCGCATTCTCATAAATTTGAGGAAACAGAATCGACGAACGTTAGCGGAGGCTTAGGATTCTTCGCTTTTTGGTCGGGCGGCGTGTCAGCAAGTTATAGTGATGTCAAACACACGTTGGACGGTTGGGGCCTGAGTGCGGAGGACCAGCGGAAAATCGTTAACGGCATGATGGAGATCGCTCAGAACGAGTCAACGTTCAACTACAAGGGCACTATATATAACCGCGACTTCGATTATGACGTGACCGGTAGTCTCTTTGCAATCGTTATGGATGCAACAATCCAACAAGGGCAATATCACAAGCAACTGCGATTTTTGGCCCCCAAAGTACACCTCAATACAAATGACGGCGACAGCCTGCCGGTAGTTGGCACACTATACTCCTGATGTATCGCGCTCGCCGAACGTGGCTTGGCTCCTGTATTGCGGACAGACGATTCACAAACCATGGCAGCACTAAAGCCATTAAACGTCGTCAGAAAGGAGTTGTACGGGCATGGATTACTACCCAGCGCAGATAATATCTAAAGGCGTAAATAAAAGCGTAAAGATCTATCGTCTTCATGGGATCGATAAGGCGCAAGCAATACAGCGGCTGAAGGACGGCAAGGACGTATATACGACCAAATCAAAGGCTAATACCCTGGCGAAGGAGCTCAGCCGAGGCCAGGGCATTTGGAAGGACGACGCCCATGTGATCGGTGGCTATCGGCACTACCATGACGTAGATCACCACTACCGCAGCCACATTTTTTTTGGCGAACCAAAAGTCTAAATCCACGAAGATTCCTCCTGAAGGGTTAAAATCAATGGCAGTTCAGAAAATACAATTTTTGCTTTTGCATGGGGTGTTAGCTCCTGATGGCGCTCAAGGCCCGTAAGCGGAAGATTCATTATCGGTCGATGCTCATGGCGACGGAATAAATTCGGGCATCGACTATACGATCCAGCGCATTCAGAGGGCTGGGTGGACGCAGAAATTAAGGTCCCAGCACTGACGAGCCAAGAAGCTCAGGATATTGACGCGCTGTTCAAAATCCCTTCTTTCGGCATCAGCTCGTGAAGAGGTCCAACATTATGAAAGCGTCCATGGAAAGGGGAACCTGAATTTCTTCCGATATCTTTTCGGCGGCGTTGAGGCAGGTTATGATAAAATACGCCACCTTCTAAAGAACGTAGGCCTGTCAGAGGATAACATTAAAACACTTGTTTCGACGATCGCAGATATGGCGGATCGTATCGCTCAAAGCATCAATACCGGCAACGACTATTCAGTGGCCGGTGAACTGAAGATCTCGACGATTCAAGGAAAGGTCATCTCAGGCAAGAACATGATCCAATATCGTGTTCTGGCGAATAAGGGGACCGCTGGTTCGGACGGTGCAACAGCTCCGGCGAATGTGGAAGCGATTCCACTCAACTAGGTGCCTTTGCGGGAGGGCCGGACATAGGCTGCCATGAGCTTGGGTTCGTAGGTGAGCGTGGCCCGCCCCCGGTAAGCTAAATCGGGGGTTGCTCTCGAAAGGCCAGAGCCGAACCCTAATGAGACAAAGCAGTAAAAGAATTCAGCGGCCAACCACCAAAACGCAGTGGTGACAAACATGAAGTTTGAAGGCGCCTCAAGATTTCCCACTCGTAATTTTCCTTACCACCGGAATGCCTCCGGGCTGTCTCGTGACGGGCTCGCCGATCCCCTAAAGGATACACCGACCGGCGCCGCGGCGCGCTTTATCCTAGGATCGACCGTAAGGCGTCGGTGCTCGATCCAAGGGCAGAAGCTTCACCAGTCAATGACGCTTTTGCGAAGCTGGTCCTTGCTCCCGGGCACCGGCCGGAGACCCTGCTTGAATTGCTGGCTGTCCTTGATGCTGTTGTCGGCCCAGATGCGCTCCCAGATCAGCGGATCTATCGGGTCGCAGACGGCGGGCAAATTGCCTGGGATCCTTCCACTGCAGATCTAGATCGCCATTTGAGGCTGGTTGTGACACGGCACCGCGAACAAGATGCCGAGATATTCGTATCGACGGCGCCTCCTTTCAATTCCAGCGGCATCTTTTTACAGGTTTTTGCCTAGGATCCGGTCGCAGGCGCTTATAATTTTTACGAGCGGCGTAGTGGAACCTGGTCTTGGGCTGGGAACTCGTGGCATTCGCTACAAGCGCCAACCCGGGGGCGCGGTCCGTTCGACAGCCATGTAACGGCGGACCGGTCATGAAAGAGCTGAAAGTGCCATGGCTACACTGGCACTCTCAGGCGTCGCCGATTCAAGACGAGATCTTTGCTCCTGACGATCCGTTGCGATCAGACACTCTCTACCACAGTTCGCAGGTCAAGGGTGCTGAGGATCTCGAACTTATCGTGCGCTCTGGCACCTCCCGTTGGACGAAATCGAGATTCGATCGTGAGGCTCAAAATGGCATCCTTTCCAATGCCCAGAGCTTCCTACGACAAGTTGTCACGACGACGACGGTCAATCTTACATCCTCTCCTCAACAGTCGGCATCACTGGCGCCAGATGAGCTGCTTCGTATAGCGCGGCGATCAGGATGAGACGGTGGCGACAATCTGGATGAGACTCTTATGTCGCGGTCGGCATGAAGGTATCATGCTGATTGTCGCTGGCAAGAGTCTCGTCGTGTTCTGATTGCCGCTCCG